>Ga0182027_10015205_pt1 | contig 10601 bp, 8 predicted proteins | sample 712E1DmetaG_FD_121300 | JGI IMG/M metagenome (GOLD analysis project Ga0182027, IMG submission 121300) | Permafrost microbial communities from Stordalen Mire, Sweden - 712E1D metaG (Illumina Assembly) | ecosystem: Environmental > Terrestrial > Soil > Wetlands > Permafrost | place: Sweden... | reverse complement strand
GCATCGGCATCATCAATGTCGCCGCGATGTTCGGCGTCAAAAGCATCCGCAAGGAAAAAAATCTCGATCTGGTCATCACGCTCAAAGCGTGGAATGAAGTTGAGGACGTGGATCGCATCGGCATAGAACAGGAGTTCGTGAAAATTCTGGGCGTGAACATTCCACACATTACCATTCCCGTGCGGCCCGGACGCGATTTGGCGCGGCTCATTGAAGTTGCCGCCTTTCAGACCAAATTAAAAATGTCCGGCCAAAACGCCGCGCAGGAATTGGATGACCGCCTCATCGCCCGCATGGCTTCAAACAAACCGCCACCGCCAGCGCAAAAAAAAGTGGTAATGGGGGCGGGATCGCCTGGTGAAAAATGAGCAAACCGATGAGCGCGAGAAAGTTGCCGGATAAGAAGTTTCTCACCAGGGAACTGACCATTGCCAACAAGCTGGGCATTCACGCCAGACCCGCCGCCGTCTTTGTGAAGACCGCCAACCGGTTTGCGGCCGAAATTTTCGTCGAGAAGGACGGTGAAAAAATCAACGGCAAAAGCATCATGGGCTTGATGATGCTCGCTGCCGGCCCCGGCAGTAAATTGACCCTGCATGCCCGCGGCGCGGACGCCCAGGCCGCCATCACCGAACTCGAAGCCCTCGTCCAACGAAAGTTCGATGAGGAATGACAGGCAACCCGGTTGCCGACTTTGGACTTTCAACTTTGGGCTTTGGCCTTTAGTTTGCGGGCATGGCAGCGGCTCAATTTGATGTCAAATACGTCGCGCATCTGGCGCGCCTTGCCCTTACGCCCGACGAAGAAAAGAAACTCGCCAGCCAGCTTGGCAACATCCTTGGCTACATCGAAAAGCTAAAGGAACTCGACATCGTCAACGTCGAGCCGACCGCACACGCCACACCAATGATCAACGTAATGCGCCCTGATGAAGTGCGCCCGTCACTCCCGCATGACGATGCCCTGCGCAATGCGCCCGCCAAGGCCAACGGCCTTTTTATTGTGCCAAAAATCGTTGAATGAAATCTGCGCAATCTGCGGACAACATGTTGAACCAACTCACCATTTCCGAACTCGCCGCCAAGCTCGCCAAACGCGAAGTCTCCGCGCGCGAAGTCATGCAATCGTGTCTCGACCAGGTCGCCCGCGTGGACAAAAAAATTCACGCCTTCATCAGTCACAATGACACCGATGCACTGGCACAAGCCGATGCCGCTGACAAAGCCTTTGCCGCCGGCATAACGCATACCCAAAAACCGCTGCTCGGTGTGCCGGTTGCGATCAAAGACGTGCTGGCTGTCAAAGATCAGCCGCTCAATTGCGGGTCCAAAATCCTCGGCAAATTTGTTTCCCCCTATAACGCAACCGTCATCGAAAAATTGAAAGCCGCCGGCGCAATCATCTTTGGCCGTCTGAACATGGACGAGTTTGCGATGGGCAGCTCGACGGAAAATTCCGCGTTCGGCGTCACAAAAAATCCGTGGGACACCACGCGCATCCCCGGCGGCTCGTCCGGCGGCTCGGCGGCAGCGGTCGCCGCTGACGAAACGATTGCCGCGCTCGGCTCGGACACCGGCGGTTCGATCCGCCAACCGGCGGCGCTCTGCGGTTGCGTCGGCTTGAAACCGACTTACGGTCGCGTCTCGCGTTGCGGCCTTGTCGCCTTCGCGTCATCGCTCGATCAAATCGGCCCCCTCACGAAGAATGTCCGTGATGCTGCGACGATGCTTGGCGTGATCAGCGGACACGATCCGCGCGATTCGACCAGCGTGCCTCAACCTGTTCCAAATTACGTTGCAAATCTGACCGGCAACATCAAGGGCTTGAAACTTGGTTTGCCCAAGGAATACATGATTGGCGGACTGGACCTGGAAGTGAAAGCGGCCGTTGACAACGCCGTGAAACAATTTGGAAAGCTCGGCGCGGAGATCGTGGAAATTTCCCTGCCACATACGGATTACGCGGTGGCGACGTATTACATCATTGCCACTGCGGAGGCGTCGGCAAATCTCGCGCGCTTCGACGGTATCCGCTACGGCGCGCGGGTGGACGGCGCGGATCCGATTGAACTTTACTGCAAAACGCGCGGCGCGGGTTTTGGCGCGGAAGTAAAGCGGCGCATCATTCTCGGCACTTACGTTCTGAGCAGCGGCTACTATGATGCCTATTATTTGCGCGCGCAAAAAGTCCGCACGCTCATCCGCAATGATTTTTTGAAGGCATTTGAAAAGGTGGACGCCATCGTCACGCCCACCACGCCGACGGCGGCGTTCAAAATTGGCGAGAAGTCCGATGATCCGCTGCAAATGTATTTGTCCGACATCTTCACCATTTCGTGCAATCTGGCGGGCATTTGCGGCATCAGCATTCCGTGCGGGTTCACAAAAAAACCGAAGCTGCCCATTGGCCTGCAACTGCTGGGCAAACCCTTCGGCGAGGAAATCATTTTGCGCCTCGGGCACGCCTACGAACAAAACACGCCCTGGCACAAGCAGAAACCCCCGCTCTAATCCGCAAATAATTGGGCTTGCCTTTTAAGTAACTCAATGGTTACTTATTGCGTGGCCGTGACCAGATTCACCAAAGCTCCAGGCGCCACGCTGCGCAATCCCGAACGCACGCGCGGGCGCATTCTGTCCGCCGCGTTAAAGGAATTTGCGGCGAATGGTTTTGCCGGCGCGCGCGTGGACGCGATTGCGCGGCGCGCGGTCATCAATAAACGGATGCTCTACCATTATTTCGGCAACAAGGAGCATTTGTTCCGCGAAGTGCTGCGCCGCAAAATCGCCGAGCGGCGAGCCTCGGCTGAGGGCTTGTCGGGCGACCCGGCGGAGAGCCTGCCGTTCTGGTTCAATCTCTCGTGCAAGGACGCGGACTGGGTTCGCCTGCTGGAATGGGAGGCGTTGCAAGGCGCGGACAAAAAGTTGATTGACGAGAACAGCCGGCGTGCGCTGGCGGCTCGGGCACTGGGCCGCATCCGCAAACAACAGGCGCTCGGCTATTTGTCCGGTGAATTTGAGCCGCGCCATATTTTGCTGGCGATGCGGTCGCTGACGATGTTTCCGATGGCGTTTCCTCAATTGACAAAACTTATCATGGGCCGGCCGGTTTTCGATTCGCATTTTCAGAAGAAGCACGCGGAATTTTTGCGGAAATTTGCCGCGGCATTCCGGCCAACGGGCAACCACCGCATCAAAAACCGTTCTGTAAATTGAATATGATATGAAAAATCTGACCCTGATTCCAACGCTGGCTGTTGTCGCGATGTTGTTGTGCAACGGTTGCTCCGGCGGCACAAACAAAAGTGCGGGCGGCACCGGCGTGCCGATTCTTGCCACCAAAGTGATCGCCACAAATGTGCCGGTGCAAATCCAGCCGGAACCCGTCGGCCATGTGACGGCTTACTCGACGGTAATGGTCCGCTCGCAAATCGGCGGAATCCTTAGCGAGGTGCATTTCAAGGAAGGCGATGAGGTCAAATCGAACGCGCCGCTGTTCACGATTGATCCGCGACCGATGCAGGCGGCTTTGGCGCGCGACAAGGCGCAATTGGAAAATGCGACGGCGCAATTCAATCGCGATCAAAAACTCTTTGAAGCAAAAATTGAATCACAGGATCAATTCGATGCCAGCAAAGCCAGCAGGGATACGCTCGCGGCAACCGTGCAATCGGACGAATTGAATTTGAGTTTCACCGAAATCCGCGCGCCGTTCGATGGCGTCACCGGCGGCCTCCAATTTTATCAAGGCAACGTCGTCAAAGCGCCAGACGACACACTTCTGACCATCAACCAGATTCACCCAATTTATGTCGCTTTCGCCGTGCCGGAGCAGTACCTCCCCGAAATTCAAAAAGAAATGGGTGTCCGGACGCTTAAGGTGCAGGTCGCGTTTGAAAACATGACCATGCCGCCGTCGCAGGGTGAACTGACTTTCGTGAACAACGCGGTGGATGAAACGACCGGCACCATTCAACTCAAGGCGACGTTCCCGAACGACAACAACGCCTTGTGGCCGGGACAATTTGTACATGTCACGCTGACATTGTCGGAATTAACAAATGCCATCGTCGTGCCCTCACAGGCCATTCAGACGGGACAAAATGGCCAGTTTGTTTATGTGGTGAAGCCGGACCTAACTGCGGAAGAACGTCCGGTGACCATTGGCATCGCGTATCAAGACGAGACCGTTGTGCAAAAAGGACTGGCGGCGGGTGAAACGGTTGTCACCGACGGACAATTACGCTTGAAGCCCGGCACGAAGGTGAATGTAAAAAGCTCGATTGAAGCAGCGTCTCCCAGCAGCACGCCATGAGCGTTCCCGAATTATTCATTCGCCGGCCCGTAATGACCACGCTGGTCATGTCGGGCATTTTGTTGTTCGGCATCATCGGCTACAGCCTCCTGCCGGTGAGCGATCTGCCGAGCGTGGATTACCCGACAATCAACGTCTCGGCGAGTCTGCCCGGTGCGAGTCCCGAAACGATGGCTTCGGCAGTGGCCACCCCGCTGGAAAAACAGTTCTCCACCATTGCAGGCGTGGATTCCATGAGTTCGATCAGCGCGCTGGGCGCTTCGTCCATCACCATTCAATTTTCGCTGGACCGGAACATTGACGCGGCGGCGCAGGACGTGCAGGCGGCGATCACCCGCGCATCGCGGCAGTTGCCGCCAAACATGCCCAGCCCGCCGACTTATTATAAGGTCAACCCGGCTGATGCGCCGATTCTTTACATAGCAATGTCGTCGCCCACGTTGCCGCTTTCGATGGTGGACAATTACGCCGAAAACCTGCTGGCGCAGCAGATTTCGATGATAAACGGGGTTGCGCAGGTTTCCGTTTACGGCTCGCAACAATACGCCGTGCGCATCCAGGTAGACCCGAACAAGCTGGCGGCCTACGGCCTGGGTATTGACCAGGTCGAGCAGGCGGTTGCACAGGGCAACGTGGACCAGCCGACCGGCATCCTTTATGGCAAACATCAGGCGTTCACGGTGGAAGCCAACGGCCAGCTTGAAAACGCGGCGGCTTTTCGCCCGATGATTGTGGCGTATCGGAATGGCAATGCAGTGCGGCTGGAGCAATTGGGAAACGTTCTGGACGACGTGCAAAACAACAAAGTGGCGGCGTGGTATAATACGTCGGAAAGCAGCACCCGCGCCATCGTGCTGGCCATTCAACGCCAGCCGGGTGCGAACACCGTCGCCGTGGTGGACAACATCAAGAAATTGCTGCCGCAGTTCAGCGGGCAAATTCCCGCGGCAGTTCATCTCGACATTCTTTTTGACCGTTCAGTGTCCATTCGTGAATCGGTGAGAGACGTCAAACACACACTTTTTCTGGCTGTGTGTCTGGTGGTGCTGGTCATCTTCCTCTTCCTGCGGAATCTTTCGGCGACCATCATTCCGAGCCTCGCGCTGCCGATGTCCATCATCGGCACGTTTGCCGCGATGTCGCTGCTGGGTTACAGCCTCGACAACCTCTCACTCATGTCACTCACGTTGTGCGTCGGGTTCGTGGTGGATGACGCCATTGTCATGCTTGAAAACATCGTGCGTCACATGGAAAACGGCGAACCGCCGATGCAGGCGGCGCTGAACGGCTCCAAGGAAATCGGTTTCACGATCGTTTCAATGACGTTATCGCTCTCGGCGGTGTTCATTCCAGTACTGTTCATGAGCGGACTGCTTGGCCGGTTGTTGCACGAATTTGCCGTGACCATCGTTTGCGCCGTGCTGGTGTCCGGCTTTGTTTCCCTGACGCTGACGCCGATGATGTGCAGCCGGTTCGTACATCCGGAGCACGGACGCAAACACGGACGGCTTTACAATTTCTTCGAGCGTTTCTTCGATGGGATGCGCAACACTTACGACCGCACGCTGCAAGTTGTGTTGCGCCACCGGCGCGCGACCTTGATCGTCTCGTTGGTGATTTTTCTGATCACCCTGTTTTTGTTTGTTGTGATTCCCAAGGGCTTTTTCCCCAGCGAAGACACCGGCCAGATTTCTGCGATCACCGAGGCGTCGCAGGACATTTCCTTCGATGCGATGAAGGAACACCAAAAGGTCGCGATGAAAATCGTCGCCGCCGATCCGAACGTGGACGGGTTTATGTCCTCAATTGGCGCTGGCGGGGCGTCTTCCACTTTGAATAACGGCCGCATATTCATGCGCTTGAAACCACGCTCCGAACGCAAGTTGAATGCGGACCAGATCATCCAGGAACTCCGCGTGAAACTGGCGCAAGTGCCGGGCTTCAACGTTTACATGCAAAATCCGCCGTTGATTCGCATCGGCGGCATGGCGAGCAAGGCACTGTATCAATACAGCTTACAGGACACCGACACAAAGGAGCTTTTCCATTGGGCGCCGATTTTGAAGGAAAAAATGGCCCAATTACCCGGCTTGCAAGACGTGACCAGCGACCTGCAAATCGCCAACCCGCAGGTCAACGTGGACATTGACCGTGACAAGGCTTCCGCGCTGGGCGTGACGGCGCAGCAAATCGAAAATGCCCTCAACGATGCCTACGGTGAAATGCAGGCCTCCACAATTTACGCCGATGTGGCCGAATATTGGGTCGTATTCGAAGTTGAACCGCAATTTCAACTCGACCCCGACGCGCTGGGGCAACTTTATATCAGCAGTTCGTTCACCGATTCCAATAGCGTGCCTTACCTTGTTCCCTTGAGCACCGTTGCCAAGCTCACGCGCAGCATCGGTCCAATGACCATTCCGCACGTCGGCCAGTTGCCGTCTGTCACCATTTCTTTCAACCTCGTACCCGGCGTGGCGCTCGGCACGGCCGAAAGTGAAGTCCAAAAACTTTTTGCCGATTTGCATCTGCCGGAGACGGTCACCGGCAATTATCAGGGCGCGGCGCAGGTTTTCCAATCCTCGCAACAGGGAATGCTGGTTTTGCTCATCATGTCCATTCTCATTATCTACATCATTTTGGGAATCCTTTATGAAAGCTTCATCCATCCACTGACAATCTTGTCCGGCCTGCCATCCGCCGGTTTTGGCGCGTTGGTTACATTGATCATTTTTAGTTGGAACCTGGACACGCTTCATGAACTGACACACCCGCAAAGTCTTAAAGCCTTTTTCGAGACATTCGTTTCGCGCGCTGATCTGAACATCTACGGCTTTGTCGGCCTCATCATGCTCGTCGGCATTGTGAAGAAAAACGCCATCCTGATAATTGACTTCGCCATCGCCGCACAACGTGAACACGGGAAAAAACCGGAGGAGGCGATTTACGAAGGCTGTTTGCTGCGCTTCAGGCCAATCATGATGACCACCATGTCCGCGCTCATGGCCACGCTGCCCATCGCGCTCGGTTTTGGGGCGGGTGGTTCCTCCCGCCAGTCCCTCGGCCTGGCCGTCGTCGGCGGGTTGATGGTGTCCCAACTGCTCACGCTCTACATCACGCCTGTGATTTACCTTTACATGGAATCTTTCCATCAATGGTACCTGCGTAAACACGCCGGACATACGGCGGTCCAGATGGGAACCGATCCAGTGACTTAAAAATTCGTGTTCATTTCCGCCTTCGCTCGGCTTCCGTCTTCATCGGATTTCGACGAGACAAGTCGGCGTGACAGGCGTGTTTATTCGTGGTTAAATTTTCTGCGCAATGGATTATGAAGCGGTCATCGGGCTGGAAACACATGTCCAGCTAAAGACGAAATCGAAGATGTGGTGTGGTTGCGCCAACGCCTTCGGCGCGCCGCCCAACACCAACGTCTGCCCCGTCTGCCTCGGCCTGCCCGGTGTGCTGCCGGTCGCCAATGAAGAGGCGTTGCGGTTGACCGCACTCACGGGGTTCCTGCTCAACTGTACCGTGTCGCGCTACGCCAAGTTCGACCGGAAGAACTATTTTTATCCGGACATGCCGAAAAATTACCAAATCACACAATACGACAAACCATCCACAGCGGACGGTTTTGTCGAGTTCGAGTTCAATGGCGACATCGCGCGCGTGCGCATTACCCGCGCGCACCTCGAGGAGGACGTCGGTAAAAGTTTTCATTTCGAGCGCAACAGCGGCGTGGATTTCAATCGCGCCGGCGTGCCGTTGATGGAAATTGTTTCCGAACCGGACATCACCAGCGCCGACATGGCTTACGAATATCTCAACGCGCTCAAGGAAATCCTCATTTACGGCGGTGTGAGCGACTGCGACATGGAAAAAGGCATGGTGCGTTGCGACGTAAATGTAAGTGTGCGACCCAAAGGCACGAAGGAGCTCGGTGCAAAGATCGAAATCAAAAACATGAACAGCTTTTCCGGCGTGCGCCGGGCGCTGGAATACGAAATCCAGCGTCAGATCGAAGTCGTGTCCAAGGGCGGCAAATTGATTCAATCCACTCGCCGTTGGGACGACGGGACAAGCGTCACCGAAGAAATGCGCACGAAGGAATATGCGCACGATTACCGGTATTTTCCAGATCCAGACCTGATGCCATTCGAACCGACAGAACAGTGGCTGGCCGAAGTAAAATCGCGCGTGGTAGAACTACCGCTGGCGCGCAAGCAGCGGTTCATAAAAGATTACGGCCTGCCCGTGTCTGATGCTGAAACGTTCAAGAACGACATGCTGCTCGGAAACTATTTCGAAGGCATCGCGAAGAAATCCAAAAACCCTAAAGCAGTTGCAAATTGGGTCATTAATAATCTCCGCGCAAAACTGACAGAGTCACAAACAACGTTGGTGAATCTGAAATTCAGGTCGGAAGCCATCATTGAACTGATCGGCTTGGTGGAGACTAAAACCATCAGTAGTTCAGCTGCGCAGCAAGTTTTTGCCGGGATGTTCGAGACCGGCAAATCACCCGCGGCGATTGTTCAGGAAAAAGGGCTGGCGCAAATCAGCGACACCGGCGCGATTGAAAAATTCTGCGACGAGGCGATTGCCGCCAATCCCGGCCCGGTTGCCGATTTCAAGTCCGGCAAGGCCGTCGCGTTGAATTTCCTCAAAGGCCAGGTAATGAAATTGAGCAAAGGCAAGGCGAACCCGGCGGTGGCCGGCGAAATCCTGGAAAAGAAACTCAGGAGCTAACAACAAAGGAACAAAGAAACAAAGAACGTAAAAAACTTTGTTTCTTTGTTTCTTGGTGGTTCAATTTCCCCTGCAATGTTTTCGTCTGGAATCAAATCCGTTCACTTTGTCGGCATTTGCGGCACAGCCATGGCCTCGGCGGCGGCGGCAATGAAGGATAAAGGTTTTGAGGTCACAGGCTCGGACCAGAACGTTTATCCGCCAATGTCCACGTTCCTCGCCGCGAAACAAATCGAGGTGATGAACGGTTACGCGGAGCAGAATCTTGCCCGCAAGCCAGATCTGGTGGTGATTGGTAATGTTATTTCACGCGGCAATCCGGAGGCGGAGTTCGTACTCGAGCACAAACTGCGTTATTGCTCGCTGCCGGAGTTGCTCAAGGAATTTTTCATCCGCGGCAAACGTTCCATCGTCGTCACCGGCACCCATGGCAAGACGACCACTACTTCGTTGCTCGCGTGGGTATTCGAGCACAACGGACTGAATCCGAGTTATCTCATCGGCGGTATCCCGAACAATCTGCATCAGGGTGCGCGGTTCACCGACTCCGATAAATCGCGAGCAGGCAGCCAATGGTTCATCATCGAAGGCGACGAATACGACACCGCATTTTTCGACAAGCGCGGCAAATTCGTCCATTACCTGCCGGAAATCGCCATCGTCAACAACCTCGAGTTTGATCATGCGGACATTTTTGAAAATTTGGATGCGATCAAAAAATCGTTCTCGCATTTCATCCGGCTCATCCCGCGCAACGGCCTGCTGCTTGGCAATGGCGACGACCCAAATCTCGCGGCGCTGCTCAATGTGACGCATTGCCCGGTCAAGCGTTTCGGCCTCGGCGAGGGCAACGCTATTCGGGCATTCAACCTCCGTTATGGCCCGACGGCGACGGAGTTTGAAATTCCAAGTTTCAAATTTCACCTGAACATGGTGGGCGAACTCAACGTGCGGAACGCGCTGGCGGTCGTCGCGTGCGCCAAACATTGCGGGCTGTCCAACAAGCAGATTCAATCCGCGTTCGACACGTTTAAAGGCATCAAGCGCCGGATGGAAGTGCGCGGCATCGCGGGTGGGGTGACGGTGGTGGATGATTTCGGGCATCACCCAACGGCGATTCGCGAGACGCTGAAGGCGCTGCGGCTGAGATATCCACACGAGAAAATCTGGGCCGTTTTCGAACCGCGCTCGAACACCACCCGACGCAACATTTTTCAAAATGAACTTGTGACCGCTTTTACCGATGCCGATGCGGTGGTGATCTCTGAAGTGGCGCGGCTGGAGCAGATTGCCGTCGAAGAACGGCTAAACCCGGAAAAGCTGATGCAGGATTTAAAAAACTCGGGCAAAAACGCGGCTTATCTGCCGGACGTGGATTCCATTGTCGCCCACCTGGTAAAAAGCGCACAAGGCGGTGACGTCGTGTGCGTGTTCAGCAACGGCGGGTTTGGCGGGATTCACACCAAGCTGCTGGAGCGGCTGGCCGCGTAGATGCTTTCATAGGGGGTCGCTCGTATATTTCAGTTTTACGCGGCTGG
>Ga0182027_10015204_pt1 | contig 10602 bp, 10 predicted proteins | sample 712E1DmetaG_FD_121300 | JGI IMG/M metagenome (GOLD analysis project Ga0182027, IMG submission 121300) | Permafrost microbial communities from Stordalen Mire, Sweden - 712E1D metaG (Illumina Assembly) | ecosystem: Environmental > Terrestrial > Soil > Wetlands > Permafrost | place: Sweden... | reverse complement strand
GCTGGCGACGTTGGCGACGAGCTTGCCGGCGGCGAGCGTCGTGATCGCGGCCTGCGCCTGCGGAGCTGCCGCGGCATTGGCCAGCGTCACGCGGCTCCACGCGGCTCCATCCGCCGACCACCAGATCGCGGGCGTCGTCGACGGGAATTCGCCGCCGTCCCAACCGGCCAGGCTGCCGATCCGACCCGCGACCAGGAAGCCATATCCAAGGACCGTGCCCGACGCCAGATAGGCATCCTGGAACGTCGCCGCCGACAGCGAGACGGCGCGCCAGCTCTGGCCGTCGGCCGATAGCCAGACCGCCGGCGCGGCCGCGCCGGCATCGCTCGAGAGGCTGACCGCCATGTACCCCTTCGGACCGGCCGACACGTCTCCCACCGCCGCGCCGCCGAAAGCCTTGCGCAGGTCGACTCGGCTCCAGCTTGCGCCATCGACGGAGGTCCAGAGCGCCGTCGCGGGCTGGGGCATGCAGCCGGAACCGTCGTCGGCGCAGCCCGGGGCGCGACCGAGGGCGAGAAGACCGGCCGGCCCCTCGACCAACTCTTCGACCTGGGCTCCCTGACTGATCCCGGTCATGTCGAGCGACCGGCCTTGCTGCCACTGGAGTCCGTCCGCCGAGAGCCAGGGGATGGCCGAGCCGCTGTCGACGTTCTCGCGGAATGCCAGGTACCCACGGCTCCAGCCGAAGATTGCGTCCACGAAGGCCGAGTCGGCCGCTGCGACGAGCTTCGCCGGTAGAGTGACGGACTCCCAGCGAAGCGCGCGTCCGGCCGCCGTCGGTAGAGGGCTCGCGGACGGACCGGGAGTGTCGGCCGAGGTGTCGGTCGGCACGGCCGGCGCCGTGGCGGTTGCAACGGGTCCGGTCGTCTCCGTGGCGATGGCCGCCGGCCCCGTGTCGCCTGCCGCCGTCGGCGTGGCGATCGGCTGAGCCGACGGCACAGCCGCGCAGCCCGACATGGCTGCCGCAACCAGCAGAGCGCCGACCAGCCCGACCCGCCGGCGCGGAGAGCCGGATCGATGGCGATCGACCAAACGACGATCCCCCACCATCTCCATTCCTCCAACGATGCCCGCGCTGGCAGGCGGGCCACGAGCGTCCCGGCACCGGCGATGCTCCGAATCCTACGACCCGCGGCCATGGCAGGTCCGCGACGGCTGACCGAGCGAGATGCCAGCGGCGATCCGGTCCATCCGGGCTAAACTCGCCCCATGACGACCGACGCCTCCGCCCCGCTCGCAGCCAGACCATCCAGCCTGCCCGTCAAGCCGCGCATCTTCAGCGGCATCCAGCCCACCGGCCGGCCCCACCTCGGCAACGACCTGGGCGCGATCCGCAATTACGTGGCGCTGCAGGATCGCTACGAGGCGATCTATTGCGTCGTGGACTACCACGCCCTGACCCACGTCCACGATCCGGAGGTTCTCCGCCGCCAGACCCTCGAGATGGCGGCCGCTCTCATCGCCCTGGGCCTCGACCCGAAGCGCTGCACGCTTTTCGTACAGTCGGACCGGCCTGAACACACCGAGCTGTGCTGGCTCTTCAGCACCGTGACGCCGGTCGGCTGGCTGCTTCGCACGCCCACCTACAAGGAGAAGCGCGAGAACCAGCCCGAGGACGTCAACAACGGCCTGCTCACCTACCCAGTCCTGCAGGCCGCGGACATCGTCCTCTACAAAGCCTCGCTGGTGCCGGTGGGCAAGGACCAGGCAGCCCACCTCGAGTTGAGCCGCGAGATCGTCCGCGCCTTCAACGCCCGATACGGCGAAACCTTCCCGGAGCCGCAGGCGGTCTACACCGATGCACCGGTCGTGCTCGGCACCGACGGTGTGAAGAAGATGAGCAAGTCCATCGGCAACACCATCGAGGTTCTGGCCGAGCCGGACGTGATCCGCAAGCAGATCATGTCGATGATGACCGACACCCAGCGCATCCTGCGCTCCGACCCGGGCCGGCCGCAGGTCTGCAACGTCTGCCAGATGCACCGCCATTTCGGCGCCGACTACGAGGCGATCTGGGAGGGCGAGCGAACCGCCCGAACCGGCTGCGTCGACACCAAGAAGCTGCTGGCCGAGCGGATCATCGCGCACTACGCTCCGGCTCGCGAGATGTACAAGGAGCTGATGGCCGACCCGGCGAGACTGCGGGCGATCCTCGATGAAGGCGCCGAACGGATACGTCCGATCGCCCAGGCGACCATGGCCGAGGTCCGCGAACGGATGGGCCTTCGCTAGTCGCAAGGCCAAGGCTGGAGGGAGGGGCGAGTGTACAACGTGCCCCCGTCCTACCTGATGCCGTCCCCCGTGCCACCGTCCAGCAGCTAGGGACCCGACGCTCTATCGGCCCTCACCGACCCGCGCCCGGGCGTACCATCTCGACGTCAGCCCGTGCCGAGGACCGAGGGGACGATGACCGACCAGCCTTCTACCGCAGATTTCCTCACACCGCGCCTGCATCGCTGGCTGACCGCCCTGATCATCCTGGGGACGGTGGCGGTCGTCTTCGTCGTGATCAACGACGTCGTCAGCCTGGTCGCGTACTTCAACGACGTGATCATGATCTTCTTCCTGGCCTGGCTGCTGGCCTTCATCCTGAGTCCGCTCGCCAGCGCGCTGGTTCACCTGGTCCCGCGTCTGCCCCGGGCGCTGGCCGTCATCCTGGTCTACGCCCTGCTGATCGTTCTCCTTGTGGCGGCAATTCTCCTCGTGGCTCAGCAACTCTACTCGTCGATCAACAGCCTGATCGTCGGCCTCAACACCCTCGATCTACGTCAGACGCTCCAGCCCTACCAGGACCGCCTGAACTCCATCGGCGGCAACCAGATCAGCCTCTACGACCAGGTCAACTCCCTGCTGGCCAATCTGAAGAACAGCGCCGCGGACCTGGCACAGCCGCTGGGCGGCGTCGCCGTCGCCAGCCTGGGCATTTTCGGCAACCTGCTCTTCGTCTTTTTCCTGTCGCTGTACATGGCCGTCGACCGGGACAGGATCGTCAGCTTCCTCTTCCGCCTGGTCCCGCCCGCGTACACCGATGAGGCCAAGCTGCTCGAGCACAGCGTGTCCCGATCATTCGGCGGTTTCCTGCGCGGCCAGGCTCTCTCGGGCGTGATCTACGGCACCATTTCGATGGCCGCCAGCCTGCTTCTTGGCCTGCCGTATATGCCGGTCACGGCCGCCTCGTCGGGCATCCTGCAGGCCATCCCCTTCTTCGGGCCGTTCATCTCGTGGATGCCGCCCGTGCTGGTGGCTATCTTCTTCGTGCCAAGTGCCGCGCTGCCAGTCTTCCTGATCATGGTGGCGGGCTGGTTCGTGCTTATGAACGTTATCCAGCCGCGACTGATGGCCGAGGCCGTGGGGCTTCACCCGGTCGTGGTCCTCGGCTCCGTGATGATCGGCTCCAAGATGGCGGGCATTCCCGGCGCCATCTTCGGCATTCCGGTCGCGGCCGTGATCGCCTCGTTCTTCTTCTTCTACCTGGGGCACATGCGGGTGGACACCCAGTCGGTGGCGGTTCGAGCCGCCCACCGCGTCGAGGAACGCGAGGGCCGGCCCATTCGCGTGCCACGCCTGCCACAGGCCGGCCTGGATGAAGAGGTGGAACAGGGCCCGGCCGCAGATCCGCAGCCGATGGCCCGAAAGCAGGCCCGCGCCGAGAAGCCCGATGCGCCGGAGCCCGATGCGCCGGAGCCCAAAGCCGGCGCGTAGCCCGGAAACGACCGAGCGGCCGCTCGATGAGCGGCCGCTCGAAATGGCTCAGATGCGGCCCGATCGACTGGAGGCCGATCGACCCCAGGGCTACGACTTGGGGATGACCTTGAGAGCGGCGGCGATGCTGACCAGATTCGCCTGGCTCACGTTATGGCCGAGGATGTCGTAGGCGTTCTTGGTGCCGGGGCTGACGTAGATCGAGAAATCGGTGGCGGCCGTCTGGAAGAGAGTGCCGCCCGTGATGTTGCCGAAGTTGGCCGTGCCGATGGAACCGCCGAGTGGCGAGCAGACGGTGGGCGTCAGGCAGAACGCGCCTTCGTCAAGCTCGATCGTCGCGGAGCCCGCCTGATACTTGACCTTCATCCAGCCGGGCGACTTGGTGGCATCGTAGGTCCAGCCTGGGACTTTGGTCACCGACCAGCCCTTGCCGAGCGTGGCGCAATAGACTGCGCCCTTCAGCATCTTGGCCGTCGTGACGAACACCGGCTGATTGTTTGCGGTGCCCGTGCAGAAGGCAGCGGCGGAAGTGGGGCCGGCCGACGGCGCCACAGTCGCGCTTGCGGCCGGCGTTGCGGTAGGTACCGCCGATGCTGTCGGCGCCGCGGATGGGGTGGCCACCGGAGTAGCCTCAGGCGTTGGTGTGGGCGTATCCGTCGCCTGTGTCGCGGCAGTCGGCGTCGGCGTCTGGACCACGTTGATAGCCGTGGGCTGTGCGGAGTTGCACGCTGAACCTACGAGGGCCAGTGCCAGGGCGGCACCGGCAAAGGAAAAAGCCCGAAGGCCGCGATGATTCACGATCGATCCTCTGGTGTCGTTCACTGTTTCCCCCAATTCTTGGTGGAAGCCCGGCGGAATGCCGACTGGCGCGCTTCGAAGATTACTCGCTCCCGGGTGCGCACCTGCCTGGGACGGGAGGCGGCGGAGGTGTGTGTCGTTTCGGGCCAGAATGACCGAGGAATGGTTCGACCGTGGTTCGACCGGCTACCGGCCGGCGACCGGGCTCACGTCTTGGGCACGGCCTTCATAGCCGCGGCGATGCTGACGAACGCGCTCTGGCTCACGTTGTGGCCGACGATCTGGTACGCGTGCGTGGTTCCCGGGCTCACGTAGATCGCAAAGTCGAGACCGGTGCTCAGGGCGTCAAGCGCGCCGGACAGGTTGCCGAAAGCGGCCGAACCTATGGCGTGGTCTTTCGGTGCGCAGGCGCTTGCCCCACTCAAGCAGAACGCGCCCTCCTTGACGGCGAGCGTCGCGGAGCCCGCCTTGTAGTTGATCGTGAGCCAGTCGCCGGCCTTGGGCTGACCGTAGTTGCCGCTAGTAAGGCTCCAGCCCTTGGTGAGGCTGGCGCAGTAGACCGTGAACTTGAGCGCGTTGGCGGCTTTGACGAAGAAGGCCTGGTTTTTGGCGGTGCCGTAGCAGAACTGGGCGGGGGAAGTGGGACCGGCCGATGGGGCGGCCGTCTTGCCGGGGGTGTGGTAAGGGGTCGGCGGTGGTGTCGGCGGCAGCGTCGGCCAGGGCGTGAAGGTGGCCAGCGGAGTGGCTTCGGACGGCGGCGTGGCCGTGGCCGGAGCCTGAGTAGCGGCAGTCGGCGTCGGCGTCTGGACCGCAGAGGTCGGCGTGGGCTGCACGTCGCTGGAGCACGCTGCACCGATAAGGGCGAGTGCCAGCGCGATACCGACGAAGGAAATGGCGCGAAGGCCACGGTGATTCACAAGCGATCCTCCGGTGTCGTGCACGATTTCCCTCAACTCTCGATTGAGACGGGGCCACTATGCCGGCGTCGCGTTTCCAAGACTACACTCTTGCCCCTCGCGATGCCCCTTGCGCGGCCTGGGGACGCGGAGGAGTGCCGCGTCGTTTCGGGCGACAACGACACATGACCGGGGCGTGGGCGACCGGCTGGCAGCCGCCGATGTCACGACCTGGGCACAATCCTGAGGGCGGCGGCGATGTTGACCAGAGTGGTCGGGCCCACGTCGCTGCCGTCGATCTGGTAGGTGTGCGCGGTTCCCGGATTCACCTGGATCTCGGTGCCGTCACCGAGTGAGTAGAGACTGCCGGAAAGGCCGCCGAAGCTGGCCGGGCCGACGTGGGAACGGTGGCCACCGAGCAACCCTCTGATGTCGTTCACGGATCCCCCTGCTCTCGATTGAGGCCGGGCGCCGTGCCGACCTCGCGTTTCCGTGACCGAACTCTGGTTCTGCCCCTGCGCGTTGCTCCCTAAGCAGGCACGGCAGGCTGGGCACTCAAGAGGGATGTCTGTGCCGGTTCGGGGAGCATGACGCCCAGGATCTTCTGCAGGGCGAGCACGTGGACGCACGATCCCCAGCTCTCAAAGAAGTGGCAGGTGCACTGCCAGGCTTCGCCGTCGAGTCGAACCGTATGGGTGTCGTTGTCACCCTTAAACGTGACCGCGAGCTGTTCGAACGAGATCCGATCCAGCTCGCGGGCGTAGCGGTTCGCCTTCTCGACCTTCCCAATGAGACTGCTGTGCATCGCCGTTACCCTCCGTCGCCCTGCCTGCCCCGAAGAGGTCCGGCCGCCGAACGCCCAGACGAGCGACCGAGCCGGTTGACCTCACTGTACAGCTGCGAGCCAAGAGATAGCGGTTCGCCCCGTTGCACCGAAATGACCACTTGGTGCGCCCGCGGACGAGCCATCTGACGGGGCGCACGAAGGCGCCGTGCACCCCGGAGAGACCCGCGCCCCGACGGCCCAGGAACCGGCCGGCCGGCGGCCGGGCTCCGCCAGGCACGAACCCGAACGCTCGTTCGAGGGCGACCCAGAACTCAGCCGTCCCCGACGATTCGCTGTCCCGCCACCAGATTCGCGTCGACCGCGGCCGACGACGAGGCCTCCGTGTAGACCCGGACCAGCGGCTCGGTGCCGCTGAAGCGGACCAGGAGCCACGAGCCGTCGTCGGCGAAGAACTTGAAGCCATCGTTGGTGGACAGGGGCTGCGTTCGAACCACGGGCCGTCCGGCCAGCGCAGCCGGCGCCCGGTCGGGCAGTTCGGCAAGAAGGCGGACTTTGAGAGCCGGATAGATCGCCTGGTCGAAATGGATGTCCACGCGTCGATAGCTCGAGGGCCCGGCAATCTCGTGCAGGTGGGCGATCGCCTTGCTCGCCGGCCACCGCCCGGCGGCCCTTTCGCAGACGAACAGGTCGAGCAGCATCAGATCCGTGAAGATGCCATCGCGCTCCGGCAGGTGCATGCCGAAGCCGAACCCACCAGACTCCTCGCCGCCCATCATTGCCCCGGTCTCGATCATCTTTGGGCCTATGTACTTGAACCCGACCGGAACCTCGTACACGGGCACTCCGTAGCGCTCGCCGAGTCGTTCCGCCATCGAGGTCTCGTTGACGGTCTTCACGACCGGCGCTCGCAGGCCTCGATGCTCGACCAGGTAGTACATCAGGAGGCCGTATATCTGGAGGGTCGAGATGAAGGTGCCCCGCTCGTCGGCGAGACCGCACCGATCGGCGTCCCCGTCGAGGAACAGGCCCAGGTCGAACCCGCCGCCGGCCAGCTTCGCCAGTGCGTCGTCCACGTTGGGCGGGATCGGCTCCGGATTCACGCCGCCGAAGTACGGGTTCCGCTCGGAGTGGATCTCGCTGACACGGATCCTGCCACCGGCAAGGAGCCGCGGGATCCAGCCCGCCCCGGAGCCATAGAGCGGATCGACCAGCGCGCTGAGGTCGGCGGCGGCCAGCCGATCCAGATCTACGTTGGGGCGGATGAACTTCACGTATCCGGCGTACGGATCGAAGCGCTCCAGCAGACCCGCGGCCTCGGCGTCGGCGAGGGGTCGCCGGGGGATCGGCTTGCCGGCGTCCGCGGCCAGGAGCGCCTCGATCGCGGCGAGCATCTCCGGACTGGCCGCCGCGCCCGTAGGCGACTTGACCTTGAAGCCGTTGTCCGTCCAGGGATTGTGGCTGGCGGTTATCACGATCCCCGCCGCGGACTTCCTCTGAACGACCTCGAACGAGGACATCTGCGTCGGCACCGCCTCGGCCGCGAGCGCGACCGGAATCTCGTGGGCCAGGACGACCTCGGCGGCGGCGGCGGCGAAATCCTCGCTTACGAACCGGCGGTCGTAGGCGATGACGACGCCCTTGGATTGCTCGCCGCGCCCCACGACGTACTCGGCCACGGCCCGAGCGCAGCGGCGGACGTTGTCGAAGGTGAAATCGGCGGCCACGCGGGCCCGCCAGCCGTCCGTCCCAAAGACGATCTTCGTCGGCTCCGAAGTAGCTGCGATGGCGCTCAAGGCTTGTTCTCCCTGGTCGGGGCGGGCTGGGGGGACCTGGCCATCTCCTCGGCGATCACACGCACTTCCTGCGAGCGATCCGCGGAGCAAATGAGGAGCGCGTCGGGTGTGTCGACGACGATGGTGCCGGTGAGTCCGATCGTCACGACCAACCGGTCGCCGGCCAGGACGAGACTGCCCGAGGAACCGAGATCGCGTCTGTTTCCGGTGCCGGCTGCACCGGAGCCGGCGAGCGAGGCGGCCTGCCAGACGTCGCGCAGCGCCGCCCAGCTGCCCAGATCGCTCCAACCCACATCGATGGGCACGACCTCAACCGCTCCTTCGAGTGATGCAGGCTCCATGACGGCATAGTCGATTGAAGTGGACCGCAGCGACGGATAAACCAGGCCGAGGTCTTCCGTGGCGCCGGACGAGCAGATGGCTCTGATCGGTCCCACGATCTCAGGAGCGTGCCGGGAAAGCCTGTCGCGGATGGCGGCGCGTGTCCAGACGAAGATGCCGGCGTTCCAGCTCGCGAGTCCGGTGGCGATCAGCTCGATCGCCCGATCCTCGCTGGGCTTCTCCACGAACCGATCCACGGCGTAGGTGTCGTGCCCGTCGACCACTCGAGCCGGCGGCCGCGCCATAACGTACCCGTAACCCGTTTCGGGGCGATCCGGCGTGACGCCCAGCGTCACCAGGGAGCCGCCCGCGGCCACGTCGGCCGCAACCGCCAGCGCGGCCCGCAGTCCGACCTCGTCGGCGATGTGAGAGTCCGCGGGCAGGACGAGCATCACTTCGTCGGCGGGACGATCGATCGCCTCGGCGGCCAGAGCCACGGCCGCGGCGGTGTTGCGGCCGATCGGCTCCCCCAGGAAGTTGGCTTGCGGGATCCCGGGCAGCTGCTCGTGGACGAGATCGCAGTACCGCTGATCGGTCACGACGTACACGTCCGCCGGCGCCACGAGCGGCGACAGCCGCGCCACGGAACGCTGGATGAGGGTTTCGTCGCCGATCAGCCGCAGAAAGGGTTTGGGACGTTCGGGGGTGCTCAGCGGCCAGAGCCGCGTTCCGCCTCCGCCGGCCAGGACGACGGCGTACACGCGATCAGGATCCGGCTGCGACGGCAGGGATCGGGACGCCGCACTCGTCCGCCAGGGCCGCTGCCTTGGCGGTGCTCTCCCACGGGAAGTCCACGTCCGTCCGGCCGAAGTGGCCGTACGCGGCCGTCGCCTTGTAGATGGGCCGGCGCAGGTCCAGGGCTTCGATGATGCCCGAGGGTCGGAGATCGAAGTGCTTCTCGATCGCCGCCAGGATTCGCTCGTCAGGGACGCGCTCCGTGCCGAACGTCTCGATCGACACCGACGCCGGCCTGGCGATACCGATGGTGTAGGCGAGCTGGATCTCGAAGCGGTCCGCCAGCCCCGCGGCCACGACGTTCTTGGCCACCCAGCGGGCCGCATAGCTGGCCGAGCGGTCGACCTTCGTCGGGTCCTTGCCGGAGAAGGCGCCGCCGCCGTGACGGGCCATGCCGCCGTACGTGTCGACGATGATCTTCCGTCCCGTGAGGCCGGCATCGCCCATCGGGCCGCCGATGACGAAGCGGCCGGTGGCATTGATGTGAACGAGCGGATCCTTCGTGCGCAGCTCCGCCGGGATCGATGGCAGGATGACCGCCTCCATGATCTCCGGCCGCAGCTTCTCGTTAGCGACGCCGGGGTCGTGCTGGGCCGCGATCACGACATTCGTCACGCGCCTGGGCACGCCTCGCTCGTACTCGACGGTGACCTGGGTCTTGCCGTCGGGACGCAGATAGGGCAGCTGGCCGTTCTTGCGAACCTCGGCCAGGCGTCGCGCCAGGCCATGGGCGAGCGCGATCGGGAGCGGCATGAGCTCGGGCGTCTCGCGGCAAGCGAACCCGATCATCATCCCCTGATCGCCGGCGCCGAGCTCGTGGCCGACCTCGTCCACACCCATGGCGATATCGGGCGACTGCTCCTTGACGCTGACGAGCGTTCCGCACGTCTCGTAGTCGAAGCCGTAGTCGGCGTTGGTGTAGCCGATGTCCCTGACGGTCTCGCGAACGACTGACTGGAAGTCCACGTACGTGGAGGTCGTGATCTCGCCCAGCACCAGCACGATGCCGGTGGTCGTGGCCGTCTCGCACGCGACGCGCGCGTCGGGATCGTCGGCCAGGATTGCGTCCAGAATCGCGTCGGAGATCTGGTCGCACATCTTGTCGGGGTGCCCTTCGGTAACCGACTCGGAAGTGAACAGGTAATGAGGGTCGTCAAGGAAACTGGCCATCGTTCTCCAGGGTTTCGCGCTCGGGCAAGGTACGCAATCTCGGCCCCACCGCGGGGCAGCCCGAAGCGTAGCACGTGGCGCCTGCCCTTCCGGACGAGTGCCGCCAGACGTGTGCCGGACCGCCGGTTTCGGGCCGGAAAGCCGCTCTGCGCGACAGCCGGCCGCTCTGCGCGAGCGGCGCCGCCGCCGGCCCAACGCCGATCCGGCGGTATCGGGTCTAGGTGCCGTGCTGCCAGGAGTTCATGTACTCGGTCTGTTCGGGCGTGAGCGGGTCGAGCGTTATCCCCATGGCCTCGAGCTTGAGTTTCGCGACTTCCTGGTCGATCTTCTCGGGCACGTC
>Ga0182027_10015203_pt1 | contig 10602 bp, 9 predicted proteins | sample 712E1DmetaG_FD_121300 | JGI IMG/M metagenome (GOLD analysis project Ga0182027, IMG submission 121300) | Permafrost microbial communities from Stordalen Mire, Sweden - 712E1D metaG (Illumina Assembly) | ecosystem: Environmental > Terrestrial > Soil > Wetlands > Permafrost | place: Sweden... | reverse complement strand
CTTGGTGAGGTTGCGCAGGTCCTCCGGCGCAATCTCGAAGCGCAGCGAACGCCCCCACAGCCGTACCAGGAGTGCCAGCGGCCACACGACAAGCCGTCGCCAGCCGGAAATGCCATGCACCAGCCCGCCTATTTCATCGTCACGGGTCATTGCCTCGATCGTTCATCCTCCAGCGAACGCGCTGTCGGCGAGAATCGCATGGTATGCGGACCAAGCCGGCATCAACGTCGCTGCGGTCGTCGCTTGAGATCACGATTCTCTGTTGTCGCGCAAAGACGCGGGCTCGCCAAGCCAATCCTGCGGGCCGAGAATGCATTTCACGGGCGGAACGCACCACCCGGCATTTTCCGCCAGTAGCTACGAGCTCCAGCGAGTGGCATTGGCGTCTCGCCCATATCAGAGAGACGCGGCGTAAAAATGAAACGCCATGGTTGGGGCGGACGTGCCGATCTACGAGACACGCATTTTCATGCTATGCAACCGCCAGTTTCCCGGCATTCTGGCGGCATGTTCTGGCTGAAGAAGTTCTTCTCGCCGTTTCTTTTTCCCCTGCAATTCGCGCTGGTGTGCGGCTGCACCGGCATCGTCCTCTCCCGGACCCGCCGGTGGCGCCGGACCGGTTGGTGGCTGCTGACGATCTCCGTGACCGTATTGCTGACAGCCAGCAACAAATGGGTCAGCGGGAGGCTGGTCTCCCCGCTCGAATCGCGCTATCCGGCTATCGGCGAATTCCAGCCCGGTCAGCCGCTGCCGGAGGCGCTGGCTGCCTGTCAATATGTGGTCGTTCTTGGCAGCGGGCACGATGACGCGCCTGATCGGCCGGCGCTGACCCGCCTGAGTCAGTCGGGCCGCGCGCGCCTCATCGAAGCCGTTCGTCTCCTGCGGCTCCTTCCAGCGGCCAGGCTTGTCGTTTCGGGCACGGCCGACACCGATCACGGCGGCGTGCCGCACGCCCGCGTCCTTGCCGAGGCCGCCGTCACTCTGGGCGTGGAGCGCGACCGCATCGATCGTATCGACGATGCCCGCGACACCGAGGAGGAGGTCGCGCGCGTGGGGCAGGTGCTCGGCGATGCGCCGTTCGCGCTGGTCACCTCCGCCTGGCATCTCCCGCGGGCGATGGCGCTGTGCAACGCCCAGGGGCTGCATGCTCTGCCCTGTCCGACTGATTATCTCTACAGTCCCCCGCTCCGCTGGCGCCGGTCGGATCTCACGTGGGATGTCGAATCGCTTGTGCGCACCACGGCTGCGGCGCACGAGCGCATCGGCCTCTGGTGGGCGCGAATCCGCGGGAAGATCTAGCCCGGATATTTCGCTCGAAAATGTCGTCATGGCCATGGAATATCCTGGCAGACAATCGCCCCCGGCGCGGAGAATTTGTTTCACCTTCGCCGCGTTAGCGGGTAACCAGAACCAAACCCATGTTCTCGATTCGCAAGCTCTTTGGCAAAGAGGAGAAGTTCTTCGACCTGCTTGAGGCCAGCGCCGAGGAGGCGCGGACCAGCACCGCCCTGCTCGAGCGCTTCCTCCAGGAGCGCGCCGCCAACGACCGGCCCATGAACATCGATGAATTCGTCAACACCCGCCGGAATGACAAACGCATCACCCAGCAGATCACCGAGCAGCTCTGCCGGACGTTTGTGACGCCGCTGGAACGCGAAGACATCGAGGCGCTGGCCTTCACGCTCTATCGAATTCCCAAGATGGTCGAGAAGATCGTCGAACGCCTGGCGATCTATCCCGGCCGGCTGCCGCAAGACGGACTTCTCCGGCAGGCCAAGCTGCTCCAGCTTTCGGCGGACACCGTGGCGTCAATGGTCGGCGAGCTGCGCAAGGGGACGAAGATGGACCGTATCCGTGCCTCCAACGACAAGCTGCAGAACGCCGAAGGCGAGGCGGACAAGTTGATGCTCCAACTCGAAAAGGAGCTGTACGAGGGGCCGTACGAGGCCAAGGAGGTCATTTTCCTGTTGCAGCTCTTCGAGATGGTCGAGAAGACCGTCGACCGGTGCCGGGATGCCGGCAATGTGGTGTTTCAAATCGTGCTGAAATACTCCTGAGCCGGGCCCGGATGCGTCCCTCGTCACCCCGCAGCAAAGCCACAGCCCGATCTGTGCACAACCACTGGTCCAGGCGTCCATTGCATCCGGGCCAACGACCAAACCGCCCCAAAAAGATGAATCGCCGAGCTAGTCGTCGAGATCAGGAATCCAGACGCATATCCGCTTGTTTCCATCGGCGTCTCTGTTCAGCCAATTCCGAAGGGGCGGTTTGGCTTTTGGCCCGCATACCCCGAACTTCTGCCGAAGCCGCAGTCAACGCTCAGCGGATGATCGCGGCAACGGCTAAGACCGCGAATTTTGCGGGCCAACCATGACCCTGTTCCTGTTCGTCCTGCTGGCAGCGTTCGTCTTTGAGTATATCAACGGTTTTCACGACAGCGCCAACGCCATCGCGACGGTCGTCTCGACCAAGGTGCTGACCCCCCGGCAGGCGATTGTCTGGGCGGCTTTCTGGAATCTGTTCGGCGCACTCATGGGCACGGCGGTGGCGACCACCATTGGCAAGGGGTTGGTTGACACGAACGTCGTGACGATGACGACTGTGTTTGCCGCGCTGATCTCCGCCATCCTCTGGAACCTGCTCACCTGGTGGCTGGGCCTGCCGTCGAGTTCTAGTCACGCGCTCATCGGAGGTTTGTGCGGCGCCGCCCTGGCATCGGCCGGTGGCCGCTGGGCTGTGCTCAAATGGTCGGTCGTGGATGCAAAAGGCTCCCACAACGGTCTGTGGCCGAAAATCGTGCTGCCGATGTTCAGCTCGCCGATGGCAGGCTTCGTCCTTGGCATGATACTCATGTTCCTGTTGACCATGCTGCTGAGCAAGGTCGCTCCCCGCATTGTCTCGCTCGTCTTCGGCAAGGCCCAGCTCCTGAGCGCGGGTTTCATGGGCTACAGCCATGGCTCCAATGACGCCCAGAAGACCATGGGAATCATCACGCTCGCGCTTTTCACCGGGACGCAAGCCGGCGCGTTCACCCACCTCCCAGGCTGGCTTTCCTTTCTGCAGATGCCGGAATTCATCGTGCCGCGCTGGGTGATGATCGCCTGTGCGCTCACCATGGCGGCCGGCACTGCAGCCGGCGGCTGGCGCATCATCCGCACGATGGGGCACAAGATGGTGAAGCTGCAACCCATCCACGGCTTTGCAGCCGAGACCTCCGCAGCGCTCATCATCCACTGCGCCTCCACGATCGGCGTGCCGCTCTCGACCACCCACGTCATCTCGACGTCCATCATGGGCGTGGGCGCCAGCAAGCGCCTGAGCGCCGTCAAGTGGGGCGTCGTCGAGCGCATCGTCTGGACCTGGGTGCTGACGCTGCCCGTGACCGGCCTGGTCGGCTACCTGTTGATGCGCGTGGCTCTGCTGGCCGGGATGCACTGAGACGGACCCATTCGGTTGAATGCAGGGCCGCCGCCGTTTCGACAGGCTCAAGGCCCCGAGCGTGTCGAGGGGCTTGTCGCGTCCTCCGCAGCCTTGGCGACGGAGGATCGACGGGCCATTTCCCCAGTGAGCTGCGGCCCGGCGACCAGCCCGGATCCTTCCAGCTGGCCGGCTGGATCTGCGAAACCAGCCAGATCTGCCTCCCGTTCCTACGGGCTGCTGGCGCAGCTCTCCTCGCCGCTTGAAGGCTTCTTGTTCAAATATCTCTCGAGCAAATCGTCCGCGTCTTCCGGGGACTCGTAGAACTCCCTCTCCAGTGCGTCGAACAATCTCGTAGCCTCGGCGCCAAGAGCGCGCACACGGTCGCGCCGGGTTTTCCGATCTCCTGGCGGACCTCCCGCGCCAAAGGCCTCGTTGGCTTGGGTTGAGATCCTGGCCTTTTGCAGGGCGCCAATGGCGTTGAAGGCCGTCGGCACATAGAAAGCCATGTCGCTCGAGGAGCCTGTATAGTAACGTTCGAGCCCCCGGTTTGCGACCTGGGATTCGAACGTCCAGACCGCCGCCAAGATCTTCTCATCCTCGGCGAGCTTCTCAAACCCGACCTTGGCCAGCCGGTCAAGGGCCTTTTGTGCGGCGACATCGGTATTCATGTGCAAAAGGAGGGAGCGACCTGGCCGGCCACGGTGATCGTTGGATGCATAAAAAGACCGAATCGAACCTTGTTTCTGTAAGGTCCGAATTCAAGAGCGATCATGCGAATGGTCTTTGGTCGCGCAACTGCCGCATATGGGTTTGCCGTCAATGTCACCTGCCCGACACCGAAACGTAACGTTTGGATGCGATGTTGGCGGCCACAGGCTTCTCCGCCCAACACAAACGTGTGAAACTGGCCCTGGTCACTGAAACCTTCCCCCCTGAAATCAATGGCGTTGCGATGACCTTTGGCGTCATCGCCCGTGAACTGGGCCGGCAGGGTCACACGGTGACGGTTTATCGTCCATGGCGCTCCGATCTACCCGACGATTCCAGCCATCCGGAGTTTCGCGAGGTGCCGCTGCCAGGGCTGCCGATCCCCGGCTACCGCCTTCTCCGTCTCGGTCTGCCGGCACGCCGCCGTCTCACAAGACTCTGGAAGGATGCCCCGCCAGACCTCGTGCACGTCGCCACCGAGGGACCACTCGGCGCATCGGCGGTTACCGCGGCGCGGGCGCTGGGCCTGCCGGTCACGTCGAGCTTCCACACTAATTTCCACGCCTACGCCAGCCACTATGGTGTCGCACCGATGCGCCGGCTCACGCTCGCCTGGCTGCGCCACGTGCACAACCGCACCCGGCGCACGTTTGCGCCGACTGAAGAACTCTGCAGGGAACTCGCCGCCCTCGGCTTTGCCAGGCTCGGCGTCCTTTCGCGCGGCGTCGACACCCGCCAGTTCTCATCCACGTTCCGCTCCGCGGCGCTCCGCGCCAGCTGGGGCGCCGTGGATGGCGAGGTCGTCCTGCTCCACGTCGGCCGCATTGCCGCGGAAAAGAACTATCCCCTGCTCTTCTGCGCTTACGCCGCCATGCGGGCGGTCGAACCCAGCCTGCGCTTCGTGCTCGTGGGCGACGGCCCGCTGCGGCCCGCGCTCCAGGCCGCGCATCCCGAGTGCATCTTCACCGGCTTCATCCCGCGCGACGCGCTATCCGGCCACTACGCCTCGGCCGATGTCTACGTGCACGCCAGCCTGACCGAGACGTTCGGCAACGTGCTTACCGAGGCGATGGCGAGCGGCCTCGCTGTCGCCGGTTTCGACTACGCCGCCGTCCGCCAGTTCGTCCGCCATGGCGACAACGGTTTCGCCGTGCCCCGCCACCGTCCTGAATCACTCGTGGCCGCCGCGACCGATCTCGCCCGGGACGCAGCGCTGCGCAATCGTCTGCGTGCAGCAGCAGCAGCCACATTCACCGCGCAGTCGTGGGAGACAATCGTCGCCCGCTTTGAAGCCGACCTCGCCGCCGTGATCGCAGGCGCCGCCCGATGACGAAGACTCTGATCCTCACCGCCGGCTTCGGCGAGGGGCACAACGCAGCCGCACGCAATCTCGCTGCCGCCGTCGAAAACCTGGCCGGCCCCGGATCCTCGCCGGTGGCCGATCTCTTTGCCCTCGCCTCGCCACGTACAAATCGCGCCGCCCGCCGCGCCTATCTGGCGGCCATCAACGGCGCACCGCGATTGTGGAATGCCTTCTACGTCTGGCTCGACCGCCGCCGGATCTTCCCGCGCCACCTCTGGCTTCTGCGCGCCGAGACCCGGGTGCTGCAGACGCTACTCCTGCGCGAGCATCCCAGCGTCGTTTGCAGCACGTACCCGGTCTACGGGTTCCTTCTCGAACGCCTGGCGCGCGCCGGGCTGCTAACCGCGCCATTCTACAACATTGTCACCGACTCGATCAGCATCAACTCACTCTGGACGCGACCGGCCTGCGCAGGCTGGTTTGTGCCCAACGAGGAAACCGCCGAAGTCATGCGCGGGATGGGTGTTCCGGCCGGCCGGCTGCACGTTCTCGGCTTCCCCGTTCCCGCATTCTTTAGTGACCACGCCTGCGAGTTCGTCCCGCCCGACCTGGCCGCCAGAGCCCCGCCGCGTGTGCTTTACATCGTCCACTCCGGCGTCCGCAACGCGTGGGCGATCGCGCGCCGGCTGCTCGCCGAGACCGAGTGGGAATTGACCTTCGCAGTGGGACGCGACGAACGCTTGCGCCGGCGTCTGGAGCCATTCGCCGCCGGCCGCGCGCGCCCCGCGCATGTGCTCGGTTGGACCGACGACATTCCCCGATTGTTGATGACCCATCACGTCGTGATCAGCAAGGCCGGGGGCGCCACGACGCAGGAGGCCATCGCCGCGCGCTGCCCGATGCTCGTCAGCCAGATCGTCCCCGGGCAGGAGGAAGGGAACTACGAGCTGCTCCGGCGGCGCCACGCCGGCATCCTCGTCGAGACGCCCGAGGCCGCAATCGCCGCGCTGCGGGTCGCCTTCGCCGACCAGGGCGCTGTCTGGCGGCAGTGGCGCAACGCGCTTGTTCCACTCGCCCGCCCGGATGCCAGCCACGCGATCGCAGCGCAGCTGCTCGGCTGCGCCGACGCCACGACCGCCATCGCCGCTGTATGAACACGCGCTTCATCTTCAATCCCATGGACAAAAAGCGACTTCACGTCCGCACCGTGATCATCTCCGACGTGCATCTCGGAACGTCCGACTGCAAGGCGCTGGAAATGAACCACTTCCTACGCCATATCCGCTGCGAGAAGCTCATACTCAACGGCGACATCATCGACGGCTGGCAGCTCCAGCGCGCCGGCCACTGGACCAAAGCCCACACGCGGTTTGTCCGAATCGTCCTCAAGATGCTCGAAAAACGCGATACCCAGGTCGTCTACGTTCGCGGCAATCACGACGACGTGCTCGCCGCCTTCCTGCCGCTTGAGTTCGAGAATCTCCAGGTTGTCGAGGACCACATCCACGAGGGCCTGCGCGGCCGCTATTTCGTGCTTCACGGCGACGTGTTCGACACGATCACCAGGAACTTCGCCTTCCTCTCGCACCTCGGCGATTGGGGCTACCACGTGCTGCTCAAGCTCAACCGGGCCTACAACGCATGGCGGGCCTGGCGTGGCAAGGAGTATTGGTCGCTCAGCAAGGCGATCAAGGCGCGCGTGAAGTCCGCGGTCAGCCATGTCTCGAAGTTCGAGGAACACATCGCGCAACTGGCGCGCGAGCATCATTGCACCGGTGTGATGTGCGGCCACATTCATACTCCGGCCGACAAGCGGATCGAAGGCATCCACTACCTGAATTCCGGCGACTGGATCGAATCGCTGACCGCGATCGTCGAGCATTATGACGGTCGCCTCGAACTTCTCGATTATGTGACCTTCCTGCGCGAATACCCTATGCCGGCGGAGGAGCCGGCCATGGAATCCGCTCTTGAACCCGCCGATGTCTAGAGCGGTTTCATAAAAAGTGTGGCCGTGAGCGTGAGCGAGTGGAGGTCCTTTCCGCTCGCTCACGCTCGCAGCTACGTTCGCGTTCTCGGCTACAGCGTAAGTTGAACTGCTCTAGCAGGGATATTCCATGGAGACGCGCCCTCCTCCTTCTTCCAGAGGTGCGTTTTCACGCTGACGTAACGAGCCCGACGCCAGCGCGCCACGTCGAGGGTGTTTCCTGTCGTCGCATGCGACACAGCATTCTCAGCGTCGATGACGAGCGGGACGTGACTGAACTGCTGCGCTTTCACTTCACCAAGGCCGGCTATGAGGTGTTGACCGCTTCGAGCGGGAGGGAAGCCATCGAGATCATCCGATGCCGCCGGCCTGATCTCGTTTTGCTCGACCTCATGCTCCCGGACATCGACGGCTTCGGTGTCTGCGAAATCCTGCGGTGCAGCGCAGCCACTGCGGCCATCCCCATCATCATCCTGAGCGCCTGGGAGACGACAGACGCGCGCAACGTCGGCATGGAGCTCGGCGCCCTCGACTACGTCACCAAGCCCTTCAGTCCTCGCGACCTGGTTGAACGAGTGGACCGCCTTTTTCGCTCCTGTTCCAACCCAAAATAGAGTTGCGCACAGCCCTTGGTTTCCGCCATGTCCGCAAAACCCTTCTCCCCCCTGCTTTCCGTCATCGCCCAGCTCGGCCGGACGCCAGGCTCCCTGCCGTGGCGCGTCTTGCTCCGCACCACCGGCTATACCCTCCGTCCGCCGAATCCCCGTCCGCTTTCTGCCGGCAGCACGACCTTTCAGCAGGCGCTCCTCGCCGCCGGCACTGCCGGCCTGCACCAGCGTGCCGACATCCTCTGCGAAGAACGCCCGGGCGGCCTGCCGACCATCGTCGTCGGCGGGTTTGTGCCGGACGCAACCGAGGCGGTCTACCTGCTTCGCGGGATGTTGCTGCGGCACGGAAGCGTCTATTACGTCAACTATCCGCGGCGGGGTTTTTCGACTGACCTTGTCATCGCACAACTCGCCGACCTGACGGACGAGCTGGCGGCCCGGCGGGGACGTCCGCCCGTTGTCATGGCGATCAGTTTCGGCGCCGGTCTCGTGCTGGAGTGGTTGCGACGGTCGTCGGCCGCGGGGCGGTCGCCTGCGCTGGCCGGCGTCGTGCTGGTGAGCCCGGTCGCCTGTGTCGAAGATCTGCTCGATCCCGCCGCTCTCAAGCCAACGACGCTCCTGGGTCGCGCGATCAAACCCTACCTCGACGCCACCGTCCCGGCCAACGACTGTTTGATCGAGAAATCGCGCACCCTGTTTCTGAAGATGTTCGAAGCCGGCGCCCAAAACAAGGCCGACCTGCGTCAGCTGCTCGCTCCCGCGGAGATCCGGCTGCTGCGTGACCGCGTCCTCGGCGCCATCAACGCGATCGACGCCCGCGGGGCGATTGAACGCGTCCGGTCGCTGCGCACCCTGCCAGGACTGGCCGCACCCGTAATCCTGCACAGGGCACCCACGCTGATTCTCTATGCCGAAAAGGAGAACGCCGTGCTCTGCGCCACCTCGCCGACCGCACGGGAGCTGGTCGGCCGCCCCACGGCGTGGTTTCCGGCGGGGACCACGGCCACGGTGCGCAACACGACCGAAAACCCGGTCCAGCATGCCTCGCTCATCTTCCACAGCCCGTGTTTCTCCTCGCGGCTGGCCGCGTTCTACCGTTCTCAGCGGTCGGCCCGCCGCCAGGTCGCCTGATGCGGTCAACTCGATGCCTCTCCCTGGTGTTTTCCACTGTCTTCTCATTCGTGACAACGATTACGACTACACTGTTAGGCAGCGCAGAAGCCGTTAACTCTTCTCTCGATGAAACCAACTCAAGTACCTCCACAGAAGACCGAACAGCCCCTCGATGGCGCTTGGCTTGCCGTTGGGATTGGTGTTGGCACCGCGCTTGGTGTTGCGTTTGACAATTTAGCTGTGGGTCTCGGCCTAGGCGTCACCTTTGGACTGATTATCCCTATGATCGAATGGAGACGGAAAGAAGAAGAGGGTAAGGCGAAGGAAGACGATGGCGCTCAGCCAAAACAGTAACGACGAATAGAGTGATAGAAAAGAAGCAGGCACGTGGCTTTGTCTGGGTTCAGCTTCCAGAAGAAGAAGTGCAGAATTCGCCTAATCAGTCACCAGAGCCTACCAATTGTTGCGGCATCAGCCGCGATGGTATCCATGCCGGCTAGCACCCCATCGATCGTCCGCGAGCCGGCCCCCGCGGCCCGCCGGTCGTTCATCGGCACCTGCGCCGGCCTGCTCGGCGGCCGGCTCGCCTCCCGGCGCGTCCGGCATTTGCAGCGACAGGGCGACGGAGTGGCCGCGCAGAATGCAGTCTATCGCGGTCTGATTCGGCAACTGGCCCTGACTGACTTCGGGCGCCGTTCGGGTCTCTCGCCCAATCTGAATTACCGGGATTTCCGCCAACGCGTGGAGTTGCGCACGTATGAAGAACTCGCGCCTTATGTGCACCGCATGCTGCGCGGCGAGAGCGATGTCCTCTGCCCGGGCCGGTGTGCGCACTTTGCGGTTTCCTCGGGCACGACGGCCGGCCCTTCGAAATGGCTTCCTGTTCCCGCATCCATGCTGGCGCATTTCCGCTCGGCCGGGCTGGACGCGCTGGCCTTCTATGCCCACCGCACCGGCCGCGGCTCCGTCTTCCGCGGCCGGCATCTCTTCCTCGGCGGAAGCACCGCCCTCGTCCCGGTGCCAGGCTCCTCTCCTCCGATCCTTTCGGGCGACTTGAGCGGCATCACCGCCCTAAACCTGCCGCATTGGGCGGAGCGACACCTTTATGAGCCCGGCGTTGAGATCGCCCAGATGACCGACTGGCCCGCCAAGCTCGCGGCCATCGCCCGGCGCACGCTCCGTGCGGATATCACCCTCATCGCGGGCATCCCGAGCTGGCTTCTTGTTTTCGCAGAAACGATGCGCGCCCATGCCGCCCGTGAACTCGGGGGCGCCCCGGCCACGCTGCGCGAACTCTGGCCTCACCTTGAATGCGTGGTTCACGGCGGGGTGCCGGTGGCGCCGTTTTCCGCCGAATTACAGGCCGTATTCGGCCCCGGGGTGGCGTTGCACGAGGTCTATCCCGCCTCAGAGGGGTTCATCGCGGCGCAGGATTCCGAGCCCGAAGCCGGCCTTCGGCTGCT
>Ga0182027_10015202_pt1 | contig 10602 bp, 6 predicted proteins | sample 712E1DmetaG_FD_121300 | JGI IMG/M metagenome (GOLD analysis project Ga0182027, IMG submission 121300) | Permafrost microbial communities from Stordalen Mire, Sweden - 712E1D metaG (Illumina Assembly) | ecosystem: Environmental > Terrestrial > Soil > Wetlands > Permafrost | place: Sweden... | reverse complement strand
CGTGACACGTGACGCGTGACACGTGACATATGACGAATGACGCGTTACATAGGACCTGTGCCACCGGTTTCATGGCCAGGTAATTGTGCCGTAAATAACGATGATATTTCTTGACAAAGACACATATTGATATTATCTTTAGGCGTTTAAGCAAAATATTCCGTCCGGAATCAGCATATAAGTGATAATCAGTAATCCAAAATGAAAATTTATGAAAACAATTTTTATTTTCGTGGCAATGCTGGTAATTTCTATGCCAGTTTTTTCCCAGGTTGGAATCGGGACATTGACACCAAGTCCCGCTTCAATGCTGGATGTTGTAAGTGAAACTGCCGGGTTCCTGCCGCCCCGGATGACCGCTGGGCAGATGAATGCCATCACCTACAAAGCTGTTGCCGGTTTGATGGTATATAATAAAACGTATAATCAATATTATGTGTACAACGGAACTGCATGGCAGCCTGCTTTCAGCGGCACCAACGGATGGTCGCTCACTGGGAACACCAGCCTGAGCCCGGTTACAAATTTCCTGGGCACCACTGATACATCAAAATTATTCATCCGGGTCAACAACGAAAAATCGGGAATCATTGACTGGGAAAACAGCGTTACCGGATTTGGTTATCGATCCCTTGTAAATAATACTGCTATCCATAATACAGCTTACGGGAGTCATGCACTTTTCAGCAATACCAATGGCGAACAGAATGTGGGTTTGGGCGGTGGTACGCTGTTTCAAAACCAGGAGGGTCATAACAATACGGCCATCGGATTTATGGCGTTGCACGATGATATTGCCTGGAATAACACTGCTGTCGGAGAATCTGCTGCATACACGAACATTTCAGGGACCCAGAATGTTGCAGTCGGAAATTCTGCCCTGCATGAAAACAAGTCGGGAAATAATAATACAGCCATCGGCTATATTGCCTTGTTCAATAATACAGCATGGAACAATACAGCCATCGGAGAATCGGTCATGTACTCGAATATCACCGGCGAACACAACGTTGCAGTCGGAAATTCCGCCCTCCATGAAAACCGGACCGGAAGCGACAATACAGCCATCGGATTTCTTGCGCTGAACCAGGATGTAACTGGAGAAAACACAGCAGTTGGATCATGGTCAATGCAGTCTAATATTTCAGGGACCAGCAACGTAGCCGTTGGAAAAGGATCACTGGGAGCCAACCGCTTCGGGAGTAACAGCACGGCAATCGGTTTCCTTGCACTCAACCAGGATACCACCGGAGAAAATACCGCGGTTGGCTCATGGTCTATGTTCGGGAACATCAGCGGAACCAGTAACGTAGCGATGGGCAATGGTTCCCTGGAGTCAAATACAGAAGGGAGCAACAATACTGCTATCGGATTTCTGACACTCAATCAAAATACCGTATCCGAAAACACCGCTGTCGGATCCTGGTCGATGGCCTCCAATTCCACCGGAACGGCAAATGCTGCATTCGGAAACGGAACTCTTCAGGCCAATTATTCCGGCAACAACAATACTGCGATCGGGTTCAGCACCCTCCATGAAAACAGGGCCAATGATAATACTGCCATGGGACAAAGTGCCTTATTCAATAATATCGACGGGATTTATAATGTTGGCGTCGGGTCGGGTACACTTTTTTTAAACCAGAACGGAAATAACAATACAGCCATCGGATTCAACGCTTTAAGCAACAATATGGCTAGTTCGAATGTTGCAATCGGACAATCTGCCATGATGCTCAACAGTTCAGGCACCGCCAATGTTGCTGTTGGAAATGGAGCCCTTTCTTCCAATATTGATGCCTTCAGCAATACGGCCATCGGGTTTGAATCAATGTACAATGATCTGGCCACCGAAAATACGGCAATAGGATACCAGGCGATGCATGAGAATACGACAGGAACAGGCAATGTGGCCGTCGGACAAACTGCAATGCGTGAAAACCTGGATGGCAGCTTCAATACAGCGGTTGGATGGGATGCCATGAAAAATGCGCATGGAGTAAGCAATGTTGCGATCGGAAAATCGTCCTTAAAAGAGCTTAATTCCGGTGATGGAAATATCGCCGTAGGTAGTGATGCTTTGTTGTCCTGTCTGGGGGGAAACAACAATACCATGTTAGGTACCCATGCCGATTTTGCCCTGGGAAGTCCGTCGGATATCTCAAACTCAACTGCGATCGGGTATAATGTAAAAGCAACTGCCAGCGACGAAGTCCGCCTTGGAAATAGCGATATTCAATCCCTGTATTGCATGGGAGCCTACAACAGCAATACCACTGAATCACCAAACATGTATGTTTCACCTACCGGACAGATCATGCGGGTTGTAGTGCCCATGAAGCCGGCAAACGCTTATATGAAGGTCACAGTGGTTTCAGATTTACCGGTGATGGCTGCCATTACCTCCATCAAGGTTAATTTTGCAGTTGAAGGCAGCGAACCAGGGCAAACGGTGTATATCTCTCCTTCAGCTGAACTTCCCGACGGATTGTTGATCGCCTATGCCCGCGTGAGCGAACCAGGGAAGGTCGAGGTAAAATTCACCAATACCTCCGGCCAAACGATCGATCCGCAGGAGATGGAATATAATATTACAGTTTTGAACTGAAATGGTTGACTTTCTGCTGACTGAATATTCTATACTTTTACAAAACCAAACGAAACCGGCATGACCGATAAAACGACCATTGTACTTGAGAACATACGAAACCGTAAAAGTGTGCGCAATTTCACCGGTGAACCCGTCACCAAAGCCTGCCTGCTTGCATTGCTGAAGGCAGGCATGGCAGCGCCCTCGGCGCGAAACCGGCAGCCGCTGGCATTTGTCGTAGTCACCGAACGTTCTATCCTGGACTCTCTTGGAACCGGTTTACCCTATACCAAAATGTTGTTCAAAGCCGGCGCATGCATTGTAGTTTGCGGCGATCAAAAGGTCGATCTTCAGCAGGGAGCCACCGATCTGTGGTACCAGGATGCAGCAGCAGCCACGGAGAACATCCTGCTGGCTGCGGAGGCGATGGGTTTGGGAGCGGTGTGGTCGGCCATCTACCCCTATCCCGAACGGGAGAATCACGTCAGTAAACTGGTGAAACTGCCTCCTTCAGTCACCCCGTTCAGCATAGTTCCCATCGGCCATCCAACCGGGCAGGATTTGCCAAAGGACAAGTTCAGGGCGGAGAAGATTCATTGGGAGGTGTGGTGAACTGGTGGAAAAGCGGATAAGTGGACAGGTGGATGGGAGACCAGGCTCAGTCTCAAGGACACTTGCAAGCATTAATATCCCATGTTCGGTAAATGCGAAAGGTTTAATTCGTAAACCCATTTTCTGACGATTGGAGGTGCCAAATCAGGATGCTTTTTCATAGGCTCAGTGGTAAACCGTTATTTTTATGTAAGTTTGTAAAAAAATACCTGCCTTGAAAAAATCCATTACACATTGGTTTAGTGACCCTAAGCCACTTTTGGTCCTTCTTTTATTTTTCGTTTCACAGGTTTTTTCTCAGATCCCTCCGGGCTATTACGATCCGGCTACAGGGAAAACCGGGACCGATTTGCAACTAGCCCTTCATAACATCATTAAAAACCATACGGTGAAGTCGTACAGTTATATCTGGACCGCCTTCATGACCACCGATGATAAGCCCAATGGAACCGTGTGGGACATGTATTCCGATATCCCCGATGGAACCCCCAATGGAAATCCGCCTTATGTTTATCAATTTGGCACGGATCAATGCGGAAATTACAATGGGGAGGGTGATTGTTACAACCGTGAACATTCATGGCCCAAAAGCTGGTTCAACGATGTTCCTCCTATGAATTCAGATATTTTTCATATATACCCTACCGATGGTTATGTGAACAATAAACGCGACAATTATCCTTACGGAACCGTCGCCAACGCAACCTGGACCTCACTGAATGGCAGCAAACTAGGCCCCTGCAGCTGGCCGGGTTTTACAGGGACTGCTTTTGAACCCATTGATGCTTACAAAGGCGATCTTGCCCGCACCTATTTTTACATGTCAACGCGTTATTATACCGAAGACGGAAGCTGGAATGTAACCGATATGACCAACAAATCGCAACTTAAACCATGGGCGCTGCAAATGATGCTTTCATGGTCGAGTGAAGATCCGGTTTCAACCAAAGAGATCGACCGCAACAACACTGTTTACGGCATGCAGAACAACCGGAATCCATTCATCGATCATCCTGAATATGCCGGCCTGATCTGGGGATACCCGGTGGGAATTGCTGATCAAAAAAGCATTGATTATCAACTTACTGTATATCCGAATCCTGCCGATGATCATTGTACGGTAACACTTCCGGCAGGAATTGCCTTTGGTAATGAGCAAATCACGGTTGTTTCGGTGGCCGGGATAAAATTCAATCCCGTCTATTCTCTAACCGGGAATACATTATCCCTGGATGTTCAGTCACTTCCCGGTGGCATCTATTTCCTCATCCTGGCCGGGGAATCCGGCACATATCATGCAAAACTGGTAAAGGAATAAATTAAAAACCCTATGACCAGCAGGGTTTTTTATTGACTGATTATCAACACATTTACCAACAAAAACTGTACGATTGCCGGTAATGATGTGCAAAGATCATTCACCCCGCCACGCCTGCAAAATGAAATAGGTGAACGGGCGGTTTTTATGGATGAATATTCCAAACTCCATCAATTGAATATTGTCCAGGTCTTTTCAACAAAGTTTATTGCAGATACAAACCCGGGAAAAGGTGATAATTTCGGCGAAAAGGAATAAGAAGTAATATCCGTTTAATACTTGATGACCTTCACCATCTCCATCTTCCCGTCTATCATCACGCTTACCATGTAAATTCCGGGAGGCTGGGTTTCGAGGGAGAACTCGGTTTTTCTTTTTACCGTCAAATTTCCTGAAGAACAATCCCAGGGACTATAAATTAAGGGCTTCCAAAAGCGACTATTTCCTGATCCTGATTGATGAAAAGGGTTTATAACAAGCGATGGGGGGAAAAATTGCTTGAGACTGTGGAATATCGCGACTCGGAAAGAGAAGTCCTTTTTAATCCTGACTGAATAGAACTCATTATGCAAAACTGGCCGGAACATTATGATCCGGCCAGTGAGAAAGTAGGATGAATTTTGAATTGACCTTACTAAAAGTTCTATTGTTTTATTAGTTTCTGCACAAATAATAAGTTTCCATTAGTGTCAAACCCTTCAATAAAATAGATGCCATTGTAAATTCCAGAAATATCAATTTGACCGCTAACGGACCCATCGATTATTGTACCACCTATTGTATTGATAATTTTATAAGAAGTAAGGTTTATTAACTCCTTGTTAAATATGATATGACCATTTGTTGGATTTGGATAAAATAAAGTATTGAATCCATTAGCATCTTTAGGTATCACTAGATTTGGGTAACTTGAAATATGCACACAATCAACCCAGCCGGTTCCCCAAGTTTCATCGCTTCCCCAGCTAAATGCAATTGGTGTGGTAAAATTTGAATTGACAAAGTTATAATTTTCTGCTAATAGTTGACCATTGATAATAACATCATACTTTTTATCCGACATTTTTAAAACAATCTTCATTTCGTACCAGGTGTCGGCATTGTATGGCATTAAATCTTGATACGACCCAGAGCCGTTATAAGCAACAATTTGTCCGGTATGTCTGAAAAATACACTTGCCAAATAATTATTGTTTTGATCTTTGCAGGTGAAATTTACGCAATTGCTTCCCGTCTGGGATGCTTTCATGGCATATTCAACAGTCACGATATTGTCGGTGATGGAAGTGAATGTCTTCTCAATATTATAAGTTCCCGTACCTTCCACACAATAACTTCCTTCAAAAGGAGATTGGGTGCTGATTTGCGGATCTCCAGTCAAATTCCACCCACCTGTAGTTAAATTCCCTGATTCAAAACAATCATTAAAAGGCAGTTGGCTCATTACCTCATTGCTCAAGCTAAGAAATACTAGCGAACAAACTAAAATGGCAAAATGAATCCTAATTAAATAAAATTTTTTCATGAAATGATTATTAATGATTAATTTTCAGTGGAATACATTTTCTGATAAAGTTTGAATTAATGAAAACTCTTGTCAGAATTCTCAAAATTAACCAGAAACATCCCAAAATAATCTTAACCTTACTCTTATTTATTGAGTGGGCAGTTTTTTAAATAGAACTACCTTTTTGTGTAATGCAACGAATCATTCCAAATAAGAATATTGGACCTAACGAGGGTTAAATAACCCTACAGGAGGATACTAAAGGATGAGCAAAACCAGTTTGCTCAATAAACTTTTATAGTGTCCCCGTTTTACATGGTTCTCTCCTCCAACTCCGAAATATACTTCCTGTTAATCGGGAATGAAACCGGCAACCCGGCAATGAGGAAGGTACAGGAATGATCGTGAAGGGAAACCAGGGCTGCCGCCTCCCACCACAAAAACCCCATCAGGATCAACGGTATCCACACCGGATAACCTGGCTGTTGCCAACATGGCTTTCTGAATGATTTTATCAACGATGGCCGTTACGACAGATGGCAATGGGGATTCAAAGCATGCAGGCAAGGCGCGAAGATTCGAAAATTCCCTGAATTCAGGTTCGTAGGAATAAACATGCCGGTAAATTTCCTGAGGTCGGGCCCGGATGTCATCCAGGGTTACAACCTGAATATCAAGAGACCTTCCGAATAAAAGGTACTCACGAAATGAGAATAACGGAAGATGCTGAAGGGCCAGCCTTCTCGAAAGATCATACCTGCCTTCGGCCAGTTCAAGGGAAGATGAATATATGCATTTTGTTCAATAATGTTTCAAAATGTAACAATATCACCCTATCCGCTCCTCCAGCTCCGCAATATGCTCCCGGTTAATCGGAAAGGAAACTAGCTTCCCGGAAATGGTCATGATGCAAACTTTATCCTGTCTCGAAACCTCGGTCAGGTATTTCAGGTTGATGATGGTTGACCGGTTGATACGAAAAAAGGAGTGTTCCGGCAACAACTCCTGCACTTTCCGAAGGGTCATGCAGAGGGTGGCTTTCTGATTGTTGCCATAGAACAGATCGGTGTAATTCCAATCGGACTGACAGTAATAAATTTCATCCGGATCAATTAAAATAAATCCCTTTTTGCTCTTTAGCTTGATCTTACCCGGCAGATGGGGATTCATGAGCAATCTGTCAACCTGTTCTCCGGTGCGGACAAGGTGTCTCGCAGATCGGAACCTGGCAAGCGCGTCAAGAAGTTCCTCCCGGTCAACCGGTTTCAGCAGGTAATCGAAGGCAGCATTCCTGATGGCTTCGATGGCATATTTGTCGAAGGCAGTCTGAAAATTGATGCAGAGATGGATATTGAGTTTATGAAGGTCATAGACCAGGTCGAATCCGGTTTTCCCGGGCATCTCCACATCGAGGAAGATCACATCGGGAACCTGCTCCAGGATGATCTTATAGGCTTCACCGGCTCCGGAGGCAACGGCCATTATTTCAACACCAGGAATCGTTCAAAGGTGATGTTCGAGCACCTCCTGCGACTTGATGTCGTCGTCAACGATCATGACGGTGATCTTTTCCCCATGCATGATGATGAATATTTATCGTGGGAATAACAAGTAGTTGCTAAACAAAAGTATTCATTTCCAGCGGAAAACAAAAAGAAAGTGTTTTACTTCTCGTAAAACCTGTAATTCATCCCCACCGGGATCACGATGCTGACCTTTGTTCCCCGGGAATGACCCTGCTCGTCTTCCAGGTCGGTGATGGTCAACCGGATCTTTTTCTGGTTGAACTTGTTGATGATCCTGATTGTTTGATCGATCATCGACATCCCTTTGCCGGTTCCCTTGTCACCGTTTTCACGCGAATCTTTGCGGCCAACACCATTGTCTTCAATTTCAAGGATGATCTCTTCACCCTTGCGGTTGACCCTGACGATGAGCAACCCTCCGCCATTTAACGGCTTTAACCCGTGTTTGATGGCGTTCTCGATAAATATCTGGGCGATCATCTTGGGAACCTGCCAACCAAGGTCAATTTCTTTGCCAATGTCGATCCGGTATTGAAAACTGCCGTTCTTCCTGCTGTGGACAAGGTTAATATAGTTCTGCAGAAAATCGAGTTCCTCTGCCAGTGAGCGGGACAATTTATCGGACTGTAACACACTTGAACGCATCAGCCGGGAAAGAGAAAGCAGGTTTTTATTGGCCACCTCCGGCTTTTCCCTGAGGATGGAGGCGCTGATCGAATTGATGGCGTTGAAGGTGAAATGAGGATCAAGGTGGTTTCCCAACAACAACAGTTGCATCTCGGCAATCTTCTTTTCGGCGTCGTACCGCTGGCGGAGGGTTCGCCGCTGAAGATATCGTATCAACAAAATAAAACCAAGTGCCAAGAGGTAGATCGTTAGATAAACAGGGTACTTCAGATAAAATACGGGATTTCGTTCATATGAACAAATGATGTACCGGTTACCGCTCTGGATGAACAATGATCCCGGCCTGCCTTTTTCAAGGATCACACTGTGATTGGACATGTCAAAATCAAGCGGGTTCGCTATGGTCACCGGATGTGAAAAATCTGCCCTGGTTATGACAAACGGAGTTCCACGGTAGCCTGGGAAAAAAAATTCCCGAATGCCATCTCCGTCGATATCAATCGCGAAAGCGTTTGGGCAACCGACTCCTTCGATTTTTTCCCGGTCGATCACCTGCAATCCCGAATCCAGCTCTTCCACCATTCCGCCTTCGCGGATCAGGAACAGGTTGTTGGGCTGTTCGTCTGATCTTACCAGATCAAATTTCCTAAGCTGGAGTGTGTCATCAAGAATCCGCTCCTTCAATAATTTTCCTGCGACATTGAAAAGCAACAACTTTGGCGGACCGGTGCCGGGAGACCTTGTCGTTAAAAGGACGATGATCCGGTTTTTGCCGGGTACTGTCAAGACCCGTGGTAAAAGTTGAATGTATTTCCCCGGAAATTTTACCGGTGGAAAAACAAAGTCCAGGTGATGGTCAAAAACCATCAGCCAGGCGCAACTGTCATCATACGGAAGTTCAAACCGTCGCAGGTTGTTAGCAACGGCATACGACTCAGACAATATCTCCGGAATACCATCCCCGTTAAGGTCTGCAATCTCGCAAGGCCACTGAAGACTCGCCATGGGTGATGATTTCAGCAATCTTCCTGTGTGAAAATTATAGGTAAATAAAAACCGTGGCTGTACCTGAAAGCCGGCCATGAAACCGGAGATGATCTCTTTCGTTCCGTCATGGTCGAGATCGTAAAGCAACATGCCGGACATGATAAAATCATTATTCCCATTCTGTTTTGCAATGGTGGTGATGAATTTATCGTGGAAGAGGCTCTTTTCCTTTCTATTCGGGCATACACCATGGAGAAGAATGGAATCGTTTGACCGGGTCACCAAAAAAATTCCGATCTGACCGGTTGAATCAAACGCGCCGGTAACAAGTGATGCCTGGTCCTGGATGATTTCGCCTGAAAAATAAAACTGATCAAGAACAAAACCTGTCGGACGGAGAATTTTGATTGACGCTTTTCCTTCGGTATTGTTGAATAAAACAATTCGTTGGCTGTTGCCATCGCCATCAAGGTCGGCATAATATTCGAAACCATCCTTTTTGTCGATGATCCCGCTTTTTGTGATCTCACTGCGGTATTTACTAAAGGATGCAGGTAGAAGGAAGATAAATAATAAAGTTACCGGCAGTGCAAGGAAATAGGTTGTAAACCAGAATGTGCGAAGTTTTTTCGGCCAGGTAAACGTCATGGACCAAACCATTAAGGTTCAACAAAGGTGGAGAGAAATTCTCAGGAATCCTAAATTAGTACGCCCACTTCACCCAGATGCTCCCCCAGGTGAAACCTCCGCCGAATGCCGCGAGGATGATGTTGTCGCCTTTTTTCAGTTTATTTTCCCATTCCCAGAGGCATAGCGGAATGGTGGCGTCGGTGGTATTGCCGTACCGGTCGATGTTGATCATCACCTTTTCCTTGCCGACGCCCATGCGGCGGGCGGTTGCATCAATGATCCGTAAATTAGCCTGGTGCGGTACCAGGAATGAAATATCATCTGCTGTAAGGTTGTTGCGCTCCATGATCTCGGCCGAAACATCGGCCATGCGGGTCACTGCGAATTTGAAAACCGGTTGTCCCTCCTGGTATATAAAATGTTCTTTGGCATCAACAGTCTGATGCGATGTGGGTCTTAAAGAACCTCCGGCCTTCATGTGCAGGTAGTCTCGTCCTGAGCCATCGGTACCGGCGATTGAATCCATGATCCCGATATCTTCGGTGGTGGGCTCGAGCAAAACAGCGCCCGCAGCATCGCCAAAGAGTACGCAGGTTTCGCGGGCAGTATAATCGGTAATTCCCGACATCTTATCGGCCCCAACCACGATCACTTTTTTGAACATACCCGTTTCGATATACTTCGAGGCGGTGATCATGGTAAAAAGAAACCCTGAACAGGCGGCGTTGATGTCGAAACTGAAGGCATTCTTAAGTCCTGCCTTGTCGCTGATGATGTTGCCGGTGGCAGGGAACATCATGTCTGG
>Ga0182027_10015201_pt1 | contig 10603 bp, 11 predicted proteins | sample 712E1DmetaG_FD_121300 | JGI IMG/M metagenome (GOLD analysis project Ga0182027, IMG submission 121300) | Permafrost microbial communities from Stordalen Mire, Sweden - 712E1D metaG (Illumina Assembly) | ecosystem: Environmental > Terrestrial > Soil > Wetlands > Permafrost | place: Sweden... | reverse complement strand
GTGTGCCTTCTCTGATAAAGATGCATCACCTCCTGGCCGGCCTGCCCGCGGATGTTGTGCTGGATGAAAAGCGCCGTCAATTGGACTATATTATACAACAGTGCCTCGGTCTTTCGGTGGAAACGACCGTGCGCCGTGCCGAAGTTGTGCCGGGCGAAGCCTTGGAACTGCGCCATGAGGCGACCCTTAGTGGCGATGTGCCGGTGCGCTGGCTGGAAGTGCGTTATCCGGGTGCGACCAACTCAGGCGGACTTATGCAGCTTTCCGCCAATCAATCCGGCGTCTGCACTGGCACTCGCGTGCTGTTGGCCAGTACTCCCATAACGCAGCCGTACTGGTTGCGCGAAGAGGGCACGGTTGGGCTTTTCCGGGTGGACGACGCTTCCCTCATCGGCCGGCCGGAGAATCCGCCCATTTTTCCCATCAACGAGATCTTTGAGGTGGGCGGCGAGACCTTCGCCGTTCCGGTCGAGCCGGTGCAAGTGATCCGCGATGCGGCGAAAGGAGAGAGCCGCCTCGCCTTGCGAGTCATTCCGCCAGTGTCGCTCCAGTTTGTGGACGACGCGGAACTTTTCCCGCCGGGCAAGGCGCGCGACGCCGTGGTCGAAGTCACGGCGGCGCGGAGCAATGCCACGGGCGCGCTGCGGTTGGAAGTTCCGCCAGGTTGGCGGGTGACGCCGCTTTCGCAGCCTTTTTCCATCGTCAAATCGGGCGGGAGCGCGCGGTTCACTTTTACCATCACCGCGCCAGCCCGGACCGGCACGGCGGAAATCCTCGCCATTGCCAATGTCGGCGGGGTGGACTGGCACACTCGCCGCGTCGAACTTAAATACGATCATATCCCGCCGCAGTTGCTGCAGCCGCCCGCGCGGCTCAAGGCCCTGAGCCTCGAAATGGCCGTTCGCGGCCACAATGTCGGCTACATCCCCGGCGCGGGCGACGAAGTGGCGGAGGCGCTGGCGCGGATGGGCTACGAGGTCACCCAACTGACGGGCGCCGACTTGACGCCCGACCGATTGCGCGGGCTGGATGCGGTGGTGGTGGGCGTTCGCGCCTTCAACGTCCGCACGGACCTTGCGCCGCGCATGTCCGCTCTGTTTGATTTTGCCACCAATGGCGGCAACGTCATTGTGCTTTACAACCGGCCGCAAGGAGGCCAGATCGTTGCGCCTTACAGTCTGAACATCTCCAACCTGCGGGTGACGGACGAGACGGCGGAGATGACGCTGCTCGTGCCGGAGCATCCGGTGTTCAACACGCCCAACAGAATTGTCCCGGCGGATTTCGACGGCTGGGTGCAGGAGCGTGGCGCTTACTTTGCCAGCCAGTGGGACCCTCATTTCACGCCTCTGCTCGCCTGCCATGATCCCGGCGAGGAACCGCTCAAGGGCAGCCTGCTGGTGGCGCAGTGCGGCAAGGGCAATTTCGCCTACACCGCCCTCTCCTGGTTCCGGCAATTGCCCGATGGCGTGCCGGGTGCCTACCGCCTGTTTGCCAATCTGGTCTCGCTTGGAAAATGAAGTCCACTCCAGCCCCGCCTGGCGCGCCAAAATCCAGTGTTGACGAAGAGGCGACCGGCCTGCCCATTTTGAAAACCTGGCCGGCGGTCTATTGGTTTGTCTTCGCCTCATTTGTGGTTTGGGTGGTTTTGATGGAGGCGTTGGATTTGTTCTTATCATGAACCCGCTGGATTACCTGGTCCTGTTTGGCACGATGCTGGGAATCGCGGCTTACGGCATCTGGAAGACGCGTGGCCAGCAGGGGTTGAGCGCCTACCTCAAAGGAAGCGGCACAACAAACTGGATCACCATCGGGCTTTCCGTCATGGCCACGCAGGCCAGCGCCATTACCTTCATCTCCACGCCGGGCCAGGGGTATGAGGACGGGCTGGGATTCGTGCAGAACTACTTTGGCATGCCGCTGGCGTTGATCCTCGTCGCGGCGGTTTTTCTGCCGATGTTCCGGCGCTGGAACGTATACACGGCGTATGAGTTTCTCGGCCGGCGCTTCGATACCAAGACGCGGCTGCTGGGCGCGGGGCTGTTTCTCCTCCAACGCGGCCTGGGCGCGGGCATCACCATTTACGCGCCCGCCATTATTCTCTCCACCGTGTTCGGATGGCCGCTGGAGCTGACCATTATTTTGAGCGGATTGCTGGTGATTATTTACACCGTGACGGGCGGCAATGAAGCGGTGAGCGTGACACAGAAATACCAGATCCTGATCATCTTCGGCGGCATGGCGGCGGCGCTGGCCGTGCTGCTGGCCCGGCTGTCCAGCCACCTGGCGCTGACGGACGCGCTGCGCGTGGCCGGGACGTTCCACAAACTCAATGCGGTTGACTTCTCGCCGGACCTGCGCCGGCGCTACACCTTCTGGTCCGGCTTGTTTGGCGGGTTGTGCCTTTCGCTTTCCTACTTCGGGACCGACCAATCGCAGGTGCAGCGTTATATTTCGGGAGCGTCGTTGCGGGAAGGCCGGATGGGGCTGATGTTCAACGCGGTTTGTAAAATCCCCATGCAGTTCCTTATTCTGCTGCTGGGGGTGCTGATGTTCGTCTTCTACCAATTCGAGCCGCCCCCTGTTTTCTTCAACCAGTCCTCCTGGAAAGCGGCGGCGGAACACGACGGCGGAAAATTTCACGCTGTCGAACAAAAATTCGCCGCCGCCGGCGCGCAAAAGGAGCAGTCCCTCCGCGCCTGGCTCGACGCACGCCGCCGCCACGACCCCGCCGCCGAAACCGCGGCGCGCGCGCAGGCGCTGGCCGCGCAGCAGCAAAGCGAAGCCGTCCGCGCCGAAGCCCGGGCCGCGCTGCGGGCGGCCGATGTCCACGCGCAAACCAACGACGGGGACTACGTGTTCATCACCTTCATCCTGGCGGAATTGCCGCATGGGGTGATTGGTTTGCTGGTGGCGGCGTTCTTCGCTGCGGCGTTGTCCTCCAAGGCGGCGGAACTGAGCGCGCTCGGCTCGACCACCGCGGTGGATTTTTACCGGCACCTGCTCCAACGCGACGCGGGGGACGCGCATTACGTGAAGGCGTCCCGATGGTTCACGGCGCTGTGGGGCATGGTGGCGCTGGGCTTCGCGCTGTTCGCGCATTTGCAGGAGAACCTCGTCCAGGCGGTCAACATTGTCGGATCGGTTTTCTACGGGGTGGTGCTCGGATTGTTCCTGGTGGCGTTTTTTGTGCGATGGGTGCGCGGGACGGCGGTTTTTTTCGCCGCGCTGCTGGCGCAGGAATTGGTGTTCTGCCTCTATTTTTCCCTGAACATCAGTTATCTGTGGTACAACCTGATCGGCTGCGTCGCCTGCGTTCTGTTCAGCGTCATAATCCAGGCGTTGGACTTTGAGAAGAAAGAGGGCGCCGGGTTGCCTTGAAGAGCAACGGCTCGACCGAGCAGGGCGCCTTGCAGCCCGAAGGCGCGATGCGCCCCGCCCGCCGATTTCCCCATTTTTTTGCGTGACATTGGCCTGGCGCTGTGGCAAATGAATCGCCTATGAAAAATCTGAAATGCTGTTTTGGTCTCTTTATCGGACTGGCCCTTTTGAGCGGCTGCGGCCAGAGGAACGAACCACCCCCGGCCAACCCGGCTAAACCCGCCGTACCGGCCACCTCCAACGCTCCGGCCACTCCGGCCCCGGCCGCTCCGGCCACACCGGTGCCGCCCGCTCCGCCGACTCCTCCAGCACCTCCGGCCCCGCCCACCCCGCCGAGCCCGCCGCCCGTTCCGCCCACGCCGCCTCCGGCAGCCGCGGCCCCCGTTCCGGCAAAGGAAGTAGCGGTGATCAGCACCACCGAAGGAGATATGGTCGTCGAGTTTTGGGACGATGCCGCGCCCAAGACCATCGAGAATTTCAAAAAACTGGCGAAGTCCGGCTTTTATGACGGCACCGCGTTTCACCGGGTCATCAAAGGTTTCATGATCCAGGGCGGCGATCCTCTCACCAAAGACCCGACCCAGGAAGCCGCCTGGGGCACGGGCGATCCGGGTTACAAGATAGACGCCGAATTCAACAACCATTCCCATGCCCGCGGCGTTATTTCCATGGCTCGCGCCAGCGATCCCAATTCGGCCGGTTCCCAATTCTTCATTTGCCACGGCAATGTGACCCAACTGGACCATCAATACACCACTTTCGGCAAATTGATTAAAGGCGACGACGTCCTCGAAAAAATCGCCACCACGCCGACCCATACGCCGGATCGCCCGGACAAGCGCATGGGCGTTATCAGCATCAAAATCGTCCCCGCCAGTTCGGTGAAGACTTAAAGCAGCCTTATGGAAACCAACGAAGTGGCCGTCATCAAAACCGCCCACGGCGAGATCACTCTCGCCTTCTGGCCGGAGGTTGCGCCGAAAACCGTGGAGAATTTCAAAACCCTCGCCCGCAAGGGATTCTATGACGGCACCGCCTTCCATCGCATCGTCAAGGGCTTCATGGTGCAGGGAGGCGACCCGTTGACCAAGGACCCCAAGCAGGAAAGCCGCTGGGGCACCGGCGATCCCGGCTACAAAATCAAGGCGGAGTTCAGCGACAAACCGCACGTCCGCGGCGTCATCTCCATGGCCCGCTCCTCCGACCCCCATTCCGCCGGCTGCCAATTCTTCATCTGCCTGGCGGACGCCCGTTTTCTCGACAAGCAATACACCGCCTTCGGCCAGTTGATCAAAGGCGACGACGTCCTGGCCAAGCTGGGCGACACCCCCACCAGCCGCGGCAGCGGCGGTGAGAACAGCCGCCCGGTCACCCGCGTTGGCGTCGAGAGCATCAAGATCGTTCCCGCCATGTGAAGGGCCGTTTTCCTGAGCTTGCCGCCTGCCTCGTTGCGCTGGGTTGTCCGCCGGAAAAATCGGACGAGATGGCCGCGCAACTTGACAAGCGCGCCCATCAATTGGCGGAGCAGAAACACAAAACCTACGACCAAGCCCTGACCCATCTGCTGAACCTGATGAAACAAGGCTGGGCCGCCCAACAATCCGCCAAGCGCGATTAATCCGGCCGATTTTCAATCCGCAATCCGCAATCCGCAATCCGCAATCCGCAATCCGCAATCCCATGATTCTCCCGTGGCGCAAAATCTCCTCCCGTCCGCTGGGCGATTTCCGCATTTTTTCGATGCGGGCAGACTTGAAAAAATCGCCGCGCACGGGCCGCGACCATGAGTTCATTGTGATGGATTCGGCGAACTGGGTGAACGTGGCGGCCGTGACGCCCGACCAACAAATGGTGCTGGTCGAGCAATTCCGCCACGGCTCCGAGACGGTGGAACTGGAAATTCCCGGCGGCCTGATGGACGCGCGCGACGCCTCGCCGGAGGCGGCGGGTTGCCGCGAATTGCGCGAGGAAACCGGCTACGAAGGCGAACGCGCCCGGGTCATCGGCCGGGTTTTTCCCAACCCGGCCATCATGAGCAACACCTGCTTCACCGTCCTGGTGGAGAACTGCCGTCTGGCCGGCCCGGTGCAATTCGACGGCAGCGAAGATTTGATCACGCGCCTCGTGCCGGTGGCGGAAGTGGCCGGGTTGGTGGCGGCGGGAAGGATCCGCCATTCCCTGGTCATCGCCGCGCTCTACCATTTCGAGTTGACCCGTCGTTAAGTCAGGCATCAAACTCAGGATTGGTGGGACCGTCCGCTTTGCCTTGATTACAAAACTGCGGGGTACAATAAGCAACACGAACGGCTGCAGTACGGCAAAATCAAAAAAGACCTTGTGAAAAAGTCCACGGTAAGGCAACTTCCCCCTCTCTTTTTTGATGAGATTAGTATTCTTTGCAGTCCTGTTATTTCTGCTGGTCCTGCCGGGCAGGGCCGCGGAGACGGCGGCGATCAACGCCGCTGCCCCCGCCGCCGCCGCGCCGGAGGCCCAGCCGGAAGGATTGCCCATGGCGGCCACCACGGCATTTTCCATCGGCCCTTTTCCGGTCACCAGCTCCATGCTGGTGACGTGGATCGTCGCGCTGGGAATCATCCTGTCCGCCCGGCTGGCCACGCGGAACATGGAAAAAGTCCCCGGCGGAGCGCAGAATTTCTGGGAATGGCTGGTGGAAAGCCTCCACGATTTTCTGGAGAGCATTCTGGGCGCTGATCTGGTCAAGAGGACCTTTTGGTTCTTCGCGACCATTTTCATCTTCATCCTCTTCACCAACTGGTTCGGCTTGATTCCGGGCGTTGGCACGATTGGCTGGGGTGTGGACACCGCGCACGGCTTTGAGGTGACGCGCCCGCTGTTGCGCGGCGGCAACGCCGATCTGAACATGACCTTCGCCATGTCGTCCGTTTTCATGGCGCTTTGGCTGATTTGGGCGGTGCAATGCAACGGGGTCGGCGGTTTCCTGCTCCACCTCTTCGGGCCAAAGGGGGACAGCTCCGGCTTCATCAAATATATAATGGTCGTGATCTTCTTCGGCGTCGGCTGCCTGGAAGTGCTCTCCATTGCCTTCCGTCCGGTTTCCCTCAGCTTTCGCCTCTACGGCAACATCTTCGCCGGCGAGAATCTGCTGGAGGCCTTTTCCCACATTGTGCAGCATCCCCCCTGGGCCAGGGCCGTGGCCAGCGCGCTGCTGCCGGTGCCCTTTTATTTTCTGGAACTGATGGTTGGCTTCGTGCAGGCCCTGGTGTTTATGTTGTTGACATCCGTGTTCACGGCCCTGGTCTGCAAGCACGAGGAGGAACCCGGGAAGGCCAGGGAAGGACATTGACAATTTCACCGGCTTGACCGTGTTCAATCGCGGGAGCCGCTGAACAAAAAAGAAAGAAAAAAGGAAAGGCATAATTATGGTGACACCTATGTTGGCGGAGTTAACGGGGAACTTCCAAGTCGGGTTGGCCGCCTTGGGATCGGCCATCGGGGTCGGCATGGTCGGATGGAAAGCTTCGGAAGCGGTCGGGCGCAATCCCGGCGCTTTCGGCAAGGTCATTGTCCTGGCGCTGCTCGGCATGGCTTTTGCTGAAGCCATCGTGTTCTACGCGATCTTCCTGGGGAGCCATTAAATTGCCGGGCGCGGAGTTCACCGCTCCGCGCCCGCTTCAACAGCCCTTTATGAACCACTCGATTTTGTTGGCAAACCTGGCCGGCGACCTCGCGGAAACGGCCAAAAACACCGCGGAGAGATTCGGCCTGGATGCGCCGCATTTCATTGCCCAGGTGATCAGCTTTGTCCTGGTCTGCGCGTGTCTGGCTTTATTCGCCTACAAACCCATTCTCAAAGTCCTGGCCGAGCGCCGCCAGCAGATCTCCGACGGCCTGGCCAACGCGGACAAAATCAGGCAGGAACTGGCCCGCACCGAAGAAATGCGCAAAGAGGTCCTGGACCGGGCCAACGTGCAGGCCACCGCCTTGATCCAGGAAGCCCGCGCCGCCGCCGCCCGCGTGCGCGAGCAGGAAACTCAAAGGGCCATCGCCCAAGCCGGGCAAATCGTGGCCAAGGCCCGGGAAGCCACTGCCACGGAACACACCCGCATGTTGGCCGAGTTGAAGCAGGAACTCCTCTCCCTGGTCGTTCGCGCCACCAGCGCCGCCACGGGCAAAGTCCTCACCGCCGAGGATCAGCAGCGGCTGGCCGAAGAAACCCGCCGGCAGTTGGCCGCCTGAGGATGCACCGCCGAACATGAGAATCTCCAAACAAGCCCGCCATGAAGCCCGGCAATTGTTCCTGAGTTGCCAGGCCGGCGGTCTGCTCGATGACAACCGGGTGCGCCAGGCCGTCCGCCTGGTGGCCGAACGCAAGCCCCGCGGTTACATGGCCGTGCTGGCCCAGTTCCTGCGCCTCCTGAAACTGGACGTCGCGCGGCATGCCGCCCGCCTCGAAAGCGCGGCGCCGTTGTCGCCCCAGTTTCAGGCCCAGGTGCAGGCGGACCTGGCGCGCCGGTATGGCGGCGGGTTGAATTTTGTTTTCGCGCAGAATCCCGCCCTGCTTGGCGGCGTCCGCGTCCAGGTGGGCGGCGATGTCTATGATGGCAGCGTTCAGGCGCGGCTGTCCGCGCTGGAGGAAAGTCTTTAGCCAGTTTCTATGAGCACATTATTGCAAGAAATCGAAGCCCAAATCTCGGGCCTCAAAACCAGCGTCACCAAACAGAACGTCGGCATCGTCCGCGAAATCGGCGACGGCGTCGCCAGGATCGAGGGTCTCTCCGATGCCATGCTCAACGAGATGCTGGACTTCGGCGACGGCATCGTCGGCCTGGCCTTGAACCTGGAGGAAACGGAAGTCGGCGCGATCATTCTCGGCGATTACACCGCCATCAAGGAAGGCCGGGAAGTGCGCACCACCGGCAAGCTCCTCCAAGTTCCCGTCGGCAAGGCCCTCCTCGGACGCGTCGTCAATTCCCTCGGCCTGCCGATTGACGGCAAGGGGCCGATCGCCGCGGAGACCAATTATCCAGTGGAAAAAATCGCCCCCGGCATCATCCGCCGCAAACCTGTCAACCAGCCGGTGCAGACCGGCATCATGGCCATTGACGCCATGATTCCCATCGGGCGCGGCCAGCGCGAATTGATCATCGGCGACCGCTCGACGGGCAAGACCACCATTTGTATTGACACCATCATCAGCCAGGCGCGCTTGAACAAGGCCGCGGAGGAGGCCCGGGACGCCTCGTACCGTCCGCTTTATTGCATCTACGTCGCCGTCGGGCAGAAGCAATCCAACGTCGCCCGCGTCATGGCCGTCCTGGAGGAAGCCGGCGCCATGCCGTACTCGATCATCATCAGCGCCTGCGCCTCCGATTCCGCCACCAACCAATATCTGGCCCCCTTTGCCGGCGCGGCCATGGGCGAATGGTTCATGGACCAAGGCATGGACGCGCTCATCATCTACGACGATCTCTCCAAGCACGCCGTCGCCTACCGCCAGGTTTCACTCGTCCTCAAGCGCCCGTCCGGCCGCGAAGCCTATCCCGGCGACGTTTTCTATTTGCACAGCCGTTTGTTGGAACGTTCGGCCCGCCTCAGCGAGAAATACGGCAACGGCTCCCTCACCGCCCTGCCCATCATCGAAACCCAGGCGGGCGACGTCTCCGCTTACATCCCCACCAACGTCATCTCCATCACCGACGGCCAGATTTATCTGGAAACCGATTTGTTCTACCAAGGCATCCGCCCCGCCATTTCCGTCGGCCTCTCCGTTTCCCGCGTCGGTTCCGCCGCCCAGGTCAAGGCCATGAAACAGGTCGCCGGCCGCATCAAGCTGGACCTGGCCCAATTCCGCGAGCTGGCCGCCTTCGCCCAGTTCGGCTCCGACCTGGACGCCAAGACCCAGGCCCAACTGGAGCGCGGCAAGCGCATCGTCGAAGTTTTCAAACAGCAGCAATACAACCCCATCGCCATGGAAATCCAGGCCGCCATTTTGTGGACGGTGCAAAACTCGCTCATGGACGACGTGGCCGTGGACCGGATCAAGGATTTCCAGGCCAAGCTCACCGATTATCTGGTCAACCGCAAACCGGCCCTGGTGGAAAAAATCCGCGTCGAAAAGGCCTTGAGCGACGCCCTGATCGCCGATCTCAAGGCCGCCGTGACCGAGTTCAAGCAGACTTACCGATAGAAGCCCATGCCCAGCACCCGCGACATCCGCCGGCGCATCAAGTCGGTCAAGAACACCGCCCAGATCACCAAGGCGATGCAGATGGTCGCCGCCTCCAAGATGCGTCGAGCACAGCAGGCCGCGCTGGCCGGCCGCCCCTACGCCGAACTCATGAACAAGGTCCTCGCCGCCGTCGCCGCCGCCAACCGGGAGGCCAACCATCCCTTCCTGGAAAAACGCGAGGGCGCCCGCCGTTGCGTCATCCTCATCAGCACCGACAAGGGCTTGTGCGGCGGGCTGAACAGCAACCTCATGCGCGAGGCCGCCAAGTTCGAGCCCGACGCCATTTTCGTGGCCGCCGGCCGCAAAGGCTCGCAATTCCTCGCCCGCACCAAGCGCCGGATGCTCGCCGAATTCTCCTTCAAGGACGCTCCGCTATTCGCCGAGGCCCGCGCCATTTCCAAGTTCGCCGGCGACCTTTTCGTCAAGGGAGAAGTGGACCGGGTTGATATCGTGTTCACCCGGTTCATCTCCACCCTGGTGCAAAAGCCCGAAGTGCGCCAACTCCTGCCCATCAGCGAAGTCACGGCCGTCAAAGCCGGCATGGGTGAGGACAGGGCCGGGTCGTTCCCCGGGCAGCCGGGCGAGTTCCTCTTCGAGCCGAGCCAGGAAGAAGTGCTGGCCGCGTTGCTGCCGCACAGCCTGAATTTCCAGATCTACCAAATCCTCCTCGAAGCCAAGGCCAGCGAACAAAGCGCGCGCATGGTGGCCATGAAGAACGCCACCGACAACGCCAATCAATTCATCAAAGACCTCACCCTCGAGTACAACAAGCTGCGCCAGGCCAGCATCACCAAGGAACTCCTCGAAATCGCCAGCGCCGCCATGGCCATGGCCTGATCGCCGCCAGCCTGCTGCGCCAGTTTGGCCGCGCACTCCGGAATGGGGTCAGGAATGGGGTCAGTTCCTCACATTTCAACATTTTGTTTGTCTTTGTTCATAGAGCCGCTGATGGATGGCTTTCCAGGAGCCCATCTCCAGCCGCTCGCAGATCCATTTGAGCGGCATCGTGGT
>Ga0182027_10015200_pt1 | contig 10603 bp, 6 predicted proteins | sample 712E1DmetaG_FD_121300 | JGI IMG/M metagenome (GOLD analysis project Ga0182027, IMG submission 121300) | Permafrost microbial communities from Stordalen Mire, Sweden - 712E1D metaG (Illumina Assembly) | ecosystem: Environmental > Terrestrial > Soil > Wetlands > Permafrost | place: Sweden... | reverse complement strand
GCGCTCGATGGGGGATTCGGCGTACTTCGGGTCGACCCAGGTCTCGCCGGCCAGCACGGCGCGCATGGCCTCGAGCAGCATTTCGGGAGGATTGTTCTTGAGGAAGACGCCGGCCACGCCGTGGTTCAGCATCTGCCGCAGTTCCGCGCGGGTCAGCCCCACCGTGACGATCAACACTTTGACGTGGAGCTGATGGCCGCGGATGTAGTGCATCACCTCGTTGCCGCGGCGGTCGCCGAGTTCGTAGTCGAGCAGGATCAGGTCGGGCGGCGCGGACTGCAGCCGGGCCAGGGTTTCCTCCACCGTGGAACATTGCGCCACCACCTCGATGCCCGCCTCCGCCGCGAGCAGCCGGGCCAGACCCTCGCGAAACAGCGCGTGATCGTCGACCAGTAATACGCGGGTCATGCTTGCACCTCGGAATCGTTACACTCCGCCGCCGCTTCATCCGGGGAGTATATTTTCAGTTTAATCACCATACTACAGCCGGCCGCCGAAGGCTCGATATACAACTCGCCCTGGCAGGCGCGCACAATCGCCCGCGAGATGAAGAGACCGAGTCCGGAGGCGTCGGCCCCGGGCTGGAAAGGCTGGAAGACTTGGTCCGGGTTCTCGACGCCGGGTCCGGTGTCGAGGACGCGCAGATAGACGTTGCGCGGGTCGAAGCCGACGCGCAACGTCAGAACCCGCGCGGGACGGTCCTGCATGGCGCGGATACTGTTCCGGCTGAGGTTCATCAGCACCTGGATCAGCCCCTGATGATCGCCCAGAACCAGCGGCGCGCCGGGGGCGATCTCGAGCGCGACGCGGCCTTCGATCGTTTCGATGGCAGGACGGACGATGATGCAGAACTCATCGAGCAACCGCGGCAGGTTGACGCCGGCGAGATCGGTCTCCGATGCCTGCTGCAACTCGACGGTGGCCAGCCGCGCCAACCCCTGCGCCAGGGTCGCGAGCGCGTGGTAATCCTCCGACTCGGAGACGCCGGCGATCCGCCCCAGGTTGGCGTGCACCATCACAATCGCCGCGGCGAGATTGCGAATCTCGTGGGAAACGCTCGCCACCAGCACGCGCGTACTGCGCATAATGCTTTGCAGGCTGGCCTCCTGGAAATCGCGCAGATCCTCGCTGGAATCGACGATGATCGCGGCCAGCCGGTCGCCGTCCTTGGACGGCAGGGTGGAGAACCAGACATAGGCCTGGAAGGGCTCGCCATTGGCGCGCTTGCCGAGGCCGGAGGTGGTGGCGCGATAGACGACGTCCTTGGTGTGCTGTCTGGCCAGGTCCTCCAGAACGGGGAGGAAATCGCCGGCGCTCCGCCCGATCAGCGCCCCTTTGCCCACCGCGAAGATCTGTTCCGCGGCGCTGTTGGCGAGTTCGATGCGGCCATTTGGATCCAGCGTAATCACGGCGGCGGGACTCGATTCGACCAGCGCCAGCAGTTGCGCTTCGGCCACCTGGCGGCGCTCGATCTGCTCCCGCAGTTCCTCGTAATGCAGCATCAGCAGGCGCCGGTTGCGCGCGATCTCGATCAAAAAAAATCCCACCACGCCGTAGGAGATGGCCGTGTAAAACAGCCGTTGGTGCGCGTCCGGCTGCCAGGAGAACGACGCAAAGTGCTCGTGTAGAAAGGTACAGATCGCAATCAGAACCAGCATTTCGCCGCGGCGGAAGGCCATCGCGGCGATCACGATGGGGAAGATGTAGAGAACGCCGAGCGAGATGTTCCGCTCGACGTACATGTCGGTGAGGGCGATGAGGAGCACCAGGCAGACGACGATGGCGTAGACGACGCTTCGCCGCAGCGCGAAAAGCGGACCCAGAAAGCGGCTCCCGATGACGGGTTCGCTTTCAGGGTCGCCTGTTAACACGGTGTTTCCGGTGTCATGCATGTCGTGCCTGACGGGTCGGCGCCGAGGAGAGCAGCGCCCGGATGCAACCTATTTTAGCTCTACCGCGCCCGGTTCAAGTCGCGATTCTCACGGCCGCAGCAGCTCGAAGCGGCCGTCGGGGAGCAGCCGGTACTGCCGGCCGTGCCAGCGAATCCTGTTGCCGAAGAAGCCGGCGATCCACAAGGCGAAGCTCAGCAGGTCCTGGAGCGGCAGCAGGGCCCACAGGCGCAAGCGAGGGCGATCTTTAAGCGTCAGCACCGCGACTTCGTAGGCCGTCCAGGCGCGGAGCAACGCCGTGCCGATGAGGACGGGCCACGCCGCGGGCGCGACCGCGACGAGCAGCAGAGCCAGCGGCAGCGGGTTGGTGAAGACCTGCCCCAGGTAGCCCGCCGGCCGGGAGCGCCGCGTCGACCGGTTCCAGCGCAGCCGGTGCGCAAGGTTAGCCAGAAACGTCTGCGAGCCGATGCGGTGCTCGACCACATAACTGGACAGGATCACGCCATAGCCCGCCTCCGCCGCGCGTCGTCCGAGGACAAAGTCCTCGGCCAGGTAGCGGCTGAGACGATCCCATCCGCCGACCGACTCGACGACCTTACGGCGCGCCGCCAGCGTGGGGCCGACGGCGAAATGGACGCCTCCTTCCACCAGGCGCGCCGTCAGCGCGCCGCCCCAGAATTCGGTATTCATACCGATCGCTTCCAGCGTGGACCAGAAGCTCGGGCCGGGGACGGCGCGATAGGGGCACGTGGCCACGCCGAGATGCGGGTCGCCGAATTCGGCGGCAATGGTGCGCAGCATCCCGGGCGTCACCCGGATGTCGCTGTCGCTCATCACCAGCAGGTCATGGCGCGCCTGGCGCATCATCAGTCCCAGGCTCCAGGCCTTGGCATTGGGCCAGCGCGGGTCTCCGGTTACCAGAAAAGTTGCCGGGATGTGCGGATACTCCAGCGCGAGGCGGCGTGCCAGCGCGAGACCGGGGTCATCCTCTTCGCGCGCCGCGAAGAGCAGCTCGAAAGCGGGATAATCCTGTTCGAAAAACGTGCGCAGGTTCTGTTCCAGGCCTTCGTCGAGCCCATGCAGAGGCTTGAGCACGGAGATGGGTTCGAGTGGTCCGGCTGCGGGGGGCCGGACGGAACGGTAACGCCGCGCCCCGGCTATCAGCAGGCAGCAGCAGGCCCACGATCCCCCGACCAGAGACGCAGGAATCAGTGCCGGTAGAAGCGCGCTCAGCCAGTCGAACATACCTCTTTGCGGGCGTTATTCGGAAACAGCCTTCGACTCCACCAGGGTCTTCAGGCCGGCCACGAACTGGTCCAGGCTCTGAGCGCCTTGATCACCGTGTTTACGGTTGCGCACGGCCACCTGGGCCTCGCTGGCCTCGCGATCGCCGATCACCAGCATGTAGGGAATCTTCGTCAACTGGGCCTCGCGGATTTTGTAATTCACTTTCTCGCTGCGCTCGTCGATCTCCGCCCGGAAGCCCTCGGCTTCCAGCCGCCGCAGAACCGTCCGCGCGTACTCGTTGTGACGGTCGGCGATCGGCAGGACAATCGCCTGCACCGGCGCCAGCCACACTGGAAACGCGCCGGCGTAATGCTCCAGCAGAATCCCGAAAAAGCGCTCCACGGAGCCGTACAACGCGCGGTGCACCATCACCGGCTGGTGCTTCTCGTTATCCTGGCCGACATATTCGAGATCGAACCGCTGGGGCAGGTTGAAATCGAACTGCACGGTCGATAACTGCCAGGAGCGGTCCAGGCAATCGAGCAGCTTGACGTCGATCTTCGGCCCGTAGAAGGCGGCCTCGTCGGGCATCACCTTGACTTCCAGGCCGACGCGGTCGACGGCCCGCCGCAGCGCGTTTTCGGCCAGCGTCCACTGCTCCTGGGTGCCCAGGTACTTCCCGCCCGTGGCGCCATCCCAGGTCGACAACTCGGCCTTGTAGCGGTCAAAACCATAGGTCCGCAGGGTATCCACGGCGAATTGGAGGCAGGCCGCGATTTCGTCTTCCACCTGGTCCGGCGTGCAGAAGATGTGGGCGTCGTCCTGGGTGAAGCCGCGCACGCGCAACAGCCCGTGCAGTACGCCCGAACGTTCATAGCGGTAGACCGTGCCGAGTTCGCCCAGCCGCACCGGCAGGTCGCGGTAGCTGCGCCCCCGATCCTTGTAAATCAGAATGTGCATCGGGCAGTTCATGGGCTTGAGGCGGTATCTGCCGTCGTCCAGTTCCATGCCCGAGAACATCGACTCGGCGTAGTAGTCCAGGTGGCCCGAGATCTGCCACAGGCTCTCGCGCGCCACGTGCGGCGTGGAGACCAGCGAGTAACCCCGGGCGAGGTACTGCTCGCGCATCCAGTCCTCGAGCAGCTTGCGCACCAGCGCGCCTTTGGGATGGAAGAAGATCAGCCCCGGTCCGGCGACTTCCTGAATGCTCAGCAGATCGAGCTGCTTGCCCAGCAGGCGGTGGTCGCGCCGCTTGGCCTCCTCGAGTTTGTTCAGGTACTCGTCCAGATCCTTCTGCGTGAAAAACGACGTGCCGTAGATGCGCTGCAACTGCTGCCGGCTCTGGTCGCCTTTGAAGTAAGCGCCCGACACCGAGAGCAGCTTGAACGCCTTCAGGCGCTTGGTCGAGGGCACGTGCGGGCCCAGGCAGAAGTCGCTGAAGTGCGGCCCCAGCGTGTACTCGGTGAACGACTCGCCGGCCTTCTCCTCGATCAGCTCGCACTTCATCCCCTCGCCCAGCGCCTGGTAGCGCCGGAGGCCCTCCTGTTTGGGGACGATCGTGCGGGCGTAGGCGACATCGCGGTCGCGAATCTCCCGCATCTTCTTCTCGATGCTCTCCAGGTCTTCCGTAGTGAACGGCGTTTCGCGCTCGAAGTCGTAGTAGAAGCCCGACTCGATGGCCGGACCGACGCCCAATTTCGTGCCCGGATACAGCTCGAGCACCGCCGCGGCCAGCAGGTGCGCGGTTGAATGGCGGTAGACCTTCAAGGCCTCCTCGCCGTTTCTGGAGGTGAGGATCTCGAGTGTCGCGTCCCCTTCGAACGGCCGGGCCAGGTCCCACAGTTTGCCGTCGACGCGCGCCACCACGGCGTCGTCCGCCAGCCGCGCGCCGATCGAACGCGCGACCTCCAGCGGCGAAGCGCCGGCCAAAACCTCTTTGCGGCTGCCGTCCGGTAATGTAATCAAGTACGAGCTGCTCATAATTGGGACTTTGATTTCAGCCTATCATGCCCGATTTCGGCGTCCCCGCGCTGATGGCTGCTATTCTGATCGTCGGAGTCCTAACTCATGCCATCGCAGGAAACGGACCTCGAGCCGGAGGGCCTTCAGCCGCCGACCGAGACGGAGCTCGTGGAACGGGCCCGCCAGGGAGATCCGGCCGCCTTTAACGAGCTGGTCAACCGCTATGAGCGCAAAATCTACCGCATGGCCCGCAACATCACCCAGAACAACGAGGACGCCGAGGACATTCTCCAGGACAGCTTCCTGAAGGCCTTCACGCACCTCGACACCTTCCAGGGCCAGTCGAAATTTTACACCTGGCTGGTCCGGATCGCGGTGAATGAAAGCCTGATGCGCCTCAGAAAGCGTAAAAGTGATCGCACCGTTTCCATGGACGAGAACATCGAAACGGATGAGGAACCGATCGTGCGGGAGATTGCGGTGTGGGACGACAATCCGGAGATGCGTTACTCGCAGGGAGAGTTGCGCGGCATTCTGGACCAGGCCATCGCCGGTCTGAAGCCGATTTTCCGGACCGTGTTCGTCCTGCGCGACGTGGAGGAATTGTCCACCGAGGAGACGGCCGATTCGCTGGGCCTTTCGGTGGCGGCGGTGAAAAGCCGGCTGCTGCGGGCGCGGCTCCAGTTGCGGGAGAAGTTGACCAGGGTCTTTAAGCGGAAAGGGGATCAGATCTTTGGTTACGTGTAAAGACTTTCTGCGGGAGTTGGCCGATTTCCTGGACGAGAGTGTCGATCCCGCACTCCGCCAGGAGTTGGAGCGCCACATCTCGCAGTGCCCCAATTGCTGGGTGATCTGCGACACCACGAAGAAGACGATTCAGGTTTACAAAGGCATGGAGCCGGAGCCGCTGCCCGAGCAGGTCCACTCCAAGCTGATCCAGATCATCGAGAAACGCTGCGGCAAGCACGAGCCCCAAGCCTAGCCGCCGGCCGCCGGCCACTCGGCCGGGCACGCGCCCGCGGCAAAGCCGCACACCTCGCATTCCCTCCCCGCCCGTATCGGAAAATGGCCCTCGCGCCCGGCCGCGCGAAACTCCTCGACCAGCCGGGTGAGCCGCCCCGCGTCGTCTTCCCGCCAGGTGACGTCGATCTCCGTGCCACTCCGCAGGGCCGCCAGCACGGCCCGGTCCACGTTCCGCCCCAGGGCGCGCGACAGCGCGATCGAATACAGGCCCAACTGCGTGGCGTACTCCCGGCGCCGCTCGACGCCGATGTGCCAGTCGGTCTTGTAGTCCACCAGCACCAGTTCGCCATTCTCCTCGAACCACAAATCGATCGTGCCGCGGATCAGCAGGCCCGCGAATTCGAACAGAACCGGCGTCTCGCGCCCGCTCCGGCTGGCCCGCGCCGCCCGCCGGCCCGTCTCGCCGGCCTCGAAACGGCGCACCAGTTCGAACGCCTCGGGCGGCGCGCCGGGCGCGGCGGCCCCGGCCAATAGTCGATGCACGATCTCGCCGAATCCGGGCCCGCTCAGCGTGCCGCCGCCGGATGCGGCTCGATTCGCCGCCGCGCCGCCGAACACGGCTCCTGCCGCCGTTTCATCGCCCGATTCGGGCTCCCACTCTTCCGCACCCGCCGCGGCCTCCTGGGGCTGCTCCGGCCACCGCAGCACGTTCCGCAGGAAGTAGCGCCGGGGACACGCTTCGAAGTGCGCCAGGGCCGTCGCGTTGACGGACGGAGACTCGGGCAGACCGATCAGATTACGTTCCACGGCCAGGACCGTCTCTCCCGCGCTGGCCGGGTCCGCGCCCGCCTCCAGCGCCGGCGGCGCGCCGCTGACACGCCACACGCGCACTCCGTTTTCCAGCGCCACCGTCCCAACCGGCGCGGCCCACGTAAGCCCCAGTCCCTGCGTCACCGGCCCGATCCAACGTTGGTCCGGCTTCTTCTTTTCGGACCAGACCAGCACCAGCCGCTCCTCGGCGCGAGTCAAAGCGACGTATAGCAGCCGGTCCTCCTCGCGGCTCTCGCGTTGCTTACGCTCCTCCTCGGCCGCCGTCATCGCGCCATCGGCCTGCGTTGCATCCAGGCCTTCCCGCCGCCACACCGCGCCCAGGCCACGGCGTTCCGATAGCGCCAGGCGACCCTGCATACCCGTGCCTCCGGCCTGCTTGTGCATCGAAACCAGGAACACGACCGGGAACTCGAGGCCCTTGGCCTTGTGGATGCTCAGGATCTCGACCGCATCCACGGCGCCGGGCACGGGCGCGTTGGGTTCCTTGCCGGCGCCGCGCACGCCCAGCAGTTCCTCGACCTGTTCGGCCAGCGCGCCCGGCTGGCCGGCATCCATCGCCCGCAGCATGCGGAACAGCTTCCACACGTTCGCCCGCTGGGCCGGCGCAAGCCGGCTCCAGTGGCCGCTCTCATCCAGGTACCGCTGCAGCAGCCGGTCGGCCGGCAACTCCTCCCTCCACGCGCGCAACTCCTCCAGCCGCGCGGTGACACTGTCCGGCGCCAGTCCGAGCCCCGCCTCGCGCCGCGCCAGCAGTTCCTCGTCGCCGACGCCCACGAGCGGGGAGCGCAGCACAGCCAACAGCGCCGGCTCATCGCGCGGATTCACCAACACGCGCAGCAGGTTGAGCAGATCCACGATCTCCGCTTCATCGAAGAAGTTCCGGCCGCGCTGCACCACGCACGGAATGCCCGCGGCCCGCAGCGCCGATTCGTACGCGTCGAACACCGCGGCGCCGCGCGCCAGGATGGCGATGTCGCTGTAGCGCAGCGCGCGCCGCTCCGGGCCGACGCGCAGTTCCTGCTTCAACTCCACAATGCGGCGCGCCACCCAGGCCGCTTCCGGCGCGTCGTCTTCCACGCGTAGCACCTCGACGCACGGTGCTGCTTCGTCTGCAAACACTCCGCCCGCTACCAGCCGATGCGGCGCGATGCCGTCCAACTGGCAGCCGACGCAAATCGCTTCCACCGCCTGCAGAATCCCGGGCCGGCTGCGGTAGTTGGTCTCGAGCCGGTCCACTTTCCAGCCGCGCTGCTCGACCCTCTCCTGATAGGCCTTGAACTGGCGCGGGTTCGCGCCCCGAAAGCCGAAGATCGACTGGTTGATGTCGCCCACGGCGAAGAACCGCCCCTCGCGCCGGATCGCGTCCACAATCCGCCATTGAATCGGATTGGTGTCCTGGAGTTCGTCCATCAGGATCGCGTCGAAACGCTCGCTGACGGTCCTGCGGATCGTCTCGTCCTGCTCCAGCAACCGCAGCGTCTGCTCTTCGAGGTCTCCGAAATCGAGCGCCCCCTGCACGCGCTTACGTTCCGCATACTCCCGCTCGCACTGCGTCAGCATGTCGCGTAGCGTGGACAGGCAGGGCCGATAGCGTTCGCCGATGGCCTCTGCGATGGCGTTCTGCGCTTCCTCCCGGGCTTGTTTCAACGCCGCGTTCAGCGCCTCGACGCCTTTCCCGGTTGGCAGCCTGATTTTGCCCAGCCGCTCCAGCCTCTCGATGAGATCCCCGGGATCCCCGGTCAGCCAATCGCGGACCGCGTCGCGACTGGCGATTTGCGTGGGAGTCCGGGCGTTCGTCCCATCGAGAGATGCCCGCAACGCCGCCTCGATCTGCCGCACCAGGCGCCCGGCGTCATAGTCGGGCAACACCGCGAGAGCCTTTCGCGCGCCGCCCGCCAGCCGCAGGCGCTCCGACAGGTCCAGAATCTCTTCCGCGAAATCCTCCGCCGCCCAGGCTTCGGCCAGCGCGTGAAACTCCGTACGGCGCTCCTGGATGAAGCGGTTGAGCGCCTCCTCGATGGCTCGCGCCTGCTCCCGCCGCGCCTCGTAGTCATCCATCACCCGGAACGCCGGGTCGATGCCGGCGCGCGTTGCGAACTCACTCAGAACGCCGCGGCAGAAGGCGTGGATCGTCGACACCAGCGCGCGCTCGATCCGCGCCCGCAACTCGGGCCGGTCCTCGAAATGCCTGACCAGCCGCGTCTTGATCTCCCGCGCCGCCTTCTCCGTGAACGTGATCGCCAGGATCGCTTCCGGCCGCGCCCGCTCGCCCGCCAGCCAGGCGAAGCGCTCCACCAGGACCCGTGTCTTGCCCGACCCGGGGCCCGCGACGCAGCACACATCCTGGCCCGTGCGGCGCGCCGCGGCCAGTTGTTCGTCCGACAAAGCCATCGACCGCCATTGTCTCGAATTCCGCCGCCCGGCGGAGCTCTGCCCCCGCGACCCGGCGCGCGCTCGGCCGAACTCGCCGCGACCCGCCGATGTCCTTATGTATGAATTGTTTGGAATAGTCCGCCCGCGCCATCGGATTTTTGGATCACCACCATTCAAACTTCCGATTGTCGTTCTTGCGCCGGTTTGTGGACTCACCCCGGAGCCTCTGTTAACGTAGGGGTTTCATTGTGGTGGAAAACCGCACACGGATGGAGTAACCTCATGACCCCGAAACAAGTACTCGCTTACGCCAAGGAAAAGGGAGCCAAGCAGATCGACCTGCGTTTCACCGACCTGCCGGGTCTCTCCCAACACGTCTCGTATCCCATCTCCCAACTGGATGAGGACGCCTTCGAGGAAGGCTTCGGCTTCGACGGCTCGTCGATTCGCGGCTGGGCCGCCATCAACGAGAGCGACATGCTGCTGGTGCCCGACCCGAAGACGGCCTATATCGATCCGTTCTTCGAGATTACGACGCTGTGCATGATCAGCGACGTCGTCGATCCGATCACGCGCCAGAGCTATGATCGCGACCCGCGCTTCATCGCCCGCAAGGCCGAAGCGTATCTCAAGAACAGCGGCATCGCCGACACCGCGTTTTTCGGCGCCGAAGCCGAGTTTTTCATCTTCGACAACATCCACTTCGATACCACCCAGCACTCCAGCTTTTACTACATCGACGCCGAGGAAGGCCGCTGGAATTCGGGCCGCGCCGAGAACAACCTGGGCTATCGCCCGCGTTACAAGGAAGGCTACTTCCCGCTGCCGCCCACCGATCACTATCAGGACCTGCGCGCCGAGATGGTCGAGGTGATGCAGCAGGTCGGCATAGTGGTCGAGTGCCATCACCACGAAGTCGCCACCGGTGGCCAGGCCGAGATCGACCAGAAGTTCGACACGCTGGTGAAGTCGGCCGACAACATGATGTTGTTCAAGTACATCGTGCGCAATGTGGCGAACCAGTACGGCAAGACCGCTACGTTCATGCCCAAGCCGCTGTTTGCCGACAACGGCAGCGGCATGCACACGCACCAGTCGCTGTGGAAGGACGGCAACGCGCTGTTCGCCGGCGACGGCTACGCGGGCTTCAGCCAATTGGGCCTGTGGTACATCGGCGGGCTGCTGAAGCACGCCCGGGCGCTGTCGGCGATCATCGCCCCCACCACCAACAGCTACAAGCGCCTGGTGCCGGGCTACGAGGCGCCGGTCAACCTCGCTTACTCCCGCCGCAACCGTTCCGCCGCGTGCCGCATTCCGATGTATTCGTCGAGCCCGAAGGCCAAGCGCGTCGAGTTCCG
>Ga0182027_10015199_pt1 | contig 10604 bp, 10 predicted proteins | sample 712E1DmetaG_FD_121300 | JGI IMG/M metagenome (GOLD analysis project Ga0182027, IMG submission 121300) | Permafrost microbial communities from Stordalen Mire, Sweden - 712E1D metaG (Illumina Assembly) | ecosystem: Environmental > Terrestrial > Soil > Wetlands > Permafrost | place: Sweden... | reverse complement strand
CGTTGAAAAAGCGCAGATCGGGAATAACTGACGCCAACGCTCCCCAGCCTTTCGCTGGAATTGACCTGATGCGCCCCCGCCTCGCCGCCTGAAAAGGACTGACTTCTACCACGGGCTGCTAGCGTCACATGCGACGTCACTACCACGCCCGGACACAAGATAGCTCCGTCGCCGATGCGGCAATTCAGCCCTATAACGGCTGTAGGATGAATCAGGGTCGCGAACTGAGCGCCGCGCGCGGCGAGGCCGGTGACGACTCGCTGTTTGGTTGCCGGATCGCCGATCGCACAGATGCACAGGTCAGTCTCAGCGGGCACGAACTCTGCCGGATCTCCTAGGATTTCGAAAGCTACGTCGAAACCCTCCAGGGCCCCAGGGTTGGCGTCCAGGAATCCGCCGATTCGCCAATCCGACTGTGTGCGCTCGACGTCCCGAGCCCAGCATAAAACCTCCCTGCCAAATCCACCAGCGCCGACAATCAGAAGACGCTTCACAGATCCTTCCTAATGCGCCGTGTAACCGCCGTCCACCACCAACACCGTGCCTGTGATCCAACGAGCCGTTTCGGCGAGCAGGAAGGCGATTGCATTAGAGACATCGCGCGCGCAGCCAAACCCGAGCAAGTGCATTGCCTCCAGGGCTGCACCTTGCTCCGGTGTCAGCAGACCCAACTGGCCTTGCCCCATTTCGGTGGTCACGAGTCCGGGCGCTACACAGTTGACGCGGATGCCTTCGGCAGCCAGCTCAACGGCGAGCGCCCTTGTGAGCGCAACAATTGCGCCTTTGCTCGCCGCGTACGCGGCGAGCCCTGCCTGACCAGTCAACCCTGTCACGGACGAAAGAAATACGATGCTTCCACTCGGCGCATGAACGTTCTTCTGGCAAAAACCCTTGGCGAGGCCGATTGCCGCATTTACGTTGATACTCATCAGGTCTTCGACGGTTTGTGAATTCAGTGCTCGAAGTGGGCGCAGCTTGATTGTGCCCGCGCTGTGAACCAGTCCGTGTAGCGGTCCGAACGAGGCGCTGATGCGCTTGAGCCAACTCGGGATCTCATCGACCGAAGACAGATCGAAGAGCTCAGCCCTGTGGCCCTCGCCATCGAGAGACCGCACCGTCTCCGTAAGACGTTCCTCGTTGCGCCCAGCCACAACAACATGCGCTCCTAACTGACTGATCAGGCGAGCCGTTTCCCGTCCAATCCCAGAGGAGGCGCCCGTTACCAAAATGGTTTGGCCCGACAAGTCCAGTGGATTAATCATGGCCGTTGCGGAAGCTCCGCAATCCGCCCGCTGGAAACTAAGCTGTTAGCCATTGCCTGAGCCTGGCTAGTTGGGAATCTCCGCACTGATTCGATCACCGAGCAATCGCACCAAGTCTGAGACGGTCGTGCTCGCCGCAATCTGCCTGGGCTGCAAGCTGACGCCAAAGCGCTCGTCAACAAGCGCCATGAAACTGATGACGGCCAGCGAATTCCAGCCGTCGAGGCTGTCCAGGGTCTCGGACCCTGTTATCGTTCCCGGTTCGAATTCTAGAAGTTCATCCAGCGACAATAGAAACTCGTTTCGCTCCAAAGCTCTCTCCTTAAGTCAGCATCGTTTCTGTCACAAAAGTACTTCCCTAACCAAGCCAAATGCCTCAGCCGCCGTAACGCCGATCGTACTGCCACGAACATGCGCCAGTGCCTCGATAGAAGCCAGGGAGCGCGCGGTAGGGTTGGGCGCCAGTTGGCTTCCGTAGCACTTCATCGCCTCCAACTTGGCCCCGAGGTACTGCGAGACATCGACAAAGACCGTGGGCACGAACGCGTCACAGGGAATCGGCGCGCCCCACTCCGTCTCGGAGGGAGTCTCGTAACACAGCAAGCGCTCAGGAAAGGGACCGCCGTTCGGTCTGGTTGCCACCAGCGTGGCCCAGTAGACAGCCTTGTGGTCGCCGTGAAGATCTCCGTGATGCGGCAAATAGACCGCGCTGGGCTTGACCTGCACAACCACCTCCTTCAGCGCGCCGGCTACAGAGGATGTTGGAACACAATCAAGTCGTGGCGCAGGAAAGTCGAGAAACAACAAGCGCTTTGTGCCCAGCACCTTGTTGGCCATGTCCGCTTCCCGCCGCACCTGCTCGACCAGTTTGGGTGGGAATACGTCGGGAGATCCTTTGCTTACGACGACCACGTACACGTCATCACCTCTGGCCACGTGGCGGGCGATCACCCCGCCGCATCCTAGCACCTCGTCGTCCGGATGAGGGGCAACAACAAGAACGCAGCTCACGGTCTCCTCTCAGAACACATCTGACAACAGCAGACTGAATCGAATATCGGGAACTTCCTCGGCTAACGGGAAGCCAAAGAAACGAACAACATAGCCTTCGTGGGGAGTCAGATCGGCGTCCGGAATACGTAATTGGGCCGCGTGGTACCTTGTGAGGCGGACCTCCGTGAATCCTAGGCCGTGGGCGAACCCCGCAAGGCGCTCAGCCGCGCCCTGCTCCTCGTTGATCCACACATCCAGCAACATGAGGGTGGCGGGCTCGATCACTTTGTAGGCCAAGCGCAGCGTCGTGCCGACGGAGCAACATCTCGCGTGGTTAGTCTGGCTTCGCCAGTTCCAGTGCACGCTGTCTTCCGGACAGGAGCACTGGGGCTTGCTCCGCATTTCCTCGTGGCGTCCCATACTTCCACTTGCCGCTGCCGAGAACTTCGTAGGCCTCCAGTTGCAGAGTTCCGTTTGCACCAGCGGCCGGTAGGCGTACACCTTCTCCCATAAGGGAGCCGCTTGCGTGTTCGGGAAGGCCAGGATAAACGGAGTTCCCTCCTCTTGAGCTGAGCGGTGAAGGGCATCGACCATAGCCACGAAAACACGAAGGTTCCGGAAATGCGGATGTACCATGAGACTGACCGATAGCAGATATCGCAGGCGCTCTCCGCCCTGTCCCACCAACGTCTGCGGGACCAGTGCATGATGTCCCACGAGCTGGTCCCCGCTATACCCCAGTGCCACATAGGGTTCGCCGTAAGGGTTATCTAAGTACCACTGATTCCATGCGTCGGCCGGAAACGCGCGCCGGAACACCGTCGAGAACAGTTGCGCCACCTCGGAAATCCGTGAGCGATATGCCTCCACAGTGTTAAGAACCTGATATTCGATCGCCATCCTGAACTCGGGGCATCCTCATCTCACCCATTTCGTGCATCACCCCAGCGCGCAACCTCTCCGCAAATGGGGAGCCGCAATCGTGGCTGCCGCGGTCGATCCCTTCGCGGCGTAGCACCACGCCGACCAGCCCGCATATCGTCCTCAGATCCAAGCCGAAGGAAACGTGCTGAACGTACCAGACGTCGTGCTGAAAAATACTCTCCCACGATTGAGCATTACGTCCAAACAGGGCCGCGTAGCCTGCAAGCCCCGGCACGGCGTCCAGGCGCTGAGCCTGCTCATCTGTGTAGCAGGCGCAGTACTCGACTGGCAAGGGACGTGGTCCGATTAGGCTCATATCACCTTGAAGGACATTCCAGAGGCCGGGAAGCTCATCCACGCTGGTCGACCGGAGGAGGCGCCCGTAGGTGGTCAGCCGCTCGACATCCGGCAGCGGTTCGCCGCACTCGCCGCGGGCTTCAACCATTGACCGAAACTTATATAGAATGAATGGCCTTCCCTTATAACCGGCCCGTCTCTGTTTGAACAGCACCGGCTGTCCCAGAAACACGAGCGAACAAAGCCAGGTCAGAACCACCAAAGGCAAGACCAAAACGAAACCGGGGGCCGTCACTAAAAGATCGAACAACCGCTTCCCGAACCGCTGGTAGATGGATATCTGCGCCTTGTTCACGATGAAGACTCGCTGATCTGGCACGACTCCTGGGACTCCGAAACAGAATGAACATTGGAGGACGGCGGGCCGACAACTTCACGGAGGTACGCCAAGGAATCGAATTCCGTCGGCCGCGGGTACCTCACATCCAGGATGTGCCGGTAAATTCCGTAAACTTCGCGCGCGGTCCTCTGTACGTCGAACATCGTGCGCACCAACTCGCGCCCAACCCGCGCTAACCCGCAGTAATGCTCCTGGTTTTCGAGGATACTGAGAACCGCCTGAGCAAGCTCCTGAGGATCGTGAATCCCAACCACCTTTCCCGTAATTCCGTCAACCACCACTTCGGGCAGGCCGCCCACCCGCGCTGCGATTGTGGGCACGGCTGCGAGGAGCGGTTCGCCCACTCCACCACAGTTCTCTGAAGTTGGGACATGGACCGCCACGTCGAAATCCGGCCACATCCGCCGGATCTCTTCAGACGGCAGGTATCCGGTCATTATTATTCGGCCGCCTCCGGCTGCATTGGCTCGACTGCGAAGGCTGCCTTCATACCGGCGTGAGCCCGCGAAGGTACCACCTATCAGAACTCCGATGACGTCTGAACGGTGCCGAATAATCAGGCCCAGCGCGTCGATTACGTCCTCGTGAGCCTTAGGTCCGATCCGCTGTCCAAGATACCATTTGGGTGGATAAATGAAGTTGGCGTTACCCACAACCTTCATGTGGTCGGCAATGCCGTATCTCCTGCGCAGCAGACCCGTCCTCGCAGTGGGGCCAGCGTTGTCTGACATTCCGTAGTAACTTAGGTGCAACCGTTCTTCTGGAACGCCGGCCGCCCGACAGTGGGCCATGACGCAGCGGCTCGAAGCGATCCAGTGGTCGGAAGGTCCGGCAATAGACAGTTCGAGCGATCGCCAGAATCGGTACTCCAGGTGCAGCGGCCCGGCAACCTGATACACGCGGGGTGTCGTGTGATTGGGGCCGAGAGCCAAACGGAGAAGAACGGTAGAACGAAGGAAATGGCTGTGGATGATGTCAGGACGAACACTGGAAACCAAAGCACGGAGCCTACTTATTGCGGCAGGTACCGCCCAAGGTCTACCCATGGGCATGTCAGTGGGCACAATGTGTACGAGCGCACCGCCGTCTGCCCATTTCTGCACAGTTCGGCCGTGGGCGCTTGGAAGAGCAACGTGGACTTCGACGCCCAATTTCACCAACTCGGCGGCTTGCGCTGCAGCCCAGCCAGCACCGTCGGCAGTCTTTGTTAAGTGAAGTACTCGCATTACTCTGCCTTAAGCTGCCCTTCCCACCGTTGCGTGCAGTCGCGCATGTGCTGGTAGAAGCGCCTACGACGCTCAGCGAGAACGGAGTCACGAAACCCCATCGCGCCTGCCAAGTTGCGTTGGGACATCGTCGCCATCCTCAGGGGGTTGCTCACGACATCTTGAATCATGGCGGTGAGCGCGGCCGGATCGCCCGGAGGGACTAAGTCGCCGGCATCGAGCAGTTCGGGAATACCTCCGACGGTCGATGCGATGCACGGTAGGCCACGCGCCATCGCCTCGATGACCGCCCGCGGTAATCCTTCGGTGCGAGAAGGTAAAACGAATAAATCAGCTGCATCGAGAATGCGCCGGATAGGTTCACCGGCCGTGACCTGGCCGAGAAACCGAATTCTGGAGGCAATACCCGAGAGCTCCGCTTGGGCCATGAGAATCGGGCGATACCTGCCGTCGCCAACGACCACAGCTGTCAGATCAAATCCGGCACGGACACAGCGAGCGACAGCCTCGATCAGAACGTCGGTGCCTTTGTAAAGCTGCGCCAGCGAACCCACCGTTACAAGTCGGAAAGGCCCGCTCTTCTTCGGTGTGCGAGGGGCTTCTGCGAGACCTGCAGAATCCAACTCGATGCTAGAGTAGTGTGTCCAGGCGAAGCCTTCCAGGATTGCCTCTTCCGGTAGATCCACGTCCGAACAGCTGATGGTCATGTGGCGGGCGGGGTAGCGCCTTTGTAATGCATGTTTCGTCACATAGGCCACGCCGCTCGCGCGTATACACTGCCGGCGCAGCCTGCGGGAAAAATACCACCGAAACACCTTTCTTAGCGGATGATCGACAACTCCAGGCGAAAACACCTCAGCGGGGTCGCCGAGTACCTCCAATCCAAACGGGTAGTTTCTCTCGACGAGATGGTCTTCGAGCATATTTCCGACTTGCGATGCGACACGAAGGATGACAGCGCCACGTGCTGGCACGGCTGCTCGGATGGCGGCACGAAGCGCAGGGTATTGCGTGAGGCACCCCCAGGGGCCACGATAGTCCGGAAGACCGTGAAACAGAATGTTCTCGCCGTTCACGGGCAACCAGCCTTCCGGAGGTTCCTCCACCCGAGTTGCCCGGGCCACGATTCTAACCCTATCAAACACCTCAAGGTAACGCTCCCAGAACCGTCGTGCCATCCCAAACTGCGACCAGACGGACCCATCTCGTGCAATGCTGTACCGGACTTCAAGTGCCACCGTTACGTCCATCTCTCACCCCTCGGCGGCACCGTGCAAGAGCAGTCGTTGACAGTGCTGCCCGATGCCGGAACGTTCACTGACCCGCTCCAAAGAACCGCATGTCCGGACTCTCCTGGAATGCGCCGCCGATGTAGAGGCGGTCAGTGGGTTTGCGCCAAGTCCGAACCCATTCGACGAGTTGCTCAGGGTCCCCGTCGAGGGGCATCATGACAATACCCATGCCGCTGTCGAGCAGCTGTCTGTAGCGAATCCTCGCTTTCTCCGTCTGCGCCGGATCGTCGCGAATACTCCGATGCCATGGCATCTCAAGGGCGATGCCGTGGTCAGCTACCGCACTTATCAGCTGACGGGTCTCTTCATCCGACATGAAACCAACGCCAACGGCGATATTGAAGATCTGTTTGGATCCTAGAGCCGAGCCCATCGCGCGGATTTCCGCGATATTCATGCAGGAAGCGGACCAGTCTTGGCCCGCGCCAGTACTCCGGTGAGCCGCGCAGTTATCTACGAATCGGACAGGGGCGGGGACCGCCTCCCATATTCGTCGAATCTGCCTCTGCAGCGCGTGCCGCGTGGCTGCATCGGTAACGTCGATCACCATACGATGAGGTACGCCGGGCCAGACACCCTTATACCGCGCCCATGAAGGCATGCGCTCAGTCGCAACCATTTGGACTGGCCAAGACGTTTGACCCCGTTCAGGTGCAACGTTCGTACCGGAAATGTAGGTGCCAACGAAAAGGCCATACGACTCAATAAGCTTCCGTGTTGTTTCGTATCGTCTTTGGGCCCCTGCTAGGCCGAGCACGCCGACGTTTGTGATTCTGAAATCCGTCACGAGGCGGTCTTTAGCGAACCATCCTCGGGGCCGGACCTCGATACCCTGGGTGGCGTTAACGATCACCCGGCTGAACTTGCTTGAATCGTGCCAGTGATAAGGCCGCATCCCGGCAAATGCAGCGAAGGAGGTCGCAACCAGCCACCAACTGATCGGTCTTCCTAGTTTCCCGAAGCTCACAAATGTCCCCGCGCAGTGGCCAGACTTGGACGTGTCGCATCAAGGTGTCGCACAGTGGGCCCGTCTACTGCCCTTCGCGCGACAGATCTCGAGCAGAGCATAATGAAGAGAAATGGCACCAAACCGTGCTGCAGAAAAAAGAATATCACATTATCCAGATCGCAGGCCAATACTACGATGCAACCGACAGACGTCAGCGGAACAATATATCGCCTCCGGTCTGTTGTCGGTAGCCCTAGACTCAGGGCCTGCGCGAAACCGACAACTGCTGCCAGCACGATAAAACCCATCGGCGCACTAAACGGCCCAAAATTGAGCATTGTTTCACCCGCCAGACCGTAAATCTGCAGTGACTTCCGGGCGCCAGAATAAGTTCCAGGACCGTAAACTGCATCGGTGCCATACAGCAGTTTACTAGGCAGACGGTACCCCGAAATATCGTAGGGAATAAAATCAATCGCAGTCTCAATATACGTCCGCCCGTAAGCGTACTCGATTGAGGATGAAGTGTGCAACATTCGATATAGGAGGTACGCCTGAACGTCTGACCTTCCCAGGTCTCCGAGCAAAAGGGCATCCATACTGCGCCTGCTTTTGTGCTCGAGTTGGCCTCTCGAATCGGAAACGACAAGGGTCCTTAGAAACTCCGAGGGATCGGAGAACAGATAGGGGTTGACTTTATAGAAGCCATAGACGTACATGAATCCTACCCCTAACAGCGCCCCGCCTATAACCCACTTCTTGGGCAAGGGCATAATTGTGAGGTGAACAAGTCCTAGAATATAGGCAATTGCGTAGATGATGTTCCCTCGACTGCCAGCTAGGCCGCCAAATAGTAATACCAGTGCGAACATGACCGCCATAGAAACAGTCAGCCTTAGGGTGCCCATCCTTCCGCGGTAACGCTGGAACAAAATCGTTCCCACGATGGCCACGATGTTAGGGAATCCTGCTGCGATGCAGAAGAGCCAGCCGAATCCGTCAAAGTCAGAAGCCCTACCATTAGCATTTCTGCTGAAAGAACCAATGTATGCCGAGATACCACCCATTCGAAAGTAGATGTAAATCTGCAGTGAGAGGGTGATGGCGAGGAACGGAACTGCGTAGGTATACGCGGTTCGTGGATCGAGCGCCCGGAAAACGCGCGATTGCGTTCTGACGAAGAGGCGAGTAAACGGCCCGCGTAGAGCCCGATATACGCCCAAGCCTGCTAGGTTGATCATCGCCATCAACCCCAGCCATGGCCGCCAGTCTTCGGGGACGTCTTTCGGTGCCCAGGGTGCTGAGGTGAACCAGTAGTCGGATACGACGTGCAGAAGCGGTGCAACAAAGAAAAAGTAAACACCGAACGCGCCAAGCAATGGAATTGGTCGAAACAGATGTCGACCGTTGTCCGAGAATAGGCATAGCGCATCTGTGCAGCAGACGACGCCGCAGGCAAAAACGGGAATTGCGAACCAGTGCAGACACTCGGGGGAACTCACCACCGCGACGGCGAGGATTCCCAGGCAAATTGCAGCAGCGGTGAGCACGGGCGGTGCCGGCCGTGCGGGTAAGATCCCTCGCGCTGTCGACGACAGTGACGAAGGGCCACGCAAGGAATGTGGCGCGGCCGGAGGATGAGTTATCATAGACTCGCGGGCTATGGCTGCGTGCAAGGAGTTTGGGCCTGCCACATCAGTACCAGTCCAGATATCGCACCTTGGATCGCGCCGGCCGCCAATAGGGCACCGGCGGCGCCAGGGAGACCATATTTCGGAATGAGAACTTTACAGAGAACGGTGAGCGCCAGCGTCACAGCCAAGAACAGGGGCATTTGAACTTTGTACGCAGCGATGGCATTCAGCGAAAAATTGAACACTGAGAGAAAGTATCCAACCGAAGCGGCTCCCATTATTACAAGGAAGACGGGATATGCATTAGCGTATTCATTCCCGTATATTTGCAGCAATCGCCGGCCGAACATGAGGGAGACAGTCATTGACCCGATTGCGACGAGTGCGCTACACACAAGGAGCGCGGTCAACAGCCGCCGGAATTCCGCTCGCGAGTGCAGCCTGTAGAGCTTCGCTAAGCGGGGCAGTAATGATTGCCCGACGGCGTTCATGGAGAGGTTGCCGACAACTATGAAGTACGAGAGAGCCGCGAAGATACCGAGTTGCCGCTTGCCGCAGTTTGCTTCTATAAAGTAACGAGGGATGGCAGTGTTGAGAGAGATGAGCATCGCGGCGCATCCAAGTGGAAGGGCGAGGCGGACAATCGCCCTTAGGGTCGCGTTTCGGGTTGCGGTTAAGTCGAGGAGTGCCACTGTGTTTGTCAGGGGGTGGCGAATCATATTCAGGGGGTCCAGGTCGGGCGCCACGCGACGGAGATCGTAAGAGAGGAAGACCCCCAGACTTCCCGCGAGGAACGCAACTGATCCCCACACGACATCGCGAGTGAGGACAACTGTCACCGTAAATGTGGTCAGGGTCAGTAGAGCCCGAAGAGTGAGTGACCGGCCGACGAGGTCCATTCGTTCAATAAGTTGCCAATGACCGTGAACGATATCACTAAGAGATTCGGCTCCTTTTGATAGAGCCACCAGTACGATCACCCAGACGGTCGTTGCGCTTTGGCGAAGTACAGGAAGGAAGATGAGAGTAACGAGTAAGGCCGCAGCAGTCGTGAAAAGCCGCGTTCGGAGGTAGTCGCGTAGGCCATAGTGGCCGGTCACATCTGTTGCGACGACGGCGCGCAGCTGCATGTTGAAGAAGATCACGACTGGTGCGGTTATTGCGAATGCGAGGGCGAGTGTGCCGACAGTTTGCGGATCTGTGAACCGAGCGAGTACAACGACCATGGCCCATTGACTTAGGGCGTAAAGGGCGTTTCCTGTGAAGGTCCATTTGACGTTTGATACGACGCGCCGGTCTGGCAGGCGGCTTAGGACGACACGGATGAAGGCGACTCTTCCACCTACATGCGACGGCACCGGGCCGACTGAGCTCTCCATGCCCAGGTGTTGCATTCCATCCGCGCTCATCCGCGTTCACCCATGTCCATGTTTCTTTCGCCTATCCCTTCGTCGGCCTGTAATACTTCGAACAATACTTGCCATAATAGCCGTAGTAATAATAGCGGTCGCTCATGTCTTTGCGGACTTCATTCAGCGCCACACCAATCACATTTGCCTTCACTCTTTTCAAACTGCTGAGCACGCTGCCGACCGCGTTCCGGTTGGTCTGGCCCGCTAGAGTCATG
>Ga0182027_10015198_pt1 | contig 10604 bp, 9 predicted proteins | sample 712E1DmetaG_FD_121300 | JGI IMG/M metagenome (GOLD analysis project Ga0182027, IMG submission 121300) | Permafrost microbial communities from Stordalen Mire, Sweden - 712E1D metaG (Illumina Assembly) | ecosystem: Environmental > Terrestrial > Soil > Wetlands > Permafrost | place: Sweden... | reverse complement strand
TTGTTTATAAAAGTAATATCGATTCCCCAAACCCTTGTGGGTGGGGGATTAGCTAAACTATATTAAAAGCGATCAAGGCAGATGTCGCTGTTTAAAAACATATCCACGGGTTTTAAGCTTTATGGTTTATGTCGGAATATTTAAAATTATTTAAAATGTAAAATAGACTATATTAAAGAATATTAAAGCATATTATTAGTATTAGGAATCAGAAGGGAGGCTCGGAAAGATGGGAAAAACGATTGTTGAGAAGATTTTGGCGAAAGCGGCAGAACTGCCGGAAGTTTCCCCCGGTGAATATGTCAAAGTCGGAAAAACGGTCAGATTCGTTCTGATGGGTACGGACAGCACACCGAAGGTGGGGCCCGCGTTCAAAAGATTGGGTTGGGATAAACTGTGGGATCCGACAAAAGTAATGGTGGCGCCCGACCATTGTGGGGCTTATACCCGTGTCGGCTCCATCACTACCAATCGGGAAGCGCACCGTCTGAACAGCGAGTGGGCCAGAAGCATGGGCGTCCCCGAAAAAAATATCCTCGAACTGGGAAGAGTTGGTAATTGTCATCACCTTGCCGTAGAAAATGGTTGGGCGTTACCGGGCAGTGTCTACCTCTCCGGGCCTGACGGCCATACCATCACAGTTGGCGGCGTTGGCTGTTTCGGAAGCTGTCTTTCTGCCTCTGCCAACTTCTTTATGCGGTTTGGCTGGACATGGTTCCGTGTTCCCGAGAGCATTAAGTTCAATATTACCGGCAAATTGAAGGACGGCATCATGGGCAGGGATGTCTACGAGTATATTCTCGGACTGATTGGTCCGACCGGTGCAATTTACCAGGTGATGGAATTCACCGGTCCGGTGATGGAAGATATGAGTATTGACGGTCGTTTGTCGATGTGCTGTCTGGCCATGTTTACCGGGGCAAAATTGGGCATTGTTAATCCTGACCAAAAGGTAATCGACTGGTTTAAGGCCAGAACCAAAGAGCCTTTCGAACCGCTGGTCAGTGATCCTGATGCTAAATATGCCAAAATTTATGAAATTGATGGTTCCAGGATCGAACCGCAGGTCGTTATTCCGCCGCACCGTCAGACCGGCGTGAAGAATATTAAGGATGTTGAAGGAATCCCGGTCACCAACGCGTTCATCGGCTCTTGTGCCAGCGGCCGCGACGAGGATTTAATGATGGCGGCCAGAATCTTAAAAGGCCGTAAGGTACATTCAAAAGTTATGTTCAATGTCACTCCTGGCTCCAGCGCTTCTATGACGAGATCCGACAAAGCGGGCTATATCTCCACTCTTCTCGAAGCCGGCTGCTTGGTCTGTGCCCCGGGTTGCGGTATGTGCCCCGGATTTTATACGCCTTTAGCCAAGAACGAGGTTTGTATCACCTCCAGCACTACGAACATTCCCGGCCGTATGGGAGACGATAGCGCACAGGTTTACCTGGGCAGTCCCGCTACTGTCGCGGCGTCAGCTATCGAAGGTAAAATAACCGACCCGCGAAAATATCTATAAGGAGTATGAGAAATGGCATTAAAATTTAAAGGTAAAGTCTGGGTTTTTGGCGATAATCTGGATGTCGATTTTGAAATTTTATCGTTCCGCGAACTGGATGCCGGCATCATCGCGCCGGATAAAATGGGGGAATGGTGTATGCGGGTAGTAGACCCCGATTTTGCTAAAAAAGTAAGGAAAGGCGATATTATGGTCGTCGGCACGAACATGGGTTGCGGACATGACCACTATCTCTCCAATGTTTCCATCAAACAGAGCGGCATCGACTGCGTTATCGCAGAGTCCTTTGACCGGAACTTCTTCCGTAATTCCATTGCGGTGGGTCTCCCCATCATCGAATATAAGGGAATCAACAAGATTGCCAAACAGGGCGATCAACTATCAGTCGATTTAGGCGCAGGTACAATCAAAAATATTACAACCGGTAAATCCGCTAAATTCACGCCCTTCCCTGATTTCCTGCTGGAAATAGTCGATGCCGGCGGTCTCGAATCTTTCGGAAACAAATTGATCGCGGAGGGAAGAGAAAAATAAATCGGGAAGGAAATAAAATGAAAAAAACCACTCTACTGCGAAAACTATTGAGGAAGCCGGGGCTCTTAATCGTACCGGCAGCCTATGATTGCCTCAGTGCCCGGTGCGTTGAGGCCGTTGGGTTCAAAGCTGTATTCCAGACCGGGGCCGGTATCCGGGATGCTGTGCTTGGTATGCCGGATATTGGTTTAGCCACCGCTAGCGAGATTATTAATAATGCCAGATATATGGCGGATTCGGTCAATATCCCGCTCATTGTCGACGCGGATGACGCCTTCGGCGCAATGTTGTCGGCTTACCGCACCACCCGGGATTTAATCCGCGCTGGGGCTTCCGGCATGTTCATCAGCGACCGGGCTCCTTTTATCCTGGCCACCGAACCTCATAGTTTGGTTGATGTTCTGCCGCGAGCAGAATATTACGGCAAGATGCGCGCTGCCGTCGAAGTCAGAAATAAAGAAGACCGGGATTTTATTCTCGTCGCCAGAATTGATTCCGGGGCAAAATTAGGTGATGAAGAGGTATTAATCAGGGCTCAAGAGTGTCTTAAATTAGGAGTAGATGTGATATTACCCCACTTCAGGCCGCCGGAATCGAAATTCGGGGAAAGGACCAAAGCAACACTCAAGCAGCTGTACAAGAAAATAGGGGCGCCGGATGTCTGGATTTGGGGCATGGGGCCGCACACCTTTACCGCTCAAGATTACGCAGATGTCGGCGCCAAATTATGGGTAACCGGGAGAGTCGCGTCTGTTGTGTCCCGGGCATTGATTGATTTTTATGCAAAATTCCGCGAAACAGGCGTATTTCCGGTTGAAACCTTTGAAGCGGCGCCTCCCGGACCTATGGGGGACAAATTACTGGAACTCCGAAAACTGGATTTTTGGAGTGAAGTAGAAAGACGAAATTCGAGATAGTATCGTTTGCAGTCGGAATCTGATTTTACTCGGGTTTGAAATACGGACAAAGGCACAGTTAAGTTATCTCAGAGCGTTGGAAAATTTCGGGGTTTCAAGCTTTCTTGACTTGATAAATAGGGTCACACGGGATTAAAAGAGCAAGAGAAAAACTATGGCAAAGGTAACGTTGAAGGTTCCCCCGTTTTTTGCCTGCGTAATGAATCCGAAAGCTGCGGATTGGTTCGTTCTGGACAGGCAGATAGGAGAAAAAACTACCCTTTGTGACCTCTTGACCGAACTGGCATTAAGCAATATCGAATTTCGCAATGCTGTTTTTAATCCGGATGAGGGGATAGTCAACGACGGCATCAATATTATTCTCAATCAAAAACTCCTTAATTCTCCTCTGGAAATAAACAAAAAACTTAGTGATGGGGACGTCATAGTAATTCTTCCTTCTTTGGCTGGTGGTTAAAAATCGCAAGAGGTGGACAGTATCGATAAAATTTACGGTTACGGCGGTAAACTCTTAAGAATAGACCTCACCAATGAGCAGGTTACTGAAGAATACCTGGATGAAGCAACGCTTAGAAAATGGGTGGGCGGTACCGGGTTGGGCGCAAAATACCTCTTCGAAGAAGTCCCTGCCGGAGTGGCGTGGTCGGATGCGGAAAACCGGTTAATTCTGACAACCGGCCCTCTGGGCGGCACTTCGATTGGTGGTTCCGGCACAGTTGCGGTGGTTACCAAAGGTGCTTTGACAAATGGGGCCGCCGCCAGTCAGGCCAACGGTTTCTTCGGTGCCTATCTCCGGTTTTCCGGCATTGATGGTATTATCCTGCAGGGTCAAGCAAAAAGATGGCTCTATCTTTATATCCATGATGACGCAGTAGAAATTAAAGATGCCTCGGCTCTTGTCGGGAAGGATAATTGGCAAACGAACGACCTTATCCGGAAGGAGCTCGGGGCAACAGAGCGGGGCGTATCCGTTGCCAGTATCGGCCCTGCCGGTGAAAACCTGGTAAGATATGCCGGTATTTTTTTCGACCGGGGGCATGTCGCTTCTAAGAATGGCGTTGGGGCAGTGATGGGTTCAAAGAGACTTAAAGCTGTCGTAATCGCCCGCCGCATGGAACGCCCGCTGCTGAAAGATAAAGACCGCCTTTCCGCCGTCGCTGGTCAACTTTTCGAGTTATACAAGGCCGGAGTGGTATATAGATCCGGTACCCTTGACGGTGTAATCAGTTCGGTAATGTCCAAGGATGGCACTGTGCCGGTTAAGAATTACTCCGGCAATGTCTTTCAAATTTCACCGGATAAGCTGGAAAAGTTTAGTGCCGCTTATGTTCGGAGCCATTTTGATCCTAAGCCAAGTCCCTGTTGGGCCTGTCGGGCAAATCACCTGCACATGATTACTCTTCCCGAAGGACCGTTTAAAAGCTGTGCCGGTGAGGAACCTGAATATGAATCTCTGGCTGCTTTCGGACCCGTTGTTGGTGTCACTGATGCCGCTGCCGCTGTTTTTCTCTGCAATGAGGCGGATCGTCTCGGTCTGGATAGCAATGAAACCGGCTGGACGATTGGTCTGGCAATGGAGTGTTTTGAGAAAAGTCTGTTGACTACCGCAGATACCGGCGGGCTCGCACTCACCTGGGGAAATTACGAAGCCGTTTATGAGTTGATGCACCTGATTGCAGAACGCCAGGGGTTCGGAGATATCCTCGCTGAGGGTGCCATGAGAGTCGCCTTGCATATCGGTAAAGAAGCTCCGGATTTTGCGCTGCATACTATGAAGGGAAACACTCCCCGCGGACATGATCATCGCAATAACTGGCCCCGGCTTCTGGATACCTGCGTTTCTCAGATGAGCAGCGATGAAGGCTACGATGTGTTAAAGCCGCAGGATATCGGTCTTAACTTGACACGGCTCACCAGGCCCGATAATTCGGCGGAGGACACACTTAACTACAATATCGGTTGTAAGGGTGCCGCCCAGTTTGAGGATTGCCTCGGAACATGCCGCTTTACAACTCTGACCAACCTGAAATTGCTTTGCGAGGCCGTGAGTGCCGCTTCCGGTTGGGATTTCACCCCCTTAGAAGCCATGGATGTGGGAAGGCGTATTGTTAACCTGCTGCGGTGCTTTAACATCAGACACGGTCATACTGCGGCCATGGATGCCCCGTCGCCCAGATATGGCTCAGCCCCGGTCGATGGACCTTCAAAAGGAATCAGCATCATGCCTCAATGGAACGAACTGCGGAGTAAATACTATGCGGGCATGGGATGGGATAAAGAGACGGGTAAGCCCCTGCCGGATACCCTCAGGCGTTATGGCCTCGAATATGCTATTGCTGAATTATGGGGTAAGAGTTAAACTCTTCAAATTATGCCTTTGTTTTTAAGCAAGACTGTATTTATTTTGGAAAATCCAATTTCTCATCAATCTGTTGTCTAAAAACCCTGGTGCTCTGTGCGGTTAATGATATCCATTTGTTCTTCTTTGGTAAGACTGACAAAATAAGCCACAAAACTGCCTACCCGCACCATCAGGTCCCTGTAGTTCTCAGGTTCCTTCATTGCTTCCCGTAAGATGTCACTTGATACAATATTAAACTGAACCTGATATAATCCCATCTCCTCAATCGTCCTGAGAAAAGACACAAAGTTATCGATATCGCGGTCGGTTGCCACTAGCTGCGGACTTAACCTCAGGTTCAATGGTCCTCCCCCGGCAAGGCGGTGCTTTGGCAGTTTACTCGCCGACCTGATTACCGCCGTCGGCCCGTTCCTGTCCATGCCCTGAGCCGGGGATATGGCATCAGCCACAGGTTTAGGGTTGATGTGTCCGTTTGGCAGCCCGCCGACAAGTTTCCCGTGGTCTACATTCATGTTCCCGATCGCTGATTTACCCAGCCACCTGCCGCCCCAGGCCGGCAGCAGGTCTTTTTGTGTGTTAATCCAATCGATACTATCCTGCCAGGTATTCATCACCCAAACTGCCCACTCATCGGCAAAGTCATCGTCATTGCCGTATTTAGGCACACTATTCATGCAAAGTTGGCGGAGGTTCTCGTAGCCGTCCCAGTTAGCTTTGATTGCCTCCAGTAACTGGTCCCAGGTAATCTTCTGGTCCCGATAGATTAACTTATCAATCACCGCCAGTGAATCTGCAGCATCGGCCAGACCGACCAGATACATCGCATACGTCGTGTACCATGTGCCGCCCTGAATAACATCAACTCCTTTTTGTAGCGGCCCTTCCGTCAGGCAGGAACTGAATGGCGCGGGTAACAGTTGGGCCTGGCTCTCTTTGAATATCTTGGTACCTTTTACTGAGTACATCATCCAGTAAAAGACTTGCTCGCGAAATGCCTTCCGTACTGCTTCCATGGACTCAAAAGTCCTCGGATCGCCGGTTAATGGTCCTATCTGTTCGCCGCATAGTGCGCATTTTCCGTTGTTCAACACCAGTTCTACTAATTTTGGAACGTTACTCTCTCCTTCAGACATGTTAGGCATATTAATGTATGGTAGTGTTGTCGCTGCGCATCCTAATACCGCATATTCCCGCCAATCTTCAATTGTCAAATCGGGAAAGCCCTTCGACATCATTTTAATTGCTTTCCGGTCGCCGGCGAATTTCGGTTTGCCCCGGCCTAAACGAACTACTTGAGCCGCTTTCCTGAGGTATTTATCCGGCGTCCCTTCCCATATCCTGAATGCCGTTTCCGGCGAAAGTATGTTCAATTGCTCATCGGCTTCCAGACAGAGCATCGTGACATCGTTGCAGGCATCTTTACCGTATCGTGTTTGACCGCCGACGTCCAGAGTCACGCTGGCCCCTCTGGCACACACCACTTTAACCTCGAATAATTCCAGTAGTTCCAGCGCTTCGTCGTGGGTCATTGTCTTTTCACCGACGATAGATTTTTTATAGTATGGATACATATATTGGTCGAAACGCCCGAAGTTGTTCGTGCCTCCTGGCAGTTCACAATCGCCTATGACGTGTATCATCCAGACTGACTGTACGGCTTCCCACCAGTCCCGGGCTGGATTTGCTGGTACCCGCTCGCATACCGCTGCTATTCGTTCCAGTTCTTTTTTGCGCCTTGGGTTATTTTCCTTAGCTGCCATTTCCCGCGCCCGGTCGGCATAGCGCTTTGCGTAAGCTGTCACCGCATCGATTGTAATGAGGACGGCTTTGTAGAAATCCCGCTTATCTTTTTCCCCGAGGCGTGAATATGGTTGCCCAAGCTGTGACTGATACCACAATACTTCTTCTCTGATACCGGTGAGACCTCTCAGCAGCACCTTTTCATAATTGGGTAACTGATGGCCTGAATCTCTCAGCATTGACATCCGGTTCACGTTAGGAATATGCTGGCAGGGCGATGTTACCTGGCAGGTCTTTTCTTTCAGTTCGTCATCCATCCTGTCATAATTGTATTCAAGCAGCGTTTTTCCCCTAAAATAAGGCAGAATCACTTCCTCAAGCTGTTTCTTCTCTTCAGGGTGAATTATTCCCTCCAGGCTGATACCCTGGTATCGAATGTCAGAAATTTTCGCCGGGTCGTCATACGCTTCCTTGAGTTGAAAGGCGAAATAACGGCCGGATGTACCTGAAATTGTCTGGCCGCGGACCTTACTGTTGACATTACCCACGATGAGCTCATCTTCCAGGATATGAATGGTTTTCTCTCTTAGATACGTCTCCAGAAAACGTGCCCGCTGAATTATTCTCGGTTCATCCTTATATTTTTCGTAGGCTTTTATCTCCGCCTGCGCATGCTCTAAACAAATCTCCGGTTTTTCCACCGCGCGTTTCATCGCTTTCCTGACACGTTCGGAGTAAGTCGGAACAAATGATTCCTGCCAGCTGCCGACATTCTGTAGCTTTTTCTTGTTTTGCACAGTTGTCATTTCGTTCCTCCTCTATTACATTCCGGTAAGAAATTCACTTCTATTTTAATTATACTACAACCTTGGGTAATATTCGCTATAGAATATCATACACGGAGTGCATCATCGCCATCAAATTTCGTCAACCCGCTTTACCAACTCAAAATTAATATTTGCTTGGCATAAAAATATCTGAAAAAGTAACCTGAGGCAGACATCCATGGTTTGCCGAAATCATTTGTCGCTATTGTCCCGTTCTCTTTTGGTTGATTTACTCATGCTAATAATTGAAGTGGTTTTGTTTAGGTAGCAGCTCCAGAAGATGGAGGGCGAATGCCCTCTATCTCGTGAACTATCCCCGCCCTTTTAGGGCGGGGATAAGGGGTGGGTCGTTGGGCAATAACTATGTTGTGTTAATCCATTTTATTTCGTTATTTATTTCTACTAAATCCGAACTTAACCGTTGCTATTATCGTTAGCTCGTCTCGGGAAAGAATGAATGTAATCCTATGTGAAGAGGCATCTGGGGATTGGAAATCACTGTGAAAAATTATAACAGGGATTTCTCATCATTCCTGATGTGGTCGTTGTCATTATCGAAGTCCTTGAATGACGCAATATTAGGAAATGTCTCAGTACACAAAAAAGACAGGTTTAATGTATCAGCCCTATCAGCACCAGCCCTATCACTGACATCACCGCAATCGGCGGTAATGCCGGCATCGCTCTCCCTTTCAGGAAGTTTGCTTGAATAAAATAGGCGCTCACTAAGCCAACCAGCGCAAAACCCGCCACAATCAAACCGTCATTCAAGCCGTGGGCAAAATAGATGGATGAAACCAGCAAGACCGGGAACCCGATATCCCCGCCGCCCAAAATCGAATATTTCCGCTCTTCCGCTTTTTGTTCGACTAAATCGCTGACCTCGGACTTTTTCATACTGTCTTTCCAATCGGCAGCTTTGTAGGGAATAACAAAAGCTGGCAGCGTGCTGGAACCGGACATCTTCTTTACCATCCACATCATGTAGCCGAAACGGACCGCCAGGAAATCGTAAATCGCCAGCGCCAATAACAGGGCCATCGCAGTCCACGGCGAAATAAAACGACCGAATACTTCCCCCAGCGCCACCATCGCTAACAGCATCACTAGGCTTTGCAGCCATACCCTGGGATAAAAAAACCACAGCAAGCCGAAAAATAACGCGATTCCGATGCTGGCGATGAACGGCAGCCAGATTATCGTGATTACGAAGATACTCCAGAAATACAGGAAAGCGAAAATCACTTTAAACACTGTTTTCAGTGCCGAAAGCGGGATAAAAAATAACACTGCCCCCAATACAATTACCACTGAGAGAAAATAAATCAGGATTGGTCCCAGCGCTGATTGCGCCGGAATTTGTGTAACCTGCCCGGTTGCCGCATCGGTTGTCTGCGTCGGCCATATCGTTATTGCTTGTGTCGGCTGCGGTGGTATATAGAGATTCTCTTTCTTCAGGAACACGTCCTCGTGAGAAATAACCAGGAGGGTCAATGCCTGAGCCAGCAGAAAAATAATAATGCTCCATTGCATCGGCTTTGACTTTAAAAATTCGTTTATCTTCATTATTTCCTCATTCTAAACCATGTACCTCAGGTTTTCCCAATTTACAGTGCATCCGGAAATTGTAGCCTATATCGCGATTAGGCAAGGTTTGAGTTAGAGGGGCGTAGCCCCTCTAATAAACCTCCTCCCTCGCCGCGCACGGAGAGGGAGATAGAGGGTGAGGCCTTTGTCATGAGCTTGGCCAATACAAACAAAAAAAGAAATTATAACCACGTCTCATCCAATTCATTATTTTTAAGATATGTTTCAATCGGGATGATTAACTGATTTGGGCGGCGTTGATGTATCTATTTATTATAACGTTTGAGTCCATCTTTAGATAGTATAACGCCCGCGGTAATCTTCCGGTAACAGCTGTGCGATGTGCATCATGATTTCCCGGGTCATCCGGGCCGCCTCTTCTTTGCCCAATTTTTCACTGGAGCACGATAATGTAAAAGATTGCCCGATATTGAATGTGATTTTGGGCCTCCGCAGGAACCACCATTTACCTTTTAATTGTGCCGTACCGATGATCCCTACCGGAACAATCGGGACACCGCTTTTTAACGCCAGTAACGCCGCGCCCGGATAGGCTTGTCCGAGTTTGCCATCCGGACTGCGTTGCCCTTCAGGGTATATGATCAGCGCTTGCCTGTTTGCCAGTAGCTCCACCGCCGTCCTGCCCGCCCGTCGGTTAAGTTTACCTCTGGCCACGGGGAAGGCTCCAAATTGTTCTGCCAGCCAGCCGATAATGCGTGAGTGAAATAGCTCAGCCTTAGCCATGAAGTAAACCTTGCGCCCCAAACTTATACCGATTAAAGGCGAATCCAGCAAATTCACATGGTTCGATACCACGATGCATGCGCTGTGCTGCGGCATGTTGGTTTTGCCGGTTATTTTGCGGCGTAACGATAGCTTGGCAAGAAATATAAAGAAAAAACGCAAGCAACAATAGACCATCGAGTGTCATTATACCATATGAAACCAATGATTTGATGCTGTCTTTAGGAAGAATAGCCCGCCTCATTCCACTCCATCGATGCAAGCTTGTCCCGTACTCGATACGGGATCGGGATCCAGCGCCTTCCCCTCACTGTGGTTCCCGCGAAAGCCTGTAGTCCCGTATATCTATTCCCCGAACGGGAGGGAATCTTGAACCC
>Ga0182027_10015197_pt1 | contig 10605 bp, 9 predicted proteins | sample 712E1DmetaG_FD_121300 | JGI IMG/M metagenome (GOLD analysis project Ga0182027, IMG submission 121300) | Permafrost microbial communities from Stordalen Mire, Sweden - 712E1D metaG (Illumina Assembly) | ecosystem: Environmental > Terrestrial > Soil > Wetlands > Permafrost | place: Sweden... | reverse complement strand
GGCGGCGATGCGCCGGATGGCCGCAAGGTCAAGTCCACCATTCATTGGGTTTCCGCCTCGCATGCCAAAGAGGCCGAGATTCGACTCTATGATCGCCTTTTTACCAAAGAGAATCCCGAGGAAGGCGAGGAAGGTTTCGTTGCTTGTTTGAATCCAGATTCGTTGAAAGTTATTAGCGGCTACGTGGAACCGCTGCTCGCCTCCCCGCAAGCCGGTGACCGTTTCCAATTCGAGCGCCAGGGCTATTTCTGCACCGACCCCGACTCAACCCCCGATAAACCCGTCTTCAATCTGACCGTATCGCTAAAAGATACCTGGGCAAAGATCGAGAAAGCAGAGAAAAGATAAATAGAGAGTAGAGAGTAGAGAATAGGTCTCACAAGTCTGCGAATTGGAGAAGGCGAAGGATGAAAGAAGTGGCAATGCTGAAAAACCATGAGAGTGACGTAGTAACGACTCAAGTCGTTACTACATACTGTAAAAAAAAACGAAATGCCACTTGCAACACAGGTTAAAGTCACTGATGATGAACTGATAGTTGACCTGGATGAACATATCGGTATCGAAGGCTTGCTGGCTGGGCGCCACAGCGGGGAGAGCCAACGTTCATTTGAGAAATGGCTGGCCGCTAGAAAAAAAAAGCAAATAATTAACTCACCTTACGCGGCAGGGATATTTCTGCGTGGATTCCACCCATGGCAAGCCGGTTTTCAATCTGACCGTCTCACTCAAAGATACCTGGGCAAAGATAGAGAAGAAGCAGTAGAGCAGAGAATAGAGAGTAGAGAAAAGTGAGAAACTAGGAGGGGATGAAAATAGATATAAGGTTTGAAGGGAATTTTACGGGGGTGCGGTCATAGATGTGCATTAAAGCAGATCACGCTTTTCGATTATTGAAGAAGCGTGATCTGAAGTTTTAATTCCGCCAATTCATTATTGCGTGGAGAATTACATTCTCTCCAATATATCAATGGCGCGCAGGAGGCGGGAGAGGGATTTTTCCTTCCCAATGATCGCGATGCTCTCGAACAGCGGAGGACTGACCTTTTGTCCTGTCATGGCTACGCGCAGAATTCCAAACACCTGGTTGGCGCTCAATCCTGATTCTTCCACATAAGCACGCATCGGCGGCTCGGCGGTTGAATGGTTCAAGTCCGGCAACGCGGAAAGGATTTCATAGGCCTTGCGCCCGATCTGCGCGCATTGTTTCGCATCCAGGTCTTTGGCGATCAATTCCTCCGGGATCGGCTCGACCACATCCTTGAAAAAGAATCCGGCAAACGCAATGCAATCATCCAGCGTGACCAGGCGTTCGCGGATCAATGGCACGATCTTCAAGAGCAGATCATCGTTGACCGCAAACCCCGCTTTGATAAAGAAAGGCTTGATGCGTGCGGCCAGGTCGCCATCCGCCAGAAGACGAATGTGCGTTCCGTTAAAGTGATCGAGCTTGGCGAAGTTGATAGCGGCTGGGGAAGGAGTCAAGTTATCAATATTGAAGCGCTCGACCATCTCGGCCAGTGTCATCACGTCATCTTCTGGAACGCCCCACCCCATTAGAGCCATCCAGTTCAGCACGCCTTCGGGCGTGAAGCCCAAATCTTCCATGTCTTTGACGAACACGGAATAACCATCCTTCATGGCATGTTCGGCATCCCGCTTGCTGAGTTTACCTTTGCCGCTCGGTTTGAGAAAAACGGAGAGATGCACCCAGATCGGCTCTTCCCACCCGAACGCCCGCACCACATTAACATGCAGCGGGAACGTGCCGAGCCATTCGGAGCCGCGCAGCACGTGCGTGATCTGCATCAGGTGATCGTCCACCATGGCCGCCAGGTGATACGTGGGCAGGCCGTCGGATTTCAACAGCACGGAATCATCCAGGCTGCTGTTGTCGGTAACGATCTCGCCACGCAGCAGGTCGTGAGCCGTGGTCGAACCCTCGTGCGGCATTTTGAAGCGGATCACATATTTCTCGCCGTTGGCGATCCGCCGCGCGGCTTCATCCGGGGCAAGCACGCGGCAGGTACCGTCGTAACGCGGATTCTCCTTGCGCTTCTGCTGCTCCTGTCTCACTTTTTCCAGCCGCTCCGATGTGCAAAAACAGGGGTAGGCATGGCCGCCATCCACCAGCATCCGGGCATGTTGGCTGTAAATCTCTCTTCGTTCGGTCTGGCGATAGGGTCCGAAGTCACCGCCCACATCCGGGCCTTCATCGTAATCGAGTCCCAGCCAATGCAGGCCGTTCATGATCTCCTGCTCCGAGCCGGGGACAGTTCGTTTTATATCCGTATCTTCGACGCGCAGGATGAACTTCCCGCCGGTTTTTCTGGCAAGCAGGTAATCATATAAGGCAGTGCGGGCGGTGCCGAGGTGCATGTGCCCGGTCGGAGAGGGCGCTACACGCACGCGGGCAGGCTGGATGGGTTCCGTCATAAGAAAGCCTTTCGTGAAAATGTCATGAGATCAGAATAAATTAGCCACAGACACCTGCACTTGCGCCAGGTGCAAGTGTAAACACAGATGAACGCCGATAAGTGATAAAAATTTTGGATCATGGACAATGGATATTCGGCAGAGGTGATGGACGGTAGCTCTATCTTTCGTTGCACTTCCTTCGGCAACTCAGGTCTCCTAGAATTCCAGCGGTTTATGCCGCATGACCACGCTTTCCACGAGTCCAACGCCAAGCATGAGCGAGGCCAGGCCGCTTCCACCGTAACTGATGAAGGGCAATGGCAGGCCGGAAACCGGGATCAATTTTAGATTCACGGCGATATTGGCCATGCCCTGGAAGAAGAGCAGGATCGCCACACCGTAGGCGATCATGGCGCCGCTGACATCGCGCGCCTTTTGCGCCGCGCGGATACAGCGCCACACAATGAAAATCTCGACCAGGATCACCAGCACTGCGCCGATCAAGCCGAACTCCTCGGCGGCCGCCGAAAAGATGAAGTCGGTATGACGGACCTTGAGGAAGCGCAGCTGTGTCTGCGTACCGTGACCATAGCCCTTGCCGAACAAGCCGCCGGAGCCGATCGCGATCAAGGCCTGCTCCACGTTATAGGTCGCGCCGTAGCTCACGTTCGACTGGGGGATGATAAAGTTACGCACACGATCCTGCTGGTAAGGCTGCAGGAACGGAAAGGCAATGAAGGCCAGGACCAGCACCGAAACGACGATAATCAACAACTGCCGCAGATCCAAACCGTTGATCCACAGCATGGCGAAGAAGATCACCAGGATCACGATCACATTGCTCAGGTTCGGCTGGAGCAGGATCCAGATCGCCAGGAAGAAAACCCACAGGAAGGCGCGCACCAGCCATGGGATATTGCGCGGTTGGTTTTGGGTGCTGTCAAAGTAACGCGCCAGGATCAAGATCACCACGATCTTGGCGAATTCCGTGGGCTGGATAAAAAGCACGCCCACCTGAAACCAGCGCGCGGAGCCGAACACCGCCGTGGCGCTCAGGAAAAGCGCAAACAATAAGATCATCATGACGATATAGATGGGACGATACAGGGCCAGCCAGTAACGATAATCAATGGCGGCCACGATGAATATTGCCACGATCCCGCCGATGGCAAAATAAATCTGGCGGCTGACCAGCGGCGTGAGTTGATCGTTCCCCGCCACTGCCGAGCGGATCATGGCCACGCCAAAAGACGCGGCCAGCACGATGGCGCCCAGCAGCAGGAAATCGAAATTACGCCATGAAAGATCGCGCGACATAACTATCCTGCGCGGCGGCGCGTCACGCTCCGCAGGGGAATATCCGCCACTAATCGCTGGGTGCGGCCGTCATGCTGCAAGTCAATTTGCACGGCATCCGGATCAATCTCCACATGCCGCGAGATCACCTGGATCAATTCGTCCTTCAATTCATTCAATTCGGCGGGGGTTAGGTCCGTCCGATCATGAATCAAGACCAATTGCAAACGTTCCTTGGCGCTGGCTGCGCTGCGCTTGCTTTTAAACCACCACATCATCGCCTCCCCGCCATCTTCTGGATACGATCCCACAATCCGGCTTGTTTATCGAGATCCAGGAACGGCACTTCCTCGCCCTTGAGCCGGTGCGCAATATTGCGGAAGGCCTGGCCGGCGCGGCTTTTAGGGTCTTGCGAAACCGGCACGCCGCGGTTCGAACCGACGATCACCGATTCATCCTCCGGTACGATGCCGATCAATTTAATGCCGAGCAGGTCCAGCACATCCTCGGCGGATAACATATCATGCTGTTTGACCAGGTCCGGATTCAAGCGGTTGATGATCAGCGCCGGCGAATGTTTTTCCTCGGCTTCGAGGATGCCGATCACGCGGTCCGCATCGCGCACAGCCGAGACTTCCGGGTTGGTGATGACCAGCACCCGGTCGGCGGGGGCGATGGCATTGCGAAAACCGCGTTCGATTCCGGCGGGCGAGTCGATCAGGACAAAATCGGCTTCCGGTCGAATTTCATCGCAGACGCGTTTCATGTCGCTGGGTGAAACGGCGTTTTTATCGCGGGTCTGGGCGGCGGGGATCAGGTATAACTCCGGCAGGTGCTTGTCGCGTATCATGGCCTGGCGCAGTTTACAGCGTCCCTCGATCACATCCACGATATCGTAAACGATGCGGTTTTCGAGTCCCATAACCACATCCAGATTACGCAAGCCGATGTCGCCGTCAATGCAAACCACCTTGCTGCCGCTGGCAGCCAGCGCGAACGCAATATTGGCGACCGCGGTGGTCTTTCCCACGCCGCCTTTTCCAGAAGAAATGGTTACAACTTGAGCAGTCATAATTTCTATCCCTTACGAAGGTTTCCACGATTCGATCACGAGCCGTTCATCACGAATAAATGCCATCCTCGGGGAGGCCGGTTCTTTATCCTCATTGAGGTTCATCGCTTCCTTTGCGACCCTTAACTGCATGGGCGCAAAATCGAGTGCACACACCTTTGCGCTTCCATCGCCGTTCGAGCCGGCATGGACGGCGCCGCGCAGCCTGCCCCAGATGATAATGCTGCCTACCGCGACGATCTCTGCGCCGGGATTCACATCCCCTAATACCACCACATGCCCCGGAAATTCGACGCGCGTGCCAGAACGCAGGGTCTTGTTGATGAACAAAGCGGTCTCATCGCTCAGGCCGCTGGACGCAAAGCGCGTTTCTTCCGGACGCGGTTTGGAAATACGCGTCGCCAGGCCAAGCAGTTGAGCCGTTTGCTCAGTGGTCGGCGATTCGCTCAGGACGGCCCATAAGAGCACGTTCCGCTCGGAGAGTTGGTCGCGCAGGTCAACCATTTCATTCACATGCAGGATCTGCGAGCCGACATCCAAAGCCAGGCGCGCGCCCTGGAAAAACGAGGGCTGCTGGTCCATCTGCGTCAGCAAAGCAGACTGCTGCTCGGCCCAAGGGGCATCGTTGAGCGAAACCAGCAGGCCGTCGCGCAGGCCTTTGATTTGAATAAGGGAATGTAGATCATTCATAAAATGACAGGTTGTGGCGAATTATAGCATGAGAAGAGATATAGCAATCAGCGATCAGCAGTCAGCGATCAGCTTGCAGTAAAAGCACCAATGATTGGTCTTTGCGAAGGTTTGGAACCTTCGCAAAGATATACCTATTACCCGCCGCCGGTTTGAGTTAAATCAATGGACTTGAGTTCGAAGTACGCCCTCATCACCTTTTCCACCACCGGCGCGGCCACCACTGCGCCTTCACCGCCGTTATACATAAAGGCGCCGATGATGATTTCAGGGTCATCATAGGGCGCATACGCGATCGTCCAGCCGTGCACCGGCCATTGTCCAAACTGGCATCGGTTTTCCGCCAGCGCCACATCGTCACAATATTCTGCGCTTCCGGTTTTGCCGGCCACTGCAATGGGCAGGGGATTGTCGCCCATAAAGATCGAGTGCAGGGTACCCTGGGGATCGGTCACCACCAAACGCATACCCTCCTGCACTTCCTTGACGGTCAGCGGGCTTACGGTTTTATAAACTCCGGTCGGGCTGCCGCACGAGCCGCCGCATCCATCATACGTATTGATCTTGGGATCGGTGGTGATATCCCATTTTTGATTGGGGACGAACGGCGAGACCTGATAGCTTCCGGCGGGCAATTGGTTCGCGGTGATGTTATCGGTTAGATCCAGCCAGCTCTGATGAACAGTTCCCGTGCTGTCCGTCGTTTGATGAGGCACCCACAGTGTAAAGTCGTTTGGATTGAACCACACGGTTTGGACTTTGCCATCGCCGTTTGTGATTTGCTTGACAATGGTTGGCTGTACCAGCTTGCCGTTGTCCGCAATGGTGGCTCCGGACATCAGGACTTGCAGCGGGGTCGCCAAAACGTAACCCTGTCCCACCGTGGCAATGTAGGTATCGCCGGTCGACCAGTTCTCACCTTGCGTGATGCGTTTCCATTGCGGGGAAGGGATCAAACCATTTGCCTCGCCCGGCAGTTCGACCCCCGAGGCCTGGCCATAGCCCAGGGCGCGTGCATATTCATCCAGGCGATAGATCCCCAGACCGGTTCCGGGAATCTCGTTTTGATAGCCGCCGCCGACTTTATAAAAACAAACATCGCTGGAAAACGCAATGCAATGCATGAAGTCGATTTGTCCAAATCCTTCCGGTCTTACATCGGTGATCCAGTCCACGAAGGGACGAGAATTGCTCGGGCCGCAGGGTTCATTCGGTGTGAATTGTTCGCAGAGCGAAAGCGTACCCGGTGCATAGATCACCTTGTCGGGCGTGACCACGCCTTCATTTAAGGCGCCGGTGGCCGCCGAAAGTTTGAAGGTTGATCCGGGTGGATATTCACTTTGAATGGTGTTGTTCAGAAGCGGGTGGCGCGGGTCCTGGCTTAATTGGTTGTAATAATATGCGGGAATGAAACGCTCCATCCGGTTATTTTCATACGTTGGATACGAAACCATCGCCAGGATTTCACCGGTCTTCGGATTCATCGCTATGACCACGCCGCTGGAAATGCGGATGCGCGCAAACCAGGTATTCCAGTAGTTGATCTCGGATAGCAAAGCGGCTTGGGCCGCAGCCTGCAGGCGGGTATCAATGGTCAGCGTAACGTTATAACCCGGGACAGCCGCCACCGGAGGCTGGAGGTTGCTCAATTCCTGGCCTGCCACATCCACCTGCACCACCCTGGTTCCATTTTGCCCGGCCAGCACATCCTGAAGGGATTCTTCCGCGCCTGCATACCCGATCTTATCCCGGCTCGGAACGAAATTGCGGGCTGTATATTTATCCACCAGCAAGGCGGGGATCGGTCCAAGAAAACCAAGCACATCCGCCGTCAATGATCCGGTTGGATAATCGCGAATGGGCTGGATTTCAACGCTGACACCCGGCCAATCTGTGGCACGTTCACCGACCAGGCGGGCAACCTGCTCGCTGATATCGCATTTGATTTCAACCGGCGTATACGGGGCCAGTGAATCGCCCAGCGCCACCAGATCCGCGATCGCCGGACCCGGCACACATGGGCCAAACTCTTTAGCATTGTTCAACGAGTCGGTCGTCACGGGGCCGCCTACCGGCACGCCCGTAATGGCAGAGACATCCCTGTAAATTCTTTCGATGTCGGCTTCATCGTCGGGCAGGGCGGCCGGTGTGATGACCAGGTTATAGGAGGCAATATTACGCGCCAGCACATAACCGTTCCGGTCATAGACAATGCCGCGCGCGGCGGGCAGGCTGATCTGTTTGGTGTAATTATCCACCGCGCGCGCCGCCCAATCCTTGCCGCCCAAAATCTGCAGCGATAACAGCTGGCCTAACAAAAGGGCCAGGATCAACAAACCAACCAAATACACGATCGTCAGCCGCCAGGGAGCGAAATTGGAAGAGCGAGGCTTGGAGGGGGAACTCATGCTTCCGCCCGCACCGGAAATACCCAGCCCGCCAGGTCGCGCATCAAGCCGTACAGCGGGATCGCTAGCAGGAGATTAAGTAAAAGGCTTGGCAGTGTGATCAGGCCCAGGGATGTGCCCAAAGGCAGCGGATCGCCTATAAAGCTCAGGTAGAGAAAGGATAAGAGGTGCATGAACAGGGTTCCTAGAAAAGTGATGCTAAACATGGCTAACAAGGGCGCCTGCCAAACGCGATTCTGAAGCAGCGCTGCCAGCAGGACCACGCCCATATAGCCAACCAAAGTAACCATCCAGGGCATATGCGATATGGCGCTGATCAAGATGCTCGCCAGGAATGCCCATTGAATTCCGGTTGTGACTCCTTTTTGCAAGGCCCAAGCCGCCAGGATAACGAGGATCAAATCCGCATACCCGGCCAGCAATGAAAACTGGCTCACAAGGGTGGATTGCAGGATTACCGCCAGGGCCAGCAGGGGGATCGCAACAATATTACGCATACAACCTAAGGCGCAGGTGTGGGGATCAGCGGGGTAATATCCACCGCGCGGAAGTTGGTGATTACCAGGACGATATCCAGGCGGCTGAAATCCACAGCCGATTGAACGGTTGCTTGCTGGAACAATTGATAATCCAGCTTGTGCACGTTGATCACCTGCCCCACGATCAGGTCCGGCGGATAGCCCCCGCCCAGGCCGGATGTGAGGATCAGATCGCCGCTTTGGGCCGCTGCATCCTGTGAGATCATGTCGAGCGATATATCGCCCGTCACCGAGCCGAGCAGCACCGCATCGGTATTGGCATTCTTGAGATGGACATTGACCGCCGCGGCCGGGTCGGTGATCAATTGGACGCGCGCCGCGTCGGCAATGACGGCATCGATTCGACCGACCAGGCCCTGGTTGGTTACGACCGGCATACCCCTTAGTATGCCATCGTTCGAGCCGCGGTTGATGATAATATAATGAAGAAATGGGCTGGGATCACGGCCAATGACGGAGGCGGCTTTATAACTGCTCTCGGGGTTGGCACGCGAAAAATCCACCAGGGCAGCCAGGATTTCCGTCTGGCTGACGCGCTGTTGGAGATCGATCACCTGGGTTTGCAGTTGGGAAATCTGCGCCTCCAGTTCGGCGTTGCGCGTGCGCAGGGAGATGATATCGCGCGGCGCGGAAAGGAACTGTTGAATGGCCTGGTAGCGCACGGCGAACCAGTACTGGGCTGAAACCAGCCCGCCTGTGAAGCGGCTGGAAACTGGACTAAAAAAGCCTCCGAAAGCCAGCGCCAAAATCCCCCCAACGATCAAGAAAATGATGGTGGTTTGCAGCGAACGGGAAAACAAATCTCTCATTTGTTCATTATAAAACACTCGGGGAACGAGCGGGTTGGGAATTAACGGTTGTGGCGCGTACTGCCGCGCTCCAGGCCAACCAGGAAGCGGCTCAGCGCTTCAAAATCTTCATAGACCATGGCCGCGCCGCGCACCACACAGGTAAGAGGGTCTTCTGCAACCCACACACGCAGTTTGAGTTCATCGGTCAAGCGGTCCGCCAGGCCTTGCAGTAAGGCGCCGCCGCCCGCCATGCAAATGCCAAGGTCCATCAAGTCGGTGACGATCTCCGGCGGGATTTCATCCAGTGCATCGCGCACCGTAGCGATGATCACCTGTACGGAACCTGCCAGCGCCTCACGCGTTTCCACGGAGGAAATCTCGACGGTCTCCGGCAGTCCGGTCACCAGGTTGCGTCCGCGCACTTCCATGGTTTTTTCCGGCTGCAGTGGATAGGCCGAACCGATCTTCCATTTTACCTGTTCCGCGTTTCCTTCGCCGATCAACAGGTTATATTTGTTGCGCACGTATTGAACGATATCCTGATCCATTTCATCGCCCGCCACCCGCAGGGAACGCGAAGCGACCACCCCGTTCATGGACATGACCGCCACTTCGGTGGTGCCGCCGCCGATATCCACAACCATCGAGCCGCGCACTTCACTGATCGGCAGGCCCGCTCCGAGCGCCGCCGCGATCGGTTCCTCGATCAGCATGGCCTGGCGCGCGCCGGATGCCATCACCGCATCATAGACCGCCCGCTTTTCCACTTCGGTCACACCGGTCGGAATTCCAACGATCACGCGCGGCCGCGGCAACGGCACGACGCTTTGTTCGTGGACTTTACCGATAAAATATTCCAGCATCACTTGTGTGACATCGAATTCCGAAATCACGCCGTCGCGCACCGGGCGCACCACCAAGACATTTCCCGGCGCACGTCCAACCATTTCCTTTGCTTCCAACCCGATGAACAAAGGCAGGCGTGATCTCTTGTCTATCGTTACCCAGGAGGGTTCATTGATAACTATACCCTTGTTCCGCACGTGAACGAGGGTATTGGCTGTGCCCAGATCAATAGCGATGTCTAGAGAAAACAGGCCTAGCAGCCAGTTTATGGGGTTGAAGGCCAAGGTAAAGGCTCCTCGATGAGAATCTACGCAAACTTTGGGCTTACGAACCTATTATATCATACCGCCGGGCTTCGCTCAGCCGCACTCAGAGACAGGTGAACGAAATAACGTGCTAATTTTTAACCACAGAGCGCACGGGGTAGCACTGCAATCAACCGTGGTGTTCTCCATTCTTCTTAAAAACCGGCCACAGATTTCACGGATTACCACAGATTGGGACTCAGAATCCGTGAAAATCTGTGGTAATCCGCCTGCACTTGG
>Ga0182027_10015195_pt1 | contig 10606 bp, 7 predicted proteins | sample 712E1DmetaG_FD_121300 | JGI IMG/M metagenome (GOLD analysis project Ga0182027, IMG submission 121300) | Permafrost microbial communities from Stordalen Mire, Sweden - 712E1D metaG (Illumina Assembly) | ecosystem: Environmental > Terrestrial > Soil > Wetlands > Permafrost | place: Sweden... | reverse complement strand
GGCCTGCAACGTCAGCACCGGCAGGAAGGAAACGGCGATCACCAGCAGCGAAAAGAAAGTCGGCCCGGCCACTTCCTTGATAGCGCCGACCACCACGGCCCGGCAGTCGCCCTTGCGCCCGGCCTTCTCCCACAGCTCGAGTTTCTTGTGAGTCTGTTCGACGACCACGATCGAAGCGTCCACCAGTTCGCTGAACGCGATGGCCACTCCGGCCAGCGACATAATGTTGGCGCTGATGCCCATCATGCGGAACGGAATGAACGCCAGCAGCACCGCGATCGGCATCGTCACAATCGGGATGGCAGCGCTGGGAAAGTGCCACAGAAAAACCAGGATAATGAGCACCACCGTGACTACGACCTCGATGATCGTGGTCTTCACGGTGCCGATGGTGTTGTGGATCAGCTCCGACCGGTCGTAGACCGGGATGAGCTTGACCCCGGCCGGAAACCCGGGCTCTACTTCTTTGATCTTCGCCTTCACCCGGTCGATCACGTCCAGCGCGTTCTCGCCGTTGCGCATGACCACGATCCCGGAGACGACTTCGCCAGCGCCGTCCAGATCGGCAACGCCGCGCCGCAGGTCGGGTCCCATCACCACCTGGCCAACGTCCTTAATCCGGATCTGCGAACCGGTGTCGCTGACGCTCAGAGGGATGTTCTCGAAATCTTCGAGCGAGCGCGCATAGCCGCGGCCGCGAACCATGTACTCCGTGCCGCCGAATTCAAGCAGCCGTCCGCTCGACTCGTTATTGCCGCTGCGCACCGCCTCCACCACGCGGCTGACCGGGATGCCGTACGCCCGCAGCCGGTTCGGATCGAGGTTCACCTGGTATTGCCGCGTCTGGCCGCCGATCGGAGCAACCTCGGCGACGCCCGGCACCGACCGCAGGTAGTAGCGCAAATACCAGTCTTGATACGAACGCAGGTCCGCCAGGCTGTGCTTGCCCGACGGGTCCACCAGAGCGTACTGATAAACCCACCCCAAAGCGGTGGCATCCGGGCCCAGGTCGGTCTTCACCCCTTCCGGCAAACGCGAGAGCACGCTGGAGAGGTACTCGGTAGTTCGCGACCGCGCCCAGTACAGATCGGTCCCGTCCTCGTAGATGACGTAGACGTAGGAGTAGCCGAAATCGGAGAAGCCCCGCACCGTCTTGACCCGCGGCGCGCCGAGCATCGCTGTCACGATCGGATACGTGACCTGGTCCTCCACGATGTCCGGACTGCGGTCCCAACGGGAAAGGATGATGACCTGCGTGTCGCTCAGGTCGGGCGTGGCGTCCAATGGCATCGTCACCATGGCCCACCATCCGGCGATACAGGCCAGCGTGATCACCGCCAACACCGCCAGCTTATGCTCGACGGAGAAGTCGATGATCCGGTTAATCATTGTTGACTCCGCGGTGCTTGCGGGCCGAGGCGGTGGCATTGTTCTTGTTCTGAAACGCCATTTTGCACTGCGCGGAGCAGAAGTAATACGTGGTGCCCCGATAGGCGAGACTGTTGCCGGACGCCGCGGCCTTGGCCGGATCGACCGCCATGCCGCAGTTCGGGTCCTTCACCGCGCTCGCAGCCGCCATCCGTGTGGGCACAACCGCCGGAGTGTCCCCCATCCTGGCCGCCGGCGCCTTCAGCCGGCTCTCCGAGTCCACCAGGAAGGTAGCCGCCACCACCACGCGCTCGCCTGGCTGCACCCCATGCCGTATCTCGACCCGATCGCCAAAGCGCCATCCCGTTTCCACCTCGCGAGGCTCGAAAACGCCCTCGCCGTGCTCGACATAGACACGCGCGCTCGCTCCGGAATCGACCAGCGCGTCGAGCGGCACCGTGACCGCGGGCTGCAGCCGGACCGGAAACTCGACGTCGACCAGCATTTCGGGCCGCAAAAGGAAATGGGGATTGTCAACCTCCAGACGTAATTTGACGGTTCCCCCGCCGGCCTCGGATTGCGGCAGGCTGTCGGTGACAACCGCCGCAAACTGTCGTCCACCCTCCCGCAGAGTGATCTGTGCACGACCGCCCGGGCGCAGGTACGGCGCCTCCTGTTGGTAAACCTCGGCGATCACCCACACCCGGCTCAGATCCGCGATCCGGTAGAATTCCATGTCGTGCTCGAAATGCTGCCCAGGCGAGACGTTCCGGGCGAGGATGAACCCGTCCGCCGGCGCTACGATATCGATGCTCTGGGGGAGCTGCCGGTTATCGGAGATCGACTTGATTTGCGTGGCGCTCATGCCCAGATTGCGCAGGCGATCCGTATAGCCCTGGAGACTGCTCACCCCTTGCTTGCTGACCGCGCCCGGGAATGGAACCGTCCGCGACCCGTCGCCGCCCGTCGAGCCAGGCACGCGCTCGCTGGCGGCCAGGTACCCGGAAGCTACCGCCAGAAACTCGGGCGAATAATAGCTGGCCAGCTTTTGATCCTGCTTGACTTGTACGCCGACCGAATCGTTGTAGGTCTCCCGAATAAAACCGTCCACGCCGGGGTTGATCCGGTACACCCGCGTGTCCTCCGGAGCCACCCTTCCTACAGCCCGGATGATGCGCGTGGACCCGCTCTTCTCCACGTCGGCGAGCCGGATCCCCAGCAATCGCTGCGTGGCGCCGTCGATGCCGACCGCTCCCGCGGGCAAGGCCGCCAGGGGCGAGGATGACGCCGCATTCCCGGCCGCCTCGGCATAGACCGGTTCAAGCTGCATTCCACAGTCGGGAGCGATGCCGGGCTTGTCCGATTTATAGGCGGGATGCATGGGGTCCACATAGTACAGCACGCGCCGCCCCGTCTTGCTGCCTGTTTGCGATTGGGTATAGTGCCGACCGAGTCCGTAAGACACAGCCATCGCCGCAAGCACAGCTAATGCGAGAATTGTCCGCCGCATTTGACTTCGTCCCCCTCCGCCTACACACCCAGACAACGCAGCCAGCCCCTCGACCGCCTAGCTCTCTTCCGATACCGCCCGCAGCGACTGAAGATCGCAGATCGTCACGGACTCGCGGCGGGGTCTGACCATCCCGCGCGCCTCCCAGGCCGAAAGGAGCCGGCTGACGGTAAACAACGTCGTGCCGGTCATCTGCGCCAGCTCCTCGCGCGACAGGCCAATTTCGACCACGCCATTCACCATCTGGCCGATCTTTTCCTGCAAGCGCATGAGCTGACGGGCGACCCGCGGCCCCACTCTCTCGGTTGCCACCTCGCGAAATCGCTGTTCGAGTTCGAGCAGGTGCCCGTCGAGGATTCGAACCATGTTCTGATGCAGTACCGGAAAGCGGTCTACCAGGGTCTTGAATCCGGGCGCATCCCAAACCAGCCCCCGGCACAGCCGGAACGCTTCCGCCGTGGTCCTATGCCTGCCGATAGAAAACAGGTCCCCAGCACCAATCACGTCGCCGGCAGCTCCCAGCCTGAGGATTACCTCGGCCCCCCCCAGCCCGAGCTGCGTGATTTTCACGAAACCCGAGGTGAGCAGTAACACCTGGCGCACGGAGTCGCCCTCGAAGTAGAGCATTTCCCCGCGTGCGAACTCCTTGACGCGCGCAGAGGCCGCGATCGCCGCATAGTCGCTGGTCGAAACTCCTGAGAACAACGGAGGGCGCGTCGCGCCGGTCCCCGGGGAGTTGTCCACGTTGCTACGGTAAACAATGGTGGGACGATCCGCGCCATCGGGCCGAGAACGGGAGCGCTCATCTTGAAGACGCGGACTGTTCGCAAAACCCGACATATCACCACCCTTGTACGACCTGCCGTCCGCAACCAGGAACGGCTTCTTCCCCTTACAAAAACCGGGCCGAAAACGCACACGTCCGCGCTGTCATGGCCGGGCCACGCGGAGAGCGGGGGGCGAGTGGCGGCCACCCCGAAGTAGCTCGCTGCGTCACTCAGCACCCAGTAATTTAAGGGTCTTAACGATTTTTAACACAGGTGGGGCCGCGATGCAAGTGTCTTTTGTGCCCAGTACTCCTAGTACAACGGATTCGGCGTGCGGACACACCGCCAAACAGGCGGATTGGCGCGACTTTCGGGACACCGAGACCAGGTTCGAAGCGTCTGAGTTTAGACTCAATTTACTGCCCTGCGGGCATCGTTTGCGCGCTGGTTGGCGCGGTAGCCGGGCGTGACGGGCCGGACGCAGATGGCGGCGGCACGGCCTGAGCGGTGGCGGCCGGCGGAACCGGCGGCTTGCGGCGTAACTCAATTGAGCTACCCGTTCCCACCTCGATGGAGGCCAGGTTGTCTTCGGTCACCTCTTGCGAACGCACAATGTGCGGAGTGATGGCAAATACGATTTCCGATTGCGTACGGTGGTTATTATCTTGCGCGAACAGGTACTTGAGCAGGGGAATCTTGCTGATCCAAGGATAGCCGCTCAGTGACAGCGCTTCGGTGTCCTCGATAATGCCGCCCACAAGGTTCACCTCACCGTCCTGCAGCCGGGTTTCGTGCTCGATCCGGCGCTGGCCGATGACCGGCTGCGTGATTCCGCCAATATCATTTTCACCGGTCACCGACGAGATCTCGAGGGCCATCTTCAAGGTCACTTCGTGCTCGTGGATGTGCGGGGTTATGTCAATGTTCACGCCGACATCCAGGTACTGGAATTGAGTGCTCACCAGCGGGCTGACGCCACCGCCGCCGACAATGCCAGGCTGGAAGGAGCCCGTGGCGATCGGCACGCGGTCGCCGATTCTCAGCGTGGCCTTCTCGTCATTCAGAGCGCGAATCTGAGGGCTTTGCAGAATCTTGGTGTTGCTATCGGTCGCCAGCGCCGTGAACGCACCACCCGGAATGCTCACCGCGAAGCTGCCGATGTGCACGGTATAGGCGCCGTTGTTGCCGCTGCTGCCGCTGCTGGTGCTGGCGCCAGAGGTGCCCGGCAGGTACCCCATGCTGAAGGACGTAGGCACGCTTGTCCCGATGTTGCGAAGCCGGTCGCGGCTCACCTCCATCACGGCGATATCGATAATAACTTCGGACTTAGGCTTGTCGATGCCTGCCAGCAGCCGTTCGGCGAGCACCATCTGGTCCGGCGTCCCGCGCACAATCAGGGCGTCCTGCCCCTGCAGCAGTTGGACGCGGTTCACGTCCAGAATCTGGCGGACCACGTTGGCGGCCTCCGTAAGCTCGGCCGGAGTAGAAAGATTGCGAAGGTAGAACGTCCGCATGACGTTCTGTTCCAGCTCTTTGCGCTTCGCGGGCGAGTCCTGCGTGACGAAAATCGTATTCGCCGACACCGGGTGCCAGTAGGTCTTCGACTGCAGCCGGACCATGTCCAACGCCTCATGCAACGTCACATCGGTGAGATCGACCGTCATTTTTTGCGGCCTGAGGTCCGGGTCGATGAGCACGTTGAGCCCCGCCAGCTTACAGATGGTCCGGTAGGCCACATCCGCATTCGCGGTCAGCTTCAACGTGATCGCGGCAGTCGAGAGCGGGCGTAACTCCGGTGATTTCTCAAACTCCTCGGCCTTTGTGACCGGTGTGACCACCTTTGGCGCCAGTTTTTCGATCTCCTGCCGCCGGATCAAGTCGGCCGTCCGCCGCAGTTCCTGCTGCCCCATGAGGTTCGTGTTGTCTATCTCCGCCGCGCGCTGGAATTCGATCAGCGCCTGGGCCAGGGAACCCGTATTCCGCAAAAGCTGGCCGTTGTGGACGTGCTGCGAGGCGGCGCTGAAACGCATGCGCGTATAGGCGGAAAAGTACTTTGGATTCGTGGGGGTAAGCGTGTAGGCCTGTTTGTAGTAGCTGTACGCGGCGTCGAGGTTCTCCTCGCGCTGCGCCTTAGCGCCCTTCTTGAACGCGTCGCTTCCACGATCCGCGTAAGCGGGCAGGCTCAACACGGCGAGAAGCGCCATCGAAATGACCAGCCTGTGACGTTTAAGCATAGCCCTTGTCTCTACCCAGCCGGTGACTACTTCATTCCTAACGCGTTGACCTGAGCCTCTGCCTTGGTTGGGCAAACACACCGGGCGCGTCATGAAGGTCTATACATATTATTACCGCAGCCGGCCCGTATTCGTTTGTGCCAGCGCAAAGACAACCGCCGCGGAACGGGTTTTCATGCGGGGATCGGCGATTCGCCGCACCGCGACCGGTGCTATTGTGGTTTTCTTGACACATACCGATGAGCAGCAATTCGCGACGGACTTCCTGAAAGCGGTCGATGAGTTCAACCAGCGCGCGGTATCGCTGGGCCTCGCCGAGGCCGAAAAGTACTACTGGTACCACACCATCGACCTGCCTCACGGGCTGGTCACGCCTGGCCTTTACGACTTTCGCGAGACGGTCCCCGCCTTCCAGTTCCCCGGGGACATGAGTGGCGCGACCGTTCTCGACGTCGGTTCCGCCACGGGCTTCTTCGCTTTCGAGTTCGAACGGCGCGGAGCCCGGGTCGTTTCCGTAGAACTCCCCTCGCTCCAGGCGCTCGACCGTTTCCCGGGTCAGAGCTCGGAGCAGGCCATCGGCAAGATCGGGCAGATGATCGCGCCCCGCAATGTCACCGGCCTGGACGGGTATGTCAAACCGTACACGGCTGACGAGCTGTACCTCTATTTGCTCGAGGGCCCGTTCCAGTTCTGCCGGCGCTTGTTGGGATCGAAGGTCGAGCGCTGTTACGCCAGCGTCTACGACCTCTCGCCTGCGTTGCTCGGCGCTTCGGCTTTCGACTACGTCTTCCTGGGCGACATACTCGTGCACACGCTGAACCCGCTCCAGGCGCTTGCGGCCGTGGCGCCTCTGTGCCGAAAGACGCTGATTCTCTCGCAGGTCATGCCCGAGGTCGCCGGCGGGAAACCGGCGATGCTCTACGTCGGCGGCGACGAGCCGGCCTCCGACGAGGTCTCCTGGTGGTGGCCCAATCAACCTTGCCTGGTGCAGTTGCTGAAAAAGTTGGGCTTCCGCGACGTGGTCGAGGTGGGCATCAATGCGGGGCGTCTGCGGCCCTCCGGGTTCGCTTTCGAACGCCCCATCCTGCACGCCGTGAGGTAGCCCGTTGCCACCGATCTACGACGCCGTCATCATCGGGGCGGGACACAATGGTCTGGTGTGCGCGGCCTACCTGGCGCGCGCGGGCCGCAAGGTGCTGGTCCTCGAGCGGCGCGAGTTGGTCGGCGGCTGCGCCGTCACCGAAGAGGTCTGGCCCGGCTACCGTGTCTCCACCGCGGCCTACCTGGCCAGCCTCATGCAGGAGCGCATCGTGCGCGAGCTGGACCTTGTGCGCTACGGCTACCAGGTGGACGCCAAGGATCCCGCCTTCTTCTCCGCCTTTCCCGACGGCCGCCACTTCTTCATGTGGCAGGATCGCGCGAAAACACTCGAAGAGATTCGCAAGTTCTCCGCACGCGACGCCGCAGCCTACCCCGCCTACGAGGATCACATCGAACGCCTGGCGAGGGTCGCCGAGGCCTTGCTCCTGACTACGCCGCCGGCGTTTCCGCCTGCCGGAGTGTTCGATCTGGTCGAGTATTTGAAGCTCGCCGCACGCGTCTACCGCCTGGCGCGCCGCGACCTGGTCGCGCTGGTCAAGATCTTCACCCAAAGCGCCGCCGACTTCCTCGACGAGTGGTTCGAATCGGATGAACTGAAGGTGACGCTCGCTACCGACGGCGTCATCGGCGCCAATGGCGGGCCGCGCTCGCCCGGGACCGCCTACATTCTGCTGCACCATTGCATGGGTGGAGTGAACGGTCATCGCGGGTTGTGGGGTTTCGTCCGCGGCGGAATGGGCGCGGTGAGCGAAGCGATCGCCACCGCGGCCCGCGCCGCGGGGGCTGAAATCCGCACCAATGCCTCGGTCGAGAAGATCGAGATCCGCGACGGCCGCGCGCGAGGCGTCGCCCTGGCAGGCGGCGAGCGAGTGGAAGCGCGAACCGTGATTTCGGACCTCGACCCCCGCCGCACCTTCCTGGGTCTGATAGGCGAGTCCGACCTCGATCCGGATTCCCTCAAGGCCATCCGCCATTACCGCTCGGAAGGCACCTCGCTGAAGATGAACCTGGCGCTCTCCGGTCTGCCGGAGTTTCGTGCCCTGCCCGGCGCGCCGGGACCGCAGCACCGCGCCACCATGCACATCTGCCCTTCGATCGAGTATGTCGAACGCGCCTGGGACGACGCCAAGTACGGCCGGCCTTCCGAACGTCCGCTGCTCGAGCTGACGCTCCCCACCCTGTACGATCCCTCGCTCGCGCCGCCCGGCAAGCACATCCTGGGCGTCTTTCTCCAATACGCGCCCTACACGCTCCGCGAGGGCAATTGGGACGAGCTTAGGGAACCCTACGGGCGGCATGTGCTCGATCTGATCGCCGAATACGCGCCCAACATCCACTCCCTCGTGGACCACGTGCAGGTGCTGACGCCGCTCGATCTCGAACGCCGCTTCGGATTGACTGGGGGCAACATCTTCCACGGCGAGATGAGCCTCGACCAGATGTTCGTCATGCGGCCCGTGGCGGGCTGGGCGCGCTACCGCACCCCCATCCGCGGCCTGTATTTATGCGGCTCCGGCACGCACCCCGGCGGCGGCGTCATGGGCGCGCCGGGCTACAACGCCGCCCGCGAAATCCTGAAGGGCTAACCGCCGAAGATCGTGGCCCATACCATTCCAATAACCACCACAACCAACCATGGGATCAGGACCCCGTTGAGCGCGCTGCTCCATTTCTTCCTGGTGACCGCTGCCATGCCCGTGGCGAGCAGCAGGATCACCCAGATTGCGAACACGTCGATGCTGGTGAAGAGGCTATGCAGCCAGGCCGGCACGCTGTGAGGGTCAATGTAAAAGCCCAGGTTGTAGCCCGCCGAATTCTTCAAGTCGAAATCCGTCGGGTCTTTGAGAAACATCACCAGCAGAGCTCCAAGGGTGCCGAGCACGCGCGGCAAAGACGCGTAGGACACCACCGCAAGCACCTGCTTGAAACTCGCCGCGGCACCGAACATGTTGTTAAACACGAACAGCAGTACGCCTGCCGTTATCAGCGTCATGACTGGCGTGATCACGACGGGTATGACCGTTCCGAACGCCGGACCGTACTTGAGCTGCGGTTCGAGCGCACGTTCGCGGTCTTCCGGAGACATGTTCTGCGCCCTGGGCGATTGCTCGAACTGCTGACGGAGGAAGTGCTCCCATCCGACGTGGCTCGAGAAAGCGAGCATGAAGGCGAGAACGCACAGCGTAATCAGGACCATCGGGACCCACCAGCTCGGCCGCGCGGCGATGTCCGCGAACGCCGGTTTCGGGTCGACGAATACGTTGAGGATTCGGCCCGCCTCGTTCATGGGCGCGACCGGAACTTGAGCGGCATCTGGGCTGGAAGGCATAGATGCGGCCATTATACTTGGACGCCGCTCTGCCTGTCCTTACGACGCCCGGAGCTATTCTACAGTCCCGCTTTGGCTTCCAGGCTGCGCCACAAATACCAGGACGCCACGGTGCAATAAGGATGCCAGCGGCGCGCCATCTGGTCCACCTCGCTGGGCTTGGGCGTCTCAGCCAGACCGTATACGTTGCGCACGGCGACCCGGATCCCCAGATCCCCGGAAGGCATCACGTTGTGGCGTCCCAGCGCGAAGATGAGGAACATATGCACGGTCCACGGCCCAATGCCCTTGAGCGCGGTGAGCCGGGCGTGTACCTCTTCGTCGGAAATCGCCGCCATGGCCGCCAGGTCCAGTTTGCCTGAGACCATCAGCCGCGCCACTTCACGAATGTAGAGGGTCTTCTGCTTCGAGAGCCCGATCGCGCGCAGCTTCGCCGGCCGCAGGCGCAGCACGGCCTCTGGCGTCAACCGGCCGCCCCCGGCCGCGGCCACGAGACGCTGGAAGATGATCTCGGCCACTTTGCCGCTTAGCTGCTGGAGGACAATGGACTTGACCAACGTTTCGTAATTTGGCTCCAGGAGCTCTATCAGATAGGGCCCGACTTGGTCGATGAGACGTCCCAGGACGGGATCGGAGGCCTTTAAATGGTCCAAAGCCTGCTGCATGGCGAAACAGAAACCGCGGGGCGCGCATCTAGTAGTATGCCATTTCGACAGAGGGAGCTTATGCGTCTTGTCGTCGTGTTTGCCCTGGCCGCCATCGCGGCGTTTACCCAGCAGCCCACCAACGCGCCACAGCCCAGCGGCCCGCAGCCCAACGGGACCTGGCGGCGCGTCGACCCGGCTGTCCCTGCCCAGCAGCCACCCGCCCCGACTCAAGAGGCTGCCCCACCCCAGGCGGCCGAAGCGGAGCCGACCTACAAGGGCGGAGTCGACGTGGTCAGCCTCTTTTGCACCGTGCGCACCAAACAGGGCGGCCTGGTGGGAACTCTCAGCCAGGACGACTTCCAGGTGAACGAAGACGGCAAGCCGCAAACCATCAAGTACTTCGCCCGGGAGACCGATCTGCCCCTGACGATCGGCTTGTTGATCGACGTGAGCAGAAGCCAGGAACGGCTGGTTGAGGAGGAGAAGCAGGCGGCGAGCCAGTTCTTCACCCAGGTTGTCGGAAAAAAGGACCTGGCATTCCTGATCAGCTTCGGCTCGGAAGCGGAACTACTCCAGGACTACACCAATTCGGCCCGTCTGCTGCGTCACGGCCTCGACGGCCTGAAGGTGAACGCACCCCCGCCACAGAT
>Ga0182027_10015193_pt1 | contig 10607 bp, 8 predicted proteins | sample 712E1DmetaG_FD_121300 | JGI IMG/M metagenome (GOLD analysis project Ga0182027, IMG submission 121300) | Permafrost microbial communities from Stordalen Mire, Sweden - 712E1D metaG (Illumina Assembly) | ecosystem: Environmental > Terrestrial > Soil > Wetlands > Permafrost | place: Sweden... | reverse complement strand
TCCCAACTTCCTAATTTATCTGGCGCTTTCCGATCGCATTATGGCTGGCCTGACTTTGGGTTCAAGCAGATAACTATTGTGGAGAAGATAAACTGACAATGGATTTTAAAAAGATAAACGAATTAGACGTGGCAAATTGATTCAATCACTCGCAAAAAATATTTTGACAGCAATTTACCAACATTATCGACGTTAAGAGCATAATCATGTATGAAATTACTTTAATAGGTTCGGCTTACGAACGCGGGCTTCAGCAAGGCCGCGTTTACGGCCTCTTGTTGCAAGAGCTCCAGAAAAAATGCCCGGTCTGGCTGGGTGCCATGTCGCAAGGGCGGGTAAAAGAGATTCTTGATAATATGGTCAATGCTCTGATGACCATCTCCCCGGAAATGGTTGAAGAATTACGGGGAATTTCAAATGGATCTGGCTTATCCTTCGGCGATGTCTGCACGGTGAATTTCGTCTCAGCCATCGCAGCCTTAGGCGGCTGCACCAACCTGATCTCTTTAAAGACCGAGGCGGGTCCGGCCCTGGCGAAAACAAGTGATATCGGCGACGATTATGTTTATTACAGTGTGCAAAGTGTGGAACCGGACCAGGGGTATAAATACTTGGCTGTTAGCTGGGTCGGGTGTCTTTGGGCAGAGTTGGGGATGAACGCTGCCGGGCTGGCGGTTGGGACATCTTCTGCCCCAACCCAGTTGGGGCAGATCGGCGAGGGCATTCCCACGCAGGAATATCCGCGCGTTATCCTGGAACGCTGTGGAACCTTGGCTGAGGCAGTTGCGTTCTGCCAGCAGACCCCGATGGCAGGTAAAGGATTGAACATTGCTCTGTTGGATGCAGCAGGAAAAGGAGCAGTCGTCGAAAAATCGGGCACAGCTGCGGCCGTGCGTTATCCGCTGACGAGACAGCAGGGAGAATACCCGGGCGCCGCACTAGACAGTGTCTACTGTGCAAATATATTTTTAAACAAGGATATGCAGGGTTTCACGGAGCTCGCCATCCCCAGGTTGCCAATTAGCCTGATAGATAACTCGCGCCTGCGTCTTGAGGTTGTAGATGGTTTTTTGCGCCAAAACCCCCAACCATCGCTCCAGGCGCTGGAAACCCTGTTGAGAACATCGCTGCAGGCGCGCGGTTTATGCCAGCATCTATATGCGCCGATGATGACCCATTTTGCCTATATACTTTTACCCAGCCAACACAAAATGGTGGTCTATGAAGGCGTGTCTGAAAATCGTTTAACGAAGAAAGAACATCTTATTTAACTTGAAGCGTGTGTATAAGCCCACCTTCTGCTACCTCGGAAAAATCCGAGGCTGGAGTTAAGGAATCAATGAGTAAATTATATCTAACTGAAATGGGAAATGTCATCCCACTGTTGTGTGAAGAGTTGACGAACGAGCGGCGGGCTCGCAAGCTACTGAAACTGCCCTTGACCGGTCAACCCGTTCATGTGTATGTATTGGCGCGGGCTTATCCAGGCTGCTCGATACCCTTGCACCTGGCCGTGAACGGCGTGGAAACGACGCAGTTAGTACCACGTTGGCCTGATACGTATCAATGGCATGAAATTACCATGCCGGCAAATATGCTGCTAGAGGGCGATAATCTTTTTGAGTTTTGGACGGATTCATACGCTATGAATACCTGGTCGCTGGCGCTGGAAGATGGCCACCGCGACCCACAGAGTTGGGTGAGCACAGATGGCGGAGCGAGTTGGCGAAACGAAAAAATGGGCTATGTTAATGTGCTGCGCGGTGAATATGTCGTGCGTGTTCGCCTGGCGGAGGGCGAAGATGACCCGCCTCCCCCATTCGCTTGGGAAGACCGTGCCCATCCACGTCTGGGCCGGCTGCGCGCCCAACTGCCGGTGGCTGCTTTCGATGGTCCGTTTCTCGATCGGGTACGCAGCTTGTGTACCTGGACCTGCAACCGTTGGGAATACCGGTGCGATGAGCCGGGGTACGCTCCGTGGGATGCAGATACGATTATGGCCTGGGGGCAGGCACACCGCGGGGCGGGGGGGCTGTCGCCAATAGTCATGTGTGTTCATTTCGGTGTGACGCTGGTAACTGCTTGCATGGCAGCGGGTATCCCGGCGCGCGCTGCAGTCTTCGCCAACAACGTTAATGGTAATCACGGCCACTTTGCCACCGAGATCTGGTTTGAGGAGCTTAAAAAATGGGTGTATGTTGATCCCACCATTGATGCGATTGTATTTGATGGGGATACCCCGCTCTCGGTAAAAGAAATACAGGCGCTCGGTGGTGACCTGGTAAGGAGGGTGCGTTGGGGTCTGGGGCGGTGGTTGCAGGACCGCAACCCCTTTATCCCCGAGTGGATCGAGAAGGTTTTTGACTCAGGGATGTGTTTTGGCAACCGTGCAATCTGGCAGCGCACGGATTTCTTCTCGCATCCGGAGATGACGCCGCCCTGGCATGGCACAACGGCTTACTGTGAAACTGGGATCGTGATCGAAAAAGAAGACCTGTCACGCGGCTTTGGGATGTTCCCGTGGCAGATGACGAGCCAGATGTTTGACATGCCCCCGCTGGGGTTCCCGGGCAGAGGATGATAGCAAGAGGATTATGATGGATGCACAACTGATTGAAACCGGGCAGACGACGATCGCTCGTGGGTTAGGCTGGTTGGCGAAGAACCGCGCTGAGATTGTAGCCCAGAAAGACCTGAGCGCCCATTACAAAGCACCCTACCTGTATGCTTCCGTTGGTGATCCGCTGCGTGGACGTTTTTATGCGAATTTGATTCGAGACAAATACCAGCAGACCGATGGAGATTTTCGCACTTCGGCTCACGAAAAGGGTTGGGTGCATTTGCCGTGCAGCCCGGCCAATCGTTACGTGTATTCAAACGGTTGGGTGATTTGTGGCCTGCGGCGGCTGGGCTTTTATGGGGCTGCAGAGCGCGGGATGGATTTTGTGCGCCGCTTCCAATCTCTAACGTTGGGAGGCTTTGCCTCACGATTTGATCCAAGCATTGGCGATGTGGAGCCGCGCTATCTGGACAGTTCATCGACCTCTTCAGCCGGACTGGCGCTGTTGGCCTGTGGGGATGTGAAGGCAGCCCGCCGCGCCGGCGATTTTATCCTGCGAATTCTAGATGCCCAGCCTGCCCCTGATCGGTTTTATTTCTGCAGTTGGGATGTTGAATCCGGCCTGATGACCGACATATGGGGTGACGAAGACCCGGCCGCAATTCGTGGCCGTAAGCAGTTCTGCCTGAGTGCCGAGACCGACCCACGTAAAGAATTGACCTGGTTGGTGGGTAAACCGATGAAGTTTCTTGCCAAACTGTATGATATGACCGGTGATGAACACTATCTGGAGGGTGCACGGGTTCTATTGGCTTTTTTCGAACGGCTGGATCACGAGCGCGTCCATAATTATGGCTCGTGCAAGATTATGTGGGCGTCCGCCGAGCTCTACCGGCATACTGGTGAGCTGCATTTTGCTCAAACATCTGAAGAAATTTTCCGATGGTTTTGTGAAACGATGACCCCTTCTGGCATATGGGTACATACACTATGGTACCGCAATGCTGAAGAACAGCCGCTCGCGTCGGCTTTGGACAGCGTTCAAGAGCTTTGTTCTGAAATGAGCGACACGCTTTTTGAACTTGCAGTTTAAAAAACGGTAGATCGTTTTGCATCGAATGGGAAGCCGACCAATCTTTAAATAATCTTATGCGAGGTAAATATGAAAATCTCCAAAGTAATTGCTCATCCCATAAAACAAGTTCCCGCTGCAGCGTTGGAGGAGTACCGTAACGGTGCTCCGTTCAAAGTCCTGCGGAAGGATCCGGTGCTGCGTGACAATTGGATCTCCGTCACTGCGGTGGATTGGAATGCTACCGAGAAGTGCTTGTACCTCGGACTGACTGCTTTCGATACGGACCTGCTCTGGCGATTCTTCCCAGACACAGGCAAATTCGAGTCACTTGGATTTAATAAACTGAATATCGACCCACAAGCAGTAAAAATACATCGTGGGCTGACGCCCGATGGGCAGGGTGGCTATTATTTTGGAACGGCTGCGCTGCCCGACCTCGACGAATTGAATGACATCCCCGGGGGTGACGTGTACCATTATCGCAACGGCAAATTTGAAAACTTGGGGATCCCAATTCCACACTCATACGTCCAAAACGTGGAAGTTGATCTAGTGCGCCAGCGCGTGTATGGTGTGACCTATCCCTTGGTTTATTTTTTTGACTATGACCTCAAAACCCGCAGAACACAGTTCTCGTTCTATACGGGTAGCCATTTCCACGAATCTGGGTTGGATGATAATGGTTACTTCTGGGGTACTTGGAATACCCGACGCGGTCACTGCCTGTTCCGCTATCATCCAGATGTTGGTAAACCTGAGTTCTACGAAGAGCCTATCCCCAACCTCGGTCAGGATTATCCTTGGACTTTCCCATTAAATGGACCAATCGACTCGTTCATTAATGGCCGGGATGGCTATCTTTATTTTGGTACCTTGAAGGGCGAGCTCTATCGTCTGGATCCCAAAACGGGAAAACATGCCCTTTTGGGACGGCCGTCTAAGAGTGTGCGCCTTTCAGGGCTGTCAATTGGACCGGAAGGCATGCTGCTGGGCAGCTATGGCTGCGATTTTGAGACTGGGCTCTTCTTGTACGACCGCAAAATTGGCGCTTTTAGTGATTTGGGCAAAATGAAAGATAATAATGGCAATGCCTGCTATATGATCCACGATATTATTTGGGATGAAGGAAAGCGTGTCTTTGCTGGCGAGACCGACAATTTGGACCGATGTGCCTATCTATGGGAAGCGGTCTTGGAATGAGTACAAGAAGCGAGAGCTACCCCAAAGGGCGTTTCGCTTTGACCAATGGACGTATCGTCCTGCCCCAAGAGGTTTTGAAAGGCAAGGCGCTTGTCTTGGAAGGCGAGCATATTCTGGGTGTGGCCGATCCTGGTGACCTGGGGGATGAAATGGAGATTTTGGATGTCGGAGGGCGGATGATCACGCCCGGGTTGATCGATATCCATATCCATGGCGCCATGGGCCAAACGTTTTACGAGGCGACGGATGATGCGTTTGGGGTCATTATTCAGACCCTGGCCCGGCAGGGCATCACTACGGTATTGGCGACACTATCTACAGCCCCAATCCCCGACCTGGTGCGCTGTCTGGAATTTTACCGCGGCTGGTCACAGGAAGAACATGCAGGGGCGCAAGTATCAGGGATACATATGGAAGGTCCTTACTTTTGCCAGGCCCAGCGGGGTGCCCAGGACCCGACTAACATTCGCACACCAGATGATGGCTCAACGGATCAACTCCTGGAGTATCACGATATTATCCGCACAATGACCTTTGCTCCTGAACTGCCTGGTGCGCTCCAGCTCACCTCACGTTTGGTAAAATTGGGGATCATCCCGGCTGCAGGACATAGTTGTGCCAGAGATGAGGATGTCCGGGCGGCGATGAGGGTAGGCCTCAGACATATCATCCATATCTGGAGCGGGCAATCGACCACCGTGCGAGAAGGTCCATGGCGTAAGCCAGGCTTATTAGAGGCCAGTCTGACCTTCGATGAACTGACGGTTGAAATGATTTCTGATAACCGGCACTTGCCCCCCACTTTGATGAAGCTGGCCTATAAGTGCATAGGGGCTGATCGTCTCTGTATCGTATCAGACTCAACCAGAGGAGCGGGTCTGCCAAATGGCATGCGTTTCCGAGAGGGCGAGATGGAGTATGAAGTATGTGATGGAGTAGGAATGACCCTCGATCGGACCAACTTTGCTGGCAGTACTACCTTGGTGAATCAGATGATACCCATCCTCACCAAAATAGTTGGTATCCCCCTGGTTGAGGCGGTACGTATGGCCACCCTAACTCCCGCCCGGGTCATCGGCATTGACGACCGTCAAGGCAGCTTGGAAACAGGTAAAGAGGCTAACCTTGCCATTTTTGAAGACGATTTTACCGCCTGGCGTACAATGATTAAGGGACGTTGGGTTTTTACATCTTAACCTAAATAGGAGAAACAGAATGGATATTAAACCACTTTATAACTTGCAATATGGTCAATTGCCCGTGAGCGTTTACAGCTCCAACCAGGAGCTGGGCCAGGCCGCGGCTAAGGAAGCGGCAAGGATCATTGATCAGGCTATTCAAGCAAAGGGCGTGGCAAACATTATCATAGCCACAGGAAATTCTCAATTAACCTTCTTAGCGGCTCTAAAGACTACTGAGATCGACTGGTCAAAGGTGAATATCTTTCACATGGACGAATACGTCGGTATCGACCCGAACAATCCAGCCAGTTTTCCTGTTTTCCTACAAAAACACCTGATCTCCTATATTCATCCCTTAGGTTTTTTCCCGGTGAAAACTCAGACGGATGACCTGCCGGGTGTCTGCCGGGATTACGAAACCCTGTTGCGGAAGCACCCCGCTGATCTGTGTGCTTTAGGCATTGGCGAGAATGGGCACTTGGCGTTCAACGATCCTTCGTATGCGGATTTTAACGACCCGGTCTGGGTAAAAGTGGTCAAGCTGGACAATGTTTCTCGTCAGCAGCAGGTCGGAGAGGGCCATTTTGCCAGCCTGCATGATGTGCCCACGCACGCCATTACGCTGACCATCCCGGCTCTCATGGCAGCCACGTACATGCTGGCGATGGTTCCAGAAGCCCGAAAAGCCACGGCAGTCTACAAATCTTTGACCGATCCAATTCAGGTCGCTTGCCCCGCAACCATCCTGCGCCAGGCTCCCCATGCTCATCTATTTCTGGACCTGGACTCGGCAGCCTCTATCCTTGATCGGGAGGGCTTGAGATCACGTACCTAGGTTTTTCTCCGCTTTCCTCATCCGGATGGTAATAATGAAGAAAATTTCGCGTAGGATGTGATGCATCACCGAGTTCTTACCATCTTCCGGGACAAAAACCAGGTCAGCCACCATTTATCGACTGGTTGGATTTCTGGCATGGGGGATGCTGTTACGGGGAAGTACCGGCATCCAGCTTATACTCGGGCAAATAGCCTACGGCTGTTTTTCGACTGCTACGAGATCCGCCAAGCCTAGCGGAAATAGATTCCCAGCGTGCACGAATAGGCTGGATGCATAAGTCAACTATCTCGCTGGAAGGCCCATTATTTCAGGAAAACATTATGAATAAAGAACACTTCTATTTGACCTCAGCCAATCTAAACTTCTTCCCCCATTCCTTGGTTCGACAAGGCGGCCTTGAATTCGGGCTGGCGCAGACCGCCGATGGTTCGCGGCTGGCCATTCTGGGAACTCCAGGATTGCCCGCCCTGAATGAATTCAAAGGTGAACGCTCCGAACTTGGGGAACAGACTTTGCTGCTTGGAGTGCCCAACCCGCACAATGCCGCCGCGCTGCGCGACCGCCTGGCGTGGCTACAGCCCGGCCTGCTGGGGCTGCGGACATCAGCCGGCCTGGGCGACCGGATTGGTCTGGCTACTCCAGGCCATGTGCGCGCCATACGCGCCACGGGGGGGCAGATCGCCCCGATCTTCGCTCAGCAATCCATTCGTGAGATGACCCGCACCGGCCGTAGCCCCCAGCAAGTCATGGATGATGCAACCTGGGGCATCTTTCAGGAAGGTTGGCGGGAGGGCATCGGCGCGGATGCCGATCACCTAAAAACCACCGCAGATATCGATGCCTGCCTGGCGGCCGGTTTCACCTTCTTCACCATAGACCCCGGCGCCCATGTGGAGAATCGGGCCGAGACTGCACGCCTGAACGAATTGCGCGAGCTGTCTACCGCGCTGCCAGACAACTTGCAGCCGCATGCGAGCGGCCTGCTGAACCGAACGTTTGCCATTGAAGGCTACTCGCTGCATTTCGACGAAGCGACCCTGCTCAAGGCAGCCGTCAAATATGGGCGGGCCATCGGGCACGTATCCGTCATGTACCACTATCTTGCCCGAGCGGCTGGGTCGCGGCCCTTCGAGCTGGAGGTCTCGGTCGACGAAACCGAGCAACCCACCTCCCACGCCGAGCACCTATACATCACCAGCGAGCTGAAACGACTCGGGGTCAAATGGATCAGCCTGGCGCCGCGCTTTGTTGGGCGCTTCGAAAAAGGCGTGGATTACATCGGCGACTTAGCTACCTTCGAGGCCGACCTTGCAGGACACGCCGCCATCGCCCGCCATTTTGGATCTTATAAGCTCAGCCTGCACTCCGGCTCGGATAAGTTCAGTATTTACCCGATCGCCATGCGCCAGACGCGCGGACTGGTTCACCTGAAAACCGCTGGCACCAGCTACCTGGAGGCTTTGCGCACCATCGGAGCCATCGATCCGGCTTTCTTCTCTGAGATCTACACCTTCGCCCGCGAGCATTATGAGACTGACAAGACTAGCTACCACGTTTCGGCGCAGTTGGGACATGCCCTATCGCCGGAGACTGTACGCGATTGGCCTGGACTGCTCGAGCAGTTCGACGCGCGCGAGATCCTGCATGTCACCTTCGGCTCGGTACTGACTGAGAAGATGCCTGACGGGACCTTGCGTTTTTATAATCGGCTGATGGAAATACTGCGCGCCAATCCAGAGAGCTATGCTGCCAACTTGGAGAAGCACTTCGTCAGGCACCTGGCCCCATTCCGGCCGGTGGAAGGATAAAAATGGATAATCAAAAAACTAATAATCCCTTCAACCTCGTCGGCAAGGTTGCCGTGGTTACCGGCGGCGCAGGGGTGCTCTGCTCCGCCCTATGTCGGATGCTGTCCACAGAGGGAGTGAAAGTTGCTGTTCTGGATCTTAATGTGGGGGCGGCTGAAAGCCTGGCCACGGAACTCCGCTCGTCCAACGGCGAAGCCATCGGTCTGGCCTGCAATGTATTGGATAAGGCCAGTATCGAAGCGGCGGCGAGGCAGACTCTGGCCGCTTTTGGGCACGTTGACATCCTGCTTAACGGCGCGGGCGGAAACAAACCGCAGGCCACTACCAGCAAGGAAACGTCGTTCTTCGACCTGCCCGCGGATGCTCTGCACTGGGTCATTGACCTGAATCTGATGGGCATCATCCTGCCAAGCCAGGTGTTCGGGAAAATCATGGCCGAACAGAAAAGCGGTGTGATTCTCAACTTTTCGTCGATGAATTTCTATCGCCCGCTGACACGCATCCCGGCTTATTCGGCGGCCAAGGCTGCGGTGAGCAACTTCACCCAGTGGCTGGCGGTGGACATGGCCCAGAATTATTCCCCGAATATTCGCGTCAATGCCATTGCACCCGGGTTTTTGGTCGGCGAGCAAAACCGCCGCCTGCTGCTCAACGAGGACGGCTCGCTCACATCGCGCGGCCAGGTGATCATTGACCACACCCCGATGGGCCGCTTCCAGGTTCCCGAGGATCTATTCGGGACCGTGCTTTGGCTGCTCTCACCGGCGTCAGCCCTGGTCACCGGCATTACCGTGCCAATCGACGGAGGCTTTTCCTCTAACAGTGGAGTGTGAGTAATAATGGTCATTGGAAAAGGATTTACCGACCACTACTTGACCGAAGCCGAGACCGGGGAAATCGTTGCCCAAGCCCTTGACTCGCTTAACCTGGATGGCAAGCGTGTCCTGATCATCATTCCCGACGGCACACGAACCATGCCAATGCCGCTGATGTTCAACCTGTTCGAGAAGTTCCTTGGCCCACGTGTAAAAACGATGGATTACCTGGTTGCCCTGGGCACACATCAGCCAATGAACGATGCCCAGTTGAGCAGGCTGGTGGGAAGAAATGTGGTCAATGGGCATACCGGTGCAAACCATATATACAATCACAACTGGAATGACCCAGCTAACTTTGTCTACCTCGGTACCCTCCTGGCCAGCGAGATCAACGAGATCACCGGTGGATTAATGGCCCAGGATGTTCCAGTCAGGCTCAACAAGCTCATTCTCGACTACGACCAGCTGCTCATTTGCGGGCCGGTTTTTCCGCATGAAGTGGTCGGGTTTTCCGGCGGCAACAAATACTTCTTTCCCGGTATTGCTGGTCCAGAGATCATCAACTTCACCCATTGGCTGGGTGCGGTCATGACCAGTTACAAAATAATCGGCGCCGGGTATACGCCGGTGCGCGCCGTTATCGACCACGCGGCAGCCTTGATCGACCGGCCGGCCGCCTGTTTCGCCCTGGTTGTCACCCACGATGGCATCGCCGGATTGTATTTTGGCTCACCTGCGGAAGCCTGGCAGTCGGCCGCGGCGCTCTCAGCACAGAAACATATCATCTATGTGGATAAACCTTTCCAGCGTGTTCTGTCGATCATGCCGGAGATTTATGATGATCTATGGACCGCGGCCAAGGGCATGTATAAGCTGGAACCAGTTGTTGCCGACGGAGGCGAGGTGGTCATCTATGCCCCGCACCTGACCGAGGTCAGCTATACGCACGGTGAGCTGATTGATAAAATTGGCTACCACTGTCGCGACTACTTCATGAAGCAGTGGGCCCGCTTCAAGGATTTCCCTGGCGGCGTACTGGCACACTCGACCCACCTGAAAGGCCTGGGTGAGTATGATCCGCTTACCGGTATCGAATCTCCGCGTATTCGCGTAACGCTGGCCACAGG
>Ga0182027_10015192_pt1 | contig 10607 bp, 9 predicted proteins | sample 712E1DmetaG_FD_121300 | JGI IMG/M metagenome (GOLD analysis project Ga0182027, IMG submission 121300) | Permafrost microbial communities from Stordalen Mire, Sweden - 712E1D metaG (Illumina Assembly) | ecosystem: Environmental > Terrestrial > Soil > Wetlands > Permafrost | place: Sweden... | reverse complement strand
GACCTTGACGGGAGCCTGCCCCTTGCTCGTAATACGAATTCCATCTCCGATGAGCTGGCTCTGAGAAAGCGTGTAGAGCGAGCACGAACTTCGGGGCGACCGGAGCGTGAACACGCCCGGCGTACCAGGCACGTATGCAGACCGGCCGTTGTTTTGGATCGCGTAGCGAACATAAATGCGATCATCCTTCCGATAAATGTCCTTCAGGATGACTTCCACGCGGGCGTGATTCTTCGTTTGCCCGGTCAGCCGAACCGGTGTGCTGGCGAACAACATTTCCGAAGCGAGCTTCGCCTCCTGTTTCTCCCGCGGATCTTCTGCGGGTTGGGCCGGAACCGCTACCTTGGCGACAGTGGGGCTGGGTTCCTGGTCGATGGCGAAGTGCATCTCCGCGACGGAGGGCGCCGGGACCAGTTCGTAACTCAAACGCCCCGAAGCCGTCCAGATAAACAGGTTGGTTGTGGCCTCCGGGTCGAGAGGTTGCACGAATACCTTGTTGCCGCGCCATTCGATCTTGTACGACGAGCTTCCCGCCGCGACTTCGATGACGGGCTCCGCCAGTTCGATGATGCTCAAATGGTTAGGGGCCGTTTCGACCCGGATCACCTTGTGGCGGTCCGACTTCTCCGTCTCGATCCTTTGGGCATTGGCCGCCAGCGCAATGGCGATGGCGAAAACGATGGTTTTGGGCATGCCCAAGTTTCCACCGATTCCTGCATCGCTCCAAAAAGGCGGCCACGGCACTGTTCGCGACTTCCCATCAAGGCCGGAGGCCAACTTCCGGGTGATCGGACCGCATACCCATCTCTTGAAGCCGGCGGAAATCATGGGCAACGATGCTTAGCAGGAGTTGCAGAATTCGGCGTGCAACTCGAAGACCTTCGGCGTTTTGCACGGAAACTTCGAAGCTGAGGCGGGCTGCCAGAAGGGACTCGAAGGGGGTGACATCCAGCTTGGGAAACTGATCGTAGATTGAAAACAGAGAGTTTGGCGTCCACGGTGTTCATTTCTGGCTTTGGAAACCACCCTGTTTTCAATGGCTTGCTTTCACCCTGTTCTTAATGCAGCAGTTTTGGAGCAGAAAGCGCAATATCCAGCAAAGGTCAGCTTTGGTCTTTCTACGCGGATACCTAGACCGACAATCCCTGCGCGTATTGAACTCTTCCAGACAGCCACGTTGAACCGATGAGTATAAACACAACGCCTGCATGTCGACGCCAACATGGACCCTATTCCTTACCGCCCGCGCCGACACTCCGATGAACCTATTTCGGTCTTTCACAACGATCGAAATACCTGTTGATCGAATATGTGTGCCGAATGGCTATGGGATGCCAACTCCGTTTTGCTTCAGCCAAGTACGGAATAGACCAGTCTTCGCCCGCATTTATCCGGCTACAGACACCGCGACAAGCCATAGCGAGCCCCGAAAACACACACGGTTCACTACCATCCATCGAAGGATCTGTCTTTTCAAAAATGCAATTAAACACTCCATCGTGGCTTGCCGAGCCGACACTAAAACCTATAATCCGATCTTTCGTGAGTGCGACCACGCCGGAAATCGGCAACCTACTTCGCAGTGCGTGCGCGCACGCCTCCGACTCGATATCAAGCTTATGTAAATGTTCATCGGCTATCCGTGCGCGTTTCTCGTTGGCCCACAACTCCAATAACTCTAGGCACTGATCCATCATCCTCGGTAAATACGGTGACACAACGGCATTGTAGGACCGTATGAATCGATCCCGCTGATATCGCTTCTTTCTAAAACGTCCTCCACTCAGAGCTGCGATCTCTTCGGTACTATACAAATACTCAGTACCTTGTCTAGAAATCTGACACTTCGGATGCTCTTCTATCACCCGCCATAACGGATAGTCATCCCAAGCATATTTAATCACCACTCTCTCGACCGAGCCATTCAAAAGACGCAGCCACCAAAAGCCCCGCTCCAAAGCGCCCAGTGTCAAGCGGGCACCTATAGGAGGTCCCCATAAGACTATACTGCCCCTCACATTCGCGAATACATACAATATGCCCGACTCCACCATGAATCGAAGGTCTAAAATCCGGCTCCATGCTGCCATCGCAAGAGGGCTCAGGTCCGCGGGCGCATTGATAACGTGCGCATAATATTCTTCGAGAGTCGCAACCGCAGAGCCGTCGACTCTACGAAATTCAGATCCCGGGGTCACTGCTGTTGTTCGATCATACTTATTGGACTCGGTCACCGCCAAATAGGTAGCATCCCCGTGTTGATTAGGTGACACTCCCCATTTGGATAAAGTCGGTCATCGTACGTAAAACACGTGGGCGGCAGCTCAAGCGCGCTGGCCCCCGCCTCCTTGAATGCGCTCTTTGCAACATCCGAGATGAATGATTCCTCTAGACCAAAACCCGTGTAGGCAGCACGGGCCAAGTACGCCAGAGCATGGTGGCCTAAGAACGTATCATATGTGAGACTCAAGAGTTGTTCGCGCGGGAAAGCGCCGTTCGCGACTGGGCACTCCGACAGATCCGCCCTAGCCTGCCCGGCAGTTCGGGTTGTGTCCGCGTCCGAGTACACGTCCCCATCTCTGTACGCGACCTGCCACGAATCAGCCCTATCGGAAAACATCAACAGCGTATTCTGGCTATGAAGCTCAACGAAACAACCAGCCTTTTCGACCGCCGTAACCCACAAATGAACCATCGTCCGCACAAGCGCTTCCATGAAACCGGCTATACGCGCATTGCTGACGAGCTGAACCAGTAAAATCGGGTCATCCGGACGCCTCGTGTCCCGGGAGTATAACGAGAATAGAGGTATAGTGAACGGGACCTCCGATGCATTCCTTGAGGTCCGCTCCCGAACGATATATCCCCAGGCTCGCTCTCTATCGGATCCCAGTACGCCACCTCCGATATCTAGCAGAACTGGGATTCCGGCGTTAGCCAGGCGTCGGGTGCACGAGATCTGGTGCTCAATCGAGTTCCGGTCAAGATCCCGGACAAACCGGGAAATTCGTCGAGGAAAATGCAGTTTAACGAAATGGCCTTCGACCAATTCATCGCCTATGCGCCGCACGAAAACGGTCCGCACATTCGCGGAAGGAACCACCTCGACCGACGGTCCCCGATCACCGTACTCCAGTTCGCGCCTACAATAAAGGCTAGGCAGCGACATCGTGTCCGGGTGAACTAAAAACAAAAACCGATCATCCTGTTGGTACAGGCTAGTCAGTCGGGAGTCGCCATTACTCAAATATACACCATCGTCATACGTCAGCCAAAACGATTCCAAGAGAAATGTGGGATCACCAACCTCGGGGCAGTACCGCCTCGACGCTTCCATAATAGCACTGAATCGGCTGTATGTACGGGCGCCCAGAGTGAGGTACCTTTCTGCCTCTTGCCACACCTGAATCGGATCAACAAGTGCATCTAATATCATAGTAGCCCCTCAGAGCATTGCCATCCCAATGGCCGTCCGGAAATCGTATCAAGCACTACGCGACTGGCAGATAATAAAACCTAGTGGTTCAACTTCACAAACCGACGATCTCTCAGAATAGATTACCTCGTGAGTCAAAACCCTTGAAATACTGAGAGCTCTGGTGGTACTAAAGTTGCACACCAACTGCGCAGCGGCAGCGCGCCACTCGATACGGAGCGCGCTTTCACAGCGGACAGATACTTCGTCTTCAAGGCGGCGCTGGGTGTTGGCCGCGCGCTCTTTTAAGAGCGAGAGTCGCATAAGCAATGCCCGAGTCGCCATCATCTCTTTGCTGTCAGGTGCATCTCTTACTGCAGCGCCAATTGGCATTCGATTCATCCCGCGGGGATCATCGTATTCGCACTCCCGCAGTTCGGGTATGTCACCAACGAGCATCGGCAAGTAAAAATAACTCCAGTCGGGCAAAAAGCCAGTCAGAGCGATCACCATCCTGAGACGAGACCACATCTTAGGGGCATCGACACCCATCGAACAGATATATGGCAGCGAAGAATTGAGCTCGTAGTAATCGCCGTTTGCCGATCTAATGGGCAGACTTCGCTCTTTGGCTATCGACACGATTGCGTCGAAGGACGCAGACGAAAGTAGATCCGACTGCAACAGGATGCCATCGTGCGTGCGCGGGGGACGTATAACTGGGCACGGTAGTGTCCATGTCTGGCGCAAGTGCGCGGCCAGGGGCTGAATGTCCTCGCCGAGAATGGCCTGAACCAATAGCGCAGAATAAGCATAGTCAACCACAGGAATACGGTATCCTAGATTCCGTGGAAAATACGCGCATCCTTCCGGATCGCAATCCAACTGGGCGACGACTTGGAGGCGCGCTTCGGCTGCTAAGCCGGCAATAGCACGGGCATAAACCTTCGCTAAGGGGTGATGAAACTGTTCCTGGCCGGGCACCTTCCCATAGTACGCACACCCATCAAGGCGAACACCCCAAGCGCCGCGCTCGGCGAGGAACCTAAGGTGCCGTTTGATTTCGTCGCGGACGTCACTGATGTCAAGCCTAATATCGAATGAGTTTTCAGAGAAAGTCTGCCAAAGATCCCACTCGCCATTCCCGAGTGCGTAGCGGCGAAGAACTGGCACGCCTCGAGGGAATGACGGCCCCCTAACGGCTCTAGCTGCTGGAAATGCGTATAGCACCGTATCTTCACTTGGTGCGGCAAAGAAACGCCGGACAAAGTGATGATTTCCGCCCACGTGGTTATACACACCATCTACTATCACTCGACGCGTAGATGACAGCCATTCAATATCCGACCAGTCACCGAGGTCGGCACGGACCTCAAACCAGTTATCCGGTGCAAAACCAAAGTCACCGGAACTGGGATAGAATGGAAGGACGTGAAGAGCGGCTTCACTCGGAACAATTTGCGTTAGGAAGTCGCCTAAGGCTCGCAGGGAGGATTTACCAGCAATTGTTATTGAATCTGGGTACGCGCCTATAACAATCACCACTTCTCCTGTTGTCGGCCAGCCAAAAGAGCCGCGCCAATCATGCCGCCGTCGTTCCCATACCGCCCGCCGTTTATTCTCGTTCCTTCGGCAATATCCTCAAATGCGAGCTCCTTGGCCCGGCGTATCGCCGCATTCAGGTAAGGACCCCCCGCGGCTCCGGCCAGTTGCGCAGAGGCCAGCATGACACCGCCTCCGACTGTGATGTACCGGGGATTTAAGACATTGATGATATTACTGACTGCAACGCCCAGCCAACTTCCTGCAATCTCGAAGGCTCGAACAGCCTCTAACCTCCCGGATGCGGCGGCGGTCACAACCCCTTCAAAATCGATTTCCCCTAGAACCCCGGTCTCCTCTACGAACTGCCGCACAATCGCGGGACCGGACGCAACCGTTTCTACGCAACCTGTACGTCCGCAACTACAAACGACGTCGCGGTCCAGCGCCACTTTCATATGGCCCAGTGCGCCCGCCGTCTCATCATCACCATAGACCAGCCTGTTGAAACACACGAGACCGCCTCCCACGCCAGTCCCAACGACGAAGTGCGCAAAAACCTCCGGCGCAACGTCCAAACCACAGTATTCTGCCCATGTCGCCGCTTTTCCGTCGTTTACAACGAGGACCTTTTCCAACCGTGGGTAGCCCCCGCGCAGAATATCGGCCCAGCAGATGTCCTCATATCCAATGAAGTGGCCGGCACTCAGTACCACACCGCTTCGATCCACGGCTCCCGTTGTGCTTATCGCCACCGTCAGGGCCGTTCCGTACGCCCCAACCGCCTCGCCCACAATCTCAATAACCTGAGCGCGCAAAGCCAAGAACTGCCGAGAGTCGATTCCCACTGGTTCAAGCGGGTGCGCTAGAATGGCGCGTGCCTCAACCACGTCGAAGAGCCCGCGTTTAATAGATGAGCCGCCAATGTCTATCGACAAGCATCGCATAATCTGTTCCATTTCATCCACCACCTAGATAATAGGCCAATCACACAGATCCTAAACGCGTTGCAGCCTTGCCGTTTACTCACTGCCCAACCGACTAACCTTGACAGCTGCAATCGACACCCACACACCCAAGGCAAGAAATCCACACACTCTTAAACTGACGACTATAACATCCGCCAGATAGCGGACAGTTGTTATATCTGAGAGACCAAAGAACGCCAACGCTGCTTCCCAGAACGCAGAGACCAAAAGGCCAGGATGAGGATGGGTTCCAACCAACTGATGCCGCGCCCCGAGCAGCGCAAACGCATGACACAGCACGATAACCGCTGAAGCCGTAATAAGCCGCCCAAGGCTCTGTCCATAAGCTGATGTCGCGCCCCAAATACGCAGCAATATCAGCTTCCTACCCCGAGCTCCCCCTAGCAACCGGACCAGATATTGAGCATCGGCGGCGTCCCTACGAACACCAGGTGGGACACCGCGTACGTCGTGAATGGGCTGGGCTAATAAATATGGACTGGGCCTATAGACCCCGAGCCAATTTACAGATCCTTTCTGCTGAGGCCAATTGCATTGGGCAAATGCAGTATTAAGTAAAACAGCAGTATCGGGCCCGATTGCACTTACGTCCGTGTCAGTCACTACTGTCTGGAAGAGATCTGCCTTCCGTACGGCGGTCGAGTGGCTCTTGAATCGGCAAATCACGGATCGGCTTAGTCGACTTCCGACTAGTTCGCCATCTGTCAAATTAAAATCGCTCACTTTACAATCCCCGAATTCGCACTCACCGATCTCCGGCTGTTCCAACTTCCACTCTGACAGCTCGCAAGAAGTAAACGTTGACGCTATGAGTGTCACTCGGAAACCTTGGAGGCAACGCACCTTGCACCGGGCAAACCTGGCCTGCCTCACAGTCGCGTGCGACAGGCGCAGCGTAGCGAGTGTCGTGTCCAGTAGTTCGGTAGTAATTAGATGGAAAGCGTCGCCAGTCACCTCCGTTAGCACCGTTGATGAGATAACCGTATCTCTAACGGTGGTGTTAGTCACATGTAACCCGGATGCTCGGATATTCGTCAGAGTACATCCCACGAGACTAGAGTGACTGAGATTTGCGCCGGACATTATGCAGTCCCTCAGTTGAGCTCCATCTAGATTTGCATTCTCCATGATTGCCGCGGACAAATTGCATCTGAGAATCGGCCTGTTTCGCAGATCCTTACCGCACAAATCTGCGAATGTAAGGTCGATGAGGTCATCCTTTTGCACAGCGATGAATTGACTCCACTCCTCACCACCTCGCAAAAACGCCTCATAGGCCTCGATAGACGCCATAGTGTCTCCAGCTAGCCAATAGAATCCTCAGCACGCAACATCGAGTATGGTATAGGCAGAAAAGAATTCTGCTCTAACCAGTTAGTACGTGCAAGTTCCTCCAACGCCAGGCGGTCGCCGTCTCTGGCTGTATTGAGCGATGAGACCGCCATGAGCTCTTCGTCACAATAGGCGGGGTGTGTGACCACCTCGATGGTGCCGTGTCTCCCGAGTGCGTTCGCTGTAACAAGAAGCTGTTCCTGTAGTCGTGTCATGCCTGCATTGTGCCCAGTCCAATCGAATAGGACCTCGTCGGGACCTATTACGCCAGAGTGTTTCATCTGTTCCTGGACCAGTTCGCTGCCGCCCCGGACGGGAAGGCCATACTCATGCGCTAGAGCAACGTAGACGTCCACGAACTGCGGAAGGTGGTGTACTCCACAATGGCTATCCAGATGTGAAGGCCTGTCACCGATAAGGTGAGCTGCGAGATCTATTTGTGCCCTCCACTCTTGAAGGACCAACTCGGGAGGCAGAGATTCGATGCCTTCTGCAAAACAGTCCGTGTGGTGGTCAAGTAGGCTTTCCGCCGCGTTCGTGGCTAGCACGGGACCGCCTTTTGTTAGCTGGAGATGCACGCCAGCGACACCACGAAGTGATGATACTCCCCACTTCTTGCATCTTGAGGTGGCCCCTGGAAAGGCGACCATCACCGAGGTGCTGGAGAGGGCGCCAGTATTGAGAAGATCCCTGATGGCTCGGCATATTCCATCAGTCATACCAAAGTCATCGCCATTGATTATGAGTTTAGTCATGTGTTAACCACTGATCGAATAAGTTCGACGGCTCCAAGCACTTGGCCATTTCTACCAAGTGAAGCGATGCGAATGTCGGTTTCGTTCCAAGAACCTGCCCATGCATGTCGCCGCGAGGTGGAAAGTACCGACTCAGCGAAGTCCGGAAGGTCCTGGATCATAGAACCACCAAGAATGATAGTTGGTGGATTTACGATGGTGATTATCGCGTTTATGGCAATACTTAAATACTGTGCCGCATCTTGAAGCACAGAGATGACAATCGGGTCGCGACTGCGCATGCCGTCGGCAATATGGTTGACCGTAAGGCCGTGCCAATCTCCAGTGGCAGCTGCGGCGACGGCCGTCCGGAAAGTATCGCTTATGTTGCTCCCCATTTCGCGCTTATCCTTCTCCGAGAGGTATTCCGCTACGATGTTGTGGCTAATCCATGGCCGGGATGAAAAGACTTCTAGCGGCCCCCTTGAAGAGAATGTTGGATTATATAGCCCATTTGGTTGGACGACTAGTCGGCCGAGGTGCCCGGCTACTCCAGCGCCTCTGTGGACACGGCCATCTAGAAACAGCGAGCAACCTATGCCTTCGTCTATGAGCACATAGGCAAAGTTTTCTTTGTGGGGAGCGAGCGAGGGCAAGTCTTTGTGCATTCCGTGCCGCGCCTCGCCGAGGGCCAGGCACTCCGCGTCATGGAACACATAGGAGGGTGGCAGACCGCAGGTGTGGAGCTCGGCTGTAAAGTCGATTGAGTCATGGATTCCAAGGCGGCTGGAACCGGAGACGACCGAGTTGCCTTCGACGGTTCCCGGTATTGTTATGGCGACGGCATCAATTGTTACACCTTTGCAGGCGGTCTTCACCCGTCTCGCCAGTTCCTCGACCAAACGGAGGCCTCGCCGATCAGTCAAGTACGGTGATGGATCCCAACTGGCGAGGGACACAGGGTCTTTAAAAGTTCCATCTTTGGCAATTTCGACGAGGTGCTGACTAGCCGACCTCGTCTCAAGAGCTGAAACCACGCATCGCATTGGCTCTCCCTGATTGGGCTATAGTTTTGAGATGTTGTTCAGGGTCTTCGTCTGTCCAGCTTCGTACGCCCTGATCTGGCTTTTGCACCGAAATCTCGTAGCATATTTCGGACAGACCGGGCTTCACCCGTGTGAATTTAATCACTATCACAAATCATGAACAATGTCGAGCCTAATATGAGGTGGACTCTCAATCAATGATCTACGACGGCTCCGATTACGGGGGAGGGCGCCGCCGTTGAGCCGTGCTGGCGAACCTGCATACTTTCAACTAGCGTTTGGCATCCAGGGCATTGAGGCGTCAGGCTGCTTTCGGACGTGACCGGTAAAGATGATCTTTGTACCTCGCGTTTCTGGAAGGCGAGCTCGCCGCATCGTCTGGACCGGCGAGTCAACGACCTTCCTGCACGCTTGCAACAATATAAGTGCTTGGAGGCGCCATGCGAGAACTTGTTAAAAAGCTTCAGACCGCCTGCCGACGAGGCAGGTGCTCTCTGCGGGCTTTGGTATCTGCACCGGCACAAGATTTCTAACTTGCCGCCTGCACTTGCATACCTGGGTGGACAAGGACTCCAAACGACTGCCAGCGTGATCCGCTGGCAGTCAGCGGACCCGAAGCACTGGGACATCAACGAGTTCGCGACGGCGGCTCCATTTTGGCTCCATTAACGACGCCTGATAGGCCTGGGAGGAATCGGCGCAAGTTCTTGAAAGAAGTTGGTTTATCGGAGCGCGCCCGCATGGTGAATGCCATGCGTGGTCCGGTGGGGGACCTAGCGCCAGTGGCTTGCAAGTGGTTGAAATCATTGGAGCGGGAGACGGGACTTGAACCCGCGACGTCCTGCTTGGGAAGATGGCCTTCGTGGAAGGTAGAGCGGTTACGGGCGGCCGGCGACGCAACTGCCCTTTCGCAACCAATTGTGAAATAGTTCATTTTGTTGCAATGCGTTACCGGTGGATCAATCGACATTCTCCACCCGTTCGCAAGTGCTGCGCCGACGGAAAAGGCCTCCAGGGCAGCCGCACGATGCGGCCGCCCTGGAGTAATCATCAATTGTTGCCCTTCAGCACAGGAATGCCAGGACGCTGTTGCGTGTTCGGAAGTTCCAGCCTTCCGTTACGAATCTGCGCTTGGCCTGGTTGAACAGGAAATGGCCGAGCATGGTACGTCCGTCCATTGTCCGTAATCAACCGCCCGTCTCCCATTACCTGCAGGAGTAGGGTCTGGCGACGCATCTGCGATCCGGCACCATCGGACACTTCATCGACCAGGTACACACTGCCGGCCTCATCGATGGTCACTTCGCCGTCGACCAAATTGGGAAGAGCAACGGTTATGGGTCTGCCGCCGGTACGCTCCACAATCATGTCAACGAGGTACTGCGGGAAGGTGTAGAACGCAATGCTTCCCGTATTCAAACGGCGGTTCTCGCGCTGGTCCCAACGGCGGCTCTTGCAGGCGATGTCCCACAGAGCCGTGAGCCAGTCCAGCGCGCGGTCCTCCTTTCGTTCCGCCCACTTTCGGACGATGTTGATCAGGTTGCGCAAG
>Ga0182027_10015191_pt1 | contig 10607 bp, 8 predicted proteins | sample 712E1DmetaG_FD_121300 | JGI IMG/M metagenome (GOLD analysis project Ga0182027, IMG submission 121300) | Permafrost microbial communities from Stordalen Mire, Sweden - 712E1D metaG (Illumina Assembly) | ecosystem: Environmental > Terrestrial > Soil > Wetlands > Permafrost | place: Sweden... | reverse complement strand
CGGACGGCGAGCTGGTGAAGACCGCCGACAGTTCGGCCATCTATGTGATCGACAACGGCGTTCGCGAGCCCGTCGCTTCGGCCGATACATTTGAAAAACAGGGCTGGAAATGGGAGAATGTGGCGACGGTCTCTGAGCGGGTTTTGGCTCTAAGTCCTCTTGGTGCGACATTCGATTCAAGCGCGTCAACGCTGCAAATATCTAACAACTAATATCTAATACCTAATCCGCCGGTCGAATTAGACATTAGATATTAGACATTAGATATTCGGTATGTCCTTGGTATTTTCAGCACTCGTTCCCCATCCCCCACTATTGCTTCCGGCGATCGGACGCGAACACGCGCGCTTGTTGGAAAAGACCAGCGCGGCTTTTGATAAACTGTCCGCATCCCTCGCGGATGCCGCCCCCGATACTATCTTGGTCATCTCACCGCACCTTGGGGTCATGCCGGAAACATTCACGATAAATCACGCGCCAAAATACGTGACGCATTTTTTGGAGTTCGGCGATTTTACGGATCCGCGCGAGTTTTTGTCTGATCCGCTTTTGATCGAGCGGATCAGGCATGGGGCAAGGAAAGCCGGACAGAAGATCATCACCGTTTCCGACGGGCATCTTGATTACGGCGCCGGCGTGCCGCTTACGATAATTCCGCCGGCGGCGATGAAGCCGTCGGTGGTCGTGCTTTCGCCGACCCTTGACGCGGCCAAAGACCAGTTCGCCTTCGGCCAAACGGTCAAAGAAGCGATCATGTCGGTCAATTATAAAGTGGCGGTCATTTGTTCGGGGGATCTTTCGCATCGGCTTTCATCGGACACGCCCAACGGATTTTCTCCAAAGGGCAAGGAGTTCGACGAACTGATGCTCGCGAACCTCGCTTCAGGGAGCGCTTCGCCCATCCTTCAAATGAATCCCGAGCTGGTCGGGGAGGCCCATGCTTGCGGTTATGGCTCCATTTGCCTGCTCATGGGAATATTGGACCACATCGATTTCACGCCTAAGCTTTTGTGCTACGAAGCGCCGTTCGGCGTCGGCTATTGCACGATGGAATTCCATTTGAAATAGTGCACGCCGAATATCGAATATCGAATGTCGAATGACTAATTACGTCGGATGGTTCGACATTCGATATTCGACATTCGACATTTAGGTGCATATGATCGCCAAAGTCATCCCCGCCGTTCGTTTGCCGGTAAAAGCAAGCGAAACGTACGATTATCAGATCCCTGCAAATTTAACCCCCGCCATTGGGCGGGGGTCTGTTGTTGTAATTCCTTTTGCCGGCCGCCAGGTCGCCGGTTTGGTGGTTTCTGTTTCGGAAAAGACCGAACACATAAAGCCGCTTAAAGAGATCGTCGGTGTGGCGCAAGAGCTTTCGCCGTTGCCGTCCTATGTTGTTGAACTTTGGACGAAACTTTCGCGCGCATTTGCAACAACCTTGCCAAGGTTTGTTTGGGCGGCGCTGCCAACGGTGCCGAGCCGGGCGATTTCTTTTGTCACCCCCGAAAGAAATAACGGGGACATGACCCCCTATTCAAACACGGTTAATAAGGGGTCATGTCCCCGTTATTTCTTCATCAACTCATCACTCGACGCACTAAAGATCGTCAAAGATGCGGTCGCGTCCGCGAACGGCCGACAGGTCTTGATTCTTGTTCCGACGGTCGATGAAGCAACGGCTTGGTCAAAGGCGATCGGCGGGGCGACCGTTTATCACTCGTCGCTCGCGATGGGCGCCAAATACAATATCACCTGCGCCGCGGCAACGGACGCGGTAAAAATATTCATTGGAACAAAGATCGCGGCCTTCCTGCCATTTAGCGATCTCTCGCAGATCGTCATCGTGAATGCCGGGTCATCTAGTCATCTTCAAGAAGACCAAGATCCGCGATATGATGCGCGCGTCATTGCCGAAGAATTGTCGCACGCGACCGGCGCCGCGCTTTCCGCGCTCGACTCGCTGCCTCCCTTAGGGATGACACCCGCGGGTTTCGAAGGCCGATGGCAATTTGCAAACCAACCAAAGTCCGTCGAACCGGTCATTCACGACCTGCACGACGCCGCCAAAGCGGCAAAGGCGCGCATTCTACTCTCCGACGAACTCACGGACGCGATCGACGAAACAATAAGCGCGGGCGGACGCGTCCTTGTCGTTCTAAATCGCCGCGGCGTTTCTACGGCTTATGTTTGCCGCGATTGCGGCGCGATTGTTAACTGTAGCGCTTGCGGCACGGCGCTCACCGTGCATCAAGATCGCATGTCGTGCCCTTCATGTGATCGGCTCTATCCCCTGCCGGACAATTGTCCCAAATGCAACGGACTGGACCTTAAAACGATCGGTTCGGGGAGCAAAACGCTTTTTGAGGCGCTAAAGAAACGGTACCCGCTCGCATCAATCGCCCATGTTGATCGCGACTCGTGGCAGAGTGATCTCGACAAAGCGCAGATCGTCGTCGGCACGACCGCGGTTTTTGCATCATTGCCGCCCATGCATAAACAATTCGATCTTGTCGCCGATGCGCTAATGGGCGCCGGACAAATGAGATCGGGAATTTGGTCGACGGAAAGCTCCGCTCGCGTCCTTCGAACATTGGCATCGTTTTTAACGCCGACCGGACGACTCCATATCCAAACCTTCGATCGCTCCGCGCCCGCGCTCGCCTCGCTCTTTGACCCGACGGGCTTCATCGCAAAAGAGCTCGAAGAGCGCGCGACATTCGGTTATCCGCCGGCCGGATCGCTAATTACGATCTACGGCGCCGGCACGGATGAGGAAACATTATGGAAACAAGCAACCGGTCTCACCGAGATCGTAAAAACCCATTTGCCATTAGCCAAATGCCAAACGCCAACCTGGTCGCGTCCGAAGAAATTCCGCGGCAAATTTCGTCTGACGATCGCCGTTAAGCTTCCCCATGGTCAAGACCCCCACGATCTAGTACAATATTTTCCCGCGGGCTTTGCGGCCGAAGTTCGGGAATAAAGGGGACAGGACCCTTTATTCCAAATCGCAACCAAATAAAGGGTCCTGTCCCCTTTATTCTATGATCTATAAGATAGTCAAAGAGCCGGAAAAAGTGTTGCGCCTCCCAGCCAAGCCGCTTACCCCCGACGAATTAAATACGCCGGCGCTTTTGAAGTTGATAAAAGACATGATCCACACGATGTATGATGCCAAAGGCGTGGGATTGGCCGCGCCGCAGATCGGCATCGACAAACAGATCATCATCGTCGCGCCGCCGGACGAACAGCCGATCGCGGTCATCAATCCGGAGATCATGAAGCGTTCCATCACCACCAACCCGTCGGAAGAAGGTTGTTTGTCCGTGCCCGGCACTTGGGGATTTGTCCGCCGCGCCAATTCATTGACAGTGAAAGGCCTCACCCCCGAGGGCAAGCCGTTTAAGATGAACGCCAAGGGTTTCACCGCCACCATTTTTCAGCACGAATGTGATCACCTGAACGGCGTGCTGTTCATCGATAAGGCGAAAGATGTGACGAAGTTGGGAGTGGTGCGGTAAAGATCACCGGGTTAATCCGCCCCCTCGCCCGAGCACGGGAGAGGGTAGGGTGAGGGTTGTCCGGTTAAGCATGAAAACCCATGAACAAGATCAAAACAATCTTTTTCGGCACACCGGAATTTGCCGTGCCGGCGCTTGAGGCGTTGCATTCCAACACCCGCTTTGAGCTCGTCGCCGTTGTCACCCAGCCCGACCGGCCGACGGGGCGAAAAAAGATCATTACGCCTTCTCCCGTAAAGCTCGCGGCGGAAAAATTAAAAATACCTGTTCTTCAGCCGGAGAAATTAAAGGATGAAGCGATAGCTCAAATGGTCGCCCTCGCTCCCGAGTTGGCGGTCGTTGTCGCATACGGAAATTTGATCCCTAAACGGCTTTTGGAGGCCGTGCCGCGCGGGTTTGTCAACATTCACCCCTCGCTTTTGCCACGTCATCGCGGCGCGTCGCCGCTAACGGCTACGATATTGGAAGGCGACAAAGAAACCGGTGTTTGCCTTATGGCGCTCGACGAGGGTATGGATCACGGCCCGGTCATCGCTTGCCGCCGCGTGGCTCTTTCAGGCGATGAAACGACCGAGTCGCTTCGCGAAATTTTAACCCCGATCGGCGCCGAAATGATCGATAAAGAGCTGATCGGATATCTCGATGGAAAGATCGAAACCAAACCTCAAGATCATGACCAAGCCACTTTTTGCAAACAGATCGAATCAAACGACGCGCGTATCGATTGGTCTAAGCCGGCTATTGAGATCGACCGTCTTGTTCGTGCCATGCACGGCGTGACCCCGGCTTGGACAACGCTCGACGGCGAGACACTGCTCATTCATGCCGCCAAATGGGGACAGTCCCCTTTTCCATCTGATAAGGGGACTGTCCCCGTCGGTACGCCGGGCACAGTCGTTAAAATAAAAAACTGCCCCGCAGTATCGTGTGCGGACGGTTATTTGATCTTAAACGAAATTCAGCTCGCCGGCGGCAAACCCATGTCCGGCCAAGCATTTTTTAACGGACACAAGGATGCGGTCGGAAAGGTTTTAAAATAGAATCACTCTTCGCTCACCATCGCGAGTCCCGGCGCGGCGGCCATCGCGTGGGCCGGAGAGGGTTGTTTGAGAAGTTCGGCGACGGTCACAGGCGCCAGTTCGCCTTGTTTTTTCTCGGCAAGCGCCAAGAGTAATGCAAGGTATCCTATTCCCAGCGGATGATTCAGGAATGGGCTTACGGCATTTAACGTGAGCAATGCGAAAAAGGCGGGAACGAGCCAACGTCGCTCGCGTTCGTCGGATCGCCAGAGGACAAGAAAGATCGCATATAGCAAATATCCGTAAGCTAAAAGGCCCAAGAGCCCCATCTTTACCAAGATGTCATGGTAATTCCACTCAAACGCGGCGGTCGTGTACGTGCCGCCGGTCGTGCTCAAGATCCGTGGATCGGAGCTCATATAGGTGACAGTCGTGCCAAAGCCGCTTCCCAAAAGAGGCGCTTCCATGATCTTTGCGTTCAGTGCTTTAATGAGCGCCCAGCGCGAAGCAACGGCCGCGTCGCGTTGCGAGATATTTTTAGAAAGCAGCATGTCCTCAAATGATCTTTGGCTGCGCGTCGCGGGGAAAGGAAGTTTTAAGGCAATGAAGAAAATAATAACGCCGGCGATCGACAAAATGACGATCTTCCCCACCGTCATTCCGAGCCCGTATGGTCGTTTTGTCCAGGGCGAGGAATCTCGAAGTTGGTTTTGAGACGTTGAGATCCCTCGTCGCACGGCTCCTCGGGATGACGAAAAAAGTAAAATTACAAATATGATAGCAGCCGCTCCTATACCTAATGCAAAACTGCGCGACGAGGAAATGACCAGCGCGGCGGCGGGCAATATTCCCCACGCCCAGCGTTTAAAAACGGAGCCGTAAACGGGGACAGCCCCCTTTTCCGTTTGATAAGGGGGCTGTCCCCTTAGGGCGACCATGATGAACGCCATGACGCAAAAGAGCTGCGACTGGATAAAAATGCGATAGGTACCGTTATCAAGCGCGGTTATTTCGGCAATGCGGCTGTCGCGCAGCCATTTGTAAGCGAAGACGCCGGCGGTGTTCAGGAATTTATGGCTGAAGAAATACAAGGCGAATATCGTAACGATCGAAAGCGCAATAACGCCGTGCTTTAATATCTTTTTTAGCCATGCCTGGTCGTGCTCATTCTTGACCGCCGAAACAAAGAACCAGATGAGCGGCAAAGCAAAATAGGCATTAGCATCGGAGAAGACCGACCTCAATGCTATGCCGTGCAATAAGCCGTTTATCATCCCCCACCCGACCGCCGCGAGCATAATGACCACGCCGATAATGATATTTTTTTGCGGCCATCGGATCCTTCTTTGAAGAACGCGAATGAGCCAGACCGCGGCGACAACGGCGAAGAGCGCAATACGGAGCGGTAAAGAAAAACCGGGGAACGAGATCGCCAATGTCTTACCCGCCAGCGAGCCGAAGATCAGTTCGGCGAGGATCGCGCCGACGCCGTAGATAAGATCGTTAAGCGAAGCGACAAGGGTGAGCGCAAGAAAAATAAGCGATAAAGTCGTTCCGATCCACGGGTGTCCGAAAGCGATCGCAGATAACGCAAAGATGGACAAAAAGCCGAGCCATAATTTTCCATTGACTCCGTCGTTCGAAGCAAGATCAAGATCATGTTTTCGGGCGATGATCTTGGCGGCCTCGTCGTAACGCGCAACCGATTTAAAACGAATGCCGATCGCTTTAAAAAATGGCGAGTAGAGGCCCTTCGGCATCCACCAACTCATGCCGGTTTTGCGCGGTTTGGCCGAGAAAAGGATCTTATTGACCGATACGCCAATATTTCCCTTTTCAAGCATCGTAAGCCACATGTCCCAGTCCTGCAGTTTTTTGATCGACTCGTCAAAACCGACAAAGTCCTCGCGGCGGATAAGTGCCGAGGTATGAATAAAATTCAATCTGCGCAAGCGATTTCCACTCCACGTTAAGGCCTTGAATCGAGCCAAGCCGAAACGAAAACCGGCATAGGCATAGGAAGTTTTTGGATTTGCCTGGAGCGCATCGTAAAGTAGCCGCAGCATTTCCGGCTTAAGGATGAGGTCGGCATCGCAGAAGATCACGAAGCGGCCTTTTGAAAGCCCAAAGCCGACATTCCTCGCTTTTGGCGCGCCGGAGTTTGGGATCGCTTTATAAATTATTTTATCACGGTAAGGTTTTAATATTTCTTCGGTATTGTCGGTCGAGCCGTCGTTAACCACGATCACTTCAAAATCCTTGAACGTTTGGTTGAATACCGAATCCAAACACTTGGCGATCGTGTCGCCGTGCTGGTAGGTTGGAATGATAACGGAAATTTCCGGCATATTTTTTTGTTCGTCATTCCGAGCCCATGTGGTCGTTTTGTCCAGGGCGAGGAATCTCGAAGTTGGTTTTGAGACGTTGAGATCCCTCACTGCGGTTCGGGATGACGATTGACCAAAACCTTTTCGCGATGACGGAAATGGAATATTCTTCTGCAACATGTTTTCGCCCCGCGGCGCCCAATTTTGCCGCTTCATCTTTGTTCTTCAAGAGCCGCACGATGATCGCAGACAGCGTCGCCGGATCATCGGACGGAGCAATGATGCCTGTAACATTATCGACGACCGGTTCGGCCGAGCCGCCGGAATTTGTCACGACGACCGGCAACCCGGCGGCCGACGCTTCCAGCGTGACAATGCCAAATCCTTCTATGTCGTCGCCGACCTTGCGGGCGGCCAGCGCAAAAAGCGCGGACGAAGCCAAGTATTCGCCTTTCTTTTTATCATCAACATCGGTCAAAATATCGACGAATGTTTCAACGCGCAATTCGTGCGCCAGACGGATCAGTTCGTCATAATAATCCCCGTGCCCAATGATCGTGAGGCGCGCGTCAGGAATTTCTTTGATGATCGCGGGCATGATATGGATCAAAGTATCAAAACCCTTCCGCGACACCAGCCGGCCGACGGATATGATCGTATTCCCCCTATCCTTATTCAAGGAGAGGGTTGGGGTGAGGTCGGTCGGCACGCTTGGCGGCACGATCTCAACTTTAGTTATCCCCTCTTCATGAAGCAGTGCGGCGGTGAACCGTGAATTCGCAATGACGAATTTTGCGCGGCGCAAAATAAAGCGCATCCAAAAGCGTTTCCAGCCGCTCCGCCGCGCGGTTAAAATATCGGTGCCGTGAGTGAAGACAAGATACGGCGTCTTAAACCAAAAGTTTATCTTAAAAGCGACATAGCCGGCCGGCAGCACGTGGCTTATGGCGATAAGGTCGGGTTTTGTCTTACGAACCTTAAAATATTGCCGCCAAGCGGTCACGATCCAGTGTTCGCCGGCTTTTGGCACATCGACGTGAACCTCGACGCCGGCGGGCGCCGCGTTCATCAAATTCGAAAGATAAGCGGCCACGCCGCCGTGGAACGGCGGATATTCGTAAGTGAGCAAAAGCATTTTCATACGGTTATTTCCGATTCCGTCACGTTTGTTTCAGGCCGCGGCGGACGAAGAATATCACGGAAACGCATAATATCGCTTCTTCCCAGCTCGCGTGTAACGAACAACCCAACCGCGTACACCGCGACGCCGAGCGCCACTGAGAAATATAATTTTAAATGTCCCTGGGTCAAGATAACGATAAGCGCCATCGCAAGCGCCGAGCCGCCGATGCGCGCAAAAGACGCCAAGAGTTTTTTCCAAGGAATGTCTGCGAGTTTGGCGGCATAATATAGTCCGCCGACAAAAAGCGTTGAATTGCCGATGACCGCGGCGCAAGCCGACGCGATCGCGCCAAAGCGCGGGATCAAAAGTAAATTCAAAATTATGCTCATGCACATGATAATGCCCATGAAGGTCGTTTGGATGTTTTGCTTATGCGAAGCGTTCAATAGCGCGCCGACCGGATAATCAAGGAACGACGGAATAAGGCACCAGGCAAGGATCATCATGATCGGCACCGAAGGCAAATACTGGCTTTTATAAAAAGTGACGATAAGCGGATGCGCCAGCGCGACCATGCCGGCGACCAGCGGCAAAGCGACCAGCATGAGATAGCGCTCGGCGTTCCAGAACAATTCGCCCAAGCGCGCCTTCCCGTGCCCCGCTTCGCGCGAGTAGGTCGGGAAAAGCGCCGCCGCGAGCGCGATGGGCACGAATTGAAAAGCGAAAACAAATTTGTAAGGCACGCCGTAAAAAGCCGCCGCCGCATTGCCGGCCAAGCGGTTCAGGAGCACCGAGTCGGCCGAAGAGTAAATGCGGACAAAGATTGCCGCCGCGGCAAACGGAAGAGCCATGACCAATATTTCCTTCCAGACGGAGCGATCCAGGGATATGCTAAAGCGCTCATTGGTCACGCGTTTGGCCATGCGCCACGAATAGATCGCATTCCACGCCGAGCCGCAGACATAAGCGAACATGAGGAACGGCAACGGTTGTTTCAGGTAAAGCATGACGCCGCCGGCGGTCACGGTGATCGCTTGGCCGATAAGTACGCCGATTGCTTCGTAGTTCAACTTTTCATAACCGCGCAAGACGGCGTAGAAAGTCAGCTGGACCGAATCAAGCACCAGCGTGATACAGGCGACCGAAATGAGCGCGATCTTGACCGGATCGCTTTCCGTGACGCGCGCCGCCCAAAACATGGCCGCCGCCGTAATGATGGCGAAGACGGTCTTAATGCCGATCGCGTTCGAGATGATCGTTCGCGCCCGCGAGCGGTCTTTGGCAATGGCGCGGATCAAGACCGGCTGAACGCCAAAGTCGACGATGACCGAAAAGAGCGCGGCATAGGAAAGCGCGTACAAATAGCGCCCGACATCGTCGGGCGGCAGGAAGTGCCGAGCGAGGATCGTAAAATAAACAAAGGCCAAAAGCTTTTGGCAAATTGATCCCGCCGTCAAAAAAAGCGTATTTTTAGCAACTGTCTGCTCTCGCGCCATGCGCAAATGATATCAAAAAAGCCGGGATTTTACCACCCGGCTTTTCAAACGTAATTACGGTTTTTGGACGAACCAAACGCCGCCAATCCCATGGCCGAGCGTATCGGATGCGGTTGCGTCAAGGTGCCAGAAATATAATGGCGCACCATTATAAGTCACCTGAAGCGAACCGTCCGGCTTGGAGATCGTGCTTATTTTTCCGGTTATGTCCGAGCCACCCATTAACGAAGTATTGGAGGCAACGGTGTAGGCCGGCCAGTTAACGGCGCAAACGCCGGTACAGTTGCTCACCCCGGGCGCATCAACGGTAAAGTAATAAAGAGCATGGCCGTTCGCGGCAACGATGCGCGTGCCGAGCTTGGTGTCTTTCACCGTATTCAAGGTTATGGTTTTGAGACCGCCCCCCGAAGGCATATTTACCGGCGGTTGAACGACCGGCGGCACGGTGGCCGGCGTATTCGCGACCGCGTTAGTGTTAGCGGGCGGATTGTAAGCCACCGGGGTTTGCGACGAATAATACATCCAAAGCGCCACGCCCGCGACTACAACGACAATGACCACGATGATCAAAATTATGTTTGAACGCTTCATATTGATCTTTCTTAATAGTTAAGGGGTGCATATACTATACACCCGTTAAAAAATCATGGTAAATCCGACCAAAGCAAGGATGGATCAAATTTCCCAAAACTCACGGTCGTGAGTTTTGGGAAATCGCAATGAATACCAAAACACCCGCATTTCTGCGAGTGTTTTAAAAGTTTGGGGTTTAGCGTTTTGCCCACTGTCCGCGCTTACGGGCGCGCTTCAGGCCGGGCTTCTTGCGCTCTTTGGCTCTGGGGTCGCGGGTAAGGTAGCCGGCGCGGCGGAGGGTTTTGCGGAAGTCCTCGTTCACTAGCAATAAACAGCGAGCGATGCCGTGTCTGACGGCGATGGCTTGGCCGGCGACGCCGCCGCCTTCAACCTTGGCGCTCACATCGTAATCGGTATTGGCGCCAACGGCGATAAGCGGCGAGATGATCGATTGCCTGTTCCATTCGACGGTGAAGAATTGCTCAATCGGCTTGCCATTAACGACGATCTTTCCGGAACCGCCCGGAATGAGGCGCACGCGGGCG
>Ga0182027_10015190_pt1 | contig 10608 bp, 13 predicted proteins | sample 712E1DmetaG_FD_121300 | JGI IMG/M metagenome (GOLD analysis project Ga0182027, IMG submission 121300) | Permafrost microbial communities from Stordalen Mire, Sweden - 712E1D metaG (Illumina Assembly) | ecosystem: Environmental > Terrestrial > Soil > Wetlands > Permafrost | place: Sweden... | reverse complement strand
TGTGGAAGCCGTCGTGGCCCATCACATCAACTTGGGCATCGAGAGGATCGACTCGATCAAATGCTCGATCGTCGCGATGGTCCACGACTCAGTGATGGTCGAACAGGAGATTGGCGAGCTGATGGGAATTCGCTTCTACCCGTTCCAGTCTCGAGTGCGAGTCGGGAGCGTCTGGGGCCAGCTCTCAGAGGCCTAGATACGGCCCCGGGTTCACCCAGATCGAGCCGACCTGGACTCCGAAGTGGAGATGCGGCCCCGTGATCGCTCCGGTGGCCCCCGTCAAAGCGATGACCTGACCCCGATTCACTTGGGCCCCTGGCGCGACTTCATCGGCCACTGCGGACAGGTGAGCGTAGGCCGTCACGACGCCGTTCTCATGAGCGACCCGGATGAAATTCCCGTTCAGGTCGTCATAGCTCACGGTCTGGATCTCCCCGTCGGCGACGGCGAGCGCCGGGGTTCCGACTTCGGCTGCGAGGTCGATCCCGTTGTGGTAGACGGTCTTGCCGGTGCCGAAGGGGTCGATCCGGTTTCCGAACGGGGATGTGACAGCCAGAGCCCGGTCGAGAGGGGAGCCCCAGTCGCGCCCTCGAGCGAGGGCCTTCAACGCGACGAGGGTCGCGGCGCCGCCGAGGAGCCAGAGGGCGGGCTTCATCGAAACGCCTCTTCGATGTCATCCTCATCGGCAAAACCTACTTGCTTCATCCCCAACGCCCGCATCATTTCGATGAGCGTCTCCTGCGAGTTCTGGTAGAACGAGATCACCCGAAGCGAATTACGTCGAGGCCGCTCACCACGAGGGTAGCGTGAGCCATCATCCATGAGCGGTGTGTCTTCGCCCCAAGTGTCCATCCGCTCCGACCATCTGCGGTGCTCCTTGACAGCGTACAGAGCTTCCTCTTTCGTAATCCCAACGGGTCGTCCGAAGCCGCTTTGCTTGTCGAGCTTCGCGAGCATCTTGTCCGTCTTGAGAGCGTAGGCCTGGGCCTTGGCAAGCGTTGGGAACGAGCCAAGCTCCTGGTCGGAGCCGCTCGGCGTGCCCTTCAACTGGAGCGTCAGGGCCCACGTCCCTCGGTTCAGCTCCATCGTGTAGTGCCCGTAGTCGCTGTGGCCGAAGATCATGTCGCCGCTGCCGGTGAATTTCATAGCAACCTCACTCGAAGTTCCATCTCTTGTCCAAGAGCATCTGCTGGGCTTCACCTTGAGATTCGGGGAGGCGGCGGCGAGTGCCAATGACGTGGCCTGGAGGCTCTGGTCCGTCTCCGATCGCCACCTTTCCAAGGTACTCCATCCACTCTGCCTCAGTGAAGCGAAACACCCAGACGTCATAGACGGCAAGGAAGGATTTCTTGCTCACGGCTCCTCCACTCCCACGACGATGGTACTGGTACAGGGGCAATTCTTCATCTCGCCCCACAAGCCGTCATCGATCTCGAAGATGGGCGAGCCACTGCCCCGCGTGGGGTAGGGGAGCGCGATCCACTCGGCTTCGGTGAACTTCGCGCCGCAGCCACAGGTCTTCGGGAACGTGCCGGGGAGGTAGATGAGAGTCATGATCGACCCCACAGAGCCTTGGCAAGTGCGAACCCCGCTGCCGCCGCCAGGACGTCCACCACCGAGTTCATCGCTTGCGCCTTGCCATGACCTATGCTCCCTTCTTCTTCGAGAAGACGACCCAAGCTCCAACCCCGATCGCGGCCCAGGTCCAGGGCGAAGACAGGATGCTCTTCGACCCGCCCGCGCTGTCGATCATGCTCGACGGCTTCAGATCGTCCGGGATCGTCAGCGTCGTCCCGGCGGAGATGGGGGACGTGCTGTAGTTCGGGGGACCGTCCCATCGGATGCCACTCGCGTCGCAAATCCTTTTTGCGTTCGCCATCCAAGTGGAGAAGGGCGAGGTGCCCGGCATCCCGAGATTGAGCATGATGGCAGAGACGCCACAGCCGTTGTCGGGGTCAGCTCGGCAGGCTGCGTCGTCCGAACTCGTGAGGGTGTATTTCCAGCTCATGACTTCCTCGCCTTCCTCCGCCCGTAGGCGGTCGTCCGTACCGTCATCTCCTCTTCCTCGGGCTCGTCGTGCTCAGTGTCTTCAGACCCGCCCCCGGAATCGTCCGAGTCATCGTCCTCGCCTTCATCGTCGTCCAGGTCGGGCTCGTCATCGCCGTCCTCGCAGCTCACCTCTTGGACGAAGCCGTCGGAGGACTCGGACAGGCAGACCTTCGCCCGGCTCTTCAGCTCCGGGAAGATCTTCAGGTCGTCCTGGACGACCTCGAAGGTAACGACCTCGCCGTCGTCCTCCTCGTACATCCCGTCGAGGTAGAGATCCCAGTAGTAGGGGACGTGGGCTGCCTCGCCCTCGAACTTGCCGGGGTGCTTGGCCTCGGCGGCCCACTGGGCTCGGGTCTTCTTGCTGGGCATCGTCACTCCTCTCCGGGCCACTCGGGCCACTGACCGCTCTGGATTGTACCTCGGACTTGCTTCAGCACGTCACCAAAAGACTTCAGGTACTCGCTCGTCGGCAGGGTGTAGTAGCCGCCCACCGGGGGCTTCTCGTGGGCCCGGTCGGGTCCGAGGAGCCTGACGAACCCGATCTCGTCGCCCGCGATCAGCCGAGCGTAGGCCGGCTGGTAGCGCGGCATCCCGGACAAGAAGATGAGGTAGTCGTTGATGCCGGCCGTATCGGAAGGGTACGAGCGGAACTTCTGGGTGATGGGGATGGGCTTGCCGATGGGGACGGGAGATCCGGGGACGTAGCGATATTCCAGGTCGGCGCCGGCCACGGTCTTCCCCGACCAGTAGTTCCCAGCGCAGATGTTGAAGAAGTTGGCCCCGATCCGAGCGGCGATACACCTTCCCCAAGCAGACTCGTAGGCCCCGTGGGCGAGGACGAGGATCCAGGGGGCCGTCTCGAGCTTGTACCGGATCGGGACGATGCCGACCATCATGCGCTCGATGAAAGCTTGCTTCTCGGCATCGGAGATCGCCATCTAGAGCCTCACTTCTTCTTGGGCCCACTCAACTTCGGGCAGACAGCCGCGAGGACTTCCAGGGCAGCACCCAACTGGTTCTGATCCGTCTCCTCGTTCTTGTTCCAGGCGAGATCGAAGAGTTCCCGGACGGCCCCTCGGCAGTCCTTCTTCGCGAGGTGGGACTTGAACTTGTCGAAGGCCTCGGTGCCTCGATATTGCTTTCGGCGGCGGCTCTGGGCCCTTCGACGCTTCCAGGGTTGTCGAGTCATGATCACGTCTCCGATCTCACTTCAAGAGTCCGCGCAGGATGAGGTAGCCAACGAAGCCGCCCCCGATCACAGCGACAGTGCTGACCTCGTTCCAATGGTTCTTGGCCGATCGCCCGTAGGGAGAGACGACGATTGGGGCTCCGCCCCAGCGTCCGTGGACGACGAGCGTGGGCTTCAGAGCCGCCGCGACCTTCTCCCAGAAGCCCGGGGGAGAGGGTGGGATCGGGTGCCCGTTCACGTCCACAGGCTGGTTCGTCCCGAAGGGGTCGTGCAGGGTGCCGTTCGGGAGGTAGGCGCTCTCGATGTCGATGGTGCTGATGAGGGAGCCAGGATTCTGAACGGTCGCCGCGAGCTGGTTCCGCAGACTGGTGATCTCCCTCTGAAGGCTCGTGATCTGGTCAGTGAAGAAGTCGCCGTAGTGCCGTCTGATGATCATCGCTCGTCTCCTGCCTTGGGGGCTTCTTGACCCGGGTCTGTATCTTCCTGCTGGTTCGGCTTCACCTCTTGAACTCGCTCGCCCGTCACTCGGAAGCGGCCAGATGACTCCCGCTTGTGGGTTGGAACCGGAGTCAAATTCCCCTGACAGTAGTTCGCGAACATGACCTCAAGCCGATCGAGGGTCTCACCCATGGAATCGATCTTGCCCATGTACATGGCCGCATCGCGGCCCATATCCGCCACCTCCTTATCGAGCTTCTCGATTTTCTGAAACGCTCGATCGAGACCTCGAGCGTCTGCCTTCTGGTTGATCACGATCTCGATCTTCGCCCCGAGGCTCCGAACAAGATCGTTGAATCGATCGTCCAGCTCCTTCCGGCATTTCTCGTGGGCGGCACAGGTCTGAAGGCCTTCGGTCCTTCTGCGCCAGATCGCCATCGCCAGGATGCCGAACCAGGGCAAGACTTGGAGGACGTCAGAGATGATTTCCGCAGTGCTCATGAGTTCATCCTCTCGGCTTCGGCGATGACGCTGTTCAGGACGGCCAGATACCTTGCCACGTAAGTCGGAATGTCCAACGTGTAGTAGCCGGCCTGACCGAGAGCAGTTGCAAATCCCGCTGCATCGGCGGCTACTAGCCTCTGCCACGCTGTTGGGTAGAGAGCCTCAAGGAACCCGAGGTAGTCCACGATCGCGTCGGTGCCGTCCGCGTAGACGCGCCACTTCTGGGTAATGGGCACGCACTTCCCCGAAGAGCAATCGCTGTCAGGCCCAAGCTGAGTGGACCCCAACCACTGCCCACCGGCAGTGATGTTGAACCAGTTCCAGCCGCTCATTGCAGATGATTTGCCCCAGCCAGATTCGAAGGCGCCATGGGCGATGACAAGAGCCCAGGAGTCCTCAGAGAGCCGGGCGGCAATAGGTCTCAAGGCATCGCTCATCGCCTGGATGAAGGGAGCCTTGCCAGCGAGCGGGACGTAGGGGGAGCGAATTCCATTCGCTGCCCCCTCGTGGAGAAGGAACGCTCCGCCCGCAGCCGCACCGAGAAGAATCAGCCAGTTCATTTCCGACCTCGCATGATCAGAAAAGCCCCGATCGCTGTTCCACCGATAATTGCTGCCTTGGTCATAGAGGTCGTCTTGGCAGCTTTCTCGGTGGCGGCCTGCTTAGCAGCGAAGTCGGCCTTCGCTGCGGCTGCCTTCACAGCGGCTCGAGCAGCGTTGACCATCGTCAGCTTCTCGTTCAGGTTCCGCTGAAGAACGATAGCCGCCGCCTTCTTCGCTGCCTGGGCGACTATTTCTCCCCGTCGAGCGGAAATGAGCCAATCCGCAACTCCCCTCCAATTCTGATTGCGGCTGTCCTCGTCGTTGGGGTTTGTGTAGACTCCAGTATTCGCGCTGTACCGAATCATTTGCCCCTTGTACCACTGGAGCATCATCGAGTAGTAGCCGGGGAGACCGCCGCTGCCGTCCATGTTGAAGAGGGGAATCTTACGATCGCCCATCACGTAACCCGGGCCCATCCCGTAGGTAAGGCCCCACTTCTGATTGGTCGTCATGCCGTACTTGAAACCGGTCTGGCGGCTGACGCGGAAGACGAGATCCTTGAGATCCTCTTCCATCGTGGCCCAATCCTCGTTGCCGATCCGGTTCACCTTCTCCAAGATGGAACCCGGCCCCGCGCCCATCCCGCCGGTGTAGACCATCAGATTCGCACAGCGCGCCGGAAGATCCCCCGTCCCCATCGTGCAATCAGGGTCATAACGTGTAGTCGGCTGCCCCGGGTCGTTGTCCATGTGAAACGGCACCGGATAGCGCGAAGTGTTCTTGACGTTGGGGTCCTCTGGATAGACCGCCGCGAAGCACTGCAGCGCCGGCACCGCCGACACCATCAGGTTAAACTGCAACGTGTACATGAAATCGAGGTCTTCGGCCGCTTGCTGTCGAATCCGTTCCTCGTCTGCCCCACAGTGGTCGTGGGAGAAGAGCGAACAGAAGAGCGCTCGCCCTCCGAGTCCCGCAGCGGCTGCCCACCCGATGGGGCTCGCCATCAGAAGAATTGCTCCAGCCACCTCTCCAATGGTGAGGAGTTTCGGCTGAGTATTCCAATCGGCAACCGCAGATCCAGCGATCAGCCCCGCTGGACCAAGTGCAAGCGTGAGGACCGTCCCCTTCACGGCATCAGCGAGAACCGGGCTCACCTTACGCAGTTCAGCGATCGTGTTATCGAAGATCTTCATAGCAGAGGTGATCGGCATTCCAGTCAGCGAAGTCCCAACATTCGCCGCTATATTTGCCAAATCATCTTGGAAAGCGATGATGTTCCCGATGCTCGGGTCATCAGCGAGAACCTCGGCAGTGTGAAGGAGAGCAAGGGCTTTGGAAGTAGCCGCTGCCACGATTCCGAACGCTTGAGCCCCATCGCTTGCGGACGAGACCAGCGCTCCAAGCGCGTCCGAAGCATCCGCCGCCTCCCCCTTGTACTGATCGGCGAGCTGACCGAGCTGTGATAGCGCCCCCGCGAAATTTCGATCAGAGAGGTTCGTCAGCGATGCCTGCATCTGAGACGTCAACGTTTTTCCGGTCATCACTGCGTCAGAGACACCGTTAATGTCCACTCCTGGAAGGGCGGCGGCGAGCTGGGCAGACATATCCGCATTCCCAGCCCGAACACGATCGAAGACATCAGCTTGGGCCTTACTCTGAGCGGCCTGAGCATCTTGCCTCGTTCCGATCGTCAGATCGCCCAACGCCGGGGCAGGTCTGAAAGACATCGATGGCTTGATCGTGAGCTTGATCATCGGATCCTCAAATCTCCCTCGTCCTCGATCAGATTCTTGATCTCTTCAGACCCGCCCCCCGGAGGTGGTTCCTCGGTAGGCTTGGGCGGCTCGACGCAAGCGTGCGAGATGCACGCGAGCCCCTCGTCGCAGGCCCCACAGCTCAGCCCACAGCGCCCGGTGCCGCAGGTCCACTCCTTCGCGCACTGCGAACGCTGGTCACAGCAGGCAGGGTCCATCACCGTCGAGACGCTCCCGAGGGACAGCTCGGAGCAGGGCTGCGGATGCTTCACGCCGTCGGCGTCGGTGCAGGAGCAGGGCAAGTCCTTCTGTGCCTCGGCCGCCCAGATCACACTCAGGAACGCCCTCGGCATCCCCTTGACGAACTCGACCGCCGCTTCGGTCCCGGGCACGGGCTCGGCGAACGGCTTGAGCGGCGGAACCTCGTCCGTCCAGCAGTTGGTCCAGACAGCGTAGGTCGTGCGACCGGCCGGCGCGACTTCGAGGGCCACGTCCACGACGGCTGCTGCGGGGTCGGGCTTCACGTCGGGCACTGGCGCGATGGGCCCGATGGTGGTGACCTTCTCGACGCCCCCGTCGAAGGTGGGCTTCTCCTCGACCTTGGTCGCGGCGGCCACGGCTGCGGCGACGGCTGCGGTGTGGTCGTCAGCGATCTTCTTCTTGGCCTCGGGCGTGATGTCCAGCTCCAGCTTGAAATTGGAATTGTAGAGCACCGTGCTTGCTTGGCAGTCGGCCTTCTCGGGCGGATCCTTCGGCCAGTCCCAGGACTGTGAAGTGACGCGGGGCGTGCCCTTGTCGCCTAGAAGCGCAGCCGTGCCGCCTCCGATGATGAGGGCGGCTGCGAGGGCTGCGGCGAGAGCTTGCTTGGTGTCCATGAGCTTCTCCTAGCGCCAGCCGCAGAGTTGGGGCGTCCCTTTGAGACAGAGATCATAACCTTCAACCAGACCATTTAGATTAGCGACTGAGGTAGAAATCATTCCGGGATATACCGCCGACGGCATTGTTGTGAACATACAGTAAGTGCAAGTGCTTATGTCCGTCAGAACTACTGGCGTCCCGTCTGAGTACATTGAAAGGATTCCATCGTTCGAGCAGTATTCCACAACGTGAGCACTGCCCGCCGCATAACCGGAAAACCAACTGCCTTGGCTCCAATCTCCGTATCCATCACGCACCGTCGGATAGACCGCCCCTACTAGATTGTTGTACAGATATGAGGAGTTATTTGAAAGGTAAGTCCCCATGCTAAACAGTTGCCGAGCAGCACTCCACACATCCGCTTGAACATTTTTCACTCGCACGCAGTATTCCTGATGCGGCGCACACCGCTTCGTCGTCGCCAGCGTCTCGCCGCAGTACGGAGTCGCCTCGGCGCCAAGCTCGACCTGGGCTCCGGTGAAGTACATCCCGGAGGTGCCGTCGCCGTTGTAGACGGCAGTGTTGTCAGCAGAAGCCAAGTAAATATCCCCATGGTTTGCGCCTGCTCCAGTAGTTCTTGTGGCGCTAGCGCGACACCAACCATTAGCATCCACGCTTGCGACGGCGGCAGTCACTCCAGGAGACACTGTTCCGACCGTACAATTGGATGCGTCAAAAAAGGCCCCGGCGCCACTTGCACCATCAACAACAATGGCAAACCAGCTACGCTCTTTTGGCTTAGCGTAGACACTTACCGTCCATGCAGTTGCCGTCGATGTGTAGCTCTGGTACAGACGATGAGCAACGCCAGCAGCGCCACTCTCAACCAACAAGTCACCGGCTCCTACTGCAACACCCGTCGGGCCTACAACTGCATCCGCAGTAACAGTTGAAAGGCCGTCGCGTACCCACACCCCGCCCGCCACATGATCCAACTGCTGGCTCCACAGCGCGACGTTCGTCCGCACCTTGCCGATGGCGCCACCGGGCCCGCACGTGAGGGCGGCTGCGAGGGTGGGGCCGCAGTAGTTGGAAGGCGTTGACGCTTGCTCGTGTTGCTCGCCCCATATGTAGAACGAGCCACTAGCAGTTGGAATGAACGGCGTTGTGCATTCGCCGCCTACTGAGATGTTACTCCGATTTTCTCCCGGAAGAGTAGTATAGGTCAATGAGTACCGTGTTGGAGTGGCCGTCAACGTAAGCGTTGGAGAATCCGATCCGCCGATCCACGAAATCCCATTGTTGCGCCCAATCCGAACTTGCGGATTACCGACTAGCGCCCATAGCCAAACCGACGCAGTGTATGTTGTATTTTGAACAACCGCTAGACCCGCACCTGCTGGTACAATTCGAGAGGCACACGTAGGAACTGGTACAATATCTGCCCTATCCGCAGACATACTCCCATCTGGAGCCAGACCTGCATTAGGTGTGACGACGATGTCAGCCGCAATCCAAGTCGCGTTGTCAAACTGCTCTGAATACAGAATTCCGTTCGTCCAATCACTCCCCACCCCTCGCAGCGGATTAGGCATAGACACTACGTCCGCGTTGCACGTCTTGGCCGCGTTCAGCGTCGGGCCGCAGTAGCTCGTTGCGAACGATTGCGCTTCGACCTGGGCGCCCCACACGTAGAAAGTCTGGACGCCGATGTTGACCTGTGCAGCATCATTGAGATCATTGCCGACACAGAACCGCCAATTTGCAGCAGTCAAGTTCACTGGCGAAGTGATCGTGCATCGCTGGTACATGGTGTTCGCCAGTGTAGCTCCACACCGAATGCTGTAGTAGGTCGCCGCACCATTCCACAGGTACAAAAACGGTGTTGCTGGCGTCGCCGTCGCCGACTCAACGAACAACGTACCAGTCCAAATCGCTGCTGAGGCAGTAAATGCCTGGCATTTGGCGCTGTACTCGCCAGGATTGAGGAGCGCGACCGTCACCATCTTGTCAGCGTCAATCGTCCCATCGGGAGAGATGATCTGATCAGCAGTCACGGTCGGCGGAAGCACGGGCCACCCAGCGATGGCAGCGACGGGCCAAGCGAGCAGCGAGAGGACGATCAGAAGCTTGATTGCGTTTCGCATGGTCGTCTCCAAGCTACGGGATGCAGGCGAGAGGGTTGGAGCCTTCGCAGATGCGGGCGGCTTTGATTTCGCCGTTCCATTGTGAGCTAACTCCATCGTAACCGACAACACAAGGAGTGGGCTGCGCCGCAATAACACCAGTTCCTGCCCCAGTTGACGCCCCGGACACAAACACACCGTTCTTATAGATTAGAAGCGTACCCGCTGCATCGCACGCAACCCAGACCGCCTCGGCCGCCGACGCAGAAGACGCCGCAGACACATATTTCTGGGCATTCGTCGCGTCCTTTGTTGAGAAATACACAAACCCATTTTGCTCATTGAAGAACCAAGAATTTGCGCCTGTATCCTGCGTGCCCAATAAGTAGTGATTCCCCGTGGCATCCCATGTGACCGCAGGGGTGGCTCGAACGCTCACGCACCAACTCGTCGGATTCACCCCGAACAGCGGATTGGCGGCAGTCGCGGTCGTCGCGGGGATCGACGTCGGACTCGCTCCACTGGCGACCGGAGGCATGGGGACGGGCGTGGCGGTGGCGTTGGCTTGGTAGAGGTAGACTGAACAAGCCGGTTGGGTCGATGGCTGACCTGTATACGCAATGCTGTTCGGGCCAAGCTGGAGATACCACGTCGCAGCAGTCGCAGTTCCAGATGCGGAGAACTTTTGCCATGTGGACGTGGTTGCTGCTGCTACACTGATGACGCCCGATCCGTTTGTTGCCTGGTAATACACAGTGCAATCAGAACCCACCGCTTTCAAATACGCTGATTCCGTCCAAGGGACTGCACTTGCGGTTAGCGATTGGTACAATAGCGAGTACTGTCCTGCGGCGGTTATTTCCGGGAAATCTATCCTAGCAACATTTGAGGTCGCCCCAGTTGGATCGACTGTTGCCACAACCGAAACGACAGGAGCCAAAACACCATCGTTCGTCACCGCCCATGGGCTCGTCGCCGCCGTCCCCGTCACAATCCCAGCCGCCCCGGTGCCGGTGTTGTTGAGCAGCACCTGATCATAGCTCGATCCAATCCACGCCCCGGACGGTCCCGGGCACAAGGTGTTGGCCGGGCACGAATGCAGCTTCCCGTCGCCGTCGGGGAAGACGTTCTCGGCGGAATTGCGGACC
>Ga0182027_10015189_pt1 | contig 10608 bp, 8 predicted proteins | sample 712E1DmetaG_FD_121300 | JGI IMG/M metagenome (GOLD analysis project Ga0182027, IMG submission 121300) | Permafrost microbial communities from Stordalen Mire, Sweden - 712E1D metaG (Illumina Assembly) | ecosystem: Environmental > Terrestrial > Soil > Wetlands > Permafrost | place: Sweden... | reverse complement strand
TCGACAGGAAATGGATCGCGCACCGATTCAGTGTGTCCTCGTTGATCCTAGGATGAAATCGAAGCTCTCCGTCATCACTGCTTGCCGGGCGCGATTCGGAAAAACGAAAGGTGCCGTTGTTCCAGCCAGCGAAGACGCCCGGCGATGACCGGCGATGCTGGGGCCAGGGAAAAGACCGAGAAACCTGCCTCTTGATAAGCCGTGTTCAAATCGTGTGTTCGCAGGTAGCTCGCGATCCATCGATTCTTTCCGCTGGCCATGATTGCCGCGTTGTCTTCTGGTTTGAAATCACTCCAGACAACGCTGGCCAATGCCAGCCAGACTATCGCAAATCCGATCCGAAAACCGCTTCCTCTTTGGCCCGCCCAGCCCTCGGCTGCGAGGGCAAGTCCGCAAACTGCAGGCATCATGAGGGTGACGTAGCGCCACATGAAGGCGGCCTGCAGGGTTATTTGCAGGCGTCCAAACGCGGATAGCGCCGCATAGAGCAGCGATGTTCCAGTCAGAATCAGGACGGCTCGGGCTCGTGGGTCCGTGTTGCGCCGCCAGATGGTGATTGTGGCGGAGACGAATGCGGCCACCACCAAGCCCAGGATTGCGAATCCGACGACGGCCGACGGAGCTGAGATCTGCCGCCATCCGAGCAGACTTGTGAACATCAGTGCGCAGAATCGCGGGTAATCCCACCAATTGGGCATGGTACGCCAGGGTGTTCCCCTGTCCCAATGATACCCGTGAGCAAAAACTACCATTGCGAGACCGAGCGTGAGCAGGATTAGCGCGAGTTGGCGGCGATCCACAGGCTTCTCGCCGTTCCCCGGGCGCAGCAACAGCAACAGCGCCAGGCCGATCGTGACCGGCACGCCGCATGAGCCGTAGCCGGTAAAGAGGGTCAGTGTGCCGAAAAGACCAACTCCAAGGACCCGTGCCAAAGGACTGGCCGGACCCCAGGCATACGCCAGCAACACGGTGAACAGGAGAGGGAGAATCGAATGGGCGAGATTGGGCGTGAAGACCATCGTCTCCCAGTGAATTGGGCCCAGCAGGAGCAGGGGAAACGCGGCGTCGCTCCAGGAAAGATGTCCGCGCAATCGCGCCGCGAGGGCGATTGCAGCGGCTGTGGCGAGAGAAAGCACTGCCACGGCGGCCCACGACTCGGCGCGCACGTCCCAGGCCGTGGCGTTGAACAGGCACCAATCGATCAGCCCTCCCAATCCCTGCCGGTGTGGCCCGTGCTGCCAGAAGAAACAGCTCCACGGACCGCGATCCTCAAACAAAGGTTCAAGGAATCCCCATTGGTCTTCGCAAAGTACGTCCACGGCATTGGCCTGCACAAACCCCACGAGCCGGACGAGGCACAGGGCGAACGTTCCGATTACGATAGTCGCGCTTATCAATCGTCCGCGTTCACGGTCAGCCGCCAGCGCTTCTTCACCGAGGGGTTCGGTCATGGCGGAAATCAGTCGGACAGCAGCGCGGAGGACGAAGTCCGACACGCGGCCAGCCGATCGTTGCGCACATAGATGCGGCTGCCATGGAGGTCGGCCACTTGCGTATAATAGGTGCGAATGTAGGCCGCCAATTCTGGGAAAATTGCATCGTGCGCGAGCCGTCGATCCTCATAACAGAAATTGCCCGGCCCAACTGCGTCGACGAACACGGGCGGAGCCGATCGTTGCAGGTCGGTCAGATAGAGGTCGCGGTAGTAATCGCGGAAAGGATTGTCAGGGATTTCCGTTCCTGTGATCGCATTGCGGGTGGCCTGCCGCAGGCCGGCTTCGACGAAGAAATTGCTCATCCAACCCCACGTTCCGAGGGATTCGCCTGGGCGGGCGTATTTCATCAATTCTTTCGCAACCGCTCCTTGCGGATTGGAATGATACAATGCGAGGCGCCCTACATAGGGATGTTGGCATCCCGCGCGCTCATAAAGCAGACCTGCGGTTGAACAAATCAGGGCCGCACACAACACGCCACAACGGAATCTGGACCGTTGATTCTCCAAGGCCACCATCATCAAACCGGTGGTCGCGCCAAGCACCAACGACCATGGCACAACCAGCAACTGCCAATAATGGAAGAACGGGCGCCTTGGCACCACGATGCAAACAAAACTGGCAAGGAAAAACACAACTGCGGCGAACACGACAATCCGGAGCGGGCGGGTTGAGTCGCGCGATAGCGGCAGGGTGAGCAGCACCCACAATCCACCACCTGCGAGCCAACTGACGAGAAGACCTTGGTCGACCGAGGAGCTCCGCCAGAACATAAGCAACACGAAACTGATATCCTTTGGATCGGCGTTTACATAGGCTGCGTTTCTAAGGACGTACGAGACCACGGCGGTTCGCCACTGTCCCGTCACTGTCAGGAATAATGCGCAGACCAGCAACGGCGCGCACAATCCTACACCCAATGCGAGAAATCGATTCCGTCGGTCTCCAGAGCGCCCTTCCTGCATCAGGAATTCGCCGGCAATCCAGCCTAGCGTGAGCAGACCGGCCAGCGGGAGCGCTTGAATTTTTGCGAATGCAACGGAGCCCAAGAGCAGCCCTCCGAGGGCATTCCATAGCCAGCCGGTGTTGGCCGTGAACCGTCTCGTGGCCATAAAAAAAGCAGCTGCCAAAAGACAGACCGGCACCAACTCGGTCGAGTAGTGGAGAAGATCGTAGTGCAGGGTCAGCGATTCGAAGCAGAGGGTCGCGAAACCTGTGCATCGCGCGACCAGCCGCCCGTATACAACGGCAATGATTTGATGGGCTAAGATCAAAGCGGCCGCGATGAGACAAAGCGCCGTCACCCGGGCGGAAAAATAGTCGTCCGCTCCATGAATCCAGCCGACAGGAAACAACGCATAAAAGTCGAGCGGACCTGCGGTGCCGCCGTTGATTGACCGCCAGAAAACCGGATCGTGTCGCAGGGTCATCGCGCCGGCGACGAGCTGGCTCTCATCGCTACCCAATTCGCGGGTCACAAACCACGTGGGCCATCGCCCTGCGATGAGCACGAGAAAGATGACGAGCCCCCATCGCCAGTCGGTGCCCTTGCTGTCTTTCCAGTCGGGGCGCAACAGTGGTCGTAGAAGGACGAACAGCGATCCGGCAACAACAAGGCAGACGAACCACCAGTACCGGTCAGGATTTTGGTCAAACCACGACAGCATGGCAGCAGTCCTTCCCTAGCCCGGATGTCTCACACCGCGGCTGAGGCCTGAAGGCCGCGGTGCGAAATATGCGGGCTAGCGCACGGCGCATCCCGTTCAGGGCGGAGCAGTGGTGCGGAGTGGGGCGTGGCAGTTCGATCGGTGAATCCATACCAAAATCGAGCAAAAACCTACCGGCCAACACTGGCAGTGAAAGCTTTTTCGGGAAATCGGCGGAACGGCGTGTTCGATCACCGTGGCCGACGGCGGCGATGGAGCGCGAACCAGATGCCGCCGGGAAGGCCCCAACAAAGATCGTTTGCAACATACAGTACCGAGAATGCGATGGCTGCCTCGCGCGGAGCCGCCCCATGACCATTGCTCAACCCCATCCATTGGAAATATCCGATCAATAGCATCTCGCGCAGACCGTGCCCGTTCACCGTCACGGGCAAAAGGACTGCAAACATGACGACGGGCATCATCAGCAGAATTCCACCGTAGGTGACGTTAATGCCCAGTGCGCGCGCCAAGCAAAAGATCCCGAAGAAATTCGTGAGGTGGATACCGAAAGACAGGGCGGTGGCAGAACCAAGGGTTCGAATGTCTCGCCAGGCCGCAAGGAAGGCGTTCCTGGCATGAACAAGCGCTTCTTTCGCCCGTCCGATCCGACCGTTGTCGGAAACGCGATGCATCAGCCAGATCGCGCCGATCAGCAGAGCCGCAAGAATCAGAGCGCCCGCACCGATCAAGCCTTTTGGCAAGGACGTTCCATATCCAAGGGCCTTCCGCCAAGGACCCGGCTCGATCGCGAGGGCGACGAACACGATCAGGGCCAAAGTCGTGAGAGCGACCAGGCGATCCATGACCACGGTTATCGCGGCTTCGCTGCGCGCGTCAGGCGCCAGGGAACCAACAGCGACAATCTTGTAGACATCGCCGCCGGTGGAGCCGGGCAAATACGAATTGAAAAACTGTCCGCTCCAAATCAGGCGAAGGACATCTGGAAACCTCACGGGAACACGTTGCGCCTGGAGAAATAGGCGCCACCGGATTGCGAGGAGAACAATGACGAGCGGCGCTGCGACGGCTGCCGGCGCAATCCAAAGCCAGTCCAGGCTGGAGAACTGCCGGACCATCGCCGGCCAGTCCAGACGCGTGGCCAGCCACGCAACCAGGACCAGTGAAACGCCCCACCGCAGAAATTGGCCGATGCGCGACACGGAAGGAGTGTCTCGCTAGAAATTGATCCGCTCGCGTTCAACAACAAGGGGACGTTTGTTGATCTTCGTGTAGATCGCGCCGATGTACTCGCCGAGGATGCCGATGAAGAGCAGTTGAACCGAACCGAGAAAGAAAAGGCCGACCACGACCGGCGCCTGACCGATGGGAAATTCCTTCCAGAATAGGAGTTTGAGGGTCAGGTAGACGCAACCCGCTAGAAACGAGAGCAACCCGCAGGCAAAGCCGCAAAAAGTCGCCAGCCGCAGCGGGATTTTCGTGTGGTTGGTGAAACCCAGCATTGCGATGTCATACAAGGTGTAGAAATTGTTCTTCGTGAAACCACGTTTGCGTCGCGGTTGAATGAACGGAATGCGGGCGACAGGATAACCCAGTTCCGAAATCTGGCCGCGGTGATAGGGGTAGGGATCGTCGATCTTCCGCAGATGTTCGACCACCTCCTGGGCATAGAGGCCACAGCCTGTGAAATCCTTCAAAAGATCGGTTTCCGCCAGCAGGGCGATCAGCCGGTAGTAGGCGTGCCTGGCGAAGAAGAAAAGAAGAGACTCCTTGCTCTTACTCTTGATGGCGGCAACCACCTTGACTCCTTGCTCCCACTTCGGAATGAATTGCTCGATGAGTTCGGGAGGATCCTGCAGATCTGAAGCAAGGTAGATCACCGCATCACCGTGGGCCTGAAGCATGGCGTAATAAGGCGAGCGGATATGGCCGAAATTGCGGACATTGAAGATCACCTTGATGCGCCGGTCGGCTCCCGCCAGGGTCCGCAGCACCTCTGGCGAACGATCGGTGGAGCAGTTGTCGATGATGATGTATTCCCACTCGTAGGCAGGAAATTTCGCGGCCACCGCAAACACGCGGCTCACGAGTTCTTCAAGGTTGGCCTCCTCGTTGAAGCATCCGCTGACAACGGAGATCTTTTTCATGAAGAGTCGGGCGGATTGGCGGTAGAACCGGTCTTGCTTCGGGCGTAAAGCCCGGAATTAGGCCGGCTAAGCCGTATCTATGCAAAATGTAGGAAGCGAGCTTGCTCGCGATTCCGAAGTGAGAATCGCCCGCGAGCGGGCTTCCTACGTCGGTCACTTTGCGGGATATTGTCCACGAATGAACACCGCGATTTTTGCATAGGGACGGCTAAGGGCGGTCTTGGATACGCTTCAGGAAATCTAGAGCCCGCGGTTATAAATCAGAGCCCGCAAGTGCTCGCTTTGGGAGTAGGGAGTATCCACCGTTTCAATCGTCAACGGGGCGTCCTTCGGCACCGGTTTGACGATCCGATGTCCGAAGCGACCGAGCAAAAGCTCACGACAGGAGAGCTGGCCCTTTTGCAGCGGGATTGCCAGGTAGATGTCGTTCTCCGACAAAATCTGTCCGACGACCAAATCGCGGCGTGCATAGACCCCGCGCACGTAAGAGTCGAGATAGGAGGTTTCCTTGACCAGCGGTACCTTGCGGCTGTTTCTGGCCGTGCCGCAAAACGCAACGGCCCTGTGAAAGGCCTTGAACCAAATATCGACTTGCTCGGGCAGGGAGGAATAGGGCGCCGTTTGGGCACCGTCGCTATTGATGTCAATGTGACGTTCGAAGGTTCGGGCGCCCTTCCCGTACGCTATCGCCACCGACATCGTCCAGTCGCGGTGCTCATGACAGGAGTATCCGATCGTGTGGCCTGGATATCGGTCGCGCAGATAGTCGATCTGCTCAAGCTCGGCCTCAGTCTCCTCGTGTGGATAGGCCGCAACGCAATGGTTGATGGCGAGAGGGATGTTGCGGTTCTCAAAGAACGTGACGACATCGTCCATGTCCTTGAGGGGAGTGCCGCCGAACGAGATGATGCAGGGCTTCCGTGTGCTGGCGATCTTCTCCAGGAGCAGCCAGTCATTGCTGTCGGCACTTGCGATCTTGATGATGGGCAAATCGAATTCCACGCACCAATCCACAGAATTCTCGTCGAAAGGTGTGGCCATCGGGATGCAGTTGCTCTTTCGAATCGCTTCAACGAGCGTGGCGTAGTCGTCTTTGCTCAGCTGGGTGTCCAGAACCCGGCGAATATACCGGATATCTTCTCGTTCGCGGAAGTCATGATGGACGAAGGTCGAAAGGTCCCGGAACTGGAGCTTGATGGCGGCTCGGACGTTGTTGAAGCGCACGATCCGGCTGTGTTCGCGCACGATTTGAAGTCCACGCGCCAAGCTGCCGAGGTGATTATTGGTCATCTCGAGCACGAACAGATTCTCAAAGACATCGCGATTCATGGGATCGGCGGGCAAGATGGGTGAAGGGGCCGGGTGAAACAAATCAGAGCTCAGAAGCAATGAAATCAGCGAGCGCCGGCCGCAATTGTGTTTCCATGTCAACCGGGATTTTTTCCATCCGACCAGCGCCGCGCGTCAGGATGCAATTCACGGCAGTTCGCGTGCTCTTCTTGTCGAGTTTGATGGCGCTGAGTATTGCGGAGAGCTCCACGGATTTCAACTTGGATCCAAATGGCTCATGCCAAGGCCGCAGGCGTTCCTTCAGTGCGGTGAAATACGCGTGATCGACCAAACCCAGCCGGGCGGAAACAAATGTCGCCGTAAGTACTCCCAAGGTGACACCGATGCCATGGGGGATCTTGTAGTGGGTGGCGGACTCATAAGCGTGACCGAACGTGTGGCCGTAGTTGAGGAGGTTGCGCACGCCGCGGTCGAATTCATCTTTTTCGATAAAGGGCTGTTTGATCCTCAAGGAACTGAACACGCAGCGCGACATCACCCGGTCGTCCGTGGTCAGCGTTGCCAGGTCTGTCATCAATGTTTCAAATGAACTCTCGCCGGTGAGCAAGTGGAGCTTGATCACTTCCCCAATTCCGGATCGGATCTCGTCCCAATCGAGGGTCTTGAGGACATCGTGCGTCAGCAGCACGCGCTGTGGGGGATAAAACGTTCCGATCTGGTTCTTGAATGATTGGATGTTGAGCGAGCTTTTGCTGCCGATACAGCTGTCGCACTGGGCTAGGAGAGTGGTTGGCACCAGTTCCCACCGCACGCCTCGGAATAGCACGGAAGCGACGAAGCAGCCGATATCCTGTAACACGCCTCCGCCCACGACGAGCAGGCAGCCATCCCGCTTGAGGCCGTTCTGAAGCAACCAGGTGAAAACAGGCGTCAACGCCTCATAGGATTTGGCCTCTTCGCTCGCTTTGATGGGCAGGACTTTCTCCGGCGGCAAGACTCTGTCGAAAGCCCCTCGGTACAATTCGTAGACTGCATAATCTGCGAGGCAAAGGATTCCTCCCGCGGTCGTGGTGGTGTCCATCGCGTCGTTGAGCGAAGCATACTCCTCAACTGGATAGGAAAAGTTGCAGCTGCGGACCCTCATCAATTCGATCATTTGCAGGTAAAGCCGCCGTCGATAACCACCATCTGTCCGGTCAGGTAACTATTCTCCTCCGAACATAAAAAGGCTGCAACCCGCGCCAACTCGTCCGGCTGCCCCAGACGGTTGAGTGGAATCGACGCGGCCAGCGCTGCGATTTCTGCCGGCGTGTTGTTCTGCCTCGTCAGCGCGGTTTCGACATAACCCGGGCATAGGGCGTTGACGAGCACCCCATCTGGTCCGAACTCCACGGCCGCACTTCGGGTGAGCGCGTTGAGCGCTGCCTTGGTCATCGAGTAGCCCGATCGACGCTCGCGCGCGACGAGGCTGAGAATACTGCTGACGTTGAGGATCCGACCCCATTTTTGCTGCTGCATGTGCGGGACTACGGCCTGGATGAGCCGCAGCGGCGCGGCCAAGTTAATTTGAAGCATCGCCTGCCAGGCCAGGCCATCAAGCTCATCGATAGGATGTAAGGAATTGATGCCCGCGTTGTTCACCAATACGTCGATGGCCAGCCCCGGAGCCCGGTGAAAGTAAGCATCGATCGAAACAGTCTTCTCAAGATCGAGTTCTGCTCGGGGTGGGGCAAGCACCCGAAGGCCCCGGGCTCGAAGCTCGGAGACGATGGCGGCGCCGATGCCGCGGGCCCCGCCGGTGACAAGCGCGGTGCGTTGTTGGGAAGATTGCATCAGCTTGCTGGGTTGAACAGGTTGGCCTGCAATTCCTCGCGACTGAGAAAAGGAGCCATGTCCTCCAGCGGCGAAGAAAGCATGCGTCCGTCATCAAGCTTGCGTGAGGAAAGTTTCGGGGCGAATCGCTGACCAAGGTCAAGAATCACTTCACATAACGAGGGTCCTGAGGCTGCAAGCGTGGCCCGGATTGCCGCGTCAAGATCGGCATGGCATGCACACCGTTCAACGGCCAGACCGAAGGCGGATCCGACCCGGCAGAAATCGGGGAAACTGAGCCCCGAATCCGTCCCGCAACCGACGATATTGTCGGCAAAGAAGTTCTGCTGCGTTTGCCTGATCGAATGATAACCGTGGTTGTTGAGGACGAAAATCTTCACGGGCAGCTGCCGGCCAACGATGGTCTGCAATTCCTGTAGGTTCATCATGATGCTGCCGTCTCCTGCAAGGCAGACGACGCGGCGCCCCGGTCCGAGCGCCATCGCTGCGCCGACTGCGGCAGGGAGATCGTAGCCCATGGGCGCACATCCCGAGTTATGATAGAGCCGCTGGCCGTTGCGAATACGGGCGGCCTGAAAGGCAGTGACACAGGCAGTGCCGTTGCCACAAACCACGACTTCATTCTCGTCGAGATGCCGGAAGAGCCGGTCCATGAAGCAGTAGGGATTCACATCTTGCTTGGTGTGCCAGTATTCAGGCAGCACGACTGGATACCTCAGCAAACGTTCCTTGCACCAAGCGAGCCAAGCCGCATGACGGGAGACTGGATTCCATCCGGCGGTTTGGCATGCCAGACGGGGAAGAAATGCGGCAAGATCCGCGTGTACGGGATAGTCGATCTTGAGCGTCGGCTTCTTCAATTCGGAAGCATCGATGTCCACAACAGCCTTGTAGGCGTTCGGCGCGAAGTTCTCCCAGTTGTAGCTGACGAGCCGGATGTTCAGACGACAGCCGAGCACAAGGAGGAAGTCTGCGTTCTGCACCGTAAAATTCCCTGTACGATCGCCAAGCGTGCCCGGTCGCCCCGCATATGCTGGATGATCATCCGGCAGCAAGTCGTTGGAATTCCATGCTGGAACCACCGGCACACCCAGCCTGCCGGCAAGTTGGAGGAAAACGTCATACTGGCCGGAGAGTCTGATTCCTGTGCCCGCATAGATGACCGGCCGGTCGGAGGTCGCAAGTTTCTCAGCGACATGGACGACGGCTGCATCGAGGTCGGCGATCTCAAACTTTAGTTCGTCCTCGGTCGGATCGTAACCATTCATCATGGCGGGATCGATCATGGCGCCTTGCACGTCGATTGGAACGTCCAGCCATACGGGCCCTGGACGTCCGCACGTTGCAAGATGAAGTGCGCGCTCAAGATGATAACGGATAGAAGCAGGGTCGGAAACGAGCACTGCATATTTGGTGATGCCGCCCACCATGCGCACAATGTCAACTTCCTGGTCTCCGAGTTGGCGCAACGGCAGCCCCGTGCTCTGAACGAGGGTCTCCCGTTTGACCTGCCCCGAAACGACAATCATGGCCATCGAATCGACGTACGCGCCATAGACACCGGTGATTGCATTCGTGCTGCCGGGGCCGGCGGTGACATTGACGGCCGCCATGCGGTTTGTGAGGCGGAAATAGCTCTCTGCCGCAATGGCGCAGGCTTGCTCGTGGTGGCAGCAAATAATCTCCAGCTTGTGTAGCCGGCCGAACGCATCGTTCAGATGCATGGCGCCGCCGCCGGTCACCATGAACACATGCCGGAGACCATGCGTTTCGAGTGTTTGGGCGATATAGTCGGCGACACGGATCATGGTGGACACGAGGGGAAGGACGCCTGATTTCGGGCGGTCGATTGCTGGGATCGCCCTTGAGTACGGCAATGGTCTGGGACACTCAACTCGGAATCGTCGAACGCCGGAAGGAAATCGGTTGAACGGCCTGGATCAAAGCTGCTGGCGGGAGAATGTGCCGGGGTGGCATCAGCCAGCCGTTCCAGGCGAATGAAGAACTCATGACGACGAAGAAGAGATTGGATGAACGCCACTTTCATTTATCCCCACGGCTGTCCAGTTAAGGGGCTGTCGGAGATCTGCAAGTAGTTGATCGATGGAGGAAAACCCAAAAAACATGGTGTCCTCGATTTGGTTTGGAAAGCCGTGTCCCGGGGGTTTCTGGTTC
>Ga0182027_10015188_pt1 | contig 10608 bp, 10 predicted proteins | sample 712E1DmetaG_FD_121300 | JGI IMG/M metagenome (GOLD analysis project Ga0182027, IMG submission 121300) | Permafrost microbial communities from Stordalen Mire, Sweden - 712E1D metaG (Illumina Assembly) | ecosystem: Environmental > Terrestrial > Soil > Wetlands > Permafrost | place: Sweden... | reverse complement strand
ATCCACGCCAAGTTTCTGGTTGAGCGCCTGGATCTTTTTGGGTCCGAGTCCTGAAATTTCCAGCATGTCAATCAGGCCCGGCGGAATCGAAGCTTTCAGTTCGTCGTGGTATTTTGATTTTCCCGTCTCGACCAGCTCCGTGATTTTTTGTTCCAGTGCCTCGCCGATGCCCTTGATTTCGCCCAGCCGTTTTTCCGCGACGATTTTTGCGAGCGGCTCGCTCAAGCCTTCAATCATGCGCGCGGCATTCATGTAGGCGCGCGATTTGAAGGGGTTTTCACCCTTCAATTCAAGCAACGTCCCAATCTCGACCAGGATTTCCGCGACCCGATCCTTGTCCATGTGCCTAATATGGAATGTCTCATGTCATCTGTCACGTTTCACTTGGCAGATGACATCCGGCGCGTGACACTGAAGAAAATGAATTCAAGGAAAACTTTGCCCGTGGCCTTGACCATTGCCGGTTCGGACAGTGGTGGTGGCGCGGGCATCCAGGCCGACTTAAAAACATTCGCCGCTCTTGGCGTGCATGGTACAAGTGCGATTACTTGTGTCACCGCACAAAATCCAAAACGTGTTTTGAATATCGAGCCATGCTCGCCAAAAATCGTACAACAACAAATCGAAGCTGTGTTCGAGGAACTGCGACCGGTGGCGGTGAAGACGGGTATGCTGTTTTCTGCTGAAATTATCGGTGTCGTTGCCGAATTTTTCAAAGGTAGGGACGCCGCGCTGCGGCGTCCATGCCCACTGATCGTTGACCCTGTGATGATCTCCACCAGCGGCGCGCGGTTGTTGAAACCGGCGGCAATTAAAACTTTACGAGAACACCTGCTGCCACTCGCCACGCTGGTGACGCCCAATTTGTACGAAGCCGGAATTTTGACCGGACGCAAAATTACGACCACCGAAAATATGCGCGCTGCCGCCCGCGAGATTCACGCACGTTTTGGATGCGCGGCATTGGTGAAAGGCGGCCATTTGCGTGGAGGAAGTGAGGCGGTGGACATTTTTTTTGATGGCCGGACGGAACTGCTGTTGACCGCGCCGTTCGTGAAAGGAGTTCGCACACATGGCACTGGTTGTGTCTATTCAGCGGCGATTACAGCAGAGCTTGCGTTGGAGCATGATTTATCGGAGGCGGTAAAACTTGCCAAACACTGTGTCACTCGTGCCATTGCGCAAAGCTATTGCATTGGACGGCATTTTGCGCTCAATCCTTTTCCTTGAGCGCATAAAACGTAATTGGAAAAATATATTGCTGCTTTTCATACCCAATACCACCATTCGCTTGGTCGATTTTATTTGATATGGAAACGGTGCGCGGAAACTCAAACAAAGGATAATAACATGTCCATGACACGACGCAAAGCCATCAAACTCATCGCCGCATCCATTCCCACTTTGAGTGCCGCGCGTGCTTTGGGAATGGGAGGCTTTAATCAATATTTGTCTCCCCGTGCTTTGGAAGCCACGCGCTCTCTGGGTAAGGCAATGGCATCCAGCCAAAAAATTGCGAAAGGTCCATTTCAAGGCACACGTGAATCGCTCCGCGCGTATAAAATTCCACAATGGTTCGCTGATGCAAAATTTGGCATTTGGGCGCACTGGGGGCCGCAATCGGCCATTGAACATGGCGATTGGTACGCGCGCTTCATGTATATGCAGGGCTCTCCCCAATACAAATATCATGTCGAGCATTACGGTCATCCGTCGAAATTCGGTTACAAGGACACGATTCCGCATTGGAAGGCGGAAAAATTCGATCCCGATTTCCTCGTAGGCCTCTACAAAAAAGCCGGGGCGAAATATTTCATGAGCATGGGGGTGCATCATGACAATTTCGATTTGTGGAATTCAAAATATACGCGCTGGAATTCGGTGAAAATGGGACCCAAACGCGACATCGTGGGTGAATTTAAACGCGCAACGCAAAATCACGGGCTGAAATTCGCCGTTAGCGATCACCTTTGGATCAGTTCCAAATGGTTTTCAGTCAGTCACGGAAGTGACAAGACTGGTCCAATGGCCGGTGTGCCCTATGACGGAACGAACCCGCGGAATTTCGATTTGTATCACGGTGAGGGGAAAATCTACTGGGATTTGCCATGGAACGAAGACGGCATTCCTGATTCATGGAAGCAGCGATGGTTTCTGCGTATCAAAGACCTCGTGGATAAGTACGAGCCGGACCTGCTCTACAGCGACGGTCACATTCCCTTTGAAGAGTGGGGATTAAACCTCGTTGCCCACTTGTATAATCAAAATGCAAACCGCAATCACGGCGAGGTTCAAGCTGTCTATACGAGCAAACGCCGCGCAGATTCGGAAGTCGGCACGTGCGCCTTTGACGTGGAACGCGGCGTGGTGGACACGATTTGGCCGCGCCCATGGCAGACCGAAACCTGTATCGGTAACTGGCATTACGACGTCAATGCGCATTATAAATCACCGAAAATGATCATGGACATGCTGGTGGACGTGGTCAGCCGCAATGGGAATTATATGCTGAATTTTCCGTTACCCAACAGCGGGATGCTGGATGATCGCGAACTGAAAATCCTTTCTGAAATCACATCGTGGATGGCCGTAAACAGTGAGGCGATTTATGGCACGCGCCCGTGGAAAATTTTCGGCGAAGGCCCGGCCACAGCACAACCTGCTCACGGTGACAGTCAGTTCAATGAAAGCAAACGCAAGGAACTAACCTTTGAAGATGTTCGTTTCATGACCAAAGACGACACGCTCTACACCTTTTTCATGGGCTGGCCGGAGAAAGAAGTGAACATTCCATCATTGGGCACCAGCCGCCGGTTTTTCAATGGAAAAATCCAAAACGTCGAATTGCTCGGCTTCGGCGGCAAAGTGCAGTGGACTCACAGCCCTGAAGGATTAAAAGTCCAATTGCCGTCCGAAAAGCCGTGTAATTATGCCTGCGCTTTGAAAATCAGTGGCATTGGGCTTGTCTAAAAGTAAACACGCGATTTCCGTGCAGTTTCCTTTTTACGCCGAAGCGTTTACAATGCCGGTGTGTCCGAAACGCTCGTCGTCAACGAAATCTATTTAAGCCTGCAAGGCGAAAGCACATTTGCCGGTTTGCCTTGTATTTTTGTGCGGCTCACTGCGTGTGACTTGCGCTGTTCGTATTGCGACACCGCCTACGCCTTTACCGAAGGCAAAAAAATGTTGCTTGGAGAAATCCGAATGGAGATTCAAAAATTGGCAGCACCATTTTCAAACCCAAAACTCAAAATTCAAAATTCAAAGTTGCCACTCGTCGAGCTGACCGGCGGCGAACCGCTGCTTCAAAAAAATACCGTGCCGTTGATGAAGCAACTTTGTGACGACGGCTTCACCGTTCTCCTTGAAACCAGTGGTGCGCATGACATTTCTCCAGTGGATGCCCGGGTTCGCCGGATCATGGATTTGAAATGTCCCAGCAGCGGTGAAGTCGGGCGCAATCATTGGGAAAATGTCAAACATCTCAAGCCGACGGACGAAATCAAATTCGTCATCGGTACGCAACAGGATTATGATTGGACGAAACAAACGATTGCCGAACACAAACTCGACGCTATTTGTCCATTATTGATTTCATGGGTGTACCCGCTGGCATCGGGGCAGCACGATAAGTCGCTGAAAAGAGTTCCATCAGGGCAGACGCCTATTTCACGGCAGCAACTTGCGGGAAAAATCATTGCCGACGCACTGCCAGTTCGTTTCCAAATTCAAATGCACAAAGTAATTTGGCCGCCGGAACAGCGCGGGGTTTAAGCCACAGATGGAACACAGATTGAACACAGAAATACACAACCGCATTTTCTCCCTCTCCACCAACGAAGTTGGGGGAGAGGGCCGGGGTGAGGTGGCGCGTGAAACTCAAATCACCTCGCCCTGTTCCTCTCCCCGCTTTGGCGGGGCGAGGGGAAAAGCACCCTGCATTTCTAAATTTATCCGTGTCTATCCGTGTCCATCCGTGGTTGAAAAATGAAATCACAGCAAACCATCCAACTGCTGCGGGCCTACGAGTCCCGCAACATTGTGTTCATGGAGCCGGACGGCTCGTGGCCGATTGTTTGGGAACGTGCCAGGGACGTTTTTGTTTGGGACACCGACAGGAAAAAGTATCTGGACCTGTCCGGGGCGTTCGGTGTTGCTGCTGCGGGCCATGCGAATCGGCACGTCGTCAGGGCCGGTCAAAAACAAATGGCGCGGTTGCTCCACGCGATGGGCGACGTGCATCCACATGCAGGCAAGGCCGAACTCGCGCGCGAGTTGAGCCGGCTGACATTCGAGCGCTGGAGCAATGGCAAAAAATCCGGCAAAATCATTTTCAGCAATTCAGGTTTTGAGGCCGTCGAATCCGCGCTGAAAACCGCGATTCTTGCCACCGGCAAGCCCGGCGTCATTGCGTTTACCGGCGCGTATCATGGACTTGGTTATGGCGCGCTCAACGCGACGCACCGTGATTTTTTCCGCACGCCGTTTCACAACCAGCTCCGCGAGTTTGGGCATTTTGTGCCATTCCCTCAAAAATCCACCAAACTCGCTTCCGTGGAGTTCGGCGTCCGCCATTTTTTCCGGCGCGAACGCATCGGCGCGGTTCTGGTCGAACCCATTCAAGCGCGTGGGGGCATCAATGTTCCGCCGCCGGAATTTTTGCCGCTACTCCGTAAACTTTGCGACGAACACGGCGCTTTGTTGATTCTCGACGAGATTTACACCGGATTCGGGCGCACTGGAAAATGGTTCGCCTGCGAACACACCGGCGTCGTGCCTGACCTCATTTGCCTCGGCAAAGCCCTTACCGGCGGTTTCCCGCTCTCGGCTTGTGTTGGTCGTGCCGACTTGATGGATGCCGCGTGGCCCGCGTCGCGTGGCGAGGCGATTCACACCAGCACATTTCTCGGCCATCCTGTTGGCTGCGCGATGGCTTTGGCGCAAATCAAGGAAATCGAGCGACTCAACCTTTGTAAACGGAGCGCGGAACTTGGGGAATTTTTGCTTTCACAACTCAATTCGAAATTTGAAATTCGAAATTTGAAATTCCAAATTCGCGGTTTGGGCTTGATGGCAGGCGTCGAATTGCGATTGCCTGATGGCAAACCTGCAACTGAAGCTGCCATGCAGGCCGTCAAAGACATGTTGCGTCGAGGCTTCATTCTTTTGCCTGAAGGCGAGCACGGCAATGTCATCAGCTTTACGCCGCCGTTGATCATTTCGAAAGTACAGTTGCAACAGACAGTAAAGGCGCTGGCTGAAGTGTTAAGATGAACTGTGAATATTTGTGGGTAGCGCCCGCGCCTCGCGGGCTGATTTCGGCGTCCCGCCGAAATCTTCCGTCCTCTTTTAAATTTTGCGGCTGTTTTGGGCTTTGGCGAGACGCCAAAGCCGACAGGCGGGACGCCTGTGCTACCCCATGAAACTTTCTGAAATGCGAGACTTGCTGACGCAGCGGGGAATTCAACTCACCAAATCCCTTGGCCAGAATTTTCTGCACGACGGCAATCAACTCCGGCGCATCGTCAAGTGGGCGGAATTAACAAAGACGGACAAAGTCCTTGAAATCGGGCCGGGACTGGGACCGCTCACCGAATTGCTTCTGGAAAACGCAGGTGAAGTTCTGGCCATCGAAAAGGACGCACGGCTCGTGGAATTTTTGCGCGAACAATTCGTAAATTTACAACTCAAAACTCAAAACTCAAAATTTGATCTACTCCACGACGATGCGTTGGAATTTCTGAAGCGCGAACGACGGGATTGGAGCGAGTGGAAACTCGTTGCCAATCTGCCGTATTCCGTCGCCTCGCCGATTTTGGTGGAACTGGCCTGTGGCGATCGCGCGCCGAACCGCATCGTGGCGACGCTCCAACTCGAAGTCGCGCGGCGGCTTATGGCCAGGGCTGACGATGAAGATTTCGGCGTGCTGACGTTGCTGGTGCAGCTTGATTTCAAGCCGTGTGAATGGTTCAAAATCCCGGCAAGTTGCTTTTTTCCGGAACCCGACGTTGATTCAGGATGTGTCGTCCTGGAACGGCGCGAAACGCCACTGTTGCCGGATGACCAACGTCCGATGTTTGTAAAAATTGTTAAGCGCGCCTTTTCGCAACGTCGGAAAATGATGCTCAAATTGCTGAAACAGGATTGGCCGAAGGAAAAACTGGAAGCTGCGTTTGTTGAACTGAAAATCCCGCCGCAGGAACGCGCGGAAAAGTTGAGTTTGGAGCAATTTGTCCATCTGACCAAAATTCTCTGCGCCGAAATATGAGCGAAGAAATCTTTGATGTTGTCAACGAGCGCGACGAGGTGATTGATGCCAAGCCGCGAAGTAAAGTGCATCGACTCGGTCTTCTGCATCGGGCGGTGCATGTGCTGGTGTTCAATTCACGCGGCGAGATTTTCCTCCAAAAACGTTCGATGACAAAAGACCGGGAAGCCGGCAAATGGGACTCATCAACGTCCGGGCATGTAGATTCGGGGGAAGATTATGATGCCTGTGTCGTGCGCGAATTGCATGAGGAACTCGGGTTGAAATTAACCGCCCCGCTCCAAAAGCTTTTCAAAATTGGCGCGTGCAAGGAAACGGACGCGGAATTCGTCTGGGTTTATCGTTGCGAAAGTGAAGGGCCGTTTCGATTGCATCCCGATGAAATTGAATGCGGAGGTTGGTTTACGCCGAAAAAAGTCACGCATTTGATTGCCGAAAAGCCGCAAGATTTCGCCGGCGCGTTTGTTTTAATTTGGGAACTATTTTTAACCGCAGAGATGCAGAGGCGCGGTGGGAAATAGCGTTAACCATTAGCTGAAACTTCCCGGCTTTACTTGCGGCAAAAATGGAGTAGTTATTCAGTCATGCAAGATTTTCTGGTTCCCATTGTGGTCGAACAGACCGGACGCGGTGAGCGGACGTGGGACATTTATTCGCGCCTGCTCGTTGACCGCATCCTTTTCCTCGGCACGGCCGTGGATGACGCCGTGTCGAACGTTGTCATCGCCCAGCTGCTTTTCCTGCAAATGTCCGATCCGAAGAAGGACATCCATCTTTACATCAACTCGCCGGGCGGCAGCGTCACGGCCGGGCTGGCGATTTACGACACGATGCAATATCTCACGTGCGACGTGAACACCTATTGCGTCGGGCAGGCGGCCAGTATGGCTGCGGTGTTGCTCGCGGCGGGTACCAAAGGCAAACGTTATGCGCTGCCGAACGCGCGCATCCTGATTCATCAGCCGTGGGGCGGGGTGCAAGGACAGGCTTCCGATATCAGCATTCAGGCCAAGGAAATTTTGCGGCTCAAAGACCGGCTCAACGAAATCCTCGCCAAACATTGCGGGCGCAAGGTTGATGAACTTACTCGCGACACCGATCGCGACCGGTTCATGTCGTCCGCAGAAGCGAAAGAATACGGCCTCGTGGATCAAGTGGTGCAATCCCGCAAGGAAATCGCCGGCTTGGATGAAAAGACTTCTGCGAAGGTTTGATATAAGATTTTTGTAGGAGCCGAGGTAACGAGGCTCTGTTCAACTTCGGATTTCAGGTTTTGGAGTGAGCCTCCTTACGTCGGTTCCCACAATATTTCACTTGCCGATGTCTTCATTCCAAAGTTCCGGCTTGGCTTTGATGAAATCGCGCATGAGTTGAATGCAAGTCGGGTCGTTCAAAATTTCCACTTTCACGCCTTGCGAGCGGGCGTATTCCTCCGGACCTTTGAAAGTCACATTTTCACCAACAACGATGTGCGGGATTTTGTAGAGCAGAATGGCGCCGCTGCACATCGGGCACGGCGAAAGTGTCGAATACAAAACACAACGTTTGTAGACTGATGCTTTGAGCCGGCCAGCATTTTCGAGACAATTCATCTCCGCGTGATGAATCACGCTGCCACGTTGGATGCGCTGGTTGTGTCCGCGCCCGATGATTTTGCCGTCGAGCACAAGCGCCGAGCCGATGGGGATGCCACCTTCCGCCAGACCTTTTCCGGCTTCTTCAATGGCTGCTTGAAGGAATTGATCCATGCACGATTGGAACATTTTTTTAGAAGAATAACAAGGTAGGGACGCGCGGCCCGCGCGTCCGTGCATGGAAGGCGGAACTTCCGCCGGTCGCCTCGGCGAGGCGACCCTACCAATTTTACCGCGCAAAAATCTGGCGGATGACGTCTTCGATCGGTACTTCCTGAATGTCAATGTCGGTCACCAGCAAATCATCCAGCAGCGATTTGCACACCGGAATGACGCGGTCGCGTTTGACCTTGAACGTGATGGAGCCGACGTTTTTTTCCACGACCTCGCCATAACGCGCCAGATTTTCCGCCGGGAAATTGTCCACCTTCTCGCATTGAATGGTGACGAGTTTGAAGTTGGCAAAACGATCCACAATCTCGCTCAATTTGCCGTCAAAGAAAATTTTGCCATGGTCAATGATGATGACGCGTTCACAAAGCGCCTGGATATCGGCCATGTAATGGCTTGTGAGCAAAATGGTGGTTTTTTGCTCGGTGTTATGGCGGCGGATGAATTCGCGGACGGTTTTTTGGGAAATGACATCGAGGCCGATGGTGGGTTCGTCGAGGAACAGGACTTTTGGTTGATGGAGCAGGGAGGCGATCAGTTCCATTTTCATGCGTTCACCGAGCGAAAGTTCGCGCACACTGACATTGAGTTTGTCGCTGACGTTGAGCAATTCGCCCATTTCAGCGACGGTGCGTTCGAAGCGATCAGTGGGAATGCCATAGATTTTTGAGTTTAGTTCAAGCGAGTCGCGTGCGGGCAAATCCCACCAAAGCTGGTTTTTCTGACCGAGCACGAGCGCGAACTGGCGGCGGTAGCCATCGGCACGTTCCCACGGCACATAACCCAGCACGCGCGCCGAGCCAGTTGTGGGGTAAAGTAGGCCGGCAAGCATTTTGAGCGTGGTGGTCTTGCCCGCGCCGTTTGGGCCGAGAAAACCGACGAGTTCGCCGGGTTCAATCGTGAAATGAACGTCATTGACCGCGACGGTTTGTTCGTATCGTCGTCGGAAAAGCCCCTTGATCGCACCGGTAAAGCCCGGTTGTTTTTTGTAGGTGCGAAAGGCCTTGGTCAGGCCGTTGACTTCAATTGCCGGCATGGGAAAATTTTCAGTTTTTAATTTTGAGTTTTAAGTTGAAACCAACCTGCCGGGGATTTTGAACTCAAAACCAAAAAATCAAAACTCAAAACTACTTAACGCATCAACTGCTTTTCGATGTAGTGAACGACTTGGCGGACGTTCGAGTCCACTTCCATGCGGTCTTTGACGAGGCGGCAGGCATGCAACACCGTGCCGTGGTCACGCCCACCAAAGGCTTCGCCGATGGTATTGAGCGAATTTTCGGTCATCTGGCGGGAGAGATACATGGCGATTTGACGCGGGAAGGCGATGTTTTCCGGTCGGCGCTTGCTGGTCATATCGGCGAGACGGATGTCAAAATGCTCGGCGACCTTTTTCTGAATGACTTCGATATTGACGGAAAAGCGGCCTTCTTCATGGAGAATTTCACGCAACAAGCTTTCAACAACTTCAATACTCAATTTCTTGCCGGTAAGTGAAGCGTAGGAAGCGACACGGATGAGCGCGCCTTCGAGCCGGCGAACATTGGTGCGAATGCGATTGGCGAGGAAGTTCAGGATGTCCTCGGGCAGCGTGACACCCATGAGTTGCGCTTTCTTTTGCAGAATGGCGAGGCGCATTTCGACGTCCGGTGGCTGCAAATCCGTCACCAAGCCCCACTCGAAACGCGAGACGAGGCGGTGTTCGAGTCCCTGAATTTCACTGGCTGGACGGTCGCATGTGAGCACGATTTGCTTGTGCGATTCGTGCAGTGCGTTGAAAGTGTGGAAAAATTCCTCCTGAATCCGTTCCTTGCCGGCCAAAAATTGGATGTCGTCAATCAGCAACACATCCGTCTGGCGGTATTTTTTGCGGAATTTGACAAGTTGGTTGTTTTGGATTCCGTCGATGTATTCGTTTGTGAATTTTTCGGACGAAACGAAGGCGACGCGCGCGCTTTTCCTATTGCTGACGACATGCTGGCCAATGGCATGCAGCAGGTGTGTCTTGCCGAGACCGACACCTCCGTAAAGAAAGAGCGGGTTATAGGATTTGCCGGGTGCCTGGGCGACGGCGAGCGCGGCGGCGTAGGCAAAGTTGTTGTTATTGCCGACGACAAAGGCTTCAAACGTGTTTTTGGGATTAAAACCGAATTCGCCGTTATGTGTCGCTCGTTCGTGGCCAGAGTTGGTGGCTCTTGCTGTTTTAACCGGTGCTGCAGAAGGCGCGGCGGCAGGATGGGCATTTGCGCCGGCAACCTTGAATTTTACTTCCAATTGACGCCCAGCCGCTGCAGCCAAGGCGTCTTGTAACAGACTGAGGTAATTGTCCTTAAGCCAGACTTCGCAGAACTCGTTGGCCACTTCCAAAGTAAGATGGTTGGGATCAATCTCACCGGCACGCAGTGGAGCAAACCACATGTTGTAAGTGTCTGCATTCAACTTGGAACGAAGATATTCCCGAGCTGAATTCCAAATTTTTTCTGCCGAAAGCTGCATTTAAATTCCGTCAAAAAGCTTGTTTTTCGAGCGTTTTAT
>Ga0182027_10015186_pt1 | contig 10609 bp, 6 predicted proteins | sample 712E1DmetaG_FD_121300 | JGI IMG/M metagenome (GOLD analysis project Ga0182027, IMG submission 121300) | Permafrost microbial communities from Stordalen Mire, Sweden - 712E1D metaG (Illumina Assembly) | ecosystem: Environmental > Terrestrial > Soil > Wetlands > Permafrost | place: Sweden... | reverse complement strand
CGCGCGCTCCTGCGCCGCGCGCTCCTGCCTCGCGCACTCCTGCCTCGCGCACTCCTGCCCCGCGCAACCCGCCCCGCACGCTTCTGCCCCGCGCGCTCCTGCCCCGCGCACCGAATGATGGAGGGTGCGCAGAAGTGGATTTGCCGGCGCTCTGTGGAACGGACCCCCAGGTCCGCGCGGGACGCCCCCCGTCCCGCTACCAGCTCGCAGAATCAAGCGCTTGCCACTGGCGAGAAGCCGGCCAGGGGGCCGGCTGCGGACCTGGGGGTCCGCCCCACAAACTGCGCAGATGTTCGGTACCGGGAAGAGTGCGTGGCATTGGGTTTTCAACCATCGGCGGGCTAGCGGCCCGCCTGGGCGGCATTGGCAAACGCTCGCGAGAGGCCGATTGATAATCGGCCGCAGGTTGAAAACCTGCCCCACAAGGGCGCTGCGGGCCTTGCGCACCGGTACGCTCGGATTCGAGCGGTTTTGCGGGCGAATCGCCTCCACGCCCACTTCCGCGTCGCGCGCCCAATGATGGGGCAATGGGTTCGGTGGAACCGGAAAGAAAGTACAATTGTGAGTTACGCCATTCGGGGCAGGGGAGGGTTTTCCATGAAGAAGGTTTCGCGGCGCGCATTTTCCGGAGCGGTGCTGTCGGCCACGGCGTTGGCGGCGGCGCAGGAGAGCGGCGGTCCGGCCAACCCGGCGAGCCCGGCCAAAGTGGATCTGCCTTCGTGGAAGCCGTCTCCGGCCGGCGGCGACCGGTTCGAGTTTCCCGGCAAACCGTCGCCGCGGACCAAGTGGACCGTGCCTGGCCCGCCGCGAAAGTACTTCCCCGAGTGGCTGCCCGCGCTGTTTGAGCGAACCCTCGAAATCGACGAGTGGAGCGGCGGGAAGGCGCAGTTGCGCTGGATCTTCACCGGGCCATCGGGTGGCTTCACGGTGGAAGCGGGCAACGGCAAGGCGCGGCTGGCGGTGAGGTATTACGACTCGCCGGGGCTGAGCAAGGTCCCTCCCGTGCAAGCCCGCGCGGGCCGCCATCCGGAAGGGCTGTGGGAGGAGTCCAGCGTCGAGTATGGCGGAGACCTGAAGGCCATCACCGTGGTGGCCGACTACCGGCTGACGGTGCGGGTCCTGTTGAACGGCAAAGAGGCGCTCTCATCCCGCGCGCCGCTGGATGCGAACCGGCACCAACTGGCCTTCGCGGGTGAGGATGGACGGGTGCGCGGGCGGCTGCTTCCGCCGGCCACGGAGGCCTCGACGGTGGATGTCGATGACGCCGTCCGGTTCCAGGAGATTCTGGGATGGGGCGGCACCACCACACCTCCCGCTTTCGCGGAATTGAGTCCGGAGGGCGTGCGGGAGTGGTGGCGGATTCTGGCGGAGTACAACCTGCTGCTGCATCGCGAGTATCCCACCGGCGCGATGCTGAACCCGGAGATGACTAACTGGGACCGCCCGGAAGATGCCGCTCCGCATTACTACGGCGATAACTTCCCGAACTGCGAGACCAGCGACTTCCCCTACATGCGCAACGTGCGGCGCTTGGGCGGCAAGGTGATCTTCGAGTTTTGGGAACTGCCGCCGTGGGCCAGAGTGCGCAATGCCGAGGGCAAACTGACGGACGCTCCCGAGATCGACGCCTATGTGAAGGCCATGGTGCGGTATTGCCAGGTTCTGCGGGACAAGATCGGGAAGGCGCCGGAGATCGTCGGCATTCAGAACGAAGTGACGCAATCGGCGGAGAACTGGCGGAAAATGGCGCCGGCGCTGCGCCAGGGGCTGGATGCCGCCGGATTCGCATCCACCAAAATCCACATGCACAACGCCTCGAGTTTGACCGCCGGCGTCGCCGCCGGAAAGGCGTTCCGGCAAGAAGCGGCAGTGTGGAAGACCATCGACTACGCCACCTCGAACCTGTACGATTTCCAAAACGACTTTCACGATCCGGACGCCTTCGACGCGCGCCTTACCCAGTTGCGCGACGCCACCGCGGGCAAGCCGTTCATGGCCGTCGAGCTGTGCGTCAACAACGGGGAGTATCAGACGCGCGCGTACCGCGTGGCGCTGGCGATGGGGCAGCTCTACCACAAGGTGCTGACGCAGTTGGACGCGTGCGGCGTGATGTATTGCTGGACGCTGCTCAACGTGGTGCAGCCGTCTTACGGATGGACCCGAACCCTGCTGGCGCCCGATCCGGAGCACGGGCTGAAGCCGGTGGCCTCCAGCCACCAGTTGCGCGTTTTCGGGGCTTACACCCGCAGAGTGCGCGAGGGCATGACTCGGGTTGGCGCGGCGAGTTCGAACCCGCACGTGCTGGCGACGGCGTTCCGCGGCGCGGGCGGCGAGAGGACGCTGATTCTGCTGAACCGCTCGGCGGCCGCGCAAAAGGTTGCCGTGAAGTGGCGGGGCGCGCAGTTCCGCTATCTGGAGACGGCCAGTCCGCGTGCCGAGAACCCGGTCGCACCGAGCCCCCAACCGGCGGGCGGCGGCCTGGAAGTGCTGGTGGACCCCGGCGCCATCGTTACCTTGACGAACGTCGAGTTAGGCAAAGCGCCGGAGGATTTGACGCGGGCGTAGGGCCGGGCCTTTGGCGGCCCCGTTGGTTCAATGCCGGGTCTGGTGGCCGGCGGCCTCCCAGCGGCCCACGATCAGGTCCACCAGGGAGGGCCAGGCGCCGGAGGGAAGTTCCAGGGTCCGGAACAGTTCCACGTATTCGGGTTTCTTCAGCCCCATGCCCGCGAAGGCCAGGAAGAAAGCACCGTCGCTCTGGTACGCGGCGATCTGCTCCTTGCGCCACTTGTCGGGCTCCTTGAGGTATGGCATGAGGTAGTCGATCACGGCGCTCAGGGTGGCGCCGTCCCTGGTGCGCACCGTCCAGAGGTCGGCGCCGCGCACCTGGGCGATGCGGCAGACCATGGAAAAAGCCTCGGCGTTGAACGACGAATAGGAGAGCGACCGGGTGCGGGCTTCCTCGCGGGGCGCGCTGCCATCCTTGCGGATCTGCAACGGGAAGACGGAATCGCGATAGAAGCCGAAGGCCATCTGCTCGGTGGCGGTGTCCTCGGCGAACGAGGCGACAGCGGCCACCTGGGCGGTCCACCAGGAAGCGTGGTTGTTGCCGCTGTGCTTCTCGTCCGTGCCGGGCTTGCTGTGCGTGAGCCAGTGGAGGTATTCGATGAACCACTCGCGCACGGCCTTCTGATCCTTGGTATCCCAGGCGCCCGTGTTGGCCAGGAACTCCATGCCCTGGATTGCCTGGATGAAGACCCGCCCGTCGAGAACTCCGGCGCTGCGGCCGTTGCTCGATCCGCGAATCGCCTGCGCGTGTTCCAGATCGGGATTCATGCGCGTCTGCGGATTGATGAACCAGGCTCGGATCACCAGGGCGGCGCGTTTGCCGTAGCGCGGGTCGTCCAGCAGATAGGCGGCGGTGCCGAGAGAGAACACCGAGTCGCACATGGCGTTGAGAGCGGCTTTGTTGGCCTGGAACCGCGAGGGGTTGGTGAGACCGTCCTTGCGAATGTAGGGGCCGGTGGGGTTGGCGGGATCGGGCCACCAGTAGGGGGCTTCGCTGTAGTAATCGTGGATGTCCAGGTCCAGGTCTTTGGGGCGCTCGGAGGTAACCGTCCAGGGGCCCTCGTGGAGGCGCTTCTCGGCCTCGGCGCGCAGGCGGCGGACGGCATCCAGAGTCCAGGCCTCCTTGCGGACGATGGCGCTGTGGATCGGCTCGGCCTCGTCGTCCGAGACCAGGGTCATCGGAATCTCGGCTGCGTGGACGGAACAAGCCCCCAGCACCAGAAGCGCAATCGGAAGTCTCACCGTACCAGCAATTGTAGCGGATTGCTGAGCGGTCCGAAGCCGCGGTCTTTCCCTGGCAACCGCCGGCCGTCTGCCGCCGAAACGGAGCAAACTGTAGACGGTGACGGAAGCCGCTGTCCAATACGTCTCCAATGAGAGCGGCGAGCCAGCCGCCGTGATCGTGCCCATCTCTTTGTGGCGCGACATCGCGTCCGAACGGGAAACGGCTTATCTCTTGAAATCGGAATCGATGAAACGCCGCCTGCTGGAAGCGGGTGAGCGCCAGCACGGCCTCTCGCTTGACGAAATCACTGCGAAAGTTGGAATTTGACGCCGCCGCGTTCGAGGACGTCGCGTGGTGGGTGGAGCATGATCGGGCGGTTGCCCTCCGGATTATGCGCCTGGTGCGGATATTCAACGGGAGCCATTCAGCGGCGCTGGAAAACCCGAGCCACTGAGGCATGAACTGCGCGGTTGCCGGTCCGGACGGGTTGACCGGGAGCACCGCCTCGTCTACCAGGCGCAGCCAGACAAGAGTCGAACCCTCGCCTGCCGGTATCGCTACTGACCGCCGGTTGCGGAGAGCTATGCGCTCTTGGCCCCGTCACTCCTCGATGATTCTCGCCAGGCAAGTGGGCTTTCCGGGAACTTGGACATGCGCGCGGCGTCCCGATTACCCGTTGCGAAACGCGAAAACCGGTTTCCTCGCGAACGCGGCTGTTTGGCGGAGCCGAAGACGGGTTCCGGAGGAAAGGGACCCCACCTGCGCGATCGAAAGAGGGCGGTTCGGTATATACTGAACACGACTATGGCAGCCAAAATGGGAGTTCCAAGCAAGATCCTGGCGCTGATCGGCGAGGTCCCGGTTAGCCTGGTATTCGTTGGGCTGATCTTCCCTGCGGCACCGGCGCAGGCCGCTCCGCCGCCGGCGTGCGGAACGCAGTTTCAATATAGCTGCTCGGCTGCGACCTTGGGAGGATACACGGTGATCACGCCGCTCGCCTCCACGGGCCAGACCCAGATCATCGGCTACAACCAGTCCAACTCGGCGGTCTTCAATCAGACCATTCCCTTTCCGCCCACGGGCTCGGCGGCCACCGACGTTCACGTTCAGCAAGCGGTCCTCCAGGCCGACGCGCTGTTGGCCGCTCAGACGGGGGTGGTGCAGGCGCAGACGCTTCCCTCATGTTCCACTTCAGGGCCCCCCTGTATCGCACCCAATCCCGGGGGAGAGACTGTGGTCACGAACTCAACCACGTACAGCTACGTAGCCGTGGACACGCCGGTGAGCCAGCGAGTGGATCAGTATTCGACCACGCTGACGGCGATTCTCAACGGCAGCCAGACGGTGTTCCAGCAGACCTACGCCCTGCCCTTCAGCGATCCGGCGGTGCAGGCGGCGGTGTCACAGGCGGACGCGATACTGGTGGCCGACAAAGCCAGTCCAAAGGCTCCGGTCCTGACCTCGAATCCCACTCCGACGCAGGGCAGCCAACTCTCCTACGTGCTGACTGGCGTGGGTGCAAGCGGGAATGTGTCGGTGACCAGCACCGACACGTTCGGCCCCGCCGCGATCACGGTTGGCGACAACCAGACCGATGTCTTCATTGTCCTGGCGGGGCAGTTGGATACTGACGTGAACACGAGCGAAGAATACAACGTCGCCCGCAACGCGGTTACCACCACCACCTACCTGACAACGCAGGCTTACGAGATCGATGGGAGTGGCCCGGTGACGGTGCCGGCTCTGTCCGGCTGGGGTCTGGCCGGGCTGGCGCTCCTGCTGACCGGATCTGCTTCGTTGCTTCTCAGGCGTCCCCGCTCGTCAGGGTAGAGCGGAGCCCGGTCGCAGGGATGTTCCTGCGCGATGCGGCCCTTATGACTGGTGCGAATCCTGAGCGGGACACTGCGGGCACAGCCGTCCAGTCCGCTCGTCCAGCGCGCCACTGGGCGGTTTGGGCGCTGGGCGGGCTGCTGATCTTCATCGTCGCTTATCGTTTCGCCCAGCCCATCGAAGATGGCGACGTCTTCTGGCACATGGCGTATGGGTCGCAAATGGTGGACCATCACACGCTCCAGGTGGACCACTCGCCGTACTCCTGGATGCCCGCCTCCAATAACACCATCTACTGCGCGTGGGCCGGGGAGTTACTGTTCCTGGCGGTATGGAAAGTCTTCGGCATCGCCGGGCTCTTCGCGTTGCGGTACGGAGCCGTGATCGCGGTCCTGGGACTTCTGGCTCTTCATGCCCGGCGTTGCGGGGTGCTGGCGCGTCCGGAAACGCCGTTAGTGATGTTGGTGACGGTGCTGGCCAGCGTGGCGGCCACCAACCCCAAGCCGGAAATGCTGTCACTGGTGTTATGGCACGCGCTGGTCTTCTGCTGGTTCGGCCTGTTACTGGCGCGGGATCGCGGAGGGAACCTGTTGCCGTGGATCTACGCCATGCCATGCCTCGTTCTGGTTTGGGTCAACACGCACGCCGTATTCCTTCTGGCCGCGCCCTTTCTCGCGATCGCCACGATCACAGGACTGATCCGGCTGCCCAGGCGCGAGGCCGGCCACATGGCCAAGGCGGCGGGGTTGTGTCTGCTGGCCACCATGATCAATCCGTACGGCCCACGATATCCCATTCAACTCATTTCGGGGGTGGTGCACTTCGCCGGGCGGCCCGACATCGCCTGGAACAACGAATACCAGCCGGCGACCGGAGCAGCCGGCCAGTATTACCACCTGCCGGAATTCCTGCTGTGGATGGCGCTTGGCCTGGCCGCCGCCTGCGCACTGAGCCGTCAGCGGCGTCTGGCGGTGGTGGTGCTGTTTTGGGCGTACGTCCCGTTCTACCTGATCTATGTGCGGTCCACCTTCATGCTGCCGGCCATCTTCGCGTACGGCGTGATAGAGTTGTCGCGCGGCGCCCATCCGGTCCGATTCAGGAATCTCAGCGGAGCGCTGGCGGCTGCCTTGTTTCTCTGGTTCGGCGGACGGGCCTTGTACGCCGCTCACAGTCACCCCCAAACCGACGCATGGGTGGGGTTTGGCATCGCGTATTCCCAGCCCGTGGAAGAAGCCGAATTCCTGGCGCTCGGCCATTTCGGGTCGCGTATTTACAACACTTATAACGCGGGCGGCTATCTGTTGTGGCGGCTGTACCCGCGCTACCAAGTGATGGTGGACGCGCGCAGTTTTCCCTACCTGAGCTGGTTCGATGAGTTGCGCCAGTTCTCTCTCACCCGGGATCTGAATCGGTTCGACGCGTTCCTCGGCCGGCATCCGGCCGATGTCGCGGTGGCCGATTTCCAGACGGATGCGGTCTGGCGGTCGTTCCTGAATACGCCGGGATGGCGGCCGGTATTCTACGGGCCCTCGGCAGCGGTGTTCGCTCCGGGCGCCGCCGGGGAACCAGTGCGATCGGCTCCGGGCCTTGGCCATCTGCGCAACGGCGCGGCGGCGGTCAAAGTGTTCGATTTCGCCATTGCGGTTTCGGACTATCGAACGGCCTGGGACCTGCTCGATCAAGTGCAAGGTCCGTTGCGCGGCCAGGTGGACGCGGCGACGCCGCAGCGCATGCGGGACTATCGCGAGGGCCACGAGGCGCTGCTTGCGCACGACTACCAGCGGGCGTGGACGCGGTTCAGCGCTTCCTTCCGCCATCACACCATCGACGGCAGGGACAACACGATTCTCCTGGTGTTGAAGGCCCTGGTTGAGATACGAGCAGATGACCCGAGAGCAGATAAGCTGCGAGAGGGGTTGAGGCGCCTGGTGGGGCAGCCGTAATCATGCCATTTTAGCCGGCTCAATCCGGGTCTAATAGTTCTCAGGATGTCCGGCATGGCCCGTCAACGGCACAGGAAGACCCGATCTCCGTTCTGTCCCACAAAGGACCATTTTCGAGACGGTTCGGGCAGGTCCGCGTCCAGGCGGAGCGGGTCTGGAGGTTAGGCCGTTTCTTGAGACCGACGCCGCTGAAGATGAATGCGGAAAGCTGAACCGCCCGGTGTTCCCGTCAAGCCGGCTCGCGGCGCGCCAGGAGCTCCGCGCGCAAGTCGAGGCGGCGGGCGCCGTTCATCCCGAGCACCAGGACAGTGGCTCGGCCAATGGCCGTAAGCCCTTCGATACGCGGACCCCGCCATGCAAAGTGCGCGGTTCCGTGTCAGGCCCCAAACCGGCCCCCAACGGGACCCAACAGGCCCCAACGGACTGCAACCGGGACACAAGAACGCCGACGAAGGCATGGTCATATAATGGCAGACATCATGCCACTAATCGACAAGGTGCAGCAAGACATGGTAGCCGCCATGAAAAGCCGCGAGGAAGCGCGCCTCAGCGCCCTGCGGATGATCAAGGCCGCCTTGATGAAACAGAAGGTGGATTCGCCCAAGCCGGTGGACGAAGCCGCCGAAATGGCCGTCCTGAAAACGCTGATCAAGCAGCGCATCGAGGCCGCGGACGCGTTTCGCAAGGCGGGCCGCGCGGAACAGGCGGACAAGGAAGAGGCCGAGCGCCGTCTGATCGAAGCCTACCTGCCGGCGGCGGCCACCGAGGCGGAAGTGGACGCGGCCGTAGCCGTCGCCCTGGCTGAGACCGGCGTCACGTCGCTCAAACAGATGGGAGTGGTGATGAAGGCGGCCCAGGCGCGGCTCCAGGGGAAGACGGTGGACGGCAAGTCGATGAGCGACAAAGTGAGGGCAAAACTTCAATGACGCCTCCCGAAGCGAAGAAATTCCGGTCGTACGTGCCGGACAACACCGAGATGCGCGAGTTCACCCTCCGCGCCATCGTGCTGGGGTTGGTGATGACGGTGGTTCTGGGGGCGGCCAACCTGTACCTCGGGTCGCGCGCCGGCATGACCATTGCGGCTACCTATCCGGCGGCGGTGATCGGCATGGCCGTTCTGCGTTTGATGAAGGGCTCGATTCTGGAAGAGAACATGGCCCGTACCATCGGTTCGATCGGCGAGTCGGTGGCCGCCGGCGCGGTGTTCACCATCCCGGCCTTCATGCTGGCTGGGGTCTGGCCGGTGTTCGATCTGCAACACGGCTATTGGAAATCGGTGGCGCTGATGGCGGTGGGCGGCACGCTGGGCATTCTGTTTGTCACCCTGTTGCGGCGCGTGATGGTGGAAGATCCCGATCTGCCGTTCCCGGAGTCGGTGGCGGCGGCTGAGATTCACAAGGCCGGCCAGCAAGGGGCCAGGGCGGCCAAGATTCTCTTCGCCAACATGGGCCTCGGGGTGGTGGTATTCTTCCTGGGCGCGGTCAAGCTGTTCACCGCCAGCAAGGATTTTCTGCTCAACGTAGGCGTACTGGGCAAGAGCATGGTCAAGCTGACCAAGATCGACGGCTCGCCCGTGGTTCAGGCGGGTGCGGTGACGACGTTCTCCGCCCCGGCCATCAGCCCGGCCTATCTCGGCGTGGGCTACATCATTGGCCCGCAGTTGGGGGCGCTCAACTTCGCCGGCGGCGTCTTTGCCTGGGGGTTGCTGGTGCCGCTGCTGGCGTTTTTCCTGGGACCGCAATTGCAGTCCTCCGTGCCCGGAACCGAGGGCGGGTGGGCGGACGTGGCCGGGTCCATCTGGTTTAACATCGTGCGGCCCATCGCGGTGGGCGGCATGCTGGTGGGCGCGTCGTTCACGCTTTTCCGCATGCGCAAGAACCTGTGGCTGGGCATGAAGCGGGCGGTAGCGGACCTGAAGAAGTCGGCGGCGGCGCACGCATCCACCACGCGCACCCAGCGCGACCTGAACAGCAAGGTGGTGTTCGGCGGCCTGGGGGCCGTGCTGGTGTGCATGGTGGCGCTGTACTACTATTTTGCGGGCCAGCTCCCCGGCGCCGCCGTGGCGGCGGTCGTCATGATCGTGCTGGGGTTCTTCTTCGCCGCGGTGTCGGGCAACCTGGTGGGCATGATCGGCTCGTCGAACAACCCGATCTCCGGCCTGACGCTGTGTACGCTGGTGGTGGCGGCGCTTCTGATGGTGGCCTTGGGGCTGCGCGGCAACGCGGGCGTGGGCGCGGTGCTGGGGGTGGCGGCGGTGGTGTGCGTCTCCTCGGCGGTAGCCGGCGAAATGCTGCAGGACCTGAAGGCCGGGCACATTCTGGGCGGCACGCCGGCCAAGATGCAGATCGGCGATCTGCTGGGCATTGTGGCCGCCAGCATGGCGCTATTCTTCCCGCTGATGTGGCTGCACCAGGCCTACACCTTCGGCACCAAAGAACTTCCGGTGCCGCAGGCGGGGTTGATGGCATCGCTGGCGAAGGGCATCGTGGGCGGCGACATGGCGTGGCCGCTGGTGGTGGTCGGGGTGTTCATGGGATTCGGACTGATTCTGGTACAGGTGAAGAGCCCCATGCTGTTCTCGGTGGGTATGTACCTGCCGCTCGAGACCACCTTCGCGATCTTCGTCGGCGGCCTGTTCCGCTGGGCTACCGACAAGCTCCGCGACAAGGGCAACTTCAACGAGGCGCAGAAGGCGCGCATCGAAAACGCGGGGGTATTGACGGCGGCGGGCCTGATTGCGGGCGAGGCGTTGTGCGGCCTGGTTGTGGCTGGCTTCCGCGCCTGGGAGAAGAACCGCTCAACGCCGGCCCACAAAGTCCACATTCTTCCGGTCTGGAACTGGGCGGGAGCGGACTGGCTGGGGCTGGCGGTGCTGGTGGCTGTGGGGGCGTTCATGATTCTGCTGCCGCTGAAGAACGCCGGGCGGCCGGACGAACCCGCGCCGCCCACGGCGATTATGTAGCATGGGAGGCATCATGAACTACTATCAAGAGCACCAAGCCGAGTTTCTGGAAGGGTTGAAGACGTTCCTGCGGATTCCCAGCAT
>Ga0182027_10015185_pt1 | contig 10610 bp, 10 predicted proteins | sample 712E1DmetaG_FD_121300 | JGI IMG/M metagenome (GOLD analysis project Ga0182027, IMG submission 121300) | Permafrost microbial communities from Stordalen Mire, Sweden - 712E1D metaG (Illumina Assembly) | ecosystem: Environmental > Terrestrial > Soil > Wetlands > Permafrost | place: Sweden... | reverse complement strand
TAACGAAAGTAAGACTTGGGCAAGGTGCATTTCGTGTACAATTGACAGATGCATATTTTAGAAAATGTTCTATTACAGGCGAAAAAACATTACCTGTTTTAGAATCTGCACATATAAAACCTTTTTCTGAATCAGGTCCAAATCATTTATCAAATGGTGTTTTATTGAGAGCCGATCTACATAAATTATATGATTCTGGTTACATTACTTTTACAAAAGACTACAGGATTGAGGTAAGTAATAAAATTAAAGAAGAATATGAAAACGGTAAAGAATATTATAAGCATCACGGGAATGAGCTTATAATCCTTCCAGAACGCTATATTGACCGGCCAAACATTGATTACATTGAATGGCATAATTCAAATGTTTACAATGGGTAATTAATACAAAATTATAGTTTATGAAACTCCGTTCATTCATAACCAAGTGAGGGGAATGCCGAGCAAGTTACATGGTTGTATGGTAAGATTATTCAAATTTCTGATATTAAATGACCATTTTTAAATTCAATATAATAAATGAATTATCTTTCCAAAGCAAAGAGCAGTTTTAAAACCAAACTTAATTTATTCCTTTTCAATTGTGTAATTAATAAGGTTGATTTTACCTTCGATAATTTTCAAAAATTTTCCATTGATGAAGTTTTGGTTTATAAATATACTACAGTTTATTGGCAGCAATCAAAGGATTGTGATGAACTTGGGTTAAATATTTTAGAGATTGAAAGTCAGATTAATCTGTTAAAACAAAAGCATATAAACCTGATCAATGATTTGGAGATAGATTATATTAAAGTTACGTTTCCAAAATTATTTCCTAAGGAGGATTTTGAGGATTTGATAAAGGGGAAAGAATGTCATTATTGCCACATTACAGAAGATGAAATTGATCAATTGGGTGTAAATAACAAATTGAATAAAAAGAATTTCAGGGGTTGGCATATGGAAATTGATAGATTAAACTCAAATTATGAATATAGTTGGGATAATTGTGTTATGGCTTGTTATTGGTGCAACAATGCTAAAACAGATGAATTTACAGAGCCTGAATTTAAAATTATTGGTGAGTCTATTACTAAAATATGGGAAAACAGGTTGAAAGATATTCATTAGATAGCTATAAACTTTAATCTCAATCATTCTTCCTTGTATTTTCAAATTTATTTGGTTTCTATAATCCAGTTTCGTATATTTCGCTGATTTACAATAATTTAATAGTTATTATTATAATTTTTAATAAATAATTATGATTACAGACAGCGAAACCAATCTTGTTTATTTTAGCTCATTGATTGAAACAAATAAACATTATAAAGCCTTCTGGAATAGGATGGAAGAAATTCTCAATTATGATAAGATATATTTTAATTCTATTGAGAACACAAAAGATATCTGGTGCCGGGATTATATGCCAATACAGATATCAGAGAATGAATTTGTTCAATTTTCCTATTATCCTGATTATTGCCTGCATCCAAAATACCATTCATTGATTACCCACCCAACCGATTATTTAATCAATGAGAAATTCAACATAACAAATTCAGAGTTGATTATTGATGGAGGAAATATTATAAAATCTGGGTATGTAGTAATAATTACAGATAAGGTATTGACTGAGAATAGAAAGATTTATGGTTATTCAAATGAAAAAATAATATCCAAATTAAAATCAACCCTGAAAACCGATAATATTTTTATCATTCCCAAATTACCTGGTGATATCTTTGGCCATGCCGATGGAATGGTAAGATTTCTGAATGATGATACTTTATTGGTTGCTGATTATTCTGATCAAAGTTATTCCTGGCAGAAAAAGATGGATTTAGCTCTAAAAAAAACTGGATTAAAATTGATCCCCTTTCTGGCAGTTCCAAATATCGAGAAGAATAAAGATGGGGTCCCCTCTGCAAAAGGAATTTATATAAACTTTGCCCAAATTGGTAATGTAATCCTGTTTCCTCAGTTCGATTTACCTGAAAATGATAGGGAAGCATTATTACAGATGATTGATTTATATCCTGATTGTAAGATTATTCCTGTGAATTGTAATGAAATTGCTATTGAAGGAGGTGTTTTGAATTGTATTACATGGAATATCAAAATCCCGGATCCCATTAAATATAAAATTCCTCCTTATGATTTCCCAGTCTATGATGATCTTGAACAATATATTTATGACCGGCTGATCTTATATTTATCTACCCATGACTATGAATTTATACTTTTCTGCTTCAAAGCTGCATGGGATGAAAATAGAGGGGATAATATATCTGCCGGAGATTTCCAAAACATTGCTTATCAACTTAATCATACAATTCATGATACAAATCCTATCCCACAATATTTTATTGATCATACCATAAACCTGATTATAGAATATCTCGAATCCAAAGAAGTTATTGTAAGATAAAATTAACACATAATGCTTTCTTAAATTGTTGGAAATTCCAATACTATTTCATCTGGAATTGACATTAAAGATAGTTCTATAGTTAAAGCTAAAGTAAATCATTATAATCTTATTGGAAATTCCAATGATCTGTTACATGTAAATACAATTCATAGTAATAAGGATAATATGATTGGAAATTCCAGTAATAATTTTACTAAAGTTAATAAATGTTGTAACTTTATAGTTGTTTTGAAAGTTGATTATAATAAAGTTATTGGAAATTCCAATCATATAGAACATGTAAATAAGATATTATGGCAGAATCAAATGATTATAAATTACTTCTTTCAGATATTATCAATCTGGTTGATAGTAATAAAGAGGTTCCTGAAAGGAATTATTTAATTGGTAAATGTTTGGTTAATTATAAACAGGATTCAAATGAAGATCCTTTGGAAGAAATTTCGAAAACACTAAATAAAAGGTTCGGTGAAGGATTTGGTACTTCCAATTTAAGTGATATGATGAGATTCTATAGAAAATTTTCTTATTATCCTGAATTAGAAGTATATACTAAGAATCTTGAATGGACTAAAATTCTAGAATTACTCAAACTGGAATCTAATGATGAAATTAATTTTTATTTAAAAAGTATTGTTAAAAATAAATGGTCTAAGAAAAAACTTAAAGAAGTTATAAGTAAAAATGAATATTCAAACTTTATTAAAAAGCTTGATTCAGGAAATTATCAGTATGATATCGAAAAAATAACCATCACCAATTTTAAATCTATTGAACATATTCAGATAGTTAAACCTCCCAGGTTCTTAGTCTTTGCCGGTGCTAATTCTTGTGGTAAATCCAATATTTTTGAATCGTTGGATTTTTTGATTCACACAATGCGGACAAATGGTGGTGAAGCATTTGGGTTATTTGATGGTGAGAAAAATATTATCAATTTTAAAGCACAAATAAAAGAACATGATCCTATAAATTTTGATATAAAAATTGAATTGTCTGATAATATTGATTTTGGATTTAATTACGACGGGATGAATATTAAAAAAGAGAAATCATTAAGTGATCGTTTCAATGATCAATTCACTTCTTCCTTTTCAAGAACATTTATTTCGGGTTCAAAAACACCTCCGGGTATATTGAAACAAACAAATAAGCTCGATTATGATGCAAAAAATTTAGCTGAAATATTAAAAAAGATATTGCTGGTAAATGATAAAAGAGAGGATATAATAGAATGGCTTAGTCTATTCATTCCTGGTTTAAATAATATTGAAGTTGAGAAAAATAATCTTTCAGGTAAGGAGGAACTTGCAATATTTGAAAAGAATTCAAAAAATCCAATATCTGGTTCTCTTATTTCGGATGGTACTTATAATATTATTTCGTTATTAGTTCTATTATACCAGTCAAATCAACCTCAGTTTTTATGTATTGAGGAACCGGAAAATGGATTGAATCCAAAGTTATTAAAAGAATTTGTTGAATTATTTAGGAATGTTTGCGAAGAAGAAGGCCATTATATTTGGCTTACAACTCATTCACAAACTCTGGTTTCTCAATTAAAACCAAGTGAGTTGGTTATTGTAGATAAAATTGATGGGGAAACTCGTATAAAAAGATTTTCTGACAGCCATATTAAAAATATCAGAATGGATGAAGCCTGGATAAATAATCTATTGGAAGGAGGATTGCCATGGTAAAAAAAATCGGATTTATGTATGATGGTGAGACAGAAGAAATTATTCTTAAATCTGATTCCTTCAAAGATTATTTACTTCAGCGAGATATTCAATTAATAGGACCTGTTAAGTTTAATTATGGTAAGATTAATTATTATACTGAACATTTACAAAACAAAGGTGCAGTTGAAATTATCATCTTAAAGGATCTTGAACAGTTATCCTGTTATTCAGAATTAAAAAATCAATTGAATCCTTTTGGAATATCCAATATACATAAAGTTATTGGGGTGAAAAAAATGATGGAAGCTTGGTTTTTAGCAGATGATGATACAATTCGTAAAATTCTTAGAATCGGTGCAAGTACTCCATTTAATTCTAACCATAATCCTGAAACAGTTAATAATCCTTACGAAAAGATTTGTGAATTATTAAAGCAACATTCAAATAGTCAGGGGCAAAAGTTTAATAAGAAAAAGCCTACAAAAACATTATTAGCTAAAAGGTTTATTGATAATGGTTTCACTATTGAAAATGCTTCCAAACACCCAAATTGTCCGTCCGCAAAATATTTTATTGATTATTTGGGCTAATTATTAAATTTAAAATTATGAAGAAGTTTATTTATGTGCTTTTATTAGAAATTATTAGTTTATTCAATATTCATGCTATTGGACAGACGGATATTTCTTATATAAAATCTAGTTATAAAGAAATCAAAGGTAAAATGAGTTGTTATTTTTACAAACAAGATTTTGATCAGTATAAAGAGATAAGAAGTGCACTAATTTTAAATGTGTTTGATTATTACAGCTTACATCAAATTTATGATAGTGATTTAAAGAAAAAAATATTTAAAGAATCGTATGAATACAAACAGAAGCTAAGTGAAATCCAAAAAGCAAAAACTGAAATAATAAATTCGACTTATTACTTAGACTTTGAACCTGAATATTATGAAAGAAAAGAAACAACTAAGTATGATATAAGCACAAAAAGGTTTTCATATACTAATGAATTTTATTCTACTGAAAAATATAATCAACTAGGCTTTATTCAAATTGATAAAATTTTATTCAAATGTCCTTCAGGTTTTTATGTAAAGCAAATAAAAAACGAGCATGGTGGTGTCGATTATATTAAGGAGACATTGTCCTTTAGAATAGAAAATGAGAGTATGGCTTTAAAAATAGAAGAAAATAGTATGAATATCAAACTTCTATTTTTATTTTCTTTTACTCAGGCATTGGCTTTCACAAATCTTGATTATTTTGGAATACCCAATAAAGATTATTATTTAATGACAAAATTGAAGAAAGTAATTGTCTATAATAGCTCAACCAATGAAATTTATGCGGAATTTAAACCTGTATCATCCCAAAAATAAACATAACTTATAGTCAATTTATTCTTCACCCTTTTCCTTTTGCCCTATAGGATACCCACCCTACAGTGGAAGGTTACAGTTAGACAGAGGGCAAAAGAAACCCACCAAAGCTGTAATAACATAATTGCGTATTATTAAACAGCGGTGGATCTGGGATAAAAGGTCACCGGTGATCGTGCTGTTAAATAATGCATTTATGTTAATCAGCCCCACTCAGATTTCCATAGCAAGTATCCGGCTTAATCCATAGGACAGTTTTCCAATTTCAGTTTACGTTACCCTTGCTTCACACAGCAGCCCTCCGGGCTAAAGATACGGTATCCGTTAGCCCATGTCACGGACAGAGTTCATTCACGGACAGTATTTCAATTTCGCTTCATTTTCATTCATTCCCTCATTCCATTCCGCCACCGTTTCATTCTGTCATTTCGCAAAAGTGTTTTTTATGCCTGGCTACAATCCCATGTGTAAAATAAAGCTTAACCGGTAATGGTGATGGGGGGTTAGAAAATCAGTTAAGCATAATTTTACACCGCACAAACACATTTGCTCATTCCATCATTCCACTATCGCTACATTTCATTTCGTTCATTCATTTCAAATCAAGCTCTATGCAGTGCTTAATTCAAGTGCCTGCAAGTTGTGCAAGAGTAATTCCGGTAGCTTCAACTCCATTCCGCTGTGACACTTCGTCCCTCAGTGACACAACTCCATTCCGTTTTCGCTATCCTCATTACACTTGCTACCCCGTCTACTTACGTTTTTTGTATTGGCATTCCTGACATCCGAAGGTTGACTTTAATGAGTTTTTGATACCCAGATCCTTCGTCTTTTTCGGTTGAGTTTCATTATACACCCATACCTGACAGCATCCAACAGGTCATTGAACCTGTCAATCGGTACATTCAACGATTTGCCGTTGATGTCCTCTTTCCATTTGTAGTGCTTTAGTTCCCTCTGAAGATTTATAGAAGTCTGCAATATGTTCAGTTTATACCGTTTCACTACATCAATCCCATTCAGAATAGAGTCTGGCCCCTTCACAGTAGGTTTGATGTTAAATCCCATCTTATAGATTTCATAGATGCTTTTGGGTTCAGCACTATCAGCAAATATTTCATCCGTTCTCTTGATCCTGAGCTCCAGCAGCCTTTCCCCAATATCCTGATTGGTAAGATTTGTTTCATAGATCAGTTCCTGGATAAACAATTCCCCTTCCTTCATTCCGATCTTTACAAGGGTAGTCGGATCATTGGAATAACCGAAGTCCATTCCATAAACAACCATTGAGCAATCATCCGGAAACCGATCCACCAATTGCCAGTTAGTATAAATCGATCCCCTCACCTGTGCCATCTCCCCCAGACCATAAATTTTCCAGTAACTTTCATCAATCTTAATCAGATTCTCAATCTCCCTGATTTGCTCCGGCTCTAAAAAGGCTGCATTATCCCTGAACGTTGATTTGATAAAGGTACAATCATCCCTGGGCAATACGATGTCGTATATCCAATGTTCCTCCATTGATGGATTATAGTCAATATATATTTGCTTCTTCGTCCTGATCGACAGCTGTACCCAATCCTCCAGAGTTAGTTCATTGGCCTCATTGATAAACAGGTAATCCCTTTTAGCCCCCCTCTTTTTTTGTGGCTGATCCAGCCCCACAAACTCAAACAAATTCCCATTCAGCCTGTATAAATTCTCCGACTTATTATGATTAGTTTCTGAGTACATTTCATTTGACTTCAAAATATCAAAGAAATCCCTCATTGCAGTGGCCTTCAGGGCAGTAAGTGTTTTCCTGCATATCGTAAAAACATTATCCAATTCCTCAAATGCCTTTACAAAAATCAGCAGCTGCAGAATGGAATAAGTCTTTCCACTACGAGAACTCCCCTGGTTAACTACAACCTTGGTCTTCGCCTTGTAGTTTCTTTCAAAAACATTACTAACCTTTATTTTCGGATTCGATTCCATTCAGCACCTCAAAAGTTATTTTGGTTATGGTTTCACCTTTACTGGTCAGGTCGGTTTGGGTTCTCTGTAATTTTGGTCGGATAAATTCCTGCAGCTCCATCCAAAGCTGTACCTTTTCTTTCGGGCTAAGAGCCATCAAATCAGTTTCAAGGGTTTCATCCAGTAATTCCAGAACCCTTTCAATTCTTTGCTTAACTTCTGCAGTAACTTTGTTAGGTATTCCGGCTTTTCTCAGTCCGGTGTGCCCGGCTTCAAATTGTCCTTTGTCATTTCTTTTGTCCATACTTATCCATACTTTATGGTTATTGATTCCTGTAAATTAATTTCTCAATAGTCGATATGCTTACACTGTAGCGGTCACTCAGGTAAGCTTTAACTGTCTTATAAGAGTATTCCCCTCCTTTGTATAACCTCATGTATTCCTGTCTGATAAGCCAGTTTTTGGCATCCTCAATATGTAATAGACCAAGTGCTAGGAAATAGCTGATGTCTATTCCATAATGATGGATGATATCCTTAATAATTCGCTCTTGATTAAACATTTAATTTATCGATGCTGTTATAGATTTTTAAAAATTGTTGATGTATTCCGTTCAGGCTGGTAGTCACTTTCCCCTCTTTGTTGACCATCTCAATATGATTCTCAAATTTGATCCTGAGTAAGTCGGCCAGTCTGACCAGTTCATTCATTGAAGCCTTAACATCATTTTTCCCCGGCTTCGGGATAATTTCTACATCAGTTCTTTTTCTTTTTCGGAAGTGTTTCATAATAGTCATGATAAATTAATTAATCGAATTGCCAGTCTTTACGTTTAAACCCTGACAAATATACGAATTAATTTGGAAATTTGAAACATAATTTATTGATTATCAACTTACAGTGTAAATTAATGCATATGAGAGTAATTGTTAACTTCATTCTAAAATTATCAGTGTTTTATGACAAAGTATCTCAACACGGACGTAATTTATCATCAAAACTTAGAATCAATTTCTTCGCAAGATGGTTTTATAAAAGGGATAACGATAATCAGGACAGGTGAGGCAAAAGGGCATAACCTTTTTATCAATTCCCAGTTCCTTGATGATGTCGTAAGGTTAGGCAATGAAAGATCTGCCGGAATTAAAGCAAGGTTCGGACATCCCAATATTTGTTCAACTGCTCTGGGCACTTACCTTGGCAGGTATAAAAATTTTCAAAGAATTGATGATAAGGTTATAGCTGATCTTCATCTTGACCAATCAGCCAAAACAAGTCCCAAAGGGAATCTTTATGATTATGTTCTGAATCTGGCTAAAACCAACCCGGATATGTTTGGTGCAAGTATCTCTTTCAAAAGAGGGGAGAGCACCTTTGAAACAATTCAGTTAAATGGCAAGGATGTTAAAAAGGAATTTGCATCAATTACTGATTTATATGCAACCGATCTTGTAGATGATCCGGCTGCAACCGATGGCTTATTTGAAGCATTCCAACATGAAGATCTTGCTTCGCAAGTAACATTATTCCTTGATTCCCACCCTGAATTATTTGACTTAATTGACAAACAGCCTGACTTGATTTCTGATTTCATCATTAAATATAACAACTACAAATCTCACTCAGAATCTGAACTCCCCTCTTTTTCAAGAGAGGGGTCAGGGGGAGAGTCCACCGCAACCTCAAAACTAAATTCTATAAAAATGAACATCACTGATGAATTTAACAGCCTAAAGTCCTGGCTGAAGGAAAACTTCACCTTAAAAACAAAGCCTGATGATTTCGAAGTTCAGGTCAATCAAAAATTGTCTGAATTTGAAAAGCTGATTGCTCCGCAATCCGATTTTCAAAAAGAAAAAGAGGGCCTTGATACTAAAATATCAGAACTCACCGGCCAGAACAAAACCCTTGAAGACAAGATACTTGGTCTCGAAAGTAAGATCAATCAGCTTGAAGCTGGTGGCACCAGCCTTGAATCTGAAGGTGATCCTTCATTAAATATTTCCAAGCCTGTTGATCAGGCCGGAAAAGAATTACTGCAGGCAATCCCCGAGGATCAGAAAAGACAATTCAAGATTCACTCAAATAAGGTTTCAAAATCTAAATCCGAATAACCATGTCAAACATTTTCACACAATCCACCTCCCCGGAGTTTACAAAACAAAGTGTAAATGAATTCTTTGTTCAACCCATGTTCATGGGTGAAGATATCAGGGGTGCAATCACTGTCCGAACCGACATTAAAGGTACTGAAAAACTTAACAGAATTTCAAGACCTTCAATGATCACCAAACCAAAAACCAGCCCGGGTTTCACACCCACAGGAACCTTTGCCCTCACATACACTGACCTGACCGTTAAACCGATGGCCATTGAATTTGAACAGAATGGAAGGGCATTCTGGGGTTCTATTGTTCAACAGCTTTTAGCTTCAGGATATAAGGAAGATGATGTTGAGCAAATGAAAAGCCCTGACATATGGAATAAAATCATTCTCCCGGTCATTGCCGATGCAGGTCAGCAGGACATTATCCGACAAATGTATTTTGCCAATCCTACCCAGGAAACTTTGACTTCCATGATTCCTACTGGTCTTGTTGATCCCAATTATTCCGGTTATTCTGGTTTGCTGAGTTTATTTTGCAACGACCTCTTTTCGGGAACAATCCCCTCTGCACAGCATGTAAATATTGTTTCCGGAACAACTGCCGTCAAACAAGAAAAGGTCATGACATTTACTTATGGTGCCACAACATTAACGGTAAGAATCAATATCAATGGTGTTGATTATGATGAAGCATACACCACCAGTGCTCAGGTTACTATGACCAACTGGTTTAACCATTGGGGTGCAACTGTAAATGCCAGGTCTGGTATTAACGGTGTTGTAGTTACAAATCCAAGTGCCGGGGCAATTAAAGTTGTTTCAAAATATGGAGGTCAGGCTTTTACAGCTGCTGGCTTGGCAATGGGTGGAGGTTCTTTTGCTGATAGTGCTTTAGTAAGCCCTGTTAAAACTGGAATCCTTGGCACTGATGAAGCTGATACAACTTTAGAATCAATGCTTGATGTTATGCCCCCCGAATTGATGGAATTTGATCCGGTCTTTATGATAACAAATTCAATGTGGAGAAGCCTTGTTAAAACCTTCAAAAACTTTGCTACT
>Ga0182027_10015184_pt1 | contig 10610 bp, 7 predicted proteins | sample 712E1DmetaG_FD_121300 | JGI IMG/M metagenome (GOLD analysis project Ga0182027, IMG submission 121300) | Permafrost microbial communities from Stordalen Mire, Sweden - 712E1D metaG (Illumina Assembly) | ecosystem: Environmental > Terrestrial > Soil > Wetlands > Permafrost | place: Sweden... | reverse complement strand
ATTGCAATTCAGTTGTATTGTAAATAAATCTTTTACAATGATTAAATATAAAAAAATAATTTATTTTCTCTTCCATGCTGCTTCGAAAAATCCTTTTATTGATTCTGCGAAGAAACTTGTTTCTATCCATACAGCAACATCATAATTAGGATGAACATTCTTGTCGTCAGTAATAAAGAACAATAGTTTTGTGTCATCTATCAAAACAAAGCGGGCTTTAACTTCAGTAAAATTTTTAACTTCTACAATCCCCTTCAATTCTCTCTCTAATTTTTCTGTATCTTTATTGTGTGGAACTAATATTTTTACTGCAACACCTTTCTCTGCGACTTTTCTTATTGTTTTTTCTATGTGTTGCATCTTTCTGATCATTCCTTCTGCCGAAGTCATTATATATATTGATTTTTCGGCTTTCTTAATCATATTCTCTAAATAATCATATATGTTATCTCTGTCTTTTATCATTCCAACTAAATCTGTTGGTTCAACAGTGTCTATACCTGTATTGTGTAATTGTGTTAACTCTTCTAAAACATCTGATTTTCTTAAATCTTCCATAGAGGCTTCTTGTCTTATTGATTCTTGTCTTATTTTCTTTTTGATTAAATCAATTACTTCTGTTGGTGATATAGCCATATATTTTATTGGCTTTCCAAGTTTCATCATCACAAAACCTTTTTTTTCTAAAGATTCTAAAACATCATATGTTCTTGATCGAGGTACGTTAGAAATATCTGATAATTCTCCTGCGCTTGAGATCCCTCTTGATAATAGTGCAGTCCAAATCTTTGCTTCGTAACTATTTAATCCGAAATCTTTTATTTTTTTTAACAAGTCTAGTTGAACAATCATTTTATCCCCCAACGATATAATATTTTATTAAAATCTTTTTTTAACATAATAAATATATAAACATCTTATGTTACTATGAGGAAGTAGATGTTATTTATAAAGATTTTGGTTTTGTTGTTATTGTTAAGTGAGAACGATTATTTTATATTTTCGAAAATAAGTTAGTTTAGGAGAAAATATTTTGTTTGAGAAAAATTTAAATCAAATTATAAATAGATTTCGAGTAGAATTCAAGATTAAAAAGAGTTTAGATGAGCCTGACACCCTTATTACATATGGAGATTTGGTTTAATTTTTTAAAAAAATCTAATTATAATCATTTTATCTATATAAAAATTTATTAGTCATGAGCTATATATTTTTTAATCTAGTGTTTTATCATCGTTACAATTACCTCTTTTAATCTTCCTTTGTTTAATATATATATATATATATATTATATATATTTACTATATAGAAAATAATAATATAATATATATACTATAAAAGAGAATTCTAATAATATAGTATAAAAAATATAGTTTACAACTATTCAGAACTCTTTTTTAAAAAATTTTTATGCTCAAATACAGTGTAAAAATTTAAATCTTAAATATTTCTCCATATGAAATAGAGGGGTCCTATGATGTTTATAATATACGTTTTATAATAATGTTGTTGCATATGCGAAATCTTTATATAACCTTTGTTTCTTTTGGAAATGTACTTAATTATTCATAATAAAATTTGAATGTTGGGGTGTGTTAACTTGGATGTATCTGATTTTTTAGAAAAATTCATTAAAAAAGAGTCTTTATTCAAAAATAAAGCCGCTTTACAGAGTTCTTATAATCCTGACGAAATCTTACATAGAGATGAACAGATATCATATATAGCGAAAATTCTTGCTCCAGCATTAAGATTAGAGAGGCCATCAAATTTATTTATATATGGTAAATCGGGTTCTGGTAAAACGTTAACAGTTCAAACAACAGTAAAACAAATACAAGCGATTTCTGCAAGAGAATTAATTCCGATTCGATTTATATATATTAATTGTAAATTAAAAAAAGTAGCTGATACTGAATATAGATTGATTGCTGAAATAACAAGATTTTTTGGTAGAGCAATACCCCCTACAGGACTGCCTACTGATGAAGTATATAACATTTTTTATAAGACTTTAGATTCTGAAAAGCAAATTGTAATTTTAATATTAGATGAAATAGATCAATTAATTAAAAAAATAGGTGATGAAGTAATATATAATCTTACAAGGATAAATACCGAACTGAAAAATGCACAACTTTCAATTGTAGGAATAAGCAACGATATAATGTTTGCAGACAATCTTGATCCGAGAGTAAAAAGTTCTTTATCAGAGGAAGAACTCGTATTTTCTTCTTATAATGCTCTACAGATACAAGATATCTTAAAGAAAAGATCAATAGAAGCCGTAAAAGAAAACATTTTAGAAGAAGGTGTTATTGCAAAATGTGCAGCATATGCCGCAAGAGAGCACGGAGATGCTAGAAGGGCGTTAGAATTACTACGCGTAGCAGTAGAATTGGCCGAAAGAAAAGGTATTTTAAAAATTACCATAAAAGAATTGGATGAGGCAGAAGAAAAAATAGAAAAAGATCGTGTTTTAGACATAATTACCACGCAACCCAAGCAATTTCAATTAGTGTTATATTCTATATTATTATTATATGATCAAGATAAAAAGAAAAATATTATTTTTACAGGTGAGATATATATATTATATAAAGAATTATGTTCCAAAGTTAATCTAAGACCTTTGACACAAAGAAGAGTCAGCGACGTAATTGCAGAATTTGATTTATTAGGAATGATTAACGCTAAAGTAATTTCAAAAGGAAGATATGGCAGAACAAGAGAGGTTTCCGTTGTGACAAACGATACCTTGAATGTGAAAATAAAAACATTATTAGAAAACTCATTGCATACTGGATAAATCGTGATAACTTATTTTATATCATTCCTGCAAAGGTTAGAGTAAATTGAGTTAACTCTATGAAAAGAGTTTATTTGTTAAAAAAGCATCGATATATTAATTAAAAAAGAATACGTAAGATTTAAAATGAATGTACAAGAAATTATCAATTTTTATCTTGAAAATGATACTCTTATAAGTCCTGATGTAGTTGACGAACTAGCAAATATGCCTTTGCCTCTAAAAACAAAATTTATTGTCTTAAATAAAGATACATTAAATATTTTTAATAGAAACAAGCAAATAGTTATTGATGATTTTGAAAAAGCACTTGTATTGAAGGAAAAACATAAAAATACACGATTATATGATAAATTTATAGAATACCTAAAAACTTCAGATGAAAAAGAAGTTGTGGATAGAAAAACTTTTTTAGATAAACTACTTTCTGAATCTTCTGTTGCTACAGTGGATGAAATTAATAAAGACGGAACATCATCAGAAATGCAAATTCAAACGATGCAATTCAAAGAACAATTTTTAGAAAAAAACAGAATTAAGATTATTTCTTCGTATAATGTTAAAGCCAGAAAATGGGTTGTACACGATTTTGTTAATCTATACATCTCTCGTTTTAGAGAATTAGAGAAAATATTGCGCGCGAGACAGGAATTACAAAACTTGACATCAATCCTTAAGATAACACAGAAAAAGGAAAGAGAAAATATCGCATTAATAGGTGTAGTTTATGAAAAAGGTTTGACCAAAACAGGGAACATAATGTTAACAATAGAAGATCCTACTGGAATGATTAAGGCAATAGTTAATAAAAATAAGGAAGAACTATTTCGATTGGCTGAAGAAATACAAGTTGATGAAGTTATAGGCGTCAACGGAATGTTTGATCAAATAATATTCGTAAATAATTTATTCATACCAGATATTCCTCTGACTAAAGAATTGAAGAAAAGCCCTGAAGAAGGATATTTTGTAGTAATCTCTGATACTGAGCCTGGAAGTAAACTCTTTCTAGAAAAAGAATTTAATAAATTTTTATCTTGGATGAATAAAGAGATAGGCAATGATAAGCAGCGTGAAGTGGCCTCAAAAGTAAAATACTTATTTATAGTCGGTGATTTAGTCGCGGGGGTCGGAATTTATCCTAATCAAGAATTCGATTTAAATATAATAGAGCAAAGCGATCAGTATAAAGCTTTAGCTGAGATATTAAAAAAAATACCCTCCAATATTCCTATATTTATTTGTCCTGGCAACCATGATGTTGGAAGAATTTCAGAGCCTCAACCACCACTCGCTGAAGAATATACAAAAGCGCTTTTGGATTTACCGAATGTAATATCATTAAGTAATCCGTCAACAGTCAACATTTATGCTCATCCTGAATATGGTTTTTCAGGTTTTGATGTAATGCTTTATCACGGCCTTTCATTCGTGTATTATTCAGAGCACATCCCTTTAATTAGGCGTGCAGGTGGTCAAAAACGTCCGGATTTAATAATGAAATATTTATTACAGCGAAGACATTTAGCGCCTTCACACACTTCAACTTTATATATTCCCGACCCTAAAAGAGATCCTCTCGTAATAGACAAAGTTCCTGATTTCTTGTTATCAGGACACGTCCATAGAGCCATGGTTTCTAATTACAAAAATGTCACGTGTATCAATGCTTCATGCTGGACAAGTCAATCTGATGAGCAAGAACGTCGAGGATTAGAGGCGCAACCAGCAAGAGCGTTTATAGTAGATATGAAAACACGCGAAGTAAAAATAATGAATTTTTTATCCAGAGAAGATCAAGAAAAAGAAGAACCTGTCAAAAAAGAAGAGTTGGCTAAAGAGATTGTTAAAGAGCACCCCAAGGAAACAACTCGAAATACAACCAATGAACAGTCAACACAACAATCGACAACAACGTTGAAAGAGTCTCCTAAGGATGTAATAATTGCATCTCTTAAAGATCCTCTTAAAACCTCTACATCTTCAGAGGTGAACAATGGTTGAAGCAAGTAAAGAAATGCAAAAATATTTTGAAGAATTAGACGCGGCATGTACACGAGAAGTTAAGATAGCTAATGCTGCAAGACTGAAAGGTTATGATTATACCGAAAAATCCGAAATTGTTCTAACTAAAAATATGGCAGAGAGAGTAATCGGTATAATTGCAGTAGTTGCTCCGCAAATTCAAAACACAGGAGCAGTAGCGAGAATAATTGAATTAGAAAAGCAATATGGTATATTAGATTGGCGTGTAGCTTTTAGTATTGCTGAAGATGTTGCTCGAGAAAAATTTTGTAAATTTAAAGATCAGAAAGAAGCGATGGAAATTGGCATCAAAACAGGATTTGCATATGTCACAAACGGCGTAGTTTCCAGTCCGTTAGAGGGATTTACTACAATAGATATCGTAGATAGAATGGATGGGAAAGGAAAATATTTCTGCATGAATTTTTCTGGTCCTATAAGAAATGCAGGAGGAACAGCGGCAGCTGTTTCTGTTCTGATAGCAGATTATGTCAGAATGAAATTTGGCTACGCCAAGTATGATGCTACGGAATTAGAAACCAAGAGAACTTATACTGAAATAGAAGATTATCATACAAGATTTAGTCCAAGGCAATATTTTCCTAGTCGAGAAGAAATTGATTTTTTCATGGCGCATATTCCTATACAGATAGGAGCGGAGCCTAGCGAGAAAGTTGAGGTCTCAAATTATAAAGATCTACCTAGAGTTCCAACAAATCTTATAAGAAGCGGATTTTGTTTATTATATACTGATTGTTTACCATTAAAATCTCCTAAATTATGGAAGCAACTAAAAGTTTGGGGCAAGGATTTTGGAATGATTGACTGGTTATGGATAGAAGAGTATTTAGTAATTCAAAAAGAAGCTAAAGCCCATAAAAAGAAATCAGATATAGGTACTGGCGCAAAAATATCGCCTGATTATACTTACATTAAAGATTTAGTCGCAGGAAGACCTGTACTAGGGTATCCTCTAAGAAATGGTGGTTTTAGATTGAGATATGGGCGCGGAAGAGTCTCAGGATACAGCGCTCAATCAATACATCCTGCGACGATGCAAATATTAAATAGTTATGTAGCGACAGCGACTCAGTTGAAGGTTGAGCGTCCTGGAAAAGCTGCAGCAATGACTGTATGCGACACTATAGAAGGTCCGATTGTTAAACTTTACAATGGCAACGTATTATTTTTAGAAAATGAAGCATTGGCCAAGCAGCACAAGAAGGACATCAAAGAGATATTATTTTTAGGAGATGTACTTGTAGCGTATGGTGATTTTTTTAACAGAAATCATCTGCTTATACCTGCAGGATATTGTCAAGAGTATTGGATACAAGAATTAGAAAAGCTTGCACTGGAACAATTTTCAAAATACTTAGGTTCCGATGTGAATTCAGTTAATTTAGATAAGTTTAATGATTATAGAGATGTAGATTTAGATAAATTTTCAGCATATGTAAGAATACCTAAAGACAAATTAGAGATATTATTTAGACGACCAACAAAAACAAAGTTAAGTGCACAAGCTGCGATTGAATTGTCTAAAAAAACGAAAGTCCCTTTACATCCTCAATATACGTATTTTTGGAAAAGCATAAATATTTATGAATTCCGAAATCTGATACAATGGTTAGAAAATGCGAATATAGTGCACTTCGAAAATAAGTCTGATAGTCTTATAGAAAAAATAATTCTTCCGAAGAACGACGCTAAAAGGTCTTTGGAATTAATTGGCTTGCCTCATTTGTTTGTGAATAATGAATTTGTTGTTATTGAAAGTGAGGAAGCTCAAGCACTATTAGCCACTCTAAATATACATGATATGCTGTTGAAAGAAGATGTTGAGACCATATTAAAGCAAACTAATGAAATCATTGAAAAGAAAAATAAAGGAGAAGATGTAAGTGATGACGTGCTTATTTTGATAAATACTTTCTCAGCATTTGTTATTAGAGATAAATGTGGTATTTTTATTGGTTCAAGAATGGGAAGACCTGAAAAAGCTAAGATGAGAAAATTAACTGGACAACCTCATACTTTATTTCCTGTCGGCGAAGAAGGTGGAAAGCTAAGAAGTTTTCAGGCAGCGATTGAAGCAGGTAAAATAACCGCACAATTTCCTACATTTTATTGCAACAATTGTAAGACTAAAACAGTCTTTGCAGTTTGTGAAGTATGTGATAAAAAAACCGAGAAATTAGAATATTGTGTTGATTGCAAAAATACTGACTGCACAAATTCTTCTCATAGAAAAGCGACAAGTGGACAGATAGAATTGGATATCAAACCATTATTTAATGTATTATTAAAAAGATTAGACACCAAAATATATCCCGATATGATAAAGGGGATAAGAGGTACAGTGAATAAAGATCACGTTCCGGAGCATCTAATAAAAGGAATATTACGTGCAAAACACAGCATCAACGTAAATAAAGACGGGACAGTCAGGTATGATGCTTCAGAAATTCCTATAACACACTTTAAACCAAAAGAAGTCGGCGTAAGTATAGTAAAACTAAAAAAATTAGGATATACAAAAGATACAAAAGGCAGACTATTAGAACGAGAAGATCAAATTCTGGAGATAAAACCTCAAGATATATTACTTCCTTGTTGTCCCGATAGTCCAGATGAATCTGCAGATGAAATATTATTTAGAACCACAAAATTTATTGACGAATTATTAGTTAAGCTCTATGGATTAAAACCATACTATAATCTAGGATCTAAAGAAGATTTGGCAGGACATTTTGTTATTGGTCTAGCGCCTCACACATCTGCTGGAACGCTCGGAAGAATAGTCGGTTTCACAAAGACACAAGGATTTTATGCACATCCGATGTACCATGCAGCAATGCGCAGGGATGCAGACGGTGATGAATCTTGCGTATTTTTATTGCTTGACGGTTTATTAAATTTTTCAAAACAATATCTTTCAGATAAAAGAGGAGCAACAATGGACGCACCTCTGGTTTTAACTTCAGTACTGAATCCGGCGGAAGTAGATGATATGGTCTTCGATTTAGATATAGGGTGGAAATATCCTCTAGAGTTTTATCAGGCATGCAATGAATATAAACCTGCAGGTACTATAAAAATAAGGCAGATGGGTAAATTTATTGGAACACCAGAACAATATGAAGGAATGGGTTTTACTCATGATACAGACGATATAAATGCAGGAGTATTATGTTCAGAATATAAGTTGCTGCCTTCAATGGAAGAAAAACTTTTTGGTCAAATGGATTTAGCAATGAAAATACGAGCAGTAGATAGCGGTGATGTCGCAAAACTCGTGATAGAAAAACATTTCATAAGAGACATAAAAGGCAACCTAAGAAAATTCAGTACACAACAATTCAGATGCGGAACATGCAATTCCAAATATCGAAGACCCCCGCTTGCAGGAAAATGTTTGAAGTGTGGCGGAAAAATAATATTTACAATATCAGAAGGAAGTATAGTAAAATATCTTCAGCCAACAATAAGTCTGGGCGAAAAATTTCATATACCCGCATATTTGACACAGACGATAGAATTGACGAAGAGGCGTGTGGAAGAATATTTTGGCAAAGAAGAAGAAAGACAAGAAGGGCTAGGAAAATGGTTCGGATAGAATTTTTTACAAAATGTATATACTGAGTTATAATATGAGAGCAAGATTTAATCGAACAGGGTTGAGTGTAGTTTTTCAAGATGAGGATATAGATAAGAATAAATTAGAGTGCATCATACAAGGATGTAATGAATTTGTAGGATTTAATAAACCAAACTTAATATTAGAGGTTAAAGAATATGTAGCAAATACTGGAAACAAAGAATCGCCAGGATTTCATATTGATACTGTTCCTGAAAAAACCGGATTCGATATATGTAAAGAAGTATATGTTTTTATTGACAAGAATATACATCATCAAGTGTTTTTTCAATATGATGAGGAATTTGATGGAGGTTTTTTTATCACTCGCTCACCATACGACAGAATAGATATAAGTTATTGGACTAAAAATAAGTTGCACTGGAATATTCAAGAATAATTTTATACTTTCTTATATTTTAGAATTGACAGAATGTTTCGCACCGCATGCTTGACATCTTATGAATGTGATTACTCCTTCTTTGCTTAATTTAGTATCGGGTTTGCCGCACTCCTTGCAGATTACAAATTCATCAACATATTGCTGGATCTTTTCATTAATCTTTTGCGAGGGGAGTTTTGTATTGAATACTAATAATTGCTTTTTAATTTCTCCTCTTGCCGCTGTTTCTCTATTAATATATTTTGCTAAGTGTTCGGGATTCCTTCTAATGGTACTTGCAATTTGTAAGAAATTACTGATAACTGTTTTATTGCCTTCAAGATGACCTGTGACTTTTGGAACTACAAATCTTTCAGTAGAAACTACTGTCTCAGGAAGCTTCTCTTTTCCACGTTGCAACATTGATTCATAATTCATATATTAGAGAATAATTGCTGCCTTATAAATTTTATTACAGTATATTTCTGCATGCTGCTGCATGAACTCTATGTTTTATAACTATATTCATACTTTTTTCATAACAAAGTTTATAAATATGTTTCTCGACTAAGGAAAGATAATATCATGTGAGTGTTTGCTCTTTTTGTTTTAAGAGGTGTGTTGTGGTTTTAGAGAGTATTATAAGTCCTGAGAATGCTGAAAATAGGCCTGCTCTAATGATATTTATAGGATTTTTATATACTACGTTTGCAATGTTTATTAGTTATTATATCTTTGAAGCGTATAGTAGCATTTTTATGATATTTCTAGCGACTATCGCAGCGACGCCAATAATTTATAGATTAATGAAGATGGAAGAGGAGAAAGATTTAACAGATGTTGAAGAAAAAACTTTGTTAAAAGAGCATTCCAGAGCATTAAAAGCCTTTGTATATATTTTCATAGGCGCTACATTGTGCTTTGCATTTTGGTATACTATTTTGTCGCAGGGAATGGTTAATTCTTTATTTCATTCACAATCTGCAACTATCAGCGCAATAAATGGTCAAGTTGTAGGTATGACTGGTGTTACAGGCAATCTTACAAATCCTCTAGGTGCGTTTAGCAATATATTTTTTAATAATATCAAAGTGTTATTGTTCTGTATACTTTTCTCTTTTATGTATGGTGCAGGAGCAATATTCATATTGATGTGGAATGCATCTATTGTTGGAGCAGCAATAGGATCTTTTGTAAGGACAAGCATATTTGCTTTGACTAATACGTGCGGTGTAAATGTAGGAACGACATTTTGTGCGGTATCATCAGGTGTATTAAGATATGCTGTGCACGGCATACCTGAAATATTGTCCTATTTTGTAGCAGCACTCGCAGGAGGGATAATAAGTATCGCAGTAATAAATCATGAATTTAATTCAAGAAAGTTCGAGCATATTCTTTTAGATAGTGCAGATTTATTGATGCTTGCAATTGGTATATTATTTGTAGCAGCGTTATTAGAAGTGTTTGTTACTCCAGCGCTAAGTTTTGATAAAGAAGTTTACAAATCATGTTTGGGGTTGTTTTCTTGTGGATTAGCATGATTACATATAGTCAATTAGCGGACTGAACACAAATATGGAGATTGATACGTAATTATAATGTTATATTTTTTTAGAGCAATATTTACAATTTTGGGCTAATAAACTGAATTGCGCATATTTTTGTAATATGGTCTGATTATGGTAACATTTATTAAGACGTTTAAACTTATATTATTATGTCGATTATATACTATTTTAGTCGATTGCGAT
>Ga0182027_10015183_pt1 | contig 10610 bp, 11 predicted proteins | sample 712E1DmetaG_FD_121300 | JGI IMG/M metagenome (GOLD analysis project Ga0182027, IMG submission 121300) | Permafrost microbial communities from Stordalen Mire, Sweden - 712E1D metaG (Illumina Assembly) | ecosystem: Environmental > Terrestrial > Soil > Wetlands > Permafrost | place: Sweden... | reverse complement strand
TATGGATCAGTAGGCAGACCATCGATTCCAATCAGAACAATAGTTGGACTTCTGCTTCTGAAACAAATTTATGATCTTGGAGATGAGACAGTTATGGAGCGGTATATTGACAGTCCTTATTGTCAGCACTTTTGCGGAGAAGTATATTTTCAATATAACTACCCGTTTGATCCGAGTGATTTTGTACACTTTCGCAAACGGATCGGGGAGTCAGGGATGAAGAAGATCTTTAAACAGAGCATAGATTTGTTTGGTAAAGAGAAGGTTCGTAAAGAGGTTAAGGAAGTACGGGTAGATACTACAGTTCAGGAGAAGAACATCACATTCCCTACTGATCGGAAGCTTACAGAAAAGGTCATTGAACACTGCAAGAGGATAGCGAAGAAAGAAGAGATAAAGCTTAAGCGCACCTATGGAAGGGAGATAAAGAAGCTTAAACACCAGTTACGGTTTTCCAGAAAGCCGAAGAACATGAATAAGCACAGGAAAGCCCAGAGGAGGCTTCAGCGGATTGCCTTCAAGATCTACCAGGATGTGGTAACTCAGCTTAATCCGATACCTGGAAAATACAGGAAAGAGCTAGATGTTCTGTACAGGGTATTGACACAGAAGAAGGACGACACGAAGAAAGTTTACAGTGTACATGAACCGGAAGTTCTTTGTATATCGAAAGGTAAAGAGCATAAGCAATATGAATTTGGGAACAAGAGTTCATTTGCCTATACCAGAAGGTCAGGTATAATAGTTGGAGCGATGGCAATAGAAGGAAACATCTATGACGGGAGGACTTTGCAGCCACAACTGAATCAGGTAGAAGAACTAACAGGCGGTAAAGTAAAGAAGGCAATTGTAGACAGAGGCTATAGAGTCAAAGGAGGACTAACAGGAGTTGACATAGTGATGCCGAAAGCATTGAAAAGAGAAAGCTACTATCTGAAAAAAATGAGAGAAGAACGATGCCGATCACGAGCAGGAATAGAGGGATTGATATCACACCTGAAACACGATCACAGGATGCTGAGGAATTACCTCAGCGGAACAGCCGGTGACCAGATCAACACAATATTGGCTGCTGCAGCATACAATATGAAAAAATGGATGAGGTTAAAGAGACAAGAAATATTAGATTTAATTTTTCGTTGGTTTTTACGGACCATTATTCTGGTCCCAGTAAATATTAAAACCTCGCGAAGTTTAAAAAACGTGAATTAATAAGGATCGACTAATGAAGATAATTCGCATAATATTAACAATTTAAACCTTTGCTATTATGAAAAAGTTAAGTATTCTTTTTTTAACCGGAATAGCTATAATTAGCTGTACTAAAGAACAAAAACCAATTATTGAAAAATTTACAGTAGATCCTAGCGGTTCGGTTATTTCAGTCAAAATTTCTGGTCAGACAAAGATTACTACAAATAATTTTACTGAACAGGACTGGGGGATATACAAGTACCGAATTGATGGTTTAGTGGGTAGATTGGTTCAAGTCGATTCATTAACAAATGGCAACATAGAATATGATGTGTCATTAAGTTTAAAAGATGTAAATAAACCACCACAAATTGAAGAGCTCAAGGATGGAGAAATAAATTCACAAATTATTGAGAAAAGTAAAATGGGTGGATTTAGTTTATCTAAATTTCTAGGGTTATCGATTACAGATAAATATTGTCTTCAGTATATGGAGAAAGATATAAAATCTGTGTATATGGATGATGCGGATTTTGATTTAAAATTGGCAAAAAAATATTTTGATTCACAAGATAAAGGTTTTGATATTAATCATTACAAAGTCATTAATGGTGTGATTCTTCAACAAATTACGTTCAAGGAATATAGTTCAGGTGATACAAAAATAAATGCAGCAGATATACCAATAGATGCAACTATATTGATATCTGGGAAATTTGCATATACCTCATCAAATACTAAATATACTGTAAAATATAGAGTAGCTCCAAATTTTTTAGCAGCAAAGGCTATTAAAACAAGAGCTGATATTCAAAACTAAACACTCGCTAATATGCGCTCATAAGAAATGGCGTGTTTTATACGGTTATTTAGCTATTTAGTAGTTAGAAATAAAATGGGCAGGATTGCCTTTAAAGATTGATCACTAATTTGATATTACTTTTTGTCTTGGCAATTCGAGTGGGCATTGTAAAAATAAAGGTGAAATGATTTCATCACTTAAAGGAATTCGTTCGACATTAAAAACTGGTGGCGTACTTGTTCTTGATTCTCGCAACTGGGAGAAATTATTTCTTTCGAAGCCTAGATTTACTCTTACAGGCACAAGACTCCGCAACAACATTAAATATATTCCATTATATGTGTGGAATATTCAGGAACATATAGAAAATGAACTTCTTATAGAAGTCGTTCTTATGTTTGAAGAACAAACATCAATCTATGAACGACATTATAACATAACTTATCATCCATTCAAATATCAGGTTTTATTGGAAATTTTAAAAGAAGTTGGTTTTACAAGTATTAATTCTAATTTCACAGAAGAGAAAGATTTATATACAATTACAGCAAAAGCTGGTTAAAAATAAATAATTTATAACAATCGGCTCCAGCATGACGAAGCCAGCAATTTGTCGGCAGTCGCAAGCTGGCGCTCGTAGTTTAATTGATCAGCTTTTAAATGCCGATACATGTACGGGGGACTATGCTTTTTACAAAGGTGCTTGGAGTAATTTGTTTGTCACAATATTTGCATCATCTTATCTGTCCAGGATACTAAATGCTTAAACTGTCCAATCATCTAAAAAATTGCATCATTGTAACGCGATCCCTAAACCAGCCGCACCCTACTTTGCAAATATTGTGACAAACCGGCTTGCCACCGGGACAGCTTCACTGCTACAAACAGAACAAGAATCCGGCTGACTGCACTAGTATGCAAACTCCCTCAACTGGCGTGCCTATATGGGCAAGCCTATTGTGCAAATGATAGCATTTCTACTGGTGATAACATGACAAATTCCTGCTTCTAAGATAGCCTCATCATGACAAGAAAATTTTATGCTTTCTACCGAGACTTTGCCTACATGCAAAAAAAATTAAATTTAATAGCCTGCAGAAATTACACACATTTTAAAGTCACGCAAGGCCAACCCTCAAGCCAAAACTTGTAAATGAGTGTAATTTTTCCGATGTTCAATTTTAAGTTGTTATTTTTTACTTTAGCTACGGCACATTAGCACCAAAATGGATCAATTTTATCCTAAGGGGAAATATCAAAATACGAAAATTGGAATCCTGAAACAATTTTAGAGCGAGGAAAGAAAATATTGGAATTTTTGGAAAAACGCTGGAATTTGAAATTTGAAAGGGATGAAGTAATGATAGATTTATTATTTTTGGATTTTATGTTTTAGAAAGACGAATGACAAATACGCACAAGAGCACAACAAGCGATATAGCCAATAAGGGTTTCAATGGTATGCGAAGGTTTATAGTCCGATTCAACTTTTCATTTATCTTGATAGGAAATCGTCCGCAATCCCTTACTGACCATACCGCCAAACGTTATGTGCCATTTAGGGACAGCGCTTACCTCACCGAAACAGTAAAAGAATGGAATATAAAACAGATAAAAATTGCGACAGGATAATTTTTTGGTTGAGCAATTAAATTAAGAATTGCATCATAGCCAAAATAGAGTTTTAACATGACGGATGAATGTAAATGACTAATAAACAGTGATTTGTAAGGCAGATGTACGCCGGAGTTTAGAAAAGCAATTTTGAAGTTGCGGATATTTATGAACTATATGCAATATAAATTTAAAATGGAAAATTGGTGAAAGAACGTGTTGTTATATCATTTTTGACTAATAATCGCCACAAATTCGATGAGGCAAAAGAAGCATTGATGCCATATAAGTATATCCAAATTGTCCAACTCTCTGAAGAAAAGCACGAGTATAAAGATGACTCTGTAAGCGATCCCATTAAACAGATTGCATTAAGAGCCGCGAAAGAAGGTGCGAACTTATACAAAAAAATAATTGTCACAGAAGATACTGGTTTATTTTTTAATGCTTATTGTGATTTCCCCAGTTTAAACACAAAGTGGGTTATAAAAAGGCTTAATTATGACGGAATCTTGCGGTTGTTGGATGGTAAAGATAGAACTGCTTATTTTCGTTCTATAGTTGCATTTTGTAACCCTGACGAAGAGCCGATTGCTTTTGAAGGTAGAATAGACGGTCATATTGCTGAAAAAGTGTACGGTGAGAATATTGATTGTATGGATTACGATAGAATATTTATACCGTATGACTCTGATGTTCCTTTCTCACTAATGATGGACAATAAGGTACATATAAGTCATCGTAAAATTGCTTTCCAAAGATTGGGTGAATATATATCAAACAAATAGAAACAACATTGAAAAATGGATGAATTATTATGTTTTATAGGGAAATGGAAAATTCTTATTGAAGTTATTTCTTATATCGTTTTGATTGTTGGTGTTATTATTGCGTATTTTCAACTACGCGATAATACCAAAGCTCAACAAGCTTTACGCTCACCATTGTTATATATATATTGTCCAGAGAATGCTGATTCTATAAATGGCCTAGTAATTAGAAATGGGGGAAATGTTATAGCGACTAATATCACTATTAACGTGTCAGAAAAAATGAACTTATGTTCACGAATAATACGATATTGGCGCAAAGGGAAAGTGCTATCATTAAAAAATACAATACCTTTATTTAACATTGAAAAAAAAGATGAGAGAATATTTGGCGATAGTAGAATATTTGACAATGTTCAAAATATTAAGGTAAAAATTACATATCATTCCCCATTTCATAGCAGAAAAATGAAAATAAAAAGATCATTTAAGAGGAGGTAATCATGGGAAAAAAAATTATATTCTTTGGTGGATGCAAAGGTGTCGATAAGAGTAACCTTCTAAATCGTGCTATTGAAATTATTAAAAGGGGAAACCACTTTGCTAATTTTAATCTGATACCAATATCTAAGGAGTTTGAGGAATTTATTAAGTTGGACAAACATTCTCTTCCAAGCCCAACATTGTGGTATAAAGATGATTGGAAGAAATATGACAAACAGGTTATAGATAAATTATGTACCAGCATAACAGCGAGTGGTGGTATCAATATTATAAACAATCATTTCAGCGTTCCCTACATGGGAAAGGAAAATTATTTGCCTGGTCTTGAACCAACTAGTTTGGAGAATTTATTAATAAAGTCTTTCTTGGAGAAAGGTATTAATACTGGAAAAGTTATGAGCGGTATTACCTCCCCATGCTTTGGTTTACTTCTAATAGATCCTGAACCATCCCTTATTGTTGATTATTATACAGGAAAGTACAAAAATGTGGATGACAATGTATTAAATTATCTTTCAGAACAGATGATTCTCAGGGATCTGGAACAAAATCGTAGTTGGGCATATTCATATTGTGATATTGCAAGTGCAGTGTTAGGCAAAGAATATGTATATCGTGAAACAATTTACATTACGAAAGACTACCTTGAACATAAAGGTTATATAGCTATTTATCAGGATATAGCAAATTTCTTACAACGATTTACCAGATAAATATAGTGAAGATAAAATGAATAATAATTTTTTTGATTTTTTAAATCTAATTGGGTTTGATAAAAGTCAAACGCGAATTGAAAAGTATCGGCTCGATGGTACAAGTAACTACCTGATTAGTTTGAAACATTCCTTTATAACATGGGCTGTCGCAATCCGTCTTCCTGCTATGGGAACTGAATATACGAAGTTTGAAAAAGAAAAAATACGGGCTGTTGATACAGCAAAATTTCTGGTGGAGCATTTTGCCAAAGGTTTTGCCCTTTCTGAAAATGTGACCTTTCGTTTTGAGGGTAACAGTACACTGGCTTCCTTTGAGTCGGTTATGGAATTCTTTTCTTTTCAAAATGATTTATTGCCTCTTATTGAGATAGATGATATTACTGGGGGGAAAATGCAAGAAACTGTCGCATCACAATCTTTTCCTGATGGAATAGATAAAGCAAAAAATATTAGTGAAGAAAAGAAAAAGCAAATAAAAAAATACCTTTTGGAGTATACAGGTGATTTCTTTGTTAGTAAAGGTGCACCAGCATCTGAAACTTTAGATGATTATTGGGAAAAAGTTTTTGATGTCACCCATGCATTATCGGTTCTACATGCCAATTCTGGTCTTAAATTGCTTATTCCTTTAGACAATATATTGACATTGGCTAAGAAATTTGATGATGAGCTTTCGAAAATTGCTTCTGTAATAAATTTTTCTGAGGGAACTTCAGTTTATGAAAGTTTCCGAAAGCATCAGACAAAGCGCAATTCTAAAGAAGATAGTATTATCTCTGAACTTATCAAAAAGGAGATGATATTACGTACAAAAACGGGTAAGGAATTACTCTCAAGACTTGTTTCGCAATTTGAGAAGACTCTAAAGGAAGATAAATCGCACTATTCTTGTTTTACTCACAATGACCCACATTGTGAGAATTTTATAATTGTAAAATACTTGTATAACATTAAACAAAACAATCACCAATATATTGATCGTGAGTTTGCAAATGAAATTCTCAAAAAAATCGGTACTATAAGTTCTGATACAATGTTTTCGATAGTTTATAACAAAGATGAAAATTCATTGTTGTATCGTAAATTTGAATCTATGGACTTAGGGGCAAGTAATGTTAATATAATATTTCCTGGCACACGCTATGATATTCATTTGATTGATATTGACGATGCCACGGGCATTACTGAAAATGAACAAAAAATGTATATATATGATTTGTTAATATATGCTTTATCTGTTCAAAATATTTCAGCAATTAAGGACGGTAAAATAAAAGCCTTTGATATTATTAGAGCATATTATAAATATTTAGAAAAATAATCGAATGTTTTGATGAAAATTATATGTGACTATATAGCAAACCCTAACAGTATTGTTTTGAAAGATACTCCTTTCTCTATTATTAGTGATAAAGTTTTTGTTAGCAATGATAATAGTCATTCTGGGGAAGATATTGTTGTCGAAAATTCTATTGCTCTCCCTGGATTGATTAATATTCATGATCATTTAAAATACTCGTGGCATGAGAGAATAGGTAAAGGCAAGAGGATTGAAAAAAATCAATCACACTATGATAATGTATATAAATGGCTTGAAGATTTATACAAGACTTTTGATCATGTTTTTAACAACACTAACGATGGCTTGGACATTATGTTTCAACTTGGTTTGTATAAGCAAATATTTTCAGCGACAACTACAGTCTTGAATCATTCTCGGCATTCAAAAAATGTATTGAGTTCAGAAAATCAATATATAAATATTGTTGAAGATTTTGAAAGTGAACTAGTTATTCAACCTGAATTGATTTCAAATGTAACGTCTCATTCTTTGTCTTTTGGTAAAGGCATACAAGATGCGCATAATAAAGCTATTAAATCAATTCCTCAAAAAGCCTTTATGATACATGCCGCTGAAGGCAGTGATGAAGCTACAGAAAATGAAATAAACATACTTGATGAACTTGGTGCACTGACACCTCAATCCATTCTCATTCATTGCATAAATACAGATAAAAAGGACATAGAGTTGATAGCAGAGAAAAAATGTACTGTCGTTTGGTGTCCTTATACAAGTAATTATGTTATTGGGAAAAGTGCTGATATTAGAGCTATTATTTCTAATGGAATTAACTTATGCATTGGTACTGATTCTTCTTGTTCAGGTAGTAAGAACCTACTTGAAGAATTAAATTACGCACAGAAACTGTATAACACACGTTTCCATGCGGAAATTTCAAGTTCTGATTTATTTGACATGGTAACATGTAATCCAGCAAATGCTTTGATGCTTAAAAATAAAATTGGCAAAATTGCTAATGGATTTTGTGCCGACATTGCCATCATAGACAAGAAGAGTGAAAATCCTTATGATGATATATTATCTAGTAACCCTGAAGACATCATTGCTTTATGGTGTAGAGGTACTTTTATATATGGCGACGAATGGTTTTTTCAGAAAACTTCAAAACTATCAGATACAATATATAGTGAGTTTACGATAAATGGGCGAAGAAAAGTTATTATTGGTAATCCACGAAGTCTTTTGCATTCTTTTGTTAACACATTCAACATTGAAGAACCAGTTTTTTTTGATTTTATACCGAAGGAATTGCAATTATCATAAAAATTATTTGTAATTAGATAGGAGTTATTATTTATGTACGAATTAAGTGATTTTGATATTAGGGAGTTAAAAGCAAGAAACTATTTAGAGGATGATGGTCATCCTTCGACTGAAGCTTACAGGGAAGTTTTTTTATCTCTATCCGCCGATTTGGATCAATTGGCAATTAATATAGAGAAACATGGCCGTGATTGCCCTATTTGTGGAAAGCGATACAAAGAAGCTAGTTTTGAGATATTGGAATTGAAGAAAAAATTACTTTAATCTGGTAAAGTTATGTGGTACAAATATGCCTATCACAAAAGATGTCTTCTATTTACCTTAATTATTTGTTGTCTTGTTATAACAAGCAGTTATGCATAATGGAAGGTAAAATTCTACTAATGAACGGTGATTTGAAATACTACGGTAGTGACTTTGGTGGACTTTTATACGTAAAACCCCACTACTAAGCAAAGCAGCCAGTCTATACCGCCAAGAGCAGGAGACAGAAACGACAGAATTAAAATTGAAAAGTAAATCATTGCGTAAGGACAGAAAAATAGAAATATTTAAAAGGTAAGAAAGCCGACATTCAAGCCGACCCGATGTTTTATATTTTTCAACTAGCATCTAATTGTAAACAATACTTTTCCATGCTCAAAAATCTTGCTTGTACTTTGTATTCCAAGTTATTAAATTACAGCCATTCATAAATTAATTTAAACCATGACTGTATTTCGAATAGAGATAATAGATAACGGAGCATCAACAGAGGCGACAAAAGAAAAGTATCCCCTTGACCAAAATGGAATCACAAAATGGTTGCGGTCAAAAAATATTATTTCAGATAACGAAATGCTTAAAATTTACAGAGATCTTACACCTTGGACACGAACAGGTGGAGAAACTTATGGTACTTCATTTGAATTTACAACAAACAAACAAAAGAAACAAATATTTGTCAAGGCTCTAGTTACACTATCACCTGTAAGAAGTTTATTGGACTGGTCAAGACGTAGAGAAATACTAAAAAGAAATGGCATAGCTGTTTCTTTTTGGTATCATTATGCTGATGCTACAATCTTTGAAGATTTTTATCCGAATTCTGCGAGTGAAGTATCTTTTGAAAAAATTTTAAATATCGGAAACAAACTTGATAAGTTAGGTTTCACTACACTAAAATTTACAGACGATATTAGAGCAGACAAAAATGGAAATCCGTTTTTCATTGACTTTGGCTTCGACTTAGGGGAACCATCAAATAAAATTAAAACAAGTGCAAAGAATTACCTACTTAAAAATCATACTGAAAAACAAAATGAAATCAATAAATATTATTATTGAAAATTAATGTTGGAAAATTTGCTTTTTTAATATGAATTAAATTAATAACAAATAAAAATGGAACATACATTATTACTAATCAAACCTGATGCTATTCAGAGAGGACTAATCGGTGAAATTATTAGTAGAATTGAAAAAAAAGGATTGAAATTTATCGCATTCAAAATGATTCAATTGGATGACCAAATTTTATCAGAACATTATTCACACCTCAAAACCAAACCATATTTTAGAAGGATAGTTGAATATATGAAATCAACACCTGTTATTGCTTGTTGTATTGAAGGATTGGATGCAGTGGAAACGTTGAGACGCATTACTGGAATTACAAAAGCGAGAGATGCACAGCCGGGAACAATTAGAGGTGATCTTGGAATGAGCATACAAAATAACTTGATTCATTCTTCTGAAACTAAGGAAGCAGCAGCAGAAGAAGTGAAAAGGTTTTTTAAGAACCAGGAAATTTTTAATTATAATCAACATCTTTTACCTTTTATCTATAATGAAGATGAAAGAAAAAATCAATGACATAATTTTAGGTTCGAAAAATTAACAAAGGAACACTCCGAAATGGGCAACAAAACATTTATCAACGGTTAATTACAATGCAAGTTTTCAGTAAATAAGTTACATTATTCCGGTAATTTAAGGTTGTAAGCTTCTTCCTGTTTAATTTCTGGTTAATTTATGGATCTCATGGGGAAAGCCCCTGAGAGCTTTTCCCCTGAGATTTCATGTATTTATTTGATTTTTGGTTTTATAAACTAAAAATCAGGACAAAGAACCATTACTTCAATCAACTTATTATGTACCTGGGAAACCAGTAACCTTTACCATAGTTAGCCGGTTTAAATTGACCAACAAGGGCCAGGGTTAATGCCTGTCACCTAGTTATATATGTAAATTGTCCTCTGATCGATCAAATGTGGTCAATGTGGAGAATTCGGAGCATATTGACCCCCTGAAAACGGAATAAAAAATGGTGTTTTTTGCTGTATTTCTAGTGACATTCCGGCAGATGTTGACCCCTTTTACATAATCAGTAAAGGGATTTTGTG
>Ga0182027_10015182_pt1 | contig 10611 bp, 5 predicted proteins | sample 712E1DmetaG_FD_121300 | JGI IMG/M metagenome (GOLD analysis project Ga0182027, IMG submission 121300) | Permafrost microbial communities from Stordalen Mire, Sweden - 712E1D metaG (Illumina Assembly) | ecosystem: Environmental > Terrestrial > Soil > Wetlands > Permafrost | place: Sweden... | reverse complement strand
CTCGGCGACGCCGAATCCGCGCGCGAGCACCGGCGCCTTGCGCGTCGCATGAGAAGCAACAGGACTGCGCGTCCGGTTCGCCCGTCGGTGGCTGAACGAGTGGAAAGCGCTGCCACCGTTTCCGCCCCATCCGATACGCCATTCACGGCCGAAACGGTGGAGATGCCGCCGCTCGAGGAATCCCTCATCGTGGTGACCGGCTTACCGCGCTCGGGCACTTCCATGCTGATGCAAATGCTGGCCGCGGGTGGTATGGGCGTCCTCTCGGACGGATTGCGCGAAGCGGATGAAGACAATCCACACGGTTATCTCGAATTTGAGCCGGTGAAGAATATGCTGAGAGATTCGAAGTGGCTCTTCGAGGGACGGGGGAGAGCCATCAAGATTGTCGCCCCACTGCTGGCCGCCTTGCCGCCGGGTCTGGCGTGCCGCGTGATCCTCAGCGAGCGCGATCTCGACGAGGTGCTCGATTCGCAGGAGCGCATGCTGGTGCGCCGCAATCAACCCCTCGCCGCGACGCCGGAACGCCGGAGGATGCTGAAAGACGAGTATGTGCGCACGCTGGGCCGCGTGAAAGCGATGCTGACACGGCGCCCGCTTACGCAACTGCTGGTAATAGAACATGGCAACGCCATTTCCGATCCGCTCCTCACTGCCGAGAAACTGAACGCGTTTCTGGGCGGCGGACTTGACGTAGCGAAGATGGCGGCTGCGATCGACCTCACTCTGTGTCGGAACCGCGTGGGCATTTCCTTTTAGAGCTGCTGTATAGTGCCGCACCCGCGAAGATGATCTCTCATCGCAACCGAGGCCTCCTCCGGCAGATCGCCATCGAAGTAACCCAACAATGCTTCGACGATCTGTTCGCATGTGTATCTCATGCTGGCCGCCAAGCCGCGCATCAGGCTGCGGCCGTCGCGACGGGTGCTGGCGCATTCGGCAGGGCGTTGTGGATCAGGCACGGTTTCACGGCCCGCAGGGTTTGTGATTGGGGTTTGCCCCCGTTGTTGGCGTAGATCCAAGGAAGCGATTGAAAAGGTTGGTCGGGGCGAGTGGATTCGAACCACCGACCTCCTGGTCCCGAACCAGACCGCCCTGCCTAACGCCATGATTATAGAGGAAATACTTTCGTGTTAAATCTCGATTTACACACCAAAAGTACGCCTGTGGGTGGGCGGTTGGGTGGGCAGTATTTCCTGTCCTCCGACCGAGACGCCAACAGGACCCTTCCCATCACAGGCGAACAGTTCTTGATCGCTCCATTTACGCTCAACCCTGCCGCGTCGCTGCCTCTAAGCGCTGGTGGCCCATGGCTGATCGCTCGGACCAAGCGTGAAACGCCCTGTCCAACACGTGGCGTCATCGGGGCTGTTATCATTTGGTACCAGGTGCACGTTTGCGTCACACCAAGGCAGACAATGCGATCGCGACCTATCGCCGTTTGCGCGAGCAATCGCTGTGGCGGTTGCTGGCGTCAGCTAACGGTCCTGCTGTCATCGGCCTGCTCCAAACACACCTTTTCGAAGGCGATCGGAGGCTGCCTGCGTCTATCTTGTATGAGCGGCTGGATCGTGATCTGGAAGACCTGCGGGCTCAGGGAGTAGACCTGCCGCAAACGGCGCAGGCCTACGTTGCGGACTGGCTGGCCGCAGGGTACCTGGAACGGCGGTTCCCGCCAGGCGCATCCGAGGAGGAATACGAACTATCCGCGGGGGCTGCGGCCGCCATCCGTTTCGCCGCCGGTCTGGTGGAGCCCCGCACCATGGCGACGGAAAGCCGACTGGCCGTGGTGATTCAACAACTGGTACGTTTGGCGGAGGAGACCGACACCAATCCGGAGACCCGCGTCGCTACTCTGCTGTCCGAGCGTGAGCGGATCGACGAGCAGATCGAAGCCATCCGGCATGGCCGCCTGCAGCCGCTGCCGGAAGCGCGTGCGCTCGAACGTGTTCATGAGATCATCGCACTGGCCGACGATCTAGCCGGCGATTTCCGCCGCGTGCGCGACCGCTTCGAACAGCTCAATCGCGACCTGCGCGAACGGCTGATGGACAACGACGCCAGTCGCGGGGAAGTGCTGGAGGCCCTGTTCGCCGGGGTGGACGTGATCGCCGACAGCGAGGCAGGGCAGACCTTCTCCGCGTTCTGGCGGCTGCTCACGAATCCCGATCAGAGCTCGGCGCTCGACCAGGCGATCGACGAAGTCGTGTCCCGCGATTTTGCCGGGCAATTGGACATCCGCGACCGGCGGTTCCTGCTGCGCCTGACGCCCATGCTGCTCGAACAGGGCGGCATGGTGCACGAGGTGCTGCAGCACTTTGCGCGCAGCCTCAGGCATTTCGTGCAGAGCCGCGAGTATTTGGAACAGCGTCGCTTCAACCAACTGCTGAAGGATGCGCAGCGTGTCGCACTGTCCCTGAAGGATGAAGTACGCGCCACGGACACACTGGAATACACGCTGCCATTACCAGCAGTCGCCTGCGGTCGCTGGCGCAGTGGGTGCTCTTCGACCCCGCGGCTCAAGCGCCGGGCGGAGGCATGCAGGAAGGCGAGGGCGCGCCCATCGACCTGGACACGGTGGGCGATCTGGTGGCCCAGTCCGAGATCGACTTTCGCGTGCTCAGAGCGAATATCCGCGCCGTGCTACGGGAGCGATCGCAAGCATCGATCGGCGAAGTGATGAGCCGTTTTCCCGCCACGCAGGGGCTGGGCAGCGTGGTCGGCTATATGGCTCTGGGCGCCCGCCACGGCGTGCGTAGCGACCGAATCGAAACCGTCGAATGGGAGGGGCAGGATGAGCGGCGCCGGCGCGCGCGGATTCCTTCCCTCTACTTCGTGAGGGAGCGGGTTCATGAGCTTGCCTGAAGACGCCCAGGCATCGCCAGTAAAACTCTTCGAAGGCGACGGCGGCGAACTGCCGCTGGAGACGCGCAGGGCACTGGTGCAACTGCTCGCCGGTCCTTCCCTCGATGGACAACGGCATCCTAAACTCTGGCCCGTGCTGGTGCGCGACGAAGCGCTCATTCGCCGCCGCCTGTCGGAGCTATTTCTGGATCTGGTGATAGACACCGACACGCAAGTCGCGTTTACCCGGCAGGCCGATGCGGGCGATCTGGAGACGCCGGTGCTGCTCCGCCGCGCGCAACTGACCTTTCTCGATTCCATCATGCTGCTGCATCTGCGGCAGCGGCTGACGCAGGCCGATGCGCAAGGCGAACGCGCGGTGATCTCGGTCGACGAGATCGTCGAGCACATGAGCGTTTACGAGCGCAGCACGAATACCGACCGGGCCGGATTCCACAAGCGCATCCAGGCGTCCATCGAGAAGATCAAGACGCACAACATCTTGCAAAAGATCCGGTCCAGCGAAGACCGCTATGAGATTTCGCCGACGTTGAAGCTCCTCTTCTCTGCCGAGGCAATTCAGTCGCTCACCCGCACCTTTCAAAGCATGGCGGATGGCGAGGCCGTGACGCCCGCGCCGCTACCGGAGACCGACGACGAGGCCGGTCTATGAAGCCCGCCACGCCATCTTCGGGTTCGCTGTTCGACGCCGATCAATTCAGGATGCGCCGTCTGCAGGTGTTCAACTGGGGGACCTTTTCGGACCTCCATGATATCCCGGTGGCCGAGCGCGGCTTTCTCTTCGTCGGTCCATCGGGCACCGGAAAGACGACCTTGTTGGATGCCATCTCGGCGTTGCTGGTGCCGCCGAGATGGGTTGATTTCAACGCGGCCGCGCGCGAAGCGTCCCGCACCGGGCGGGATCGCAACCTGGTCAGCTACGTGCGCGGCGCGTGGGCGGAGCAGAAGGACGACGAGTCGGGCGAGATCGCCATGCAGTATCTGCGCACCGGCACCGCTTGGTCCGCGCTGGCGCTCACCTACGGCAACTCGCAGGGCCGGGTGGTGGTACTGGTTCAATTGTTTTGGCTGCGCGGAAGTTCGAACGGCAATACCGATGTCAAGCGTCACTACTTGATCTTCGAGCGGCCTTTCGACTTGCGGGAGATCAAGGATTTCGATCTGGATGTACGCAAGCTGAAGAAGTCGTTTCCCGAGGCATTCGCGCGGGAGGACTTCCAACCCTACCGTGAGCGTTTCTGCCGGCTGCTTGGCATCGAAAGCGAGCAAGCTCTGCGGCTGCTCCACAAGACGCAGTCGGCGAAGAATCTGGGCGACCTCAACACCTTCCTGCGCGACTTCATGCTCGACCGGCCGGAGACTTTCGATGCGGCGGAGCGGCTGGTGAGCGAGTTCGCCGAATTGAATGCCGCGCACCAAGCCGTTGTGACGGCACGCGAGCAGGTGAGCACGCTGGCGCCGGCTCGCGACGGCCATGGCCAGCTTCAGAACCTGATTCTGCAGCAGGATCGGCTCAAGGAAGTGAAAGCGGGAGTGGATGGTTACAAGGAGACCTGCCGGCTGGCCTTGTTGCAGGAGCGGATCGCGGCATTGCGCGTCGAACTCGCGGGCGCGCTGGCGGACGCACAACAACGCAAGGCCACGCTCGAAAACCAGCGGGCAGTGCTGGACGACCTGAAGCGGCAACATCGCGAACAGGGAGGCGACCGCATCGAACGCCTGGAGACGGAGAAGGCCGGGTTGGAGCGGAGTCGAGACGAATGTTTGCGCAAGCGGGCGCAGGTGGAAACCGGTTGCAGGAAGCTCGGCTGGGTGGCGCCGGAAACGCCGCACCGGTTTGCCGAAATGACGGCGCAGGCGAGGCAAGAAGTGGAGACATGGCAGGAACAGCGCGTCAATCGCCAGCAGCAGCAGTTCGCGCTGGTCAACCAGAAGGCGGAGAAGGAGAGGGAGTTTCTGGTGGCCGCGGAAGAAGTGAAAGCGCTGCGGCGCCAGCCTTCGAATGTTCCCGCACAGATGCTCGGCTTGCGCACGGTGATCACTCGGACGCTCGGGCTGGCGGACGCAGCTCTGCCGTTTGTGGGCGAGTTGATCGAGGTAGACCCGCGTGAGGCAGTCTGGCGCGGAGCCATCGAGCGTGTGCTGCACGGTTTTGCCCTCTCACTGCTGGTTGAGGAGCGCTACTATTCGGCGGTTTCCGGCTATGTCAACGAAGCGCATCTCGGCGGGCGGCTGGTCTACTTCCGCGTGGGGCGCGTGGAAGAAGTCGCGGCGCGGCCCATCTCCGCCAACTCGATTTACCATAAGCTGCAGATCCAGACCGGCGCATTTGCCGCGTGGCTGGAGGCCGACCTCAAACACCGCTTCGACTATGCCTGCGTGGACTCCATGCAGGCCTTCCGTAGCGCGGAACGCGCGCTGACGCGCGAAGGGCAGGTCCGCCACGGCAAGACCCGGCACGAAAAGAACGATCGTTTCCGCATCGACGACCGCAGCCAGTGGGTGCTGGGATTTGACAACCGGGAAAAACTGGCGTTGTTCGAGAAGGTGGCACAGGGGCTGGCCGATGAAGTGGCCACATTGGACCGCAAGATCCGCGGGCTCACCGATGCCGATACGGCACAGGCCGACCGCGCACTGGTGTGCCGTGACCTGGCGAATGTCCAGTGGCAGGAGATCGACGTCGTTCCGCTGATCGAGCGGATCGGAGACATCGAGCGGGCCCTGCGCGAAGCCCGCGAGGGCAACCCCGCGCTGCAGGAACTCGCCAAACGCATCGAGAGCCAGATCGGCCGCGTGGCGAAGCTCGACGAGGGCCTGGTCTCCGTGCGTGCGCACATCCAATCTCTCGAAAAGGACGCGCGCGAAAAGGAAGAGAAGCTGCGGGCATTAGGACGGGAGCCGGCACTCCTGTCGCTCACTGCCGTGCAGATTGCCGAGTTGCCGGCGCGTTTCGATGCACAGAGCCAGAAACTCACGCTGGACAACATTGACCGGTCGGCCCAGCGCGTGGAGCGTGCGCTGACGGACGAACTGGAGGCGATGGCGGATCGTCACAACAAGCTGGTGCGCGCGATCGAGGAGCGTTTCGCGGAGTTTCAACGGCGATGGCCCATGGACGGTGGCGACATGGACGCGACTCTGGCCTCCGCCACTGATTTTCTGGCCAAACTGAAGCGCCTCGAAACCGACGGCCTGCCAGCCCACGAGCAGCGCTTCTTCGATTTACTACGCAACCAGAGCCACCAAAATCTGGCAGCGCTCTCGACTTACCTGAATCAGGCGCGAAAGACGATCCTCGATCGCATGGAATTGGTCAACGAGAGCTTGAGCCAGGCGGAGTTTAACGTCGGCACCCGTCTGCGTATCGCAGCCAGCGACCGGCAGCTTCCCGAGGTGCGCGAATTTCGGCAGGAGATTCATCAAGCGCTGAGCCACGCGTGGACCGATGACAGGGAGCAAGCCGAGAACCGTTTCCTGATCCTGCGCAGCCTGGTGCAACGGCTGGGCAGCCAGGAGGCCGCGGAACGGCGCTGGCGCGAGACGGTATTGGACGTGCGGCTGCATGTGGAGTTCATCGGGCGCGAGGTGGACCTGGAGGGCCGCGAAGTGGAGGTCTATCGCAGCGGCGCTGGCAAGTCCGGCGGGCAGCGGCAGAAGCTTGCCACAACGTGCCTGGCCGCGGCCCTGCGATATCAATTGGGCGGCGCCGATCATGGCGCGCCGGTCTACGCGCCCGTGGTGTTGGACGAGGCCTTCGATAAGGCCGATAACGAATTCACCGCCCTGGCTATGAACATCTTCGCCAACTTCGGCTTTCAGATGATCGTGGCGACGCCACTCAAATCGGTCATGACGCTCGAGCCATTTATCGGCGGCGCCTGCTTTGTCCATATCAGCGAGCGCCGCCACTCCAGCATCCTGATGATCGAATACGATGCGGACCACCAGCGCCTGAAACTGCCGGAGCACACCCATGGCGAAACCCCTGTTGCTGCTACCTGATGTGGTACGGGAGGCCATCGCCCGACGCTACCGGAGACGCCGTTGCGATTGGCTGATGGATGTGGGCGAGTGGCCGATCGATCAGCCGCTGGGCACGCCCGACGAGCTGGAAGCGCAACGGCAGCCCGATGCGGTGCGCGCATGGATAGCGGCCTGGGCGGCGTGGAGCGGGGCCGGGGAACTGGTGTGGCGCGAGCGACGGTGGCGCACACTGGGCGTGCAAAGCCTGCCGGAGCGGCTCCTGCTACACGAACCGGCGAGCGTGGCCGCGTGGCTCGGGGAAGGACAGCGGTGGCAGCGAGCGAGTTCGCGTCACCGGCATCTCGTGGCGCGGTGGCCCGGGCTGAGGGCACGACTGGCCCGCGATTTCGACTTACTGGCGGATTGGGACGCCACCGAGATCGAGCGGCTGGAGAATCTTGTGGCGTGGCTTGAAGCCAATCCGCAGTCGAATCTGTATCCGCGCCAATTGCCCGTTGCCGGCATCGACAGCAAATGGCTGGAGGGGCGCATGACGCTGATTGCCGATCTGGTGGCCGCCCTGAAGGAGGCTGCTGGCTGCGACCTGGATTTCCATCAACGTTGCGGATTGAAGCCGCTTCCACACATCGTGCGGCTGTTCCTGTTGGACGAGAGGCTGCGCCGACTCGCAGGAGGACTGCGCGACATCTCAGCTCGCCCGGAAGAACTGGCTACGCTCGATCTGCCGGTATCGCGCGTCTACATCGTCGAGAACTTGCAAACCGGCTTGGCCTTCGAGGACTGTCCGGGAGCGGTCGTGTTCATGGGCCTTGGCTACGGCGTGGGAACGCTGGCGACTCTGCCGTGGGTCGTGCGGGCGCCGTGCACCTACTGGGGCGATTTGGACACACACGGATTGGCCATACTAAGCCGCGCCCGGTCGAAGATGCCGTACTTGGAATCGGCGCTGATGGACGAGCAGACGCTGCTGTCCCATCGCGATCTGTGGGTTTCAGAGGACCAGCAAAATGCCGCGCCGGAACTTGCGCTGCTGACGCCCGCCGAACAGTCGCTCTATCGCGGGCTGAAACAACAGCGCTGGGGAGTGAACGTACGTCTGGAGCAGGAGCGCATCGCCTGGAGCTACGCCTGGGACGCGCTCGTGGCGTTAGCGAGGATTGGGCTTTAGATCGAGTCAGTCCGCACCTTGCTATCCTGGCTCGTGATCCAAGAGCGAGGAACGTCCACATGTTAGTCGAGCAGCAGATTGCCGAACGGCGGGAACGCGCGCGCGATTCGATCGCCAAGATTCTGGAACGGCCCAGCAATGGGCCGTACGGCGACTACCGCATCAAGTCAGCCAGCAGGAAAACCTACCGTGTGGCCATGCGCGGGCCGGGGTTGTTCGAAAACTACTGCTCGTGCCCGGACTTCGCCGTCAATACGCTGGGCACCTGCAAACACATTGAGGCCCTTCTTCTACGCCTGCGGAAACGGCACGGCCCCACGCTTGAGAGCAAGGCGTATGCGCGCGCGCGCCTCCATTTCTTTGCAGTATGGCGAAACCATCGACGTCCGCCTGCGCTTGCCGGCCGCTCCATCGCCCGCTCTCCGCAAGCTGGCCGGGCTGTATTTCGATTCGGCCGGGCTGTTGCGGCAACGGCATTTCCGGAGCTTTCATGAGGTGATTGAGGCCTTCCGCAAGGCCGATCTGGAAGCGGTAGTTTACAGCGACGTGATCGAGTATCTCGACCGGGAAAACGAGCTCGCGGACGGGCTCGATCTGGAAAGCCAGCTTCTCGCACAGCTTCGCAAGGGACGTGATCCTCTGAACGGAGTACTCAAGACGAAGCTGTTGCCCTACCAGGAGCGCGGCGCCATTTTCGCGGCCTGCCGGGGTCGCGTGGTTCTCGCCGACGACATGGGCTTGGGCAAGACCGTACAGGCCTTGGCGGCCGCCGAGTTGCTCCGGCGCCGCCGTGGCATTTCGAGAGTGCTGGTAGTCGCCCCGGCCTCGGTGAAGTATCAATGGAAGACGGAGATCGAAAAGTTCACCGGCATCTCCGTGCAGGTGATCGACGGATCGCTCGAGCGACGGCAGGAACTGTATGCCTCGCCCAAGTTCTTCAACCTCTCCAGCTACGAACTGGTCCTCAAGGATGTGCGCTACATGCACGAACTGGCGCCCGACCTCATCATTCTTGATGAAGCGCAACGCATCCGAAACTGGACTACGGCCACGGCGCGCACCATCAAGCAACTGAAGAGCCGCTACGCCTTCGTGCTAACGGGAACTCCCCTCGAGAACAAACTGGAGGAGTTGTTCTCCGTGGTGGAATTCATCGACGGCCGCCGTCTCGGTCCCGCGTTCCGCTTCCTTCATGAGCACCGGACGGAAGACGAAAACGGCCGTCTCATCGGCTACCACGGTCTCGACCGTATTCACGATCAATTGGCGCCGATCCTGCTGCGGCGCACGCGGCAAGAGGTCCTCAAGGATCTGCCGAAGCGTACCGACCAGATTCTCCACGTTTCGCTGACGCCTCAGCAGGCCGAACCGTACTGGGAGCAGAACGACATCCTGGCCGCTTTGATGCGCAAGTGGGAGCGGCAGCGCTGGCTATCTGAAATCGATCTACGGCGGATCATATGCTGCCAGCAGAACATGCGGATGCTCTGCGATTCCACGTTTCTGTTCGACAAAGAGACGAATCACTCGCCGAAGCTCGACGAGTTCCGCGAGCTCATCCGCGAGTTGGCGATCGAGGAAGGCCGCAAGGTGGTGGTCTTCAGCGAGTACGAGCGGATGACTCACCTGGCCGGCCAGGAGCTGGAGAAGATGGGCGTGGGATTCGTGTCTTTGCACGGCGGCGTGCCTTCACGGAATCGGGGCGCGCTGATGGAAAAATTCCGTCGCGATGCGAAGTGCCGTGTGTTCCTGTCTACCGACGCGGGCGGCGTTGGTCTGAATCTTCAGTCGGCTTCGGCCGTCATCAACTTCGAACCGCCCTGGAATCCCGCACGCCTCGAGCAGCGGATTGGACGAGTCCACCGTTTGGGCCAAGCCCATCCAGTCCACGTGGTGCACCTGCTGACCAAGGACAGCATCGAAGAGCGCGTGTGGGAGACGCTGAAGGTGAAGAAATCGCTGTTCGCGGGCGTTTTCGATTCATCAGCCGCCGAGGTAAGTTTCGCGGCGCTCGGACGAAAGAGCACTCTCCAGGCTGTGAAGGAAATCTTCGCAGACCAGCCGGCACTTCCAAAGCCTGTTACTGACAAGGCCCCAACAAAGCCTGTTCCCACGCGATCAGCGTCAGAGCCGGCCTTTCTAACGACACCGGAGCCGGGTACGGCGGCGCAGTCGCTGACGGAGAGGACGGCGGCATCGCAACCGGCCGCGTTCGAGCAGGCCGCGGCTGCGCTGATCGAAACCGCCGTGCGATTCCTCGAATCGCTGGCGGCAGTGGCGCGAAACGCGCCCGATGGCGGGGGCCTTTCGAGCCTGCTTTCGCGCGATCCACGCACGCGCCGTCCGGTTCTCTCGATCCCACTGCCCGAATCGGTGGATCAAAGCCGCATCATGCAGGCGATCTCGGCGCTATTGGGTTCACTTGGCCGGCCTGCTTAGGGGCTGAACCGCGCGCGGTTTTGGCGCCATGAGTCTGGCTTGGGAAAGGGCGCATTTTAAGCGGACATAAAATCGGACTTATTGCAGGACGCATCGGATCTTTAATATTTTGTAATAATATGATATATAATGTTTTGTTGTACTTCTTGGTG
>Ga0182027_10015181_pt1 | contig 10611 bp, 8 predicted proteins | sample 712E1DmetaG_FD_121300 | JGI IMG/M metagenome (GOLD analysis project Ga0182027, IMG submission 121300) | Permafrost microbial communities from Stordalen Mire, Sweden - 712E1D metaG (Illumina Assembly) | ecosystem: Environmental > Terrestrial > Soil > Wetlands > Permafrost | place: Sweden... | reverse complement strand
TCGGACTTATGCTTGCCGGTGCAATTGTTTCCAATATACTTTACGATATGCCGGCATTAGGAGTATGGATTGCTATTTTATTGGGAGCATTTCTGAGGCCTATTCCATGGAAAGAGGTCCCAGGTGCGATAAAAGGAACAATTTTCCTGCTCTGTCTCGTGTTTTGTGCTTCTCTCATGCCAGTAGAAGAACTACCTAATGCTTCCTGGATCACTGCCCTTGCACTTGGATTCCTTTCATCTGTATTTGATAATATTCCGCTTACAAAACTATGCCTGGATCAGGGTCATTTTGACTGGGGAATGCTGGCTTATAGCGTCGGATTCGGAGGGTCAATGATCTGGTTTGGATCGTCAGCAGGAGTCGCAATCACAAATAAATTTCCTGAAGGACGGGATGTAATTCTTTGGGTAAAAAATGGGTGGCATATTGCTGCTGCATATATAATTGGATTCTTTGCATTATATCTTATCATGGGTTGGGAACCTGCAGATAATAAGGAACATAAAATAATTAATTGTCCGGTTCCCGGATGCCCAATGGTCAACAAAGGAGAATCTGTTAAAGGGACAAGAATAATTAATTTTATGGAGTTGGCTAAATAAGAATAATTTTTTTATACAATTGGCCTAAGACCATTTCGTAATGTTAATGGACGTATTCTTATTGCAGGCCAAAGTTTGAAAATATGTGAATTATATAACCTTTTTAAATTATTTTGTAATATTCATAAGCATCCCTGAGCTTAACTTTAAACCTTCATATTTTTTTGTTCTTTATGAAATATAATGTTGAAAAATTCCATTTTGTATAATGAGGAAACCAACATTTGGATGTCAAAAAACTTTGGATTTTTCAGATTATGAATAAAAATGAAAGTAGTGAAATAGATATTAACCTTAAAGATTTTCCGGATAACCTGACTTCTCTTATTAAAGAATCGTTGGATTCTAAAAACTCTGTAAAAAAACTTTCTGCAAGAAGTACGCTTGTAGGGATGGGTAAACCCATTATCCCCAAACTACACAAACTACTAAATTCCGAAAATGGTTTGCTTCGTATGGAAGCTGCTAAGATTGTTGAGCTCATAGCCGACAGAAGGTCGATTCCATATTTGATTAATCTGCTTGGTGATAAAGAATTTGAAATCAGATGGATTGCAGCCGAAGGTCTTATTAAAATCGGCAGGCCAGCTATTTTACCATTACTAAAGTCGATTCGCGATGGTAAAAGCTCCTTAATTCTTAACAAGGGAGCACATCACGTTTTGCTGAGTCTGCTCAATGAAAACGAAAAGAATAAATTAATGTCATTTCTGCTAAGTCTGGACGATGTTCAGGAGTTAGGAGAAACTGCTCCCATAGAGGCTTCAGAAGCAATAAAAACCATATTTAAGCGAAAAAACACCATCTAACAAAACCACCGTTGTTTTGTTGCATACAAAAAGTAATGAAATGAATTGTATATAAGCTTAAACAAATCCCAGTTCGTCCTTACAGCTTGAAATACAGTAGAACTGAACCCGGAATTATCAGCAAATTGAAAATAAAATCATCAAATTATGAAAACAATTATCGTTCCCCTGGATTTCTCAGAAGAGTCATTAACTGGTTTGAATCTGGCATTGATGCTGGCTGACAAAACCGGAGCTAATATTCAAATGGTTCATGTTATTGGAAAGAATACCGGTGACTATTATGAACAAATGGAAAAGGAGAATCAACTTGCAAAATCAAAATTTGAAGAAATACTTCAAAAGTACAAAGGGAAAAGCAATTCTACCTTGAGTTATACAATAACTGAAGGTAAAGTATTTAAGGAAATAGCAGATCTGGCAGACAAATATGAAGACGCATTGACGGTGCTTTCAACCCATGGTGCTTCTGGTTTTGAAGAATTGTTCATTGGAGGCAATGCTTACAAAATAACCTCTCATTCGAGGAATCCAGTGATAACCGTCAGAAAGAGTAAAATATCTTCAAATATTGATAAAATAGTGTTACCCCTGGACTATACTTTTCAGACACGTGAAAAGGTTCCATATACTGTTGAGCTGGCAAAAGTATTTGGGTCAAAAATTCATCTGCTTACCATAAGTCTTTCAAAATTGAAGAGTACCGAGAAAAAGCTTCATCAATATGCTGAACAGGTGGCTTCTTACCTTGACACTCATAAAATTCCATATAAGGTCGAACATCTTCATGGCAGCAACCTGACTGATTTAACCCTTGATTATGCCCGATCAATTGATGCTGACCTTATTTCAATAATGACGGAGCAGGAGAAGAGTGCTTCCAATTTGCTGTTGGGCAATTATGCTCATCAATTTATTAACAAAGCTTTTATTCCAGTCTTATCATTTCCAAACTATCATTTACGCATTACTGCAGAAGATGTCTGGACTTTGGGAGCATTTAATGCCTGAGATCAGGCATGGAACTAGTGTCAATACCTAAGTTAAAAAATAGAATGAAAATGAAAATAATTAAAATGAAAAAAGTACTGATTGCTCTGGATTATAATCCAACTGCACAAAAAGTGGCAGAAGTAGGTTTTTCAATGGCAAAATCCATGGATGCTGAAGTAATATTGCTGCATGTAATAACAGATCCTGTGTTTTATTCCACTGCAGGATATTCTCCGATAATGGGATTTAACGGTTATATAGATATGGGTCCAATACAATTAGATAGTGTTGACGGACTGAAAAATGCATCTCTTCAATATCTTAATAAATCAAAACAACACCTCGGCGATAACACCATTCGAACCATGGTAAAAGAAGGTGATTTTGCTGATACTATTCTGCAGACCGCAAAAGAGGAGCATTCAGATATTATAGTTATTGGATCTCACAGCCGGAAATGGCTTGAGAATATAGTAATGGGAAGTGTTACAGAAAAAGTTTTGCATCATACTTCAATACCGCTTTTCATTGTTCCGACTAAAAAGATCAATTAACTCTGATTCTGGCATTAATTGACACTATAAAAGGTTTTGTTTTTTAACTTCAGTCAATGGTGAAAGATTAAATTTTCAACCATAAAATTCTGAATATTCCATTATGAAAGAAAAAACAGACATAAGAAAACCTGTTTACAGTTTCTTGCCATCAGATATTGAAGGGGTGGATTCCCTTGCGAAGCTTGCTCTCGATATGCGGTGGTCATGGAATCATGCGGCTGATGAAGTCTGGCGGCAACTTGATCATGAACTTTGGGAACTCACACATAACCCATGGGTAGTCCTGCAAACAGTTTCAAGAGACCAGTTTCAGAAGGTTATGTCCGACCCTGTATTTCGTAAAGAGGTTGAAGATCTCTTAGAATCCCAAAAGCATGCTAATACATCTCCATCCTGGTTTCCGCAGAACTATCCGAAGTCCGCACTTTCATGTGTAGCTTACTTTAGTATGGAATTCATGTTGAGTGAAGCTCTGCCAATTTATTCAGGGGGTTTGGGCAATGTGGCTGGTGATCAGCTTAAGACGGCAAGTGATTTGGGTGTACCTGTAGTTGGAATAGGACTTCTGTATCAGCAAGGTTACTTTCGTCAGGAAATCGACAAAAATGGTAAACAACAGGCCTTCTTCCCATATAATGATCCGGGGCAATTACCGGTTATTCCGCTTCGTCAACCCGATGGAGAATGGTTACGACTTGAGATTGAACTGCCAGGATATTCTGTATGGGTTCGTGCATGGCAGGTCCAGGTAGGCAGGATCAAACTATATCTGCTAGATACCAACGATGCTGCAAATTTTCCAGTACACCGTGGTATAACAAGTGAATTATATGGTGGAGGAGCAGAGCTTCGGCTTAAACAGGAATTGGTGCTTGGAATCGGAGGATGGCGTCTGCTCGTTGCTCTCGGTATTAAACCCCAGGTATGCCATCTGAATGAGGGGCATGCAGCATTTGCAATATTGGAACGTGCTTTTAGTTTTATGAAAGAAACAAGGCAACCATTTGATGTTGCGATGGCTGCTACCCGGTCTGGCAATCTCTTTACCACTCACACAGCCGTTACTGCGGGATTCGATCGTTTCTCACCTGAACTTATCGGGCAATACCTTGGAGAATATGCTGAACAGAAACTTGGAATTTCACGTCATCAATTGCTGGCATTAGGCCGTGAAGATCCTGGAAATGAATCGGAGAAGTTCAATATGGCATATCTTGCAATCAGGGGAAGCGGAGCAGTAAACGGGGTAAGTCGTCTTCATGGAGAAGTCAGCCGTCAAATCTTTGAACCATTATTTCCAAAATGGCCGGCAAATGAGATACCAGTTGGACATATAACCAATGGTGTGCACATGCCATCATGGGACTCCAAAGAATCAGATGACATCTGGACTGAAGCCTGTGGAAAAGATCGCTGGCTATGGACCATGGAAAACCTCGGACAGGAGGTCAGTAAAATCAATGATGAAAGGTTGTGGGAGATGCGTAATAAATCACGGGCTGCACTTATTCAATATTCCCGTGAACGATTATCACGACAGTTGGTGGCTTCAGGAGCATCCTCAGAGGCAGTTGAATATGCAAAACTATTGTTAAACCCAAATACACTGACCCTTGGTTTTGCACGTCGTTTTGCAACCTATAAAAGACCTGATTTATTATTGCACGATCCACAACGTCTGATTCGTCTCCTCTCCGATTCTCAGCATCCGGTACAACTTATCCTTGCTGGCAAAGCACATCCTGCCGATCAGGCGGGTCAGGATCTGATTTCTAAATGGATTCATTTCATCCGGCAACCCGAAGTTCGTCCTCATGTGATATTTTTAAGTGATTATGATATGCTTTTGACAGAACGGCTTGTCGAAGGTGTGGATGTATGGATTAATACTCCACGACGCCCATGGGAAGCCAGCGGTACAAGCGGTATGAAAGTGCTGGTAAATGGAGGCATTAACTTATCAGAACTCGATGGTTGGTGGGCTGAAGCTTATAGACCTGAGGTGGGATGGGCGATAGGTGATGGAAAGGAACATGGTGAAGACCCTGAATGGGATGCCGTCGAAGCCAATGCCCTTTATGATCTTCTCGAACAGAAGATTATACTCGAATTTTATAATCGAAACAAAAAAGGCATTCCAGATACCTGGGTAGAGCGAATACGAAGTAGCATGTCACAATTGACCCCGCGGTTTTCTGCAAATCGGACGGTGCGGGAATATACAGAAAAATATTACCTGCCGCTGGCTGCAACTTACCTTACTCGTTCCGCCGATAAGGGTAGGAATAGCAAAAAAATCATAGAGTGGCAGAATATCCTGAAGCAAAAGTGGAATAAAATTCACTTTGGTGAAGTAAAGTTAACGACTTACGGGGATAAATACTTATTTGATGTTCAAGTCTATCTTAATGGTCTCGATACCAGCGCTGTATTTTTAGAACTTTATGCAAATGGAACTGATGGTGGAACTCCAATAAGGCAGGAGTTAAAATTGATCAAACAGGGAACGGAGTCTAATAAACCACAGCTTTATCAGGCAACTGTGTCTGCATCTCGTCCGGCGGCTGATTATACTCCGCGGATTATTCCAAACTTCCCAGGCGTTTCAGTACCTCTTGAAACTGCTTTGATCATTTGGCAACGTTAATGTTTGAATAATGTAAAATACTTTATAGATGGTTAAATCAATTCCGGTTACCACATTGTTTTTAGATATTGGAGGCGTAATGCTTTCCAACGGATGGGGTCACGAGTCACGCAGATCAGCCGCTCATGTTTTTAATCTGGACTTTGACGAAATGAATGAAAGGCATCATGTAATTCAGGTTACTTATGAAGAGGGAAAGATTACCCTGAGTGAATACCTTAAAAGAGTAGTGTTCTACCAGAAACGCTCTTTCACAATTGATCAATTTCGTGAATTTATGTTCTCGCAGTCCACCCCGAACATAGAGATGATCGGGTATATAAAAAAGCTGAAGGATAAGTACAATCTGAAAATAGCTGTAGTCAACAACGAAGGACGGGAGTTAAACGAACACAGAATAAAGAAATTTAAGTTGAATCAATTCGTTGACTTTTTCATATCCTCATGCTTCGTCCATTTTAGAAAGCCCGATGCAGATATATTCCATATTGCGCTTGACATTGCTCAAGTGCCTGTCCAACATGTTGTATATATTGAAGATATGCAGATGTTCGTTGATGTTGCAAGGGATTTAGGGATCAGAAGCATTCATCATAAGAATTATTTATCAACATCTGCAGAATTGGCCATTATGGGATTAAAGAATGGATAAAAAAAGAGGAATCATTCATGAAGAAAGAGCGGGCATTCATATTAACCATTAACGGTGGTTCTTCTTCTATTAAGTTTGCACTTTATAGGGTCGGTAAGATACCAACCAGGTTACTTTGTGGGAAAATTGACAGGATAGGACTGGAAGATTCAACATTTACGTTCAATAATGAGAAAGGAGTAAATCAGGATATTCCTGAAGCAGGAGTTTCTGATTATCACTCATCCGTAGTTTTTCTGATGGATTGGCTGGAAAAGCAGATTGATTTTTCTTTTCTCAGTGGTGTTGGCCATAGGGTGGTTCTCGGAATGAAATATACAGAACCCGAACTCATCACGCAGAAACTGCTGGATGAACTTCATAGTATCACCACTTACGATCCGGATCATTTGCCCTCTGAGATTGAATTGATTGAGGTTTTCAGTCAGCGTTACCCAAATCTGTCGCAGGTGGCCTGTTTTGATACAGCCTTTCATCGTACAATGCCACGGATGGCTAAATTGCTTCCAATTCCCCGTAGGTTCGACAAGATTGGAATCCAACGATACGGTTTCCATGGTTTGTCATATGCCTATCTCATGGAAGAACTAGTGCGGCTTGCTGGTAAGAAAGTAGGCAATGGCCGCGTGATATTGGCTCATCTTGGCAATGGGGCAAGTCTTGCTGCCGTCTGCGAAGGTAAAAGTGTTGACACCAGTATGGGATTCACACCTGCCGGAGGGATGATTATGGGTACCCGGCCTGGTGATTTGGATCCGGGTGTAGCATGGTACATGATGAGGTCAGAGAATCTTACACCTAAACAGTTTAATAATCTGATCAATCATGAATCAGGTCTCCTCGGCATTTCTGAAACCAGTGCTGATATGCGCGATTTGCTCTCAAAGGAAACCACTGATATTAGAGCCGCGGAAGCCGTAGAGTTATTTTGCTATCAGGCGAAGAAATGGATAGGAGCCTTCGCCGCTACACTTGGCGGACTTGACACATTGGTTTTTGCAGGTGGTATTGGAGAAAACTGCCCGGTTATTCGCTCCCGCATATGTAAGGGTTTGGGATTTCTTGGGATCACGCTCGAAGAGAAACAAAATAGAAAAAACGCTCCGATTATATCAAAAGAGAAGGAAAGTGTTGCTGTACGTGTCATTCACACCGATGAGGAATGGATGATAGCTAAAACAGTAAGCCAGATTTTAAATATTACTAAGAAATGAAATATGATCATGAAAACAAAAAAGATTAATGAGAAGAATAACCCATTATCTCAGGAACTTTTGCAAAGGATGAACGCTTATTGGCGTGCTGCAAATTATTTGTCAGTCGGGCAGATTTATCTCTACGATAACCCGCTGCTGAAGGAACCGTTGAAATTATCCCATGTGAAACCTCTTGTGGTGGGACACTGGGGTACTACACCTGGCCAGAACTTCATCTACGTCCATTTGAACCGGGTTATAAAAAAGTATGATCTGGACATGTTCTACATCGCCGGTCCCGGTCATGGTGGTCCTGCATTGGTGGGCAATACTTATCTTGAAGGCTCCTATAGTGAGATTTATCCGGATATCAGTCAGGATGAAGACGGGATGAAAAAACTATTCAAACAGTTCTCATTTCCTGGCGGAATTTCCAGTCATGTTGCACCGACAACTCCTGGGTCAATTCATGAAGGTGGTGAATTGGGATACTCGCTCAGTCATGCCTTCGGGGCTGCCTTTGACAATCCCGAACTGATAGTTGCCTGTGTCATTGGAGATGGAGAAGCAGAAACCGGACCGCTGGCAACAGCATGGCAATCGAATAAGTTTCTGAACCCAATTTCCGACGGAGCCGTACTGCCAATTCTGCACTTGAATGGCTACAAGATCAATAATCCGACCGTTCTGGCACGTATCGAGCATGAAGAACTGGAGAAATTTATGCAGGGATGCGGCTGGACACCATATTTTGTTGAAGGTGATGTGCCTGAAGAGATGCATCAAATAATGGCTGGTGTATTGGAAAAGACTATCGAAGATATTCGCCGGATCAAAAGTAATGCAAGGAAGAATAATGACACAACCAGGCCCAGGTGGCCAATGATCGTACTGAGGTCACCTAAGGGTTGGACAGGACCGAAAGTTGTTGACGGACTGCAGATTGAGGGTACTTCTAGATCGCACCAGGTACCGCTACTGGTTGATTCCGGGCATCCCGATCATCTTAAACTGCTTGAAAGCTGGATGAAGAGTTATAAAGCAGAAGAATTGTTCGATAAGAAAGGACGTCTAATACCGGAATTGGCCGAACTTGCACCTGAAGGCAACAGGCGGATGGGAGCAAACCCACATGCCAATGGTGGTATTCTCCTGCGCGATCTGCGGATGCCTGATTTTCATCTTCACGCTTTGAAAGTGCCTTCGCCTGGCGCTGTTGAGGGACAGGATACTCTTGTACTTGGAAAGTTCCTTAGGGATGTGGCCAAATTAAATTATGATCAGCATAATTTCCGGGTCTTTGGCCCTGATGAGACTCAATCGAATCTCCTGGGTGCAGTATTTGATGTTACTAATCGTCAATGGGACGCCAGGGTTGAAAAGAATGATGAATTCCTCGCACCGTCAGGACAAGTGCTTGACTCGATGCTCAGCGAACACCAATGCGAAGGCTGGCTGGAGGGTTATCTTTTAACAGGGCGTCACGGACTTTTCAATAGCTATGAAGCCTTCATTCGTATCATTGACTCAATGTTCAGCCAGCATGCCAAGTGGCTAAAGGTAACTTTGGAACTGCCATGGCGACGGAAGATCGCCTCTCTGAACTATCTTCTCGCTTCCCACGTATGGCAGCAGGATCACAACGGCTTCACACACCAGGATCCGGGTTTTCTCGATCATGTCATCAATAAAAAGGCTGATATCGTGCGTGTTTATTTGCCTCCTGATGCCAATTGTCTGTTGTCGGTCTTTGATCATTGCCTGCGCAGCCGTCATTATGTCAACGTAGTGGTTGCAGGAAAACATCCGCTTCCTCAGTGGCTGACAATGGAAGAGGCTGTAGTTCATTGTACTGAAGGAATTGGTATCTGGCAATGGGCAAGTAACGATCAGGATGCCGAGCCGGATGTGGTAATGGCCTGTTGCGGAGACACCCCCACTTTAGAAATACTGGCCGCCGTTACTATTTTACATCAATATCTGCCTGATCTTAAAATCAGAGTAATAAATGTAGTCGATTTGATGAAGCTTCAGTCGGCCAGTGAGCACCCGCACGGTCTTAATGAAACGGATTTCGATTCGCTCTTTACGAAAGACAAACACATAATTTTTGGTTTCCATGGATACCCATGGCTGGTTCATCGGTTGACCTACCGCCGCACCAACAGGAATATACATGTTCGGGGTTACGTTGAAGAGGGCACCATTACCACGGCATTTGACATCAGGGTGCAAAACAAACTTGACCGTTTCCATTTGGTTCAGGACGTTATTGACAGACTGCCTAATCTTGGCACTAAAGGGGCCTACCTGAAACAGATGATGCAGGACAAGCTTATCCAACACAAACAATATATTGATAAACACGGCGAGGATTTGCCGGAAATTCGCAACTGGAAATGGAATCAGAACAAAAAATAGAAAAAGAAAACGCTGAAAGCGGAAGAGAAATAAAGCATATTGGTATAGCAGCGGACCATGGTGGGTTTGAATTGAAAGTTCAGCTGATAGCTGCACTTAAAGAAGCCGGTTATGAGGTAGAAGACTTCGGCGCCGATGAGCTGGTTATAGATGATGATTATCCGGATTTTGTGGTACCTCTTGCCATAGCAGTGGCGAGGGGTGATGTCGAACGAGGTCTGGCTATCTGTGGAAGCGGAGTAGGGGCTTGCGTTGCAGCCAATAAAGTGCATGGCGTGCGTGCTGCATTAATCACGGATTACTTCTCTGCTCATCAGGGGGTGGAGGATGACGATATGAACGTAATGTGCCTGGGAGGACAGGTCACCGGATATTCCCTATCCTGGGATTTAGTCCGGACATTTCTGAACGCTCATTTCATGGGAGATGAAAGATTCAAAAGACGCCTTGCGAAAGTGGCGGCTTTGGAAAAAGAGATGAAATGGCAATAGAAGATTTCTTCACTTATCTTCCAGCAGATATGACTTAAAACAATCGATTGATTATTGATAAAATCAGGGAGGTACAAAAGATGAATTTAAAAGAGATTATAATAACTGCAAAGTCACTGGTAGCCGACGACAAAGGTCTGCTGGCAATTGATGAAAGTAATCCAACCTGCAATAAAAGATTTGCAGCGGCAGGGATTCCTCAAACAGAGGAGTTCCGGCGTTCCTATCGGGAAATGATTA
>Ga0182027_10015180_pt1 | contig 10611 bp, 6 predicted proteins | sample 712E1DmetaG_FD_121300 | JGI IMG/M metagenome (GOLD analysis project Ga0182027, IMG submission 121300) | Permafrost microbial communities from Stordalen Mire, Sweden - 712E1D metaG (Illumina Assembly) | ecosystem: Environmental > Terrestrial > Soil > Wetlands > Permafrost | place: Sweden... | reverse complement strand
GAATCTGATCGATGTCGGCTGTGCGGGGACCGCGCCGGGCCGGCGCGGGTTCGAACGGCGAGCGGACGATTGCGTCCGGCGAGCCTCCAACGCCCAGGCAGACCGTGCGCCAGCCTCAACGGCTGATGCGCAGCGTGCTCGGCCCCGTCGACATCGCCGCCTCGACCATGGCCAACATCGCGCCGGCCATGAGCTTCTACTTCGGCTTCGGCTTTCTGGCGCTCACCGCGGGCGTCGCCTCGCCTCTCACCATCATCGCCGCGGGCGTCGCCATCGCCTTCCTGGGCAACACTCTGGCCCAGTTCTCACGGGTGCACCCTTCGACCGGCTCGTTCATCACCTTCATCGGCAAGGCCTTCGGGCCGACGAGCGCGATCGCCACGGCGGTCATCCTCATCACCGGCTACATCATCGCCATCATCTCGGTGCTCGTCATGTCGGGCGGCTTCACGACGATCTTCCTGAACCGCTACATCCCCGCGATCCCGACCTCGACGTGGCCCTGGTTCATGATCGTCTTCGTCAGTCTCGCCGCGCTTCTCATGGTACGCGGCATCCACATCTCGACCCGCTGGGCCGGCATCTTCTTCGCCTTCGAGATGATCGTGCTCGTGGTGGTGACGGTGAGCGCCCTCGTCCACCACGCGGGCCACCTGACGCTGCATCCCTTCGACCCGCACTACCTCTCGAACGGTCTCAAGGGGCTGGGACTGGGCTTTCCCCTGGCCGTCTATCTCTTCATCGGCTGGGAGAACTCGGCGGCGCTGGCCGAGGAGACCGCGAACCCCCGCCGCAACGTGCCGCGCGCGCTGTTTGCGAGCGTCGCCCTGATGATGGTGAGCTACGTGGTCTTCGCCTACGCCACCGTCGAGGGCTTCGGCGAGAACGTCGCCGCGCTGAGCGCCTCGCCGATCCCGTTCATCACGGTGGCCGACAGCGTGCTCGGCGTCCTTGCGTTCTTCGCCTACCTGGCCGGCGTGACCTCGACCCTGGCCTGCCTGATCGCGGCGGTGAACTCGCAGTCGCGGCTGCTGTTCAACGCCGGCCGTGAGGGACTGCTGCCCGCCTGGGTCGGCCGTGTCTACGCGCGGCGCCAGACGCCGGTCAACGCCCTGCTGACCTTTACGGGCATCGGCTTCGTCTTGGTGTTCGCCTGGTCCTTCGGCCAGCACATCGACCCGGTGACGCTGTTCGCCGAGGCCTCGACGCTCGGCACGATCCTGGTCGTGGTGGTCTACTTCGTCGCCAATCTGGCGCTGCCCGTCTTCTATCGCAAGCACTATCCCAACCAGATGTCGCTCGTCTGGCACCTGATCGTCCCGCTTGTCGGCGCGGCCCTGATCGCGCTGCCCATCTACGAGCTCGTCAAGCCGGGACAGGCGTCTCCGTATGACTGGTTCCCCTACATCGCCCTGGCTGTGATCGTCGTCGCGGCGGGCTACGCGGTGATCCTCAACTCACGCGACAAGACGCTCGCCGACCGCGTCGGCTCGCTCGTCGCCGACGACGCCACCGACGGCAAGTTCGCCGGGTTCCTAGACGAGGACGAGGAGCACCTCCACCGTCTCCATCGGGTCGTGTCGTGCCTCAATCAGGACCGCGACACCAAAGCGGCGGTCCAGGAGGCCCTGCAGATCATCGCCGAGACCCTGCACCTGGCGTCCGCCGCCGTGTTCGTCGTCAAGCCCAACGACACGGCCGAGGTCCTCGCGGCCTGCGGCGACACGCGGCGCGGCTTTCCCTACCCCCCGCTGCCCCTCGACGATACGCTGGTCGCGGGTCTGATCAAGCGCCCCCGGGTCGCCGAGATCGCCGACCCGGGCCGGCTCCACGAGTCGCTGCTCGCCGTGACCGGTCGCGACGTCGGCCGGGTCGTGATCGCGCCCCAGTCGGCGGGCCCCGATGTCGCGGCCATCCTGGTCCTCGGCCGCCGCCCCCGGGAACCCCTTTGCGAGCGCGAGATCGAGTTCGTCGCCGTCGTCTCCGAGGCGATGGGCCTCGCCATCAAGAGCCGCTCCCTGGCGGCGGAGTCGCAGCACACGGCGGCCGTCCTGCAGACGGCCTACGCCGTGTCGCGAGCCATCACCCAGAGCCTCGACCTCGAGCTCACCTACCGCGAGATCGCCGCCAACGCCGCCCGCGTGGCGCGGGGTTCGCACTGCCTGCTGTTCGAGCTGGAAAGCGCCGGCGGCGACTATCTGGCGGTGGCCTGCTCAGACCCCGAAAGCGAGGTGCTCCTGGGCACCCGCGTCCGGCTGCAGGACGACGCGGGCGGCTCGGCACCCGGCCGGCGGGCGCCGGATCTTGTGGTGCGCAAGGTCATCCCCGGTGACCGGACCGATGCTCACGCGGCAAGCAAGTTCAGCCTCGGTGGTCACCTCGACGCCCGGCTGGCGGGCCTGTTCAACGCCGAGTCCTCGGTGCTCGTGCCGCTGTTCGCCCAACAGGAACTGGTCGGTTCGCTGCTCGTCTACGCGTCGGGGCGCCGGCGGCGCTATTCGCCGCTCGAGATCGCCGAGCTGCGCAGCGTCGGCGAGCAGGCTGCCATCGCCATCCACAACGCCCGGCTGTACCGCGATCTGGCGGACAGCCAGGCGAGCGTCGAAGCGCTGCTCACCCGGCTCACGCGCATCCGCGAACAGGAGCGCCAGGCGCTGGCACGGGTCGTGCACGACGACATCGTGCAGTCGATCGTCGGCGCCCTCTACCGCCTGGACGACGTGCGCGACACGGTACCCACCGGCCAGGCCGACGAGTTCGACCAGGCCGTGGCCGTGCTGCGACAGAGCGTCGACGACGCCCGCCGGGTGATCTGGGAGTTGCGTCCCCCCGCGATCGACGGCCTGGGGCTGCCCGCGGCGCTGCGCTCTCTGGCCGCCAGGGCCGGTCACGGCCAGGCGGCGGTCAGCGTGTCGATCGAGGAGATCGACGGCTTGAGCGACGCCGTCACGACGGGGCTCTACAAGATCGCCCGCGAGGCGCTCCTGAACTCGCTCCACCACGCCAGCGCGCGGCGCATCGACATCACACTCGTCGACGTCGCCTCGCCGGGCCGCACCAGCGCCCGGCTGCTGGTCGAAGACGACGGCGTCGGCTTCGTCGCCGGAGGGCATCCCGACGGCGGCCATTACGGGACGGTGATGATGGAAGAGCAGGCGACCCTGATCGGCGCGACGATGTCGATCGACACGGAGCCCGGCTGCGGGACCCGCGTCGAAGTCGTCGTGCCGCTCTGCGCCAGTAGGGTGACCGGGTGATGGAGCACGTCGCCCAAGAAAGAGCGCGGATCGTGATCGTCGACGATCACGCCGTCGTGCGCGAGGGTCTCGAACGCATCCTCGCCAAGTGCGCCGACATCGAGGTCGTGGGCTCGGCGAGCAGCGGTGAAGAGGCGCTGCGCCTCGCGGCGGCGCTCGAACCCGACCTCGTGCTGCTCGACCTCTCGCTGCCCGGCATGCACGGGCTCGAGGTTCTGGCCGCTCTGCAACAAAGGGAACGGCCGCCGCGGGTCGTGGTGCTCACCGTGCACGACGACGACGACATCGTGCTGGGAGCGGTGCGCGGCGGGGCGCAGGGCTACGTGCTCAAGAACGCCACCCGCGACGAACTGCTGGCCGCGGTGCGCCGGGTGGCGGCCGGCGGGCAGTCCTTTGACGAGGTGGTCGTGCGGGCCCTGCTGCGCGGCGACCAGCGCGAGGTGCTCTGCAGCCTCCTCACCGTGCGCGAGCTCGAGATCCTGCGCCTGGTGGCCGGCGGGCAGACCAACAGGGAGATCGCCGCCGAGCTCTTCATCAGCTCGGACACCGTCAAGGGCCACCTGGAGACGGTCTACCGCAAGCTCGGCGTCTCAGACCGGGCACACGCCGTCGCTGTCGCCATCCGCAACGGCCTCGTCGCCTGAGGCTTCTCTCCGGCTCGGCGCCCGCGACCACGCCGACCGGCGCACCCCCCGAACGGCCCCCCGGTGAAGGGGCCGTTGGCGGTCGCGATCGCACCCGTTCGTCTGCGGCGGAAGGCTCGTTTGTGGCGCTGCCGCCGGCGCCCCTTTCGCCTAGGCTCGAGGCGGCTCCGTCGCACGGAGCAGGTCGATCGGTCACCACGCCGGGAAATGGAGGGCGGCCGCTGGAGGGACCAGCGCGCGGTTCGCGTCGCGGCTCGCGCGGCGCCCGCGACGGGCGCGCGCGACGTCGGATCGGCACTCGGAATCTTGACGACTGGGGGGATCGATGCCTGAAGAGCTTGCTTACGCCCGCAAGGCCAGCGGACTGGTCCGCGGGCTTTCGTTCTGGGACGTGCTGGGGATAGGCCTGGCCTTCCTCACACCCATCTACGCGATCTGGTACGTCATCGGCTTCAGCCTGTCGATCTACCCGCGTGCCAATCTGGTGATCGCCATCCTCATCTCGGTGTTCACCATCGTCTGGGCCAGCCCGATCGTCTGGGGCGTCCTGGGCGGCACCATGCCACGAAGCGGCGGCGAGTACGTCTACAACTCGCGCATCATCACGCCGGCGGTCGCCCTGGGGGCGAGCTTCGCGGCGATCATGGCCCAGTTCTACTGGAACCTTTTCAACGCCAGCCTGGTGGCGTCGCCCTCGCTGGCCATCCTGGGCCAGTACCTGGGCTGGGGCAGCTTCACCAACTACGTGACCAGCAAGGCCGGAGCCACCACCATCTCGATCATCGGCTTCGTCATCGCCTTCTTCATCGTGGGCTTCGGCATGAAGTTCTTCCACCGCATCTCCCTTTATGTGGTGGGCATCATCATCGGCGGCGTGGTGATCATGAACCTCATGCTCACCTTCACGTCTCACGCGGGCTTCGTGAAGAGCTGGGACGCCCAGGCCGCCAAGTACCACTCGGTCACGTATCACGCCTTCGTGGCCGCCGCCGGCAAAGCCGCCGGGTCGCCGATGCCGCACACCTGGAACTGGGGCGACACCTTCGGCGCCACGGCCGGGGTCTTCATGCTCGTCATCTGGGCCTTCGGCATCGCCTACGTCGGCGGCGAGGTGAAGCGCCCCGACAAGACCGTCATGATGGCGCAGTGGGCGGCCGTGCTGGCGCCCGTCATCCTCTGCCTCTGGGCTGTCGTGGCCCTCGGTCACCTCGTCGACTTCAGCTTCCTGCGCGCAGCCGCCTACCAGGATTACCGGGTGGCCGTCGGCGGCACGCCGACGGGTGGCTACGCCCTGCCGTACTCGACGAGCTACATGTCGCTCGTCTACATCGCCGCCAAGGCGAACCCGGTGATGGCCGTCGTGATCTCGGTCACCTTCCTGGTGAACGTGCTCTGGCTGCTGACCGTGGCCCTGATCATGTGCCAGCGCGCGATGTTCGCCTGGGGCATGGACCGCATGGGTCCACGGTGGTTCACCAGTATCAACCATCGCTTCGCTTCGCCCATCGGCATGTACGCTCTGGTGGCCGGTATCTCGGCCTTCATGTCGATCGCCTACTGGTACCTGTTCCCCAGCATCCTCTCGGGACTCGTGGCCACAGGCATGCAGCTCGTGTCGGTGTTCGCCGTGACCGCGGTCTCGGCCATCCTGCTGCCCTACCGCAAGAAGGTGGCCCACATCTGGGACGCCTCGCCGTACAGGAGGTGGACGCTGCTCGGTGTGCCCGTGCTCACCTATGCCGGGGTCGTCTACCTCGCCTACGTGATCGCCCTCATCTACTTCGCGTTCTTCGACACGAAGTCGCGCGAGCTCGGCTTTGCCTTCACGGGCAAGGCCGTGATCCTCATGGTCTGCGCCTGGGCGGCCGGCATCGTCTGGTACTACGCCTGGAAGTTCAAGAGCACCCGGGCCGGAGTCGATGTGGCTCACATGACCTACGGGGAGCTGCCACCGGAATGACGGAAGACCTCGTGCCGGCCGAGTGAGCCGGCGCGGCAGCCCAGCCGGCGGGATGAAGTGGAGCCCCCTCTCTTCATCCCGCCGGCCTTTCTTGACTATGCTGGCATCACGAAATGCGAAGACCAGGCGACGACCACCAGCGATCGGAGGCGACTGTGAGCGAAGCGGACAAGATGCGCAGAGCCGACAAGGAGATCACCGACCCGGACGAGCTGCACCGCATACTCGACGAGGCGCTGGTGCTTCATGTCGGCATGTTCGACGGCGAGCGCCCCTACGTCGTGCCGCTCAACTTCGCCCGCGAGGGCGACGAGCTCTGGCTGCACTGCGCCACCGAGGGCCGCAAGTTACGCTGTCTGGCCGAGCGGCCGGGCGTGTGCGTCGAAGCCGAACGGCTGATCGAGGTCACCAGCGGCCCGGCCGCCTGCGGCAACTGGACCAGCCACTACGAGTCGGTCATCGGCTTCGGCACGGCCGCCGTGGTCGCCGACGAGCAGCACCGGCTGCAAGGCATGCAGGCGATCATGGGCAAGTACTCGGGCAGGCGGGACTGGGAGTTCTCGCCGGAGACCCTGGCCAAGACGGTGGTCGTGCGCGTCACTCTCGACTCGCTCACGGGCAAGCGTTCGCCGGCCGTCGCCTGATGACGAGGGCGTAGGGCGTGAAGCCCGGGCGAGCCGCTCCAGCCTAGCCGCGCTCGCCCGCCGCATCTGAGGTCAGGCCGCCGGCGACCTCGCCCGCCAGGCCGAGCTCCATGTCCTGCCCGAGCAGGCTGCGCTGGATCTCCGCCACATCGAGGTCGCGCGGCGAGACGCCGTCGCGCACGGCGAGCGCCGCCGCTGTGCCGGCTGCCTGGCCGGTGGCGAAGCACACCGGGATCAGGCGCAGCTGCACCATGGCGTCGGCCTCGGCCGACAGGCAGCGCCCGGCGAACAGCAGACCGTCCACCTCGCGCGGCACGAGCGACCGGTAGGGAATGCGCATCTTGCGAGCCGAGTAAGGCTTGGCCACGGTGTCGGGGAACCTGGTCGCGAGCACATCCTTGAGCGTGGGCGAGGCCAGCCCCGTGATCCGCCGGGTGCCGCGTACGCCGGCCTGTGTGGCGGTGCACTCGATGCGCGCCCGCTCGAAGCCGTCGAGCCTCTCTCTGAGGAAGGTGACCAGCCTCATGGTGTGCTGCCTGGTGACGATCTCGGCCCGCGTTAGGTCATCGGGATCGATCCCGTTCACGCCGAACAGGCTGCCCGACCACAGGTTGATCTGGCCCGGATAGCACAGCTCCGCGGCAAACACGCCGGGGGCCCACTCCCTGGAGTGCACCTCGAGATCGAACGAGAGCTCGCCCGCCGCGACGGCATCTTCGACCAGCGTTCTCAGGCGTCCCCAGCTCCCGAGCTGGGCGAGCGCGCGCTCGGTGTCGACGCCCACGACGGTCGACATGAGCGTCACCGGCAAGGGCTTCTCGTCGACCTCGAAGGCGGCGCCGGCGGCGGCGGCGAGATCGCCGTCGCCCGTCGTGTCGATCACAAGACCGGCACGGATCGCCGATCTGCCCGCCTTGTTCTCGACGATCACGCCGGTGACCCGGTCGCCGTCGCAGAGGCTCCCCACGACGGCCGTGTGCAACAGGAGACCGGCGCCCGAGTCCAGCAGCAGCGTGAGCAGCTCGTACTTGAGGATCTCCGGGTCGACGGCGATGAGACCCTCGACCGCCGGGTCGTCACCGAGGTTGGCGCACTCCTGGTAGGTGCGCGCCTCCTGGAGCCGGCGCCGGACCTCGGTGCTGATGCCGTTGTCGAGCGGCGGCACGGTGATCACGAGGCCGCCCGTGGCGAGACCTCCGAGATAGCCGTACCGCTCGAGCAGGAGCACGCTGGCGCCACAGCGCGCGGCGCAGGTGGCGGCGGCGACGCCGGCGACGCCGCCGCCACACACGACCACTTCGACCTCGCCGTACACCGGGATCGTGCGTTTCTCCTCGGTCACCTGGTCCATGCCGGGTCGGCTCCCCGTAGCCGCGGCCTTGCTTGCGTCGTCGCCTTCGCTTCGCCTTGTCATGCCGGAGTACCCGCTTCCTTGACGGCCTTCTTGAGCCTCTCGTACCCGGGCAGGTCGCGATAGAAGCTGTCCGTCGTGTAGCAGCCGGACACCGTGCCGAACCCTGGAGAGATGTCGCACCAGCTGCAGGCGTTGCAGAGGCGCTTGGCCTGCAGGGGCCTGCCTTCGAGGATGTCGGCGACGATGTCCGGGTAGCTCAGGGCCATGCGGCCGATGCCGATGGTGTCGGCCCAGCCTTGCGTCACAACGGCCTGAGCGACGTTGGGCAGCCACTGCTGGAGGTACGAGTAACCACTCCCCACGTGGATGAACCCGGGGCGTGCCCTCTTCAGCGTGGCGACCGCCGACAGGAGACGGGCAACGCCGACCAGAGGGTCTTCGGGCGGCCGATGCGGCGCCACGGGCAGCGAGACGTACGGCTCCATGACGTGCGAGTTGTACTCGGCGCCGGCCGAGACCGAGACGAGGCGAACGTCGAGCTCCGCGAGGAGGTCGAGGAAGGCGAGCGGCTCGGAGAGGTCGGTCCCCAAGCCGGTCCCGTCGCCGCCGAAGGCGTAGTCGTAGCCACCTCTGCCCCACGCCGCCGGGACCGGACGGTCCTCGTCGCCGTCGACGAAAGGCACGAAGTCGACCGCGCTGAAGCGCACCGCGATCTCGAGGCCGGGAGCCTCGGCGCGGATGCCGGCCACGATCTCGCGCAGGAACCTGGTGCGATTCTCGAAGCTGCCGCCGTACCTGCCCGGCCGATCGACGGCACTGAGGAACTCGTGGCCCAGATAACCGTGGCAATGCTTGATGTCGACGAAGTCGAAGCCCGCACGCTGCGAGAGTCTCGCCGCCCCGACGAAGTCGGCGATGACCCGCTCGATCTCGGAGTCGGTCATGACGGCGCTGTCGTTCTGGGCTTCGTAACGCTCGTCGAGAAGGGGGTGATGGTAGAGGGTCCGGGGCTCCGGGCGGTCCATGTCGTGGGGGTGCGAGACGCGCCCCGAGTGCGTGAGCTGAACGCCGACGTACAGGTCGTCGACCGAGGCGAAATGCCGGGCGTGCGTGTCGACGAGGAGCTCGCGCAGGCCGGCGATGTCCGACAGCGTCTCCTCGAGCATGATGAGCTGGCTGGGACTGCCTCTCCCCTCGGGACACACGGCGATCGCTTCGGCCCCGAAGATCAGCTTGGCGCCGCTCAGACCCCAGCGCTTCCAGCGCCGGCGCGTCAGGTCGGTGGGTCGGCCGTCCGCCGTGCAGTCCCAGCCCTCCATGGGCAGGATGGCGAAGCGGTTGCCGATGGTGCGACCGTGAAGGGTGAGCGGCTGGGCGAGCGGAGAATCGGGGCCCGACTGCACCTCGTGATCGAACGGCAGCTCGATGTCGAGCGACTCGCAGTAGCGCAGTAGCGATGCTGCATCTTTCATGCGACCGATGTTGCGCATGGGCGTCTGCATCCTCCTTCGTGCGGCGCGAGCCCGAAGGCCACCGCCGGCGTTCCACCACTCCCCGGGCGCCTGGGTCGTCGCCAGTGGACGGCTCCGGGGCCGGGATCGTTCCCGCTCGTGGCGGGGGTGGAGCGGCCGCTCCACCCCCGCCATCTGCCCTTCTGCGTCCTTTCGGCCTACTCGTCGGCGACCAGGGAGCCGACCTTGTCGCCCAGGGTCTTGTCACGCGAGTTGATGACGAACGCGTAGATCAGCGCCACGACGATCAGCGCCAGAGCGACGTAGGGGAACCAGTCATACGGCCAGGGCTGGCCGGGTTTGACCAGCTGGTAGAGCGGATAGACGATCGCCGCCGTGCCGACAAGCGGCAGAATGAGGTCCCGGAAGACGCTGAACTGACTGCGGTAGTGTCTGAGGTAGAAGATCGGCAGCGACAGGTTCGCCACCGCGTAGACCACGATCACCAGGATGGTGCCGAGCGTCGAAGGTTCGGCGAAGAGCACGATCGGGGTGATGTGCTGCGCCCAGGCCCAGCCGAAGCAGCCGGCGAGGCCGATGACCAGGAAGATCACCAGCGCGTTGACCGGCGTGCCGCGCTTGGCGGAGACCTTGCCCAGCCACTTCGGCAGCAGACCCTCGCGGCCGGAGTTGAACATCAGCCGGGCCTGCGAGTTCACCGCGGCGATCAGACAGCCGACCGTCGAGGTGACGCCGGCGATGTAGGCCAGGAAGGCGAGGAAGGCGAGCTCCTTCTGGGCCACCGCGATGAACGGGATCGGCGCGGCGGTGAGCTTGGTGACGTTCTGGCCGAAGGCCTCGACCGTGGCGTAGGCGAAGAGCACGAAGCTGCCCATCATGAGGGCGACACTGGCAAACAGGGCGCGCGGGATGTTCTTGCGCGGCTTGTCGGTCTCTTCGGCCATCGGTCCCGCCGCTTCCCAGCCGATGAACATGTAGACGGCCAGCGGAAAGCCCAGGCCGAGTCCCTTGACGCCGCTCAGCAGGTAGTGAGGGTTGAACGGGGCCAGCGTCAGATGACCGGCGTTCTGGATGAGCGCGATGATGCTGACGAGCATCAGGATGGTGAACTCGAAGATGAAGAAGGCGCCGGCCCAGCGCACCGAGAGGTGCACCCCCCGGATCATGAGGAAGGCCGCCCCACCGACGAACGCCAGGACGAAGATCGGCCAGGTCCATGTCGGGAACGAGTGGAAGTAGTTCTGCAGGAACATCGTCATGAAGCCGCCGGAGATCGCCAT
>Ga0182027_10015179_pt1 | contig 10611 bp, 6 predicted proteins | sample 712E1DmetaG_FD_121300 | JGI IMG/M metagenome (GOLD analysis project Ga0182027, IMG submission 121300) | Permafrost microbial communities from Stordalen Mire, Sweden - 712E1D metaG (Illumina Assembly) | ecosystem: Environmental > Terrestrial > Soil > Wetlands > Permafrost | place: Sweden... | reverse complement strand
CGGCTGGGGACTGCGATGTGCAGGCAAAGTGCACAGGAGCGAGCGCGACGTGCCCTGCGAACGGGTTCGTGGCATCGGGCACGACCTGCCGGGCGGCTGCCGATCTGTGTGATACCCCCGCAACGTGCACAGGCAGCAGCACGACGTGCCCTGCGAACGGGTTCAGGTCATCGACCACGGTGTGCGGGACGACGACTGGCGCCTGCGATGTGGCAGCACAGTGCACCGGAACGAGCGCGAACTGCCCTCCCAACGTGACGGTCAACGACGGTACTACTCAGTGCGCCGGCGGGATCGGATGTTGCGCGACGAGTGGTGGGGTCTGTGTCAGCCCCTGCCTATAGCGACGTACGGGGGGAAACTGAGCGCCACGAGTAGGCGATTCGTCCTGCGATTGCAGAGTTTTCAGTAGCCCCTGACCTCCGGCGGGGGCCTCATCTGGTTAGGTTCCTACTGTGGGGGAATCCCCATCTGGCAGCGGGGATCTGCGTCGGGGTGCCTTCGTGATCGCACATTGGGGTCAAGCATGAAGCCCGAGGCCACGTCGCCGTCGCGCCTGAGCCTCAACGCAACGTTAGGTGTAGGCGTGCAGGGCTGTGGCGCATTCCAGCACGAGCAGCCTGATTCTGGGATCTGAACGCTCAAGCCGCTCTGTAGGCGGACTTCCTTTGTGGTCACGTGTGGAAGGCTCTCGAACGACGACAAACACCGCAACTCAAATCGCGCCTGATACACCGGGAAGCAAGCTGCGACGACGCAGGCCAGACCGACGGCTATTCTTCGTCGTCGGCCGGACTCGCAGATGCAACCACCGAGAGCAAGAAGACCGCTTTCCGCTGCGAGCAACCAGAATACCGAGCCAAAGTAGCGCGCCATCGGCGCAAGAACGAGACAGAACAGAAAGGACCCGACAGTCGGGATGAGAATCAAGAAGTGAGCACTGTTCTGCGGTCGAGATATTCGGCGCAGGCGGCGAATCACGAACGCCGCGAGACCGACCAGCACTGCAACCAGGGCAATCGCCAGCGGCAACCCAACGTCGATGTCGTACCAACCAAGACTGTCGAGCTGCGTCGAGAAAGCGTGGGGACTGGAGAACGCCATGCGCAGATCCAGCGTCATCGCTCCCTGTGTCCAGCTCTGCCAATCCACATTGACCCGCCATTTAACTGGAAAGCCCGCGAGCGAACTTGGGTAAAAGGGGAAGCCGGTCAAGACGATGCTGCGAATCATCCATGGAACGAACAGCACCACGGCGAACAGAATCGCCCAAACCACGACTTGAGCACTCCTGCGCCACTGCTGCCTCACGCGCCACAGCCACACAACCCAGGCGAGAGAAAGCGTGATGCTGGCGAGCCCAGCCAAGGACTGTTTCACGCTGACGCCGGCCACGCCCAAAAGCGTCAGCGCAAACAAATGGAAAACCTTGTTGGTGCCGCGTTCTTCCGACAGGAATCTGAGCAGCTCTCCCGTCAAGACCAATCCGAGCATGAAGACTGCGAGATCGGGCGAAGGACTTGTGAGAAAAATCCCCATGCCCAGCCGTGACAAGGGAAAGAGCAGAATTGCATAGTAGACGTCCACAGGCCGGCATGCCTCACGCCATCGCAAGACGTGTGATGCACCCAACAGACTGCGGGCCGCAACAGCCAGGATCAACAGTCCGTTTGCGAGGTGATGAGCCCTGCCCAAGAGAGGGCCTGCATCGAGATAGGCAGCGTAGAGGAAATAGGCGTGATTGAACCCGTAGGTAACGCTGAGATTGCCGAGCCCGGGAACGATGGGAAACGATCGCAGCCATGCGATCGTCGGGAGGAAGTACGCACCCGTGTCCCCATGGCGCGCGGAGTGAAGCGCGAGATTCGCGAGCAATAACGCGAGCGCCGCGAAAAGCAAGGAGGCGGGCAGATGCTTGAAGCACGCGTCCCGGGTGCACTTGAGATCAGTCTTGCGAATCGACGCAAGCCCCGCGATCCCAATTCCGGCTACAACGATGAAGGTCCAGGTGCCGATGGGCCATGCGAGGTGCCAGATCTCCAGGATGACGATGAGCAGGCTCCATCCCGACCAGAAGCACAGAAACACCTTGTCGACCGTTGCTACCGAAGTGCGTCCGACGCGAAAGACAAGCGCACCCAGCCCGCCTAGGATCAGGGCAATGAGCAGCCAAGATCCAAGGACAAGGAAAGTTGGATACGCCGCGCAGATACCCATTTGAACTGTTTGGGATTCGTCTACCACGCCCGCCTGGAACGTTGGCAAAGACAACATCTCATGCCGGCTTGACTCTCCGCGTGGCGCAGCGTTGTTGCACCCCCAAACGCGGTCTCGGTTGTATCCAACGCGCCCGGGGAGGGCCTGATACTTGGGACAATGGCGGTTCCGACACGAGTTGTACGACGGTGGCTGTGGCCACACGAGCAGCAGAGGTCGATATAGCCGCACAACGCAGCTGTCCGGCAAGACCGATAGCGGCGAGCAACCGATGCTGGGCAACGGTTAGCGTGGTTTACTGGCGAAGCACCACGGAAGCGCGATTGGAAGGGGTATCTGACGTGTCGACGCCCGCGATCAGGCGGACATCGACGACGTTCGATAGCTAAAATCCAAAGATTCACATATTCTGGCGCCTTCACTCGGGCGGCGGCGCTTGGGGCAGCACCACGTTTGTAACCAGAACCGGAGGTCATCGTGATGAGTCGTTTCCCTGCAACACAGCTTGGTCCTCGATCAGCCCTGCTCGGCATGTTCTTGGCCACTCTTCCCGCCGGACAGGCGGCGGCCCAGGACAAGAACGAGGTGACTACCCGCGAGGTGACTACCCGTGAGGTGACACAGACCCGCGATGCGACTCCCCGCGAAGTGACTCCCCGCGAGGTGACTCCCCGTGAGGAGAATCCAGAGTACCGCTTCGATTTCGGCCTGTTCGGCGGCGGGCACTTCTTCACGACCGAACACATCCTGGGGCGGGTGAAGGGCGACCCCTCGGAGATGTCCCCGCGCAACTCCGGCATGTTCGGTGGTCACCTCGGCTTTCACTTCAATCGCTGGTTCGGCGTCGAGGGCGAGGTCATGGGCATCCCGACCCACAACCGAGACTTCGTCACGCCAGCGGGCGGCGGGGATCCCCAAACGACCAAGTTGTGGGTTTTCGCGTATCGCGCCAACTTCATCCTCAACCTGAATGATAATTACATCGTGCAGCCGTTCCTGCTGGCCGGCTACGGCGGCATGACCTCGCTGTCGGGGAATTCCCTGGTGGTGCCCGGCGACACCGCCGGCTTCGTCCACGGCGGCGCCGGATTCAAGGTCGGGTTCACCCCTTGGGTCGGCCTGCGCTTCGATGGCCGCATCATGGTGCCGTGGACCGCGGTGCCCGGCATCCCCATCGGCGATCGCATCGGCTACACGGGGCCCGATCTCGAGGTCTTCGCCGGTCTGTTTTTCAACTTCAGCGAAATCGAGAAGATCCACATCTATCACAACGAGAGAGTCATCGAGAGGGGACCCAAGGTCCGGCCCGACAGGGACGGCGACGGCATCCCCGACGACGTCGACAAGTGCCCCAACGAGCCCGAGGACAAGGACGGCTTCCAGGATGAAGACGGCTGCCCCGATCTCGACAACGACGGCGACGGCATTCCCGACGCACTCGACAAGTGCCCCAACGAGCCCGAGGACAAGGACGGCTTCGAAGACCAAGACGGCTGCCCCGATCTCGACAACGACAAGGACGGCATCCCCGACGCGCTCGACAAGTGCCCCAACGAACCCGAGGACTTCGACGGGTTCCAGGATCAAGACGGTTGCCCAGATCCCGACAACGACGGCGACGGCATCCCAGACAAGATCGACAAGTGCCCGAACGAGCCCGAAACCTTCAACCACTACAAGGACGAAGACGGTTGCCCCGACGAGGTGCCGCCCGAGGTGAAGAAGTTCACCGGCGTCATCGAGGGCATCAACTTCAAGACCGCGTCCGCGGAAATCCTGCCTGGATCGTTTGCGATTCTCGACCGCGCGCTCAAGGTCCTGCAGGACTTTCCCGAGGTGAATCTGGAAATCTCCGGCCACACCGACAACAAAGGCGGGGCCGCCTACAACCTCGGCTTGTCCCAGCGTCGCGCCGATTCCGTGAAGATGTATTTCGTGTCACGCGGAATCGCCTCTTCGCGACTGGTTTCGGTCGGCTACGGCAAGGATCGCCCGATCGCGGACAACTCGACCGCCTCGGGCCGCGCCACCAACCGCCGCACCGAATTCCGCCTGATCGACGCTGCGAAGTAGGGAAGGCGAACCTCACCGCGGCCGGCCCAACAACTGGCCGCGGTGAGGCCCACGACCGCAATCCCTCGAACAGCTTATCGGCGACGAAATGTCTGTCTCCTTGGCGGCGGAAAGCATAGTTTCGGGTGCTATGAGTCTTTCTAACGCGGTAAGCAAGTGCGACCTGCATATGCATTCCGCCGCCTCGGTCATGAACGATGAATGGTACACACGTCTGTTCGGCTGTCCTGAAAGCTATGCCGATCCCGTGCGCCAGTACGAGCTGTGCAAAGCGCGCGGCATGACCCTGGTTACCCTCACCGACCACGATTCCATCGCGGGCGGCCTGCGCCTGCGCGACCGACCGGACTTCTTTCTTTCCGAGGAGGTCACTACACGATTTCCCGAGAACGGCTGCGTGATGCACGTCCTGGTCTGGAACATCACCGAGGCGCAGCACGAAGAACTCCAGCGCGTCCGCGACAACATCTACGATCTCGTGCGCTACCTGCGGACCCACAGCCTGGCCCACGCCCTGGCCCACCCTTTCTTGAGCTCCAACTGGCGGCTGGACGCGGCCACTTTCGAGAGGAGTTTGGTCCTCTTTCCGACCTTGGAGGTTTGCAACGGACTGGTCGACCAGCGAACCGACACCAGCATGGCGCACCTCCTGGCCTCGCTCACGCCCGAGGCCATCGCACGGCTGGCGCGCAAGCACGGACTCGACTTGCCCGAAGGCGGGGCACGCCGGCCCGCGGTGTGTGCAGGTTCGGACGACCACGTGCACCGGCGCTGCGGCAACGTATACACCGAGGCCGACGGTGTCCTCGACCCAGCCGCTTTCCTGGATCGGGTAATGAGTAGCCAGGCCCGGCCCGTGGGCAGCACGGCCGACATGAATCGCATGGCTGCCTGTATCAAGCACACCACCTACGAGCACTTCCGCCACGAGTGTGGGCTGAGCCAGACCGACAACAACCCCTACGTGGACCTGCTCGAATGCGTGGCAGGCCGTGCTCCCGCCATCACGGAAAAGATGCCGAGCACCGCGGCCGCATTGATTCGCAGTCTGGTCTCGGCAACGCAGAAGCTGCCCAACCTCGGCGATACCGCCCTCGATATCCGGAACATCGCCGAAACGCCAAGCGCGGAAAGTGACGCCAAGATCGTCGCCGCAGTCGCCGAGGTGTGTGACACCTTGCTGGCCAAGGTGGCGCAGAATCTCATCGAGTCCGTCCAGAACTTCGACATCTACTCGATCCTGGCCACCTTGCCCGACCTCATGGGTGCTTTCGCTGCGGCCACACCGCTCATCTTTGCCGCCGATCACTTCGCCAAGCAGGAAAGCCAAGTCCGCCGCGTGTGGCGCGACTTTACCGCTTTTCCGCCGCCCAGCTCGAAAGAGTATCTGGCCGTGTTCTCCGACTCGCTCGAGAAGATCGATGGCGTGGCCACCTGGTGCAGCCGTTTCAACCAGCAGGCCAGCAAGGCCGGCCGGCGCGTCTGGTTCGCCTCGTGCGACAAGTTGCCATCCCACGGCCCCGAGGCGCAGAACCAGCAACCCCTGCCACTGGTGGCGCGCTTCAACCTGCCGCTCTACCCTGGCTTCGACATCACGATTCCTTCGCTGCCCGCCACGCTGCAACGGCTCTGGCAGGAAGGCATCACCCACGTCGAGGTCTCCACGCCGGGGCCCATGGGCCTGGTCGGTTTGATCGCCGCGCGCCTTTTGCGCCTGCCCATCACCGCCAGCTATCACACCGACCTGCCGGACATGATTTCCATGCTCACCGGCGAGCCCGGACTGGCCAAGCTGGCGCGACGCTATCTCGGCTGGTTCTACCGCTCGGTCGATCGCGTGTTCGCGTTCTCGCCGGCCTCGCGCGACAAGCTGGTGGCCATGGGGGTTCCAGCGGACAAGATCGAACGCATGCCCGTGGCCGTGGATCCCGCGGATTTCTCGCCGCAAAAGTCATCGACCACCACCTTCACCAGCCTCGGCATCGACACGCGCGACCGGCCGATCCTACTCAGCGTCGGCCGCCTGTCCGAGGAGAAGAACATCCCGCTCATCATCGAGGCCGCCTCTCGCCTGCAAGAACGCGCGAATCCGCCCTTGCTCCTCATCGTCGGCGACGGCCCCGCGCGCGCCGACCTCGAACTTCAATGCGAGGACAAGGAATTCGTCGTCTTCCTTGGCTTCAAGCAGGGCGAGGTGCTACGCAACCTCTACGCCTCGGCGCGCGTGTTCGTCTTCGCCAGCCGGGTCGACACGCTCGGCCTGGTCAATCTCGAAGCCCTGTCGAGCGGCGTCCCCATCCTGGTGCCGGCCGATTCGGCCATCGCCGAGTCTCTCGCTCACGGCGAAAGCGCCATGTTCTTCTCGCCGGATGCCGAGGATCTTGCACGCACCATCGAACTGGTGCTGGACAACCCGGCCCACGCTGCACGCCTCTCCGAAGGCGGCCGCCGTCACGTACTGGCGCGCTGGCAGGATGCCGATTTCGAGCACGTGTGGACAACCATGGTGCGAAAATCCAGTGTAGGAACGCCGTCGTAATCCGCTACGATCCGTTGCCATGAACCAGGTTCGGGCGGCTTCCACCCAAGATCGGACGCAGCCCACGCTGCTTGTGTCGGTGCACGACGTGTCGCCGCTCACCCTCGAAGCTAGCCGCCGAGCCGTGGATCTCGTGGTTGCGGCGGGCCTTCCGCTGCAGGCGCTCACCTTGCTGGTCATTCCCTGCCACGAGGATCGCGCGCCCCTCGACGAACATCCTGATGCTTGTGCCTGGTTGCGAGATCTAGACACGCAAGGCGCGCATCTGATCATGCACGGCTATTCCCACCGCATGAGCGGACGATGCCTCTCGCCGCGCGGGCTTTTCTGGGCGCACGGATTCGCGCGTGGCCAGGCCGAGTTCTTCCGCAGCGGAGCTGCCGAAACCAAGCAACGCCTCGAACAAGGCAAAGCCATCCTGGTGCGCGCCGGTCTGGCCAGCGCGACGACCAGCTTCGTTCCGCCTGCCTGGTTGCTTTCGCCCGAGGCCCGCAAAGCAGTTCTCGCCGAGGGATTCGCCTGCCACGAGGAGATCGGCGGCATCGTCACTTCGCAAGGTCTGCGTGCGAAAAGACTGGTTGGCTGGGGCTCGCTCAATTCGTTCGAAGCCTGCGCCACGCGATGGTGGGCAGCCCTGCAGATCCGCCGTGGCCGCGCCGACACCCGACTGGCCATCCATCCCGCCGACATGAACCGGCCGAGAACTGTCGCGGCCATCCGCACCACGCTGCGCACGCTACTCGCCCGATCGAGCCCGATGAGCTACCGGGCCTTTCTGCGATCGATCTCCCAGTAAGAACCCTCGCGACCAATCACCGCGCGGGAATGACGTGCTTTTCCAGCAATTGCGACAGTTCGGATTTCGCAAACGGTTTGCGCAGGCTGGCCTTGAAACCGTAGGCCGCCGGGTTGGCCATCACTGGATCTTCAGCGTAGCCGCTGGTCACGAATAGCGAGACGCCGCTATCCAAGGCCAGCAGTTCTTCCTGGATCCTCGGTCCCCGGCAGCGAAATCGCGAATTTGGCGCCCTCGCCAGTCGCGCTCGGTGCCAATTCAAGCGTGCCGCCGAAACTCTCGATGATCGACCGGCACACCGGCAAGCCCAAGCCCGTGCCTTGCCCGACGGGTTTGGTGGTGAAGAAGGGATCGAAAACCTTGCGGCGGTTCTCCTTCGCAACCCCGGGGCCTTCGTCGGTGACCGTGAGGATCACCTGGCGGCCGTCCGGCTGACATGCCACCACGATGGTGCCTTTGCCGGCCATCGCATCCGCGGCGTTCAGCAACAAATTCACGAACACTTGCACCAGCCGACTCGGCGCCACCATCACTTGCGGCCAAGCCTCGCTGGCCGGCGTGGTCACCACGCGCACCTCGCGAAAACGGCTTTGCGGGGCCAGCAGCGCCTGCGCGGATTGCACGATACGCAGCGGATCCGTGGGCACCGGGTCTTCGTGGCTCGGGCGCGAGAATTCGAGCAGTTCGCGAATGATGCGATGGATGCGCTGGGTTTCGGCCTTGACCCGGTCGAGCGCGTCTTGCCGATCGGCCACGGGCAAATCGCCCTTGCCCGCGAGGTCGGAGCGCAGGATGTCGACGTAGCCCAGAATGGCGGCCAGCGGATTACCGATTTCGTGGGCCACGCCCGCCGCCAGTTGGCCCACCGAGGCCAGCTTCTCCGAACGGATGATCTGCTCGCGCTGAATCGACAGCGACACGGTCATCTGGTTGAACGCGGAGGCGAGCGCGGCGAATTCCTTCGGCCCCTCCTCGGCGATGCGCGGCTCCCAATCGCCGGCGGTCATCAAGGCCGTGGCCCGGCGCAGGTGCCCGAGCGGCCTAACCACGAGTTGCGTGAGCACGAAGAGGCCGAGTCCAAGCACCAGCAGGGCATCGGCGATGGCGAGTAGAAGCAGGAGCAATCCCGAGCGGCGGAGAACCGATTTCGTCGGCTCACTGGCGGACAGCGCCACGCGCACAGCACCAACCACGCGCCCGCCGACCTCGATGGGCGCGTAGGCCAAGAGCTCTTCATTCTGGCCCCACGGTGCTTTCCGGTAGTTGATGACCGGCGGCCCGCCCGCCAAGGAAGTGCTGATGACGGCGGCGTCGCGGTCGCCCTCGCGGCGCTGCGGCCACGAGGCGATCTCGCCACGGTCAATGCCGACCACGGACAATCCCACCGCATTCGTGGTTTCGGCGAGCGACCTCAGCAAGGTGCGCAGGCTCGAGCGTCGCTCGGAAAGAGCGTCCCCCGCGTGCGTCGCCCACTCCGCAGCCACCGAACGCGCCACCGCCGCCGCCAGCGTCGCGCTCATGGATTCGCGCTGCAAACGCAGGCTGTCGCCCGAGGCCCAGAGCGCAATGTACCCGGTGGTCAGAATGGCGACCAGCGTGACCGCTGTCATGCCGAGCATGATCTGCGCGCGCAAGCCCGTCGGGGCTCGCGTCCGTGGAATCGAAGAGATCGGCGTCGCGCTAACCACCCTCGTCTCTGACGATAGCACCGCTAGTCACAAAGATGCGAATCGTCACGCAAGACGTGTCCATAAATGGACCCGTCTTGAACATTTTTAAAGGGAGGGCCGCTGCCCTCCCCTCGTCCGCGAAGTGAATTCGCGGACTTCACCCCACCTGCGGCCGAGCCCTTGGCTCGGCTTCTGTTGACCCGTCCAGTTTATGGACAGGTCAACAGCCGAAAATCCCGTGTCAGAACCTTTGCCCGCGCGGCGGCAAGGCTTGCTACAATCCCGAAGTCATGGCGACCAAGCCCGACCCCGACCCGACCGACCCGGTGCGCTTCGACGATATCCTGTCGCGCTTGCGTTCGCTCGTCGAGCGCCTGGAAAGCGGCAACCTTGCCCTTGAGGACAGCCTGCGCTACTTCGAGGAAGGGATGGAGCTGTGCCGGCAGGGCGCGTCCGTGCTCGACAAGGCCGAAAAGCGCGTCGAGATCTTGCTCGCGGGCGCGGATGGGAACACGACCACCGCGCCCCTCGACGATCCGCAGGACGACAAGGAAAGCCGATGAGCGCATTCGACCTCGAATCCTGGCTTGCGGCCAGGCGCGCCGAGGTCAACGCGCTCCTCGATGCTCGCCTGCCACAGGCCATCGACGACCCCGGGCGCTTGATCGAGGCCATGCGCTATTCTCTCCTCGCCCCAGGCAAGCGCCTGCGTCCCATTCTGACAATGGCTGCGGCCGAGGCCGTGGGGATACGCATTGACGAGCCCATGCGAATCGCCGCGGGTTCGGTCGAGCTCGTGCATTGCTACTCGCTTATCCACGACGACTTGCCCGCCATGGACGACGACGATGTCCGGCGCGGCCGGCCCACCAGCCACAAGGCCTTTGGCGAAGCTACGGCCATTCTCGCTGGCGACGCGCTTTTGACCCTGGCCTTCGAGTGGCTGGCCGAGGCCGCCAAGCAGGCGAACGCGCCCGGACGGTACCTGCCAGCCATCGCCGCCCTGGCGCACGGGGCGGGTGTTTCGGGCATGGTACGCGGACAAGCGCGCGATACCCTCGCCACGCCGCCTGCCACGCTGGAGGCCATCGAGCGCCTGCACGCGGAAAAAACCGGGGCACTGTTTCGCGTGGCCGTCGAGATCGGCGCGGCCACCGCGGGCGCCAATCCGGCGCAACTGGCGGCTCTGGGGCGCTTCGGGGCCGCCTACGGCATCGCCTTTCAACACGCGGACGACCTCGACGACAGCGAACATGCCGCTTTCGCGGCCGAGGCACGCAGGCGTATCCACGAACTGGTGGCCGAGGCGGTGGCGG
>Ga0182027_10015178_pt1 | contig 10611 bp, 7 predicted proteins | sample 712E1DmetaG_FD_121300 | JGI IMG/M metagenome (GOLD analysis project Ga0182027, IMG submission 121300) | Permafrost microbial communities from Stordalen Mire, Sweden - 712E1D metaG (Illumina Assembly) | ecosystem: Environmental > Terrestrial > Soil > Wetlands > Permafrost | place: Sweden... | reverse complement strand
GAAGTGACGGACGAGAAATACGCGGCTGCCGCGGGCGCCATCTCGTATGGCTTTCCGGCCATCGCCGATACGGATATACCGGAGGTTCTTCCCACCGGCATTTGCACCTATGAGCACGTTGTCTCCAATGTGCCCATCGACCACATCGTTGAAAAGTGCCTGGAGGTACGTGGCTGCAAGGTCAAAGTGACCAAGATTCCGATTCCGGTTACCTATGGCGCGGCCTTCGCAGGCGAGCGCATTCGCAAGGAAGATACCTGGGTCGAATTCGGTGGTAACAAAAGCCTGGCGTTTGAATATGTAACCACACGCAATATCGACGAGATTGAAAACGGGCGGATGACTGTCGTCGGCCCGGATATCGATTCGGTTCAGCCCGGCTCGGCGATGCCGCTCGGCATTTGGGTTGAAGTGGCCGGCCGCAAGATGCAGACCGACTTCGAACCGATTCTCGAGCGCCAGATCCACCACTTGATCAACGGTGGCGAGGGCATCTGGCACATGGGACAGCGTGACATCAACTGGATGCGTATCAGCAAAGCCGCCAAGGAAAAGGGATTCACCATTCGGCACTTCGGAGATATTATCCACGCCCGGCTGATCAACGACTATCCCGCCATTGTCGATAAGGTTCAGGTCACGCTCTTCACGGAAAAGGAAGAGGTTGAACGCCGGCTGGCGGTGGTTCGCGACGTCTACCGCGCACGCAATCAGCGTATGGAACAGATGACAGATGAATCAGTAGATACGTTCTATTCATGCCTGCTCTGCCAGAGCTTCGCGCCCAGTCACGTTTGCGTCATCACGCCGGAACGCCTCGGCCTCTGCGGCGCCTACAATTGGCTCGACGGCAAAGCTGCTTACGAAATCGACCCCACGGGTGGAAACCAGCCTCTGCTGAAGGGCAGGTGCATCGATCCCGTGCGCGGCCAGTGGGAGAATATCAACAAATACGTGTGGGCCAACTCCAAGCAGGCCGTCACGGAAGTCAACGCCTATTCGATGATGGAAAATCCCATGACCAGCTGTGGATGCTTCGAAGCGGTGGTGGCTCTGTTGCCGGAGTGCAACGGCGTGATGATTGTGAATCGCGAGTATATGGGCGACACGCCGTCCGGAATGAAGTTCTCCACTCTGGCCTCAGCCACGGGTGGCGGGCAGCAAAACCCAGGCTTCGCCGGCGTTGGAAAAACCTACATTACCAGCCGCAAGTTCATCGCCGCCGATGGCGGTCATATACGAATTGTCTGGATGCCGAAGGCCTTGAAGGAATCGATGAAGGAAGAGTTGGAGCAAATTGGCAAGCGCCTGGAAATTGACAACTTCCTGGACCTGATCGCCGACGAAACCATCACCACGGATCCCAACGAACTTCAGGAACACTTGCAGAAGATCAACCACCCCGCTCTTTCGATGTGGGACATCACTGAACCTTCACCGGAAGCTGCGGCCGTCGATGCGGAGCGGGCAGCAGCAGTGGTCTAGACTAGAATTGAGTTTCGGGGACCCTGGACGGGGGAAGCTTGAAGGACCGGTAGATGGAGAATTCTGCGGGCTCTGGAGAGCTTTCCTCTCGTTCAAGCCGCGTGTGCCTGGAACAAGATGCGCAACCAACAATCACGAGGAACGCAATGATGCCATTCAACAGAAAACCGAAAGTATTTACGCCAATTGGCGCCTTGAGTTTTGGAGACGGCGAGCGTGCAGTGACCTTAGGCGGTGGAAATACGCTCCCTCTCTGCTTCTTCGACGCCAAGCCGAATAACCTTCCGGCTGTGGGTGTTGAGATCACCGACACCGGCTTTGACACTGTCGGTCTCCCGCTGCTTGCTGCCCCCTATGACGGCGCGGTGACTTTGGCCGAACGGGCCGTGCGCGCAGCCAATCTGAAAGGCGTTGACTTTGTTTGCCTGCGTTTTGAAGGTGCTGACCCTGGCGGGCTTAACCGCTCCGCCGAGGATTGCGCAAAGCTCGCGAAGGAAGTCGCCGCTGCCTGTCCCAAACCGCTCTGCATAGCCGGTTGCAAGAATACTGAGAAGGATACCGAACTGTTTAAAGCCTTGGGGACGGCCCTTCAGGATCACAACGTCCTTTTCCTTTCGGCAAAAGAGGAGAATTACAAGACAGTCGGCGCCGCTACGGCTCTCGCCTATGGGCACAAAGTAGCGGCAGAATCCGCCGTGGACATCAATCTGGCCAAACAACTCAACATTCTTTTGACCCAGCTTGGAGTTCCCAAAGGCAGCATTGTCATGAACCTCGGTTCTGCCGCCGCTGGCTACGGGTTTGAATATTTGTCCTCTGTAATGGACCTTGTCAAATCGGCAGCGTTGGAACAGGACGATGCAATGCTTCAAATGCCGGTGATCACCCCGGTTTCCACCGAAGCATGGATGGTGAAGGAGTCGATCGTATCGCAAGCCGACATGCCCGAATGGGGTGACGTGGAACAGCGTGGAATTCAGATGGAGACCGCTACAGCGGCCGCCTGCCTTGCCTCTGGCTCAGATGCCGTGATTCTCAGGCATCCTGTATCGATAGAGAAAACTGCGGCGCTCATCGCCGCGCTGGTCTAGAAAAGGACGGCAAGATATGGCGCTTAAGGGACTCGACATCTTCAAATTGACGCCCAAGACAAACTGCAAGGATTGCGGCAGCCCAACTTGTATGGCATTTGCGATGAAAGTCGCTCAAGGAGCGAATTCTATCTCTGAATGTCCTCATATGTCGGCTGAAGCTCTGGCTAAGCTCTCGGCGGCCACGGAACCTCCGATGAAAACCATCGCGGTCGGCGTTGGAGAATGCGCTTATAAACTGGGCGGAGAAACCGTGATGCTGCGCCACGAGAAGACGCTAGTCAATAAGAACCTCTATGCAGTCTTCCTCACGGCCGGGATGCAGGATGACGCGATCGATGCACTGTTGGCCGAGACCGTAAAGATCGACTACGAACGCATCGGCACCCGTATGTTTGTGGAGTGCGTGTTTCTGAAGTGCGGTGCGGACGCCGCGCGCAATATCGAGATTGCCAAGAAGGCGATCGGTCTTGGCCGCGTGCCTATTCTCGAATGTGCCGATCCGGAGGTTGCCAAGGCCGTCGTCGAGGCAACAAAAGAAGCCAAACCCGTACTGTGTGGAGCCAACGCGGCGAACTGGGAGGCGATGAACGCAGTAGCCAAAACCGCCGGAGTCGTCCTTGGCGTTTCGGGGGCCGATCTGAATGAGCTGCACGACACGGTAGAGAAGCTTGAAGCCGCCGGCAACCGCAATCTCATATTGGATCTCGGCTCAGCTTCTATTAAAAACGCTTTTGCCAACGCAGTGGAGATCCGTCGCGCCGCCCTTAAGAACGGCGATCGCACTTTCGGTTATCCTTCCATCGTAAACTTGGCCGCTCTGGCGCCTGGCGATATCGTCACTCAGACAGCGCTCGCATCGATCTTTACCTTGCGGTATGGCTCGATCATCGTCATGGAGCGCATCGGATACGCCGAGGCACTCCCGCTCTTCGCCCTCCGGCAGAATATCTTTACCGACCCTCAGAAACCCATGAGGGTAAGTCCTGGAATTTACCCGATCGGCGGGGCAAACGAGAATTCCCCCTGCTGCATCACGGTGGATTTCGCGCTCACCTACTTCGTGGTTTCTGGCGAGATCGACCGTTCGCGCGCGCCGGTTAATCTGCTTGTTCCCGACGCCGGCGGCTATTCCGTCCTGACTGCCTGGGCGGCAGGAAAGCTCTCTGCCGCCTCCATTGCGAAGTTCATTCAGGAATTTGAAATTGAATCGAAGATCAAAAATCGCACCCTGATCTTGCCCGGCAAGGTAGCAGTCTTGAAGGGCGACCTGGAAGGCAAGCTTCCCGACTGGAAGATCGTGGTTGGCCCCAATGAGGCAATTCAGCTTGTGAAGTTCTTGAAAAACTTCCAATAGAAGGAGCACGTAATGGGCAAATTTGTCATGATCGGCGAGAGAATCCATTGTATTTCGCCGGCCATTCGCGATGCGATGGCAAACAAGGATCCGGAACCGATTCTGGCGCGCGCCAAAGAACAGTTGGCCGCGGGCGCAGCCTACCTCGACGTGAACATCGGCCCGGCGGAGAGCACGGGCGAGGAACTCATGAAGTGGGCCGTAAAGCTTCTCCAGGAAAAGTTCGACAATGTTCCGCTCTCGCTCGATACCGCGAACAAGAAAGCGATCGAGGCTGGAATCTCGGTTTACAACCGCAGCAAAGGCAAGCCGATCATCAACTCCGCCAATGCCGGCGACCGCATTGAGAATATCGACCTCGCTGCCGCAAACGGCGCCATCATTCTCTCTCTATGTTCTAAGGAGGGTGTAGCGGCCAACAATGACGAACGCATGGCGTATTGCCAGGAGATGCTGGAGAGGGGCATGTCACTGGGCATGGAACCTGAAGACCTCTGGTTCGACCCGCTCTTCCTCGTGATCAAAGGAATGCAGGAAAAGCTGCTCGAAATCCTGGACTTCATCAGGTTGGTCACTGAAATGGGCCTCAAGACAACAGGCGGCGTTTCCAATTCTTCCAACGGCATGCCGAAGAACATCCGCCCCATCATGAATGCCGTCTTGATCGCAATGTCGATGGCGAACGGTCTCTCTAGCGCGATCGTCAACCCCTGCGAGCAACGGGTGAATGAGACCATCCGAACTTGCGACATAATCCGCAATAACACCCTCTACGCGGATTCGTATCTCGAGATCTAGAGGCATACGCGCTGACGATCGTCGGAGCGAAGCCGCGAAAGGCGGGCGACCTCCTCATTCGCCCGCGGGAAACGTCGAAGTTACTGTGAGACTCAATGGGCAGGATAACATTTCAACTGAAGGGGGGCGAGGAGGTCGCCATTTCTGCCCCCCCTGGCGAGAACCTGCTGGAACTGGCGCGAAAGGCCAATGTCGCCATCGATGCGGTGTGTTCCGGAAACTTCTCCTGCGGAAAATGCAGAGTCCGCCTTCTCAGCGGCGAGCTTGACTCTAAGGAAACGATACATATAGACAAGGCATCGTGGGAGACCGGTTGGCGCCTCGCATGCGCCAGCGCCGTGAGCGGAGATGCCGCGGTTATGGTTCCCGAGATTGCGTCCGCCTATCAGAGCCGCATGAAGGTGGCCGATCTGTCATCTGTGGATGAGATGGCAACATTCAATTCCCTTCAAGCCGCCATGGAAGAAGCGGGCCTCACAAGGAGAAATGACATAAAGTCGTTCGCGGTCGAAATGGAGATTCCCACCCTCTCCGACACGATGCCAGATAATGAGCGGCTCTTGCGGGCAATCTACGCAGTGACATCGGTGCGGGATGTCAAATTGCCTTACTTCGCGCTTAAGAAATTGCCAAACCTTCTTCGACAAAATGAATTCAAGCTGCGATGCATATCCGAGAGGTCTGGGAATTCGCTTGGAATTCTCGATCTGCTACCCCAATCAGATACTCTTCCTGTCTGTGGCTTGGCCGTAGATATCGGCACGACGACGGTGTGCGCCCTCTTGGTTGATATGGAAACCGGAAAGATTTTAGCCAAAGCCAGCACCGGAAATGGGCAGATCCGCTATGGCGCGGATGTCATCCATCGAATTGTCGAGCAGCAAAAACCCGGCGGGGTTGAGCGGCTTCAAAGTGCCATCGTCGGCGAGACGCTCTTGCCGCTCATTGACTTTATGTGCCATGCGGCGGACATCCCAAAGAACCGCATTTACCGCATGACCGTCGCCTCCAACACCACGATGAACCACCTTTTGCTCGGTGTGGACGCAAATGCCTTGCGCACGGAGCCGTATATTCCCGCGTTTTTCGAGATTGATCCCATATTCACACAGGATCTCGGCATTGAGCTTGCTCCGGGCGCAAAACTCCAGCTCGCGTCAAATATCGGAAGCTACGTAGGCGGGGATATTACCGCCGGTACTTTGGCGGGCACCATGTGGAACAAGCCGGAGCTTTCACTGCTGATAGACCTCGGCACAAACGGAGAAATAGTATTCGGCAACAGCGAGTTTCTCATGGCGTGCGCCTGCTCGGCCGGACCTGCCTTCGAGGGAGGCGATATCAGTTGCGGAATGCGGGCTATGGATGGGGCAATCGAGGCATGCGTGATAGACAAAGATACAATGGAGCCGGTTCTCTCTGTGATCGGCGGCGCACGGCCTGTCGGTCTTTGCGGCTCCGGAATCATCGATGTAATTGCGGAGTTATTTTGTGCAAGGATCATTAACGGGAAAGGCAAGTTCATTCGTGAAGGTAAGCGCGTCAAGTTTGACGAATTCGGTATCGGCAGCTTTGTTTTGGCGTTCGCGGATGAATCGGAAACCGGGCGCAGCATAACGATTACCGAAGTGGATATTGACAATTTGATACGTGCAAAGGGCGCAATCTTCTCCGCAACTACAACCCTGCTGGGTTCACTCGGATTTTCGCCGGCAAATGTCGAACACATTGCCGTAGCGGGCGGAATCGGCAGTGGCATCAACTTCAAGAATGCAATCCGCATTGGCATGTTCCCCGATGTGCCGCTCGAAAAGTATCGATATATCGGAAACTCGTCTCTCGCCGGAGCTTACGGCGCACTCATTTCAAAAGCAGCGGCAGTTCGCCTGCATGAGCTTTCAAAAAGCATGACATATATGGAACTGAGCGTCCAGAACGGATACATGGACGCTTTTACCGCTGCATGTTTCTTGCCACACACCAACGGCGCGTTATTTCCATCGGTAAGTGTTGAGTAAGATTGTTGCCGGCGCCCATCAGGAACATGCACCGGCTAAGCAGAGAGCAGGCACGGCGATTGCTCCCGGCTGCTATCGCGCGGCCGCGCGCGCTTCGAGCTTGCGGATGGAGCGAAGCATCTCTGCGAGGGCCGTCTTGCCGATCTCGCCCTCAAATTCCTTTTGCAACCGGTCCAGTGCGGCGATGACGCGCAGTGCGCAGCGTTTGCCCTGCGGCTTCAGCGTGAGCAGGTAGGCGCGCGCATCTTGGGGATCGATTTTGCGCTGTACCAGTCCCATGGCTTCGAGCGACGAAACGCAGTGACTCAGGTTGCCGCGCGTGGTTTCGAAAGTTTCAGCCAGGTGTGACGGCTTGACCTGCTGCGGCGCCTCAAAAAAGAGCGCCGCAAGAACGAGGGCCTCAAGAAAACCTAGGCTGTCGGCTGCGAGCACGCGCGCGGCGAGCGATTCAAAGCGGCGCGCCGCCCGGTTGACCGCGAACATGGGACTCTCGTGGAGAAAGGCATCGATGCGCATGGCTTTCGGCAAGTAGTTTAGCACTTCAACTATTCAAGACGATACAAAATTGTTGTTGCGTGACAGTGCGCGCCCGGTCATGCTTGGATGCAGACTATTTATGCATTGCACACGGCTCATTCCGGACGCAGGACTTCTGCTTCTCTCAGTCTCGTTTGTCTCGGCCTTCGCGCAGAATGCCGCGCCGCCGCCCGCTCGGGTCAAAGGCCCCTCCGAAACCATGGTCGTGCTGGGCTCGGCCACGCCCGTGCCGCTGGCCGAGTCGCAGCGCTCCGTGGAGATTCTGCCCGTCAAGGGAGAATCGCTCGCCGCCGAGTCGCCGCAGGATTTTCTGCGCACGGACTCGTCTGTTTTTCTCGAAGAGCGCGGCGCGGGCGGGGGACAGGCTGACCCGGTGCTGCGCGGCGGCAGCTTTGAGCAAACGCTGGTGCTGCTCAACGGCTTTCGCATCAACGACGCGCAGACCTCGCACCACAATCTCGACTTGCCCGTTCCGCTGGAGGCGATGGACTCGATTCAGGTGCTCGAAGGCTCGGGTTCCACGCTGCACGGCGTGGACGCTCTGAGCGGGGTGGTGGATTTTCTGACCGCCGCTCCCGATCACGACTCGGTCTTTCTGCGCGCGGGCGAGGGCAGCTTCGAGTCGAACGAGGAAACGTTGCTGGCGGGCGCTACGCGCGGCAGCTTGAGTGGCCGCGTGACCGCGGAGCGCAATTTTTCTACGGGATTCATGACCGACCGCGATTATCGCAACGAAGACGCCTCCACCGAAGGCTGGATAGGCTCGCGGCTCGGCGTCACCGATCTGTTGTTTGCCGCAAGCGATCGCTCCTTCGGCGCGAACCAGTTTTACGGCGATTATCCGTCGTGGGAGCGGACCAAAGGATGGTTTGGTTCGATGCGGCAGGAGTTGGGCAGCCAGACCGTGGCGGCCTTCGGCTATCGCCGCCACACCGACGAATTCGTGCTTCTGCGCAACGATCCCACATTCTATGAGAACAACCATATTGACGGCTCGTGGCAGGCGTCGCTGCGGCGTACAGAGAATCTACCCGCCAAACTGCCCGCCGGCTCGCTGTTGCTCGTGGGGTTGGAGGCGGATGGCGACAGCATCCACAGCTTCAACTTTTCCGGAGGCGTTACTTCGTTTGCGCTCGGCATCCATGCGCGCAATCGCGGCGCAGGCTACTTGGACCTGGATCTGCGCCCGGCGAAAAAGCGCTGGAGCTTGTCGGCGGGCGCGCGCGAAGAGATTTTTTCCGGCGGTGCGCAAGCGGTGTTTTCTCCGGAGCTGGCGGGCAGCTTCCGCGCAACAAATAGTTTGAAGCTGCGCGCGAGCGGAGGGTACGGATTCAGGATTCCAACCTACACCGACCTTTACTACTCCGATCCATCGACATTAGGCAACTCCAGCCTCAAGCCGGAGTCGGCATGGAGCGGCGACGCGGGCGCGGATTGGACGCCGTCGGCGAAGCTCTCGCTCTCGTTCACCGGCTTTTACTCGCACAAGCACGACACCATCGACTACGTAAAGAGCGCCACCGTTCCGAACGCGTATCTTCCTGTGGGCTGCCCAGCGAACATCTGGTGCGCCGACAACCTGAACGGGCTGCATTTTGCGGGCGTCGAATCCACGCTGACGTGGATTCCGAAGAAATCGCAGAAGGTGCGCATCGCATGGACCGGTTTGCACGGCGCCGAGAGCGCGCTGCACGGGCTCACGTCGGAGTACGTCTTCAATTACCCGGTCCAGAATATTCATGCCTCCTGGACTTGGGCGCTGGGCCACGATTTCGTTCTCACCAACGCAGTGCAAATTGCCGAGCGATACCAGCAAATGGTGTATCCGGTGTGGAACGCCGCGCTGACGAACGACACGGGCAAACTAAGGCCGTATCTGCGGCTCGCGAATCTGAGCAATACGGGATACCAGGAGATCAGTGGGGTGAACATGCCGCCGCGAACGATCATGGGCGGGGTTGCGCTGCAACTCGGGCGGTGAAAAGTCAGGGGTCAAGGGAGCGGCGGTTACACCGGATTAGGAATTGGTGTATGGCGAGTTGATGCTCAAAAGTGCCGTTTTCCTCAAGAAAACGGCATCTCGCACATTCTCGGATTCCTTACGTGAATTCCTAATCTGGTCTAAGCGGTGAAGTGAGCAAATTGGTTTCCCAGGGCTCGAATTTGAGACCTGGAAAACGAAAGATGTCATCTGAACGGATCAGGCCAAATGCTTCTTGAGAAATGCCAGTGACCGTTGGCGTGCCTCCTTGGCCGACGCGGCGTTGTAACTGGATCGAGCATCGCAGTTGAAGCCGTGGCCGGCATCGTACCAGTAGATTTCGACCTCGGGATGCGCGGCGTGAACCTTCGCAACTTCCTCAGCGGGAATGTGCGTATCCTGCTTGCCAAAGTGGAGCATGACGGGCGCGGAGGGTTTTTCGCCGATGTAGTTCCCGATGCGGCCGCCGTAGAAGCCCACAGCCGCTGCGGGATGGAGCCGCGCTGCTGTCACCCAGGCCAGCGTGCCGCCCAGCAATAGCCTACGACGCCCACTTTCTTGCCGGTCGTTTTGGCTGCGTATGCATAGGCTGCCGCGATGTCAGCCAGCGCCTTTTCCGCATCGAGCTTGGGGATAAGGCCCATCGCGGTCTGCATGTCGGCGCCTTCGTAGCCGAGCTCGATGCCGGGCTGGATGCGGTCGAAGAGCGCCGGCGCCACTGCCAGAAACCCGTCCTTGGCGTAGCCATCGGCCACTGAGCGGATGTGGGGATTGACGCCGAAAATTTCCTGCACCACCACCAGTCCCGCGATTGGCTCGCCGGCGGGATGCGCAACATACGCGCTAAACCCGTGTCCGTCTGCTGCGCGCAACTTTAAGTATTCACTCACTGTCTTGACCTCCTCACTGCCTCCAGTATCTATGCGGCGAGGAGGTTTATCAAGCCAGCCCGCAAGCAGCGGTGACGCGCAGGAACAGGCTGTTAATTCACATGCGGCGGCAGGAGCGCCTTGCGAGAACTGAGTTCCTCGCGCACCAAAGTCAGGCCCAGAAGCCAGCGCTCAAATCGGTCAGAAAGCCGCGCGAAGAGCGGCGCCTCCCGCTCATATTCGAAGAGGTTGAACTGGCTGACGATGTAATAGCTTTCCTTGCCGGCGTGGATCAGCTCTTCCAGGCTGGGCTGAAGGCGTCTATGCCTGCGATCGGAACCCATGGCCTCGGGATACATGCCGGCCACGAATAGCGAGTAGTCGCCGATGTGCTTACGCAGCGCGCGTTCCTCATCGAACGAAGCCGCCGTGCCGTTCACGGGGTCCGCGGCACGCATCATTTCGTCGAGCTTCT
>Ga0182027_10015175_pt1 | contig 10613 bp, 4 predicted proteins | sample 712E1DmetaG_FD_121300 | JGI IMG/M metagenome (GOLD analysis project Ga0182027, IMG submission 121300) | Permafrost microbial communities from Stordalen Mire, Sweden - 712E1D metaG (Illumina Assembly) | ecosystem: Environmental > Terrestrial > Soil > Wetlands > Permafrost | place: Sweden... | reverse complement strand
CCTGCCTTCACCAGGAAGGCGGCGTCTTGGCTCCGGAGGTAACCCAACAGGGGGGGAGCCGTGCCCCCGCCCGCGGCGAGCGCGATCGAGGAGACTCCTGTGGCCTGAAGTGTGAACGGTCTCGTGAGCGAGCCCTCCTCGGCGTAGAAGTTGCCCGAGGTACTCAAGAATCCGAGGACAGGCGTTCCCGATTCTGTCGTGGCCAGGGCTATGGACTTCGCGTGCTGCGCGACGACGTTCCAGGTGGTGGACGAACCCCGCTTGACGAAGAAGTCGCCTGCCTGGTCGATATAGCCGTAGAGGGCGTCGCCGTTGACCCCCCCGGCGCCGGCGTACCCGGACACCGCGATCGAGCTCGCGCCGGTGGCGACCACGCCATAGGTGGTGCCAGGCCCTGCTACTCGCGCTTCGAATCCGGTCGGCCCGGTGAATGCGACAAGGGGCCGTTGGTATGTCCACGACGGGTTGTGGAGCCAGCCCGTCACGCCGGACGACACGACCCAGTCATTGACGGGATACGCGACCCAACCGTCGCTGCCCGCTCCACCGTTTTGCTCGATCAGCGTGATCGTGCCGTTGCCTTGAGCATCCACCGCGTTTGCTGTCACGACCGCCGTGTGCCCGAAACTGTCGCTTCTCGTCTGGCCGAGCGAAACGACGTCGCCGGGTTGCGGGACCGCTCCGACAGTTCCGTTGTTCACCGCGACGAGCGGAGGCCCCCCGGGGTTGAACTTGGCCCTGATCGAAGCAACGTTGTAGTTGCGCACTACGTCCCAGCCGTCGGCAGGGTAGGGGTTCACGCCCCACGCGAGGTACATCCAGCGCATCGAGAGCTCGACGCATTCCCACTCGAGCTCGCCCCAGGCCCCGGGGAAGAACGCGACCTCGTGATCGCCGCCGCCTTGGGTCGGACCGGGACCGCAAGCGACGAGGCCGTGCCACGACGCCCCGAGTATGTGTGATGCAGGGTCATTGCTCGGATCGCAAACACCGCCTTGCCACCACCCGGGAGTTCCGATGTCGCGAGACTGGGCGAGCGCGGTCTGCGACACCCGAGCGAATGTATCCGGCTGTCGGCTGGAAGCGGCGACCTCCGGCGAGCCGACGGGGCCGAGAAGCACTACAACGATGAGCAGTGCCACCGACATGACAGAAAGAGGCGGGATCGACGCGACCCGCCTCTTGCATGTGGCTTTCCAGTCGAGCTCTGCCATCGATTCACTGGCTCCTGCCTGATGCTGAGTTCCAACAGCTGTCGAAACAATTATCGGCACTGGTGGTGACGGCATTGAGGGCGGAGCAGATTCCTGTCCTCCTGCATCGACGCTTCGGGGACGGCGTCTTGTTCAGCGGATGAGCATCTCGGAGCCACGGGCCGCCTCCAGGTGCCCAAGCACCGTGCGGTCGAACACTTGGCGGTTCAGGGCTTCGTGCTTTGAGTCGGCGCTCGCTCCCATCGCCTCGAGCGGTCGAGCGCTGCACGCCACGTTGAGTAATCGGCTTCAGCGCGACCGCGCCTTAGAGAGGGCTCGAAGATCTCGGCGCTTGTCGCCAAGGCCTTCAGCTCCTCGAGGGAACCCCAGACACCCTCGGCGAGCCCGGCAAGCATGGCGGCGCCTACTGCTGTGACCTCGGTTGTGCGAGGTCGGACGACCGGCACTCCACATTGGTCGGCTTGCATTTGCAACAGCAGGTCCATCGCGGAAGCTCCTCCATCGACATGGAGCTGGACCAAGGAGCGACCCGCTGCATGCTCCATCGCCTCAAGGACGTCCCTGCATTGGTAGGCCATAGCCTCGACGGCCGCCCGGGCGAAGTGCGCTCGGCCGGTTCCCCTGGAGATGCCCACTATGGTGCCCCGCGCCTCGGCATCCCACCAGGGACTTCCGAGCCCGGCAAAAGCAGGGACGAGGTACACCCCGTCGTTGTTGACGATCTCAGAGGCGAGCGGGCCAGCTTCGGCGGCCTCGCCGATCAACCCGAGCCCGTCGCGAAGCCACTGGATTGTCGCGCCGGAGGAGAAGATCGACCCCTCGAGGGCGTAGTTGAAGGCTTCGTTCGGGCCCGCCGGCGCGTGCGCACCGAGGTCCCAGGCGACGGTGGTGAGGAGTCCCTCAGTCGAGGCCGGCAGCTGCGCACCGAGGTTCATGAGCACGAAACTCCCGGTGCCGTAGGTGACCTTGGTGTCCCCAGGCGCGAAGCAGCCGTGCCCGAAGAGAGCGGCCTGCTGGTCGCCTGCGATGCCACTCACCGGCACGCCCGCGAACGACCCTCCGGCGATGTCGGCCGCTACCGTGCCGTATCTGCAGGCGGACGGCAGAACCTCGCCGAGCGCGTCGATCGGGACGCGGAATAGGTCGCACAATTCTGTCGACCAGGCACGACGTTCGATGTCGTAGCAGAGCGTCCGGCTGGCGTTCGAAGGGTCCGTGACGTGCACGCCCGCCTTGGCCCCGCCTGTCAGGTTCCAGCAGATCCAGTCATCGACCGTCCCAAGGGCCAGCGATCTACCGGTTTCGACCGCGCCGTTCTCCAGCATCCACGCCCACTTGGTGGCTGAGAAGTACGGATCGAGCACTAGGCCCGTTCTTTCGCGGACGTATGGGAGCAACCCGGCTTCGGTGAGCTCGTTACATCTCGGCGCTGTTCTCCGGTCTTGCCAAACGATCGCGCGATGGCAAGGCAGGCCCGTTGCACGGTCCCAGGCAACGGCCGTCTCACGTTGGTTGGCGATCCCGATCGCTGCCGCGGTGAGCGAATGCTCCATCAGCTGAGAATGCAACTCCGCCAAGGTCGTCTCGACGAGAGACCAGATCTCGATAGGGTCGTGCTCGACAAGTCCTGGAGCGGGGAAGTGCTGGGTGAGCTCCCTGTAGGATGCAGCGACGACTCGGCTGTGCGCGTCGACCGCGAGGGCGCGTACCCCCGAGGTGCCGGCATCGATTGCAATCACGACGGCCACGGCGGCACCGTAGCCGGTCGGTCGGTCGTCAAGAGCACCAGGTTCGTCGTGTCCGTTTCGTCCATTTCGATAGCAAGCAAACGCAAACCTTTGCGAGCGGGTGTTGAGCAGGGAGGACATCGACCCTCGTCCGTTGACACGACCGTAACTACGGTGTTGTAATTAACCACTTATCTGGTGGCGAGATTCGGTTGCACCACAAGATGTTGTGGTTATGCGGGTACTTGGATGAGTACCAGACGAAGGATTTTTTGGGTGCGGGCAAATCCGCCAAGGAGGAAACCATTCAATGGCTGTTGCAGGAGAGCGCCTCGGAATTGGCATCCGCCGACACTTCACCACCGAGTCTCAGCATCCCTACGACGAGGTCGTCTGGGAGCGCCGTGATTCACGCATCAGCGACTATCGCACTGGGGCGGTCGCTTTCGAGCAGCTCGGCGTCGAGGTGCCTTCGACGTGGAGCTTGAATGCGACCAACATTCTCGCCCAGAAGTACTTTCGAGGAACTGTCGGCCTGCCAGGAAGGGAGTCATCTCTCCGCCAGGTGGTCGACCGGGTCGTCGACACGATCACGGCGTGGGGCTTGAAGGACGGGTACTTCATCGATTCTGCGGAGGCGGCGATCTTCAGCGATGAGCTGAAGCACCTCGTTGTGCATCAGAAGGCTGCGTTCAACTCTCCCGTCTGGTTCAACATCGGCGTCGATGGCGTGCCTCAGCAGGCGTCAGCTTGCTTCATCCTCGCCGTCGAGGACTCGATGTCTTCGATCCTTAACTGGTATGTGGAAGAAGGCACCATCTTCAAGGGTGGATCAGGAGCTGGAGTAAACCTCTCCAACATCCGGTCTTCTCGGGAGCTTCTCAACGGCGGTGGGACTGCATCCGGGCCGGTCAGCTTCATGCGGGGGGCAGACGCATCAGCGGGGACGATCAAGTCCGGGGGCAAGACCCGTCGTGCCGCGAAGATGGTGATCCTCGATGTGGATCATCCCGATATCCAGGAATTCATATGGTGCAAGGCTCGTGAGGAGCGAAAGGCCCGTGCGTTGGCACAGGCCGGTTTCGACATGGACCTTGACGGAAAAGACAGCCACTCGCTTCAGTACCAGAACGCCAACAACTCGGTCCGGGTGACCGACGAGTTCATGCAAGCAGTGCTCGACGACGGCGACTGGGGCCTTGTAGGGCGAATCTCGGGCCAGGCCATAGAGACGGTCAAGGCACAAGCGCTGTTCCGCCAGATTGCGGAGGCCGCGTGGGAGTGCGCGGATCCGGGCATGCAGTTCGACACGACGATCAACAAGTGGCACACGGCGCCCAACGCCGGTCGGATCACGGCGAGCAATCCCTGTTCTGAGTATGTCCACCTCGACAACAGCAGCTGCAACCTGGCCAGCCTCAATCTGATGCGCTTTTTGAACGACGACGACACCTTCGATGTGAAGGGGTTCGAGGCCGCTGTGACTGTCGTGTTCACGGCTCAGGAGATCCTCGTCGGCAATGCTGATTATCCGACCGAGAAGATTGGTGACACGACGCGCCGATTCCGTGAGTTGGGTCTCGGTTACTCGAACCTCGGGGCGCTCCTCATGGCTCAAGGAGTGCCGTACGACTCGGATGAGGGCCGCGCTGTCGCTGCTGCCATCTCGGCTCTCATGACAGGCGCTGCTTATGTGACCTCCGCCCGTACTGCGGCGAGGATGGGACCATTCGCAGGCTTTCACGAGAACGCCGGCCCGATGCTTGACGTGCTGCGCATGCACCGGCGCGAGGTCGCCGGAATCGACGAGGAACAGGTGTCGACGGAGCTTCTCTGCGCAGCTCAGGAGGCTTGGGACACTGCAGTCGAGCTAGCCGAGAGCTACGGCGTGCGCAATGCGCAGGCGACGGTACTAGCACCTACGGGGACGATTTCGTTCCTGATGGACTGCGACACGACCGGTATAGAACCTGATCTCGCGCTCGTGAAGACCAAGAAGCTCGTCGGTGGCGGCACGATGTCGATCGTCAACCAGACTGTTCCCAGAGCGCTGAAGAGGCTCGGCTACAGCCCTGACGAGATTGATCGGATCGTCTCGTACATCGACGAGCACAAGACAATCGTGGGAGCGCCGGATCTTCGGACGGACCAGTTGCCGGTGTTCGCATGCTCGATGGGTGACAACACGATCCACTATCTCGGACACGTGAAGATGATGGCGGCAGCGCAACCATTCATCTCAGGAGCCATTTCCAAGACGGTGAACCTCCCTGAACAGGTCACGGTCGAAGAAATAGAGCAGCTGCATATCGACGCCTGGCAAATGGGTCTGAAGGCGGTCGCTATCTATCGTGACAACTGCAAGGTCGCCCAACCGATGGCGACCACCAAGCGGGCGGAGGCGCACCTCATGGTCGACGACGAGGAAGGAATGGACTTGACTGGCGGCGTGGCTGTTCGTGAAAGTGCGCTACTTGAGCGCATTGCCGAGCTCGAGGGCGAGGTGCAACAAAGACACGTGATCGCACCTGCGACGACGACTCGGACTCGACTGCCTCGCAAGCGTCGGTCCAATACCTTTGCGTTCCGTGTGGCCGACTGCGAAGGCTACGTCACTGTCGGCGAGTACGAGGACGGTCGTCCGGGCGAGGTCTTCATGAAGGTCTCGAAACAGGGCTCCACTCTGTCAGGCGTGATGGACGCCTTCTCCATCGCGGTGAGCCTCGGGCTCCAGCATGGAGTGCCGATGTCGACCTTCGTCCGCAAGTACACCAATCTTCGCTTCGAGCCCGCAGGGATCACCGACGACCCGGAGTTGCGGTTGGCTTCAAGCCTGGTCGACTACATCTTCCGGCGCCTGGCCCTCGATTACCTGAGCTTCGACGAACGACTCGAGCTCGGAGTGCTGTCGACAGGGGAGCGGACCCAACCCACGCTGCCCGGTCTCGAGGACGTCGACAACACGAGCGCGGAGCGGACAGACCGGGAGCGTTTCGGTGCCGGTGGTGACGCAGCACCGGGTCGTCGCCCGAATGACGGAGAGCAGCTGAGGCCATCTGGGCAAATGGAGAGCAGGGATGCTCCGTTCTGCTACGCGTGCGGCAACGTCATGCAGCGCGCAGGCTCGTGTTACGCGTGCCCGAGCTGTGGATCGACGAGCGGCTGCTCGTAGTTTCAGTCGCCGGCCTCATGAGAAGGTGCCGTGCCTCGGCCCCTTGTCGCCGACAGGACTGCAGCGAGAGCCATGAAAGCCATTGAGGCGTAGAAAGCGGAGTGCAGCCCCGTGGTGAAAGCCGTGGCGAGATGACCGTGGAGGCTGGTCGTGCCCACGAAGATGGCGAAGGCGAGGTGCTTGGGTATCGAGCGCGAGGCTACGAGTATCGCGACCGAGAACGAGAACACCATGCCGACGTTGCCGAATGTCCTCAACATCCCTGAGGAGATCCCGAACACTTGAGGCGGAGACGCCTTCATCACCGCCGAATTGTTGGCGGGGAAGAACGCACTTGCGCCGATACCGTTCACCACGCTCGCGACCACGACAAGCCAAATCCCGCTGTCAATCGAGAGCTGCGCAAAGAGGAACAGGGCGACCACCTCGATGCCGAGCCCGACTGTTGCCGGAAGGACCGGACCGAAGCGATCCGCCAGGCGCCCGGCGAAGGGCCCGACTCCGGATCCGACCACGTAGCCGGGCACCAGCAAAAGCGACGCGTGGATGGGAGAGAACCCTCTGGGGCCTTGGAGGTACATGATGACGAGGAACAGCACGGCGAAGTTGGCGAGTCCCTGGAACATCGCTGCCAGCAGCGAGGGAGCCAGGGTCGGGACCTTGAAGAGCGAGAGGCGGAGCATCGGCTCGTCTTGACGTAGCTCGACGAGGACGAAGACGCAGATCAGCGCCACCCCGCCGATCAGATAGCCGGCCACCGAGGCATCGAAGGAGGACGTCGCCAGGGTGGTCATGGCCCACAGCACGCCGAACAACCCGAGGCCAAGGGTAACCATCCCGAGAATGTCGAAGTGACGCCGCGCCCGCTCGCCTCGTTCGTGGAGCACCTTGGTCGCGAGCAACAGTGCCGCGGCGCCGATCGGAACGTTGATCCAGAAGATCCAGCGCCAGGAGACGTAGGTGACGATCAGGCCGCCAACCACGATGCCGAGTACCGCTCCCAGGCTCCAGCCGATCGCGTTGTACCCATAGGCACGGCCCCGTCGCTCCCGAGGGTACAGATCGGCGATCACCGCACCGCTGTTGGCGGTGACAAAGGCCCCGCCCACGCCCTGCAGGATCCGAAACGCGATGATCGCCGTCTCATTCCAGGCGAGCGCGCAGGCTAGCGAGCCCAGAATGAAGACCAGAAAGCCCATTTCGTACATGCGCACCCGGCCAAACATGTCGCCGAGGCGTCCCACCTGGGTGGCGAGCAGAGTGATGACGAGGAGGTAACCGATCACGATCCAGATGACAGAGGAAAGCGCGACGTGCAGCCCCTTTTCGATCTCGGGAAGGGCGAGCACGACGATCGTCGTGTCGACAGCGGTGATCAGCACGCCGGTCATTACCACGACCATGGCAAGACCCGTATGGGAAGCGATTCCGGGTTGGTCCCGGGCGCTACCGGCAGGCGCGGTCAACTCGTCGGTCATCGCCTGACCTGTGCCTCGGCAGTGGTCGCTAGGGCCACGAGGCATCGGTAGGTACTACCGCCTCCCCGGGTCTTTGTGGCAAACAAAGACGGGCCTCGGAAGAAATCCGCATCGCAGAAGACTTGAAATTTTCCAAGAAAGTCAAGCTGCGCGACCAGTGCATGGTTCGCGGTCCGCGACCCGGAAGGGTGCGAAGCTCACGGCAGAAAGTGCCGGGGCTCTGGCTGTTGCGAAGCGCCCCATGATTGCCGTGGACCTCGTTGTGGAGCCGGTGGCCGCGCTTTGGTGCCCCTTCCGCTAGTCGGTCCATCACAACAGGACGCGACCGGTTCATGTGCACCACTCTTCCGAGACTAGACGCGATCGGTCAAACCGTCGGATCCAGGTCGGCAGTGCTCTCCCGGAGCAAACCGTCGGGAGATCCCGCCATTCAGTAGGCGGTCAGTCGATCAAGCTGTGGGTCAGAATTCAATGTTGCCAAGCGAAATCCACGCGCACTGCGTGAAATGAGCGACTCGAACGGACTGGCGTTCTTATGTAGTAGCGGAACTCTTGGGCCGGAGAAGCTTCAACAAGTCGTGCAGAGACTGGTCCTCGCTAGTGAAGCAGTGGTATTCAACGATTATCGGTGCGACGCGACCAAGGCGGTGCTCAGTCTCCGACAGATCCTCCAACTCTGTACCTTCGATGTCGAGCTTCAGGAGATCAACGTGGCTCATCGGATTGATGGTGCGGCTCGACGATGTCAGTCGTGGCAGCGGTCCGTGTTTCAAGGCTTCGGAGATGTTCGAGCCAGTTAGCGGCGAGTTGAACTCGTGTCGTCGTCGCCGAGAATTGCGCAGTTCCTCGTGTCCTACAGACCTTCGGGCGCCGGCGAAAGGGAGCCAACGTCGATGGCTGGCTTCTCGAGGTTGTCGAGACGGGCGGCTGTCGCCCTCATCTGTTCTTCAAGCAAGGATCGCAACGAGCCTGCGTATCCTGCGGAGTCATAGCGGTCCGCGGTTTGCGAGCGCGCCGCGTCCGCGAGGGCACGCAGCTTGCTGGCGTGGCACGACAGCACACGGTCTAACGCGTTCACTGCGGCGCTGAGGTCTCTCGCGCGGAATAGGACGCCGGTGCGATCATCTTCGATCAGGTCGGCAATGCCGAACACGGAGGCCGCAGCGACAGGCAGCCCAAAAGAGAAGGCTTCGAGGAAGGTCCGCGGCAGCGACTCGACGTCGGACGAGCTCACGAGCACGTCGGCCGCCCGGTACCACGAGTAGGTGTCAGCAGTCACCCGTTCCAGGCGGATTTGGTCGGCCACCTCAGATCTCTCGACGAACCGCCTGAGCGAGCGCGCGTATGGTGTGCCGTTGTCGCCAACGAATACGAGTAGCGCCTCTGGATGGTTCTTGGCCGTTTCGGCGAACGCTTCCGCGAGGAGGATCTGTGACTTACGCGGCTCGGTCGTACCCATCACGAGCAGTACGCGCTGGTTCGTAGCTATATGGTGGCGAACTCGCGCCTGTTTGCGCGTGACGGTCGCGAGATAGCGGTCTATCTGCGCGGTGTTGATCCCGTATGGCACCACGAGTGCGTGCTCTTGGGGAACCTTGCTCAAGTAGAGCTGCCGGGTCGCCTCCGCCTCGAACACGACCGCGGGTGTCCATGCAAGAAGTTCTTCGGCTCGCGATCTCACGAGCGGGTCGACACCATCGGGTGGATACGCGACCGACCAGAAGATCGAGGGGGTGAAGCTCTCATGGATCGCCCAGACGCACGGGAGGCCGAGCCTCTCGGCGACGTCGGCACCGGCGAAGGCCGACATGGTGTTCGCCAGGACGGAATTGACGCCCCAGCTGCGCGCGAGCATCAGAGCCTCTTGAACGCGGCCCTCATAGGCGTCGGCGTCGTCGGCTGGGAATGCGGTGGTGACGTGCACGCGAATCCCGAGCTGCTCCAGCTCGTTGTGAAGCGCGCCTCCCTTAAGGGCGAGAACGGTGCACTCGTATTCGCGTCCTGCTCCGGAGCGCTCCAGCAGCTCTGACAGCCACAGCTGTCCACCACCGAGGCCGAGCTCATGCGTGACGACGAGCAGGTTGAGGCGGTCCATCGACGGCAACCGCACCGTGATGGGACGCGATACGGTGCCCCGACTGGCGGCAACCCTTCTCCGACGTTGTGCGCGTTCGCGCTCGACACCATCAGGTTCCACGACACCCAACGGCTTGGGCGGCTCGTTCCGCTTTGTCAACCGGCACGATCTCGTGACAACGTGCTGTTCGTTGTCGTTGAGGGCGGTCACCAGTACCTCGATAGTCGCTTTGCGGGCAGTGTTTGGCAGATCGCTGAGATCGATCAGGTGCTCGAAACCGGAAACTGGCGCGAACTCGCCAGTGCGAACCAGACCTACATCGGGTCTCGGCATTCCGAGGCGAGCCAGGCCATGGGAACGCCCGTTGACTCGGATCTCCACCTCTGAGACCGGTCCCGCCGAAGCGAGCGTCCATCCGGCCACCGTAAGTGGCGCGCGACGCACGGTCCTGCCAGCTTCCGGCAAGTCGATCCAGGCCTCGACACCGGCGTCGGCAGCATGGACCTTGACAGTCGAGCGACCAAGCTCGTAAATGGACCCGATCGTGGCTGCGTGTGTCGTCTTGGCCGCAAAGACGGCTATGTGAAGCTCGCCGGTCGGGTCGTCCGAGAATGTCTGAGTATCGAAAAAGAGAGAGAAACCGCACGGCGCCAAGTGCCTGTCGGCGAAGTGATCCGCGACGTCTTGACGGATGATGTCCGCGGCGCCGAACGCGACAGGCCGGCCGTTGACCTCGACCAAGATGGTGACGGGGCTTCCTCCGACGACCGCCCAACCACGAACCTCGACCTTTCCGACCTGCACGAAGCCGCCGGTAGGTGGAAGCTCGAGATGGCCGAGAAGCTCTGGCTTCTCACTCGACGCGGGGACTACAACGCGGACCGAGCGCTCCGCACCGGCCACCAGTTCTAAGCGACCGGGGCCGATCGCGGCCACCGAAAGCTT
>Ga0182027_10015173_pt1 | contig 10615 bp, 7 predicted proteins | sample 712E1DmetaG_FD_121300 | JGI IMG/M metagenome (GOLD analysis project Ga0182027, IMG submission 121300) | Permafrost microbial communities from Stordalen Mire, Sweden - 712E1D metaG (Illumina Assembly) | ecosystem: Environmental > Terrestrial > Soil > Wetlands > Permafrost | place: Sweden... | reverse complement strand
CGCCGCTGGGGTAGCGACTCTCGCCCCAGCCTTCGGCCAGGCCTTGCCGTCGCTCGCCGACGTTCGCACCGAGTACAGCCACGAGGTCAATGCCGAACTGGTCTACGAACTCTGCGCCGCCCTGGTGCGCGCGGGGTTGGGGACCGCGGAGACCTGGAAGCAGTCTGGCGGCAACGCTCTCGCGTTCGCTCAGCACGCAATGATGCGCGGCATTGGCGCCGGGCGGGGCGACCTGCTTCAGCGCAATGTCGAATATCACCTTGAGGTCAGCGACGTGTTGGGAGGTGCCGGCAGTGATGCGGCGCTTGAAGGCGGACAGCTTGCTGTCACCATAGAGTGCAGCGGAGCGGGCTACCTCAAGATCGGGCCGGCGATCGATGCGCTGGAGGCGGAAGCGGAAGGACTGGGTGCGGCGTTCTATTGGGCACTGACCCATGCGCTCTATCGCGTGATGAGGATTTACAACCACGACGACGCTCTCATGTATGAGGAACGATTGCGGGAATATGCCGACCAGGACGATGAAGAGAACAGCGGCCAGTATGAGTTTCCCGAGGTCGAAAAGGCGTTGCCGGAGTGCATCCGGAAGACGCTGAAACGCGAATGCCGCGATTGGAAGGTGCGCGACCGCGAATTGCTGCACAGGTTCTCCACGGGGAGTTATGCCACCTGGATCGAGCGGCTGCGGCGCATTCAGAGTCTCTCCCGGCTTCGTCTCAAGCAGTCCAGGGATTACATAGAAGCTGGTCAATACGATGAGCCCCCATTGCCGGCCGTGCTCGTCACCTTCAAAGAGCATGACGCTATCACGGCCTGCTTCGACGAAGAAGGCCAATACATGATGGAGGGAACTGCCGAGCCAACCCTGTGCGTGGTCTTTTCGCCACGCCAGGCGGATGAAGTTCGGCACGCGCTGCGGATTGTGGAGCGCTTTGTCGCGCTCAACTGCGAACTCTTTCAGTTGGTCGAAGTGATAGCGGAATGGGAGAAACGGTTTGAGAATCCATGTGTCGATCGGGGAGAACCATCACTTCGAGCTGCGTGAAGCGCTTCTTGTCTACCGCGACCGGCAAAGCAGTTTCATCACCCGGCACGATGTGACCGCCCGCAAGGACACGCCGCCCACCCTCGGTCCTGCGCAACCGCTCACTGTGGCATTCATCGAGTCTCTCGTGCGCTCCCTGAGTGGCAGCTTCGAGGCCGACGTCTTGCCGGCGAATATTCTTGCCAAGGCGGACCGGATGATTGTCTGGTGGACCCCGGCGCAACGACGCCAGATGTTCTACGAGAACTCAGAAGGAAGGGCCGCGGAGTTGAACGGCCGTATTTTCCCGCAACCACCTTTGGTGTGGCGGGTTTCGAATGGCGAACTCAATATCCGGGCGCTCGCAGAGAACACGCGGCCGGGGGCTTCTACGAAGCTCACGGTCGCCCCCTTCTGGAACCTTTCAGACGATGGACGCGTCTGCACGGGCACCATGCGGCGCCCGGACAGTGCTTCGGTGGGTGCAATTCCAGCCTGGGAGCGCGGCTTCTACGAGAGCGCATTCACGCACGCAAACGTCGGCCGCCTGACGCGCCATGAAGGCGGATTCGAGGGACTGTGGACCGGGCTGGCCGGGAAGCGCCAGCGGTTCCCGCTCCAAACACTCATTGTCTTGCCTCAGACGCTCATGCAGTTCGTGCGCGGAGAGAGGGGCTAACATGCGCATCGAGCATACTCTTCCTCGCGATCTGCTGGGTCAGCGATCATTGCGCATTCTGGTTGTCGGAGCAGGCGGGACCGGCAGCGCCATCGTCATGGGGCTTCCATATCTCGACCAGGCGATGAGGGTCTGGGGGCGACCCGGGGGATTGGAGGTGGTCATGATGGACGCCGATACAGTTTCCGAGACGAACTGCGTGCGTCAACCATTTTCGATCTCAGACATCGGGCAGATCAAGGCGACCGTCCTGATCAATCGCATCAACCTGTTCTGGGGTACACGGTGGCGGGCCGAGCCGGCGAATTTCGATGAACGGACGCTCGACCGGGTCAATGACACCTCTTGCGACCTTCTTATCGCTTGTGTGGACACGCGCGCGGCACGAGGCATCATCGAGCGGGCGCTGACGAAGACCAGGAACCGCACAGCGTATTGGCTCGATCTCGGCAACAACGCCGCCAGCGGTCAGTTCGTTCTCGGCCAGCCATTGAACGCGCGCAACCGGAGGAAAGCAGGCCGGCTGCGGACCGTGAGCGAGCTGTATCCCGAAATCATCGACGCCGAGGCTGGTGAAGACCCGTTGCCCAGCTGCTCGGCCGTCGAGGCGTTGGATCGCCAGGAACCTTTCATCAACCAGACTCTGGCGTCGAGCGCGCTTGCCATGCTGGCGCGGCTCTTCCGCTACGGAAAGCTCACTCACCACGGTGGCTTCTTCAATGCACAAAGCGGACACATGAGCCCGTTGCCCGTCGATCCCCAACTTTGGTCGAAGACGCGGAGATGCGCTCGGCGGCCGTGATCCCGAAATCACCATTCATCAGGAGAGAAATCCATGTTCAAAGAACTCGCACCAGTCCTGCGCGACCGCGCGGTGTTGCTCACGGTCACGCTTGTCGATACAGATCAGATCCGGGTGAACATTGTGCCCAAGAAGCTCAAAGACGGCGACAATGACGCCCTCACCACTCCCCTAAGCGTAACCGGCACCGCCGAGGACCTCGACGCTGAACTGTCCTCGACCATCGTCAGCTTTGTCGGTTCCCATCTCCAGATGAAGAACAGCCTGGAGAAGGCGAAAGCCGAAATGGATGCGGCTTCAAAGGCGGCGCAGGCAGAGGCGCGTGCCAAGTCGAAGACGACGACAAAGCTGGTGCCGCCGAAGACGGAGTCCGCACAGCCTGCGGTAACCGCCAAGCCGGCCGAGTCAACGAAACCGGCGCAACTAAAGACCGCAAGCCTCTTCGATGTGTCCACACAGGCGGCCACGCAGATCGCTGAGCCTGCCGAATCGGAAAGAGACTCAGAATCTTTCGTCGAAATTGATGATGACGAGCCGGTCGAAGAGGCTGAAGAATTGGATGACGCCGCCTAACGTCCGCTACATGGCCCATCGCACCAACTAAGGAGCGTCTCATGATGGTCAACGATCCTCCCGAGGATCGGCAATTGGCCTACTGTTCGGCTCGATGCGCGCGTTGGGCTGTTGTCGTCAGTCGACGTTGTTGCCCAGGAATATCGGCAAACCGTTGCCGACTTTTTGTTATCGATTAAGCTGAGTTCGGGGCATTTCCCGATCAATATGGTTCGACCGCATGTATGATAATGCTCACCTGTCCACGCGATTTAATTCTGCTGAGAGGCCTATAAAGTAGTGTTCCTCCATTGCGTCAATGAGATCAAGACATTGTGCGCGTACCTTGGAGTCCTCTGTTTGAACTAGAAGCCGCACAATGATTTTCGATAGCTCCATTGATGCATTGTGACGATGACCGTGCTCAGTATTGTCATTGTCACCTTCAACACAGATCTTGGCTAGATTGAGGATGAGATCAGGCAGTTGTACCGGAGAATCTTGAATGAAGCGCAGGACTAACCACAGTTCGCCAGTCTTTGGTTTCGATTCGAGAAATGATTGAAGCAAGTCAGCTTGTTCTGAGGTGGTCAGTTCAGAAAGATGCTGAAACGCGGACACCGCCTTGAGCCTAACGGCATCCACCGGGTCGAAGAAGAACTGCTTCAGCTTGGTACGGCAAGCAGGCCCGACTTCTTTGTGGGCGATATCGCGCGCGTAGACACCCGCGGCACCTTCACGCAACGAAGTTGCGCCAAGACATGCATCCTGTGCGTCTTCCGCGGCCGCTGCTAGGGTAAGACCATGAAGGCATGCCTGGCGTCCTCCGGCGATAGCTACTGCCGGTATTGGCGATTCCATCATCAAACGAATCACGGGGCGAATTCGCTCGTAATCCCGATACCCCGCGTAATGAACAAATCTCTCAAATAACATTGTGTTGAAGAGTTCAGGAGTCCCATCGATAGCCTCATTGAACCATAGGATCGCCTTTGCCGGATCAATGTTCATCAGTGCCATTAGGGCCTGGACGCCGACAGCTCTGATGGAAATGACGCGGTCATGACTGACCGCGTAAATGGCCGCCTCTAACCGCTGAACACTTCCGGGATTGGAAAACAGAATCGTTGCAATCGCTTCGGCTGCGGCGCCTCGCGCAGAATTCATTCCAGCTGTGAAAGCGTCGCCTCCGTAGTAAGGAGCCCTTCCTTCCGGGGCCGTTTTCCATACATCGCTTTCGGGATCCGGATCATTGATCGCATACCAGGCAACAGCATCAATTACATCATCGCTCCACCGGGTGCCCTCCCAACGCTGAATCAACCAAGCAATCGCCCTCCCGCAAGACCGTGACGGGAGAGAATCGATGCGCCGGATCAGAGACGTCGCTAGTTCGGGGTCTCTAAGCGAGGGATCCTTATAGCCGCTTTCTGCTACACCGTGCAATATGGATTCAAAGTAGCTTGCAGGCAAGTCGTCGGGCATCTGTTGCGCCAATGCAGCAAATCTCATCGGGTTCTCAAACGTGCGTTGTTTCAGCGATCGGGCAAGCTCAAGTTCTCCCCCTGCGAAAGAATCGGGAGACCGGAAGTCTCTTCCTCGGTACTTCAGCATCGCTCCCAGCCACTGATCGTCGGTCATCTTCGATTGTGCGTCCTCCGGGATAGGTGGGCTGACCCATCCTGCCTGTGAACCCATCGAAACCGGCGGGCGTTCGTCGGCCTCGGGGAATTTTCTCTCCAGCTCTGCCAACTTTGCTCGCGCGGCCTTGCTTAGTCGGGACTGATCCAAAGCGCGCAAAAGCCGCAATTGTCTCCAGCCGCGCAACGGCGGATGGCTTGATTCCCAACGATCACGCAACGCCATAATTACTCGCTCTAACGCAATGAACTTTTCCGCAGAACACTGCGCCGAAGCAGCCCGCACCGCCTGGAGTGAAACATAATCCTGCGCTGAACCACCGCCTCCCCACACGGCATACCCGATTTTTAATCTGCGCGAATCTTCAACAAGAAAATCGACAAGACGCTCTCCGTACAAGCCTGGATTTGCCGACCATGCTCTCAACACCAAGTAAGCAATAGCGTCATGGGGTCTTTGATAGTACGGCGCGAGAAGAGAGTCAAGTTGTTCCGGAGATTCGACAGCCAGCCGTTCAAGTGATCGTGCCAGATGGGAAAATAGAACGTCATCATTTTGAAGTGAATCATCTCCGTAGGAGCGGAAGGTCCAGATCGGATCGTTATCAAGTTGGCCTTCTATTTCCTTCACAGTCGTCCGAACAATTTCGGCGACCGTGGGCAGAAGACAGGTGGCATATGCCGAGGGAGCGTGTGCCGCGTCACTGATAACTGGAGTGCCATCGCCGCCGTAGTTAAGTTCGTCGGACAGAGGGTGATGTCCCGACATCCGGCCGGGCGCCTGTTCGGCAGGCTCACCCGGGGTTTCGAGCCATCTCATGAAGACAGAATGGACCCAGACCCCAATTGCTTCAGAAGCCAACTCCGGCCGCTCCTTGGATGCGGAATACATCAGATGCCACCAGTCAGCTCCTCCAGTTCCATTTGGCTGGCGGACGCCAATTAGCCTCTTCCTGAGCAGGTCAAGAAACAGATCAAACATGCGCCGATCATGATAAAACTCGCCGGAGCGGCAGATTGTCTGGAGATAATCATTCCATCGGTTGTCGCTGGTACGGTATTGATTCAAGAGATCTGCAATGCGGGCGGATCGTTGTTTCAAAACAGGAGAGAAGCTGAAGCATCCGATGACCTCTTGCTCTTTTGCGGGATCTCCACTGGAGAGGGCTCCATCAAAATAGTTGGCTGCATCCAGAGCATCAAACCAACCCGCGCTTCCCAGAACAGTGCCGCGAATGTGAGAAACGAGTCGCGGACACACTTCTCGCGCGTCTCGTAAGATCGTCCATTCATCAACTGTTGGCTCGGGGAGCGCAGAAAGCAATTGCAGCACTAGAGCATTTTCAATTTAAGTACTGACATATCCGGACGAGGAAAAATAGTTCGCGCATTCGTCGGCGGTTATGGTATCGAGGAGTTTGCCGATCTCCTTCCAAAGCTCTTCGGTGGCTCTTGTGGCGGCTTTGCGGAGCAGTGTTTTGAGTTTGGAGAAGAGTTTTTCGATGGGGTTCAGATCGGGTGAATAGGGTGGCAGATAGAGGACCATGGCGCCGACTGCGGCGATGGCCTGCTGGACTCCTTCGACCTTGTGACTGCTGAGATTGTCGAGGATGACGATGTCTCCAGCCCGCAGTGTGGGGCACAGGAATTGATTGACCCAGGCTAGAAACAGCTCCCCGTCCATGGGGCCGTCGATCACCAACGGAGCAGTCAGTTGACGATGGCGCAGCCCGGCAATGAAGGTTGTCGTGTGCCAATCGCCGAGGGGTGCCGAATCGATGCATCGACAACCCTTGGGAGCGCGGCCATAGCTTCGTGTCATGTTAGTCGACGCCCCGGTTTCATCAATGAATACCAGCTTTTCGACGTCCATCGTCGGCTGCGCTTCATGCCATGCCAGCCGCGCCGCCTGCACGTCCTCGCGCTCTTGTTCGCTGGCGTGCAGAGTTTTTTTTGAAGGTCAGATTCCACTTGTTCAACTGGTGCCAAAGAGCGCCGACCTTAACCGAAATCCCCTGCGCGGCCAACCGTTCTCGCAGTTGCTCCAGCGTTAATCCTGGCTCGGCGGCAATCCAGCCGCGCAACGTTGGCTCGGCATCCACCAACCGGGACCGGCGATGACCGCCGATCTGGAAACTGCTGCGTACCCCACTCTCTTGCTCCCGGTCCCGCACTTGATAGACATAGAAACGGCTGACCTCAAAGCGCTGCGCGACCGCAGACGGCCGATCTCCCCGAGCCAGCGCTCGAAGCACACGATCCCGCAAGTCCTGGGAATACGACTGCATCCGAACCTCCCTTTAACAGACAGGAGGATTATCGCATAAAATGTAGATACTTAAATTAGAAATGCTCTAGGCTCTTGATGTGAAAACGAATCCGAGCGTCAATGAGAACGCTCCTGAGTTCCCGCAAGTAACACGGTCGATCATGGGAGCGAACATAAGAGAGAATCTGGCGAACCTGCGCACGTCGAAATAAGTCCTGTTCGCCTGAGAGTAGGAAATCGACGAGCCCTTTGCCTTGCGATGCAAACCGTCTGGCAAATGCATAGTCAAAGAAAGCTTCGTGAAAGAACCGATACTGGCCCTCCGACAAAATGAGTACCCGCTCTGAGGTCAGTACCGCTGCATCAACAGCGAAATCGTCAAGAACATCTCGCGGTGCCGAAAGCCGTTGATGAGTGCTGAGCCACAATGTCAGTTTGTCTATGATCGACGTCCACGAAATAGTCCGTTCTGCGCGACGATTTGCTTTGCGCTCAGCCTCAATCCAGAAGCTATCAAAAAGGCCATCCCGGTCGTGAAGAGCGAATTGAGCCTCTGGCGACAAATGCAGAAACATAGAAATATGAAGCGGAAGCTCCAACACTGTCTTGATTTCCCGCTGAATGCGCGTAATATCCAACCCCGCCTTCTGCAAAACCGAATCGACGGTTTCTGGCGATAATACCCTTAGGGTAATCAGCGAAAACCCCGATTGCGAAGACTTCATCGCACGCAATCGTTTGTCGTGTTCCAGGTCAAACTCTCGGCATCCGACGATGAGCGACATCGTCGGAAATCGTTCGGCTTCGCGTTGCAAGCTGTCAAACAAGGACCACAGTTCAACACGCCGACCGGACGCCATACTGATAGCGTCCAACTGATCGACAACAAGCACACAAGGAGTCCCAGCCGCGATGCCCGCAAGCACGAGTACCGGCGATTCCGGCAAGGAGAGTTTCCTGCCCAATTCACAGGTGGTGAGTATTCCATCGGGCAACTGATCAAAACGAACCGGCAAAACATAGACCTTGGATCGTTGAAGCGATTCGACCACATGCCCGAGCGTAGTGCTCTTGCCGCCCCCAGCCCCGCCGACAATTAATGTCTTCCGGCTTTTGGGCGTGCCGTCCCCCGCAAGAATCTCGTCAAAGCCACCCAACGCTAAGAAGGTGCCGTTAATAAGCTCCTCTTTGATCGGATTTACATAGGATTCACGAAGCTGCTCAATTTGTGCCAGAACCGTCCTCTCAACTGCCCAGTCACGAAGCCGGATATTCTGTTCTTCGAGTGCGGCGAGAATCACTGCTCGGTCAATGGAAGTGTGAATCTTCTCAATGAGGAGTTCTTCAAGGCGGGCCCAAACCTTGCCCACGTCTAACTGTGCGCCAGATGCATCGTAAAGGAGACCCCGGATCTTGTCTTGCACCCGGTCTCGGAGTTGAGCTTCATCCGCTGCGTGGCTTCGGATTCGCGCCAGGAGTTGAAGGGCAAGCTTCTCATCGCCTCCGCATATAGGCAGGATGGACGCACGGAATTTTCCGCGGAGAGAAGCGGAATGTTCTAAGCGATCTTTGAATACGGTTTCGTCTGCAATGTACAAACGTAGTTCTTCTAGTTCACCGGCGCCGAGAGTAGACGCGAATACGCCATGATTGGTTTCCGCGCGCTGGGCATGTCCGATGAGGTCGCCGAGGATCGAGCGCCCCCGGTCGTCCTTAGCTGTCAGAAGCGCCAGGGTCCATCCGGCTTGAATTGTCTGACGCTTGACCGACCAGTAGTCCACTGTCCCATCTGTATTTGTGACCTTGAATTCGATGCCCTTGGACTCTTCGGAGTTGATGGGCTCGAGCGTGAAGTCGATGGCTCTACCGTCAAGAATCCTGAGCAGCTGGTCGAAGGCCCACAGCAATTCGTACCGGTTTCCGAGCTTATCCGAAGTTCCACCGTGTATGGGCATACGCTGATTTTAAGGCGTTTATTTGGATAGCGATGTTCAAATTATGCCCTCGCCTCTCTTTGTCTATTGGGTGGGCTGCGCAGCCTCCCCATCCTATCCAAGCCTCTGACTCAGCCCGCTCTTCCGGTTTCAGACCAGATTAGGCGCGAGAAACGCCGATGTCGCCGGGAGGGTTTCTCGATTTACGCATAATCGCCAACGCGCACGCCGACGGCGGAGACAAGACCAAAGCCATCGCCGTTCCGGGGCCTGCATCATTGGGCTATCCACCTCCAACGTCGCAAAGAACGCCGCAGGCGACCGATCTAATTCGAATGTCGGGGTGCTGATCCTGCTTCCCCCAAGTTGTACGCAGGCAACGTGGTAAGGCGTCCGTCCTCGACTGGGCCACCCACAGTGAAATGGTAGAAGCTCTGCCAATCGCGCGAAGAAATGCCGAACACCTCGTGAACCGGATCATCGAAGTAGCAGCCGATCCCGGTCGCACGAATGCCCGCCTCTTCCGCCTCGAGGTACAGGACCTGGCCCACGAGTCCGGCCTCCCAGAAGAGATTCCGGTAGAAGCTGGCACCATAGACAACCAAACTGTCCATGTATTCGGCGATCATCCCAAGGCTGAAGGCCCCGTCCCCCGCGATCTCTTGACCGCAGGAGACGCTCGCGGCCAGAGTACGGCAGTCACCCTCTTTCAGCAGGTATAGTGGAAGGCCATGCGGACACGACGGAGGGCGAAGCCACAGGAACTCAGGTCGCATCGCTTGCCGGAGTGTCTCGACCTTCTCCGGATCCCGAGCGAGCATGTAGAGACCAGGATTCAGGCCGTTCACGCGGTGCACGAAGAGGCCCAGGTGGATGCGTGGACGCCAGGGTAGGGCGTCCCACGGCATAGATCGGCCGTCTCGGGTGGGTACGAGACGAGCCAACATCCGGAAGAAGGTCGTCGCAGGAATCGCTGTGGACCCGTCCATGCTCACCGCGCTTCTGCGCCCCAGGATGACTTTTTCCGCAGTGAAGGCTCTGGACCGAACTGGCGTTCCGAAGAGCTCTTCCTCCGAAGGGAACCTGGAAAACTCTTCGTCCGTCGCAATCCCCGGATTCGTAGTGGCGAGAGCCACCTGGTCGATCACTGGCCAATCGACGCCGTGCTCGGGACTCAGCACGTTAGCCGTGCCGTACCATCGAGAAGTGGCCACCTGTGATACGAACTCTTTGGGCAGGCAAAGGCCCCGGCCGTTGGCCCATTTCTCCCTGACCACAAGCGCCACAAGTTCGGGATGCTCTCGCTCCGCGCCGGGGTAGTCGGTCTCGCGGTCGAGTCCGAGAAGTTGTGACACGGCGGCGTTACCCACACGGTCGAGGAGGCGGAGTTTCCACCCGAGGGCAGCCGCCGCGAATCGCATCGTCCCGAGCGCATGGCCGACATCGTGTTGGCAGTACCGGAACGCACGCTCGCCATATTTCCAGGCCTCCCGCCAAAGAATGGACGACAGCCCCACGAGGAATGAGCCCTCCGGAAACGCTGCTGTCAAGGCCGCCCAAACTGAGGGATCAAAGTCCGCTCGAAGCTCCAGACCGTGCGCCTTCGACGCATAGTGGTATACGCCAGGACGGTCGTGAATAGCGTCCAACGACGGCAAGAGGACGTATCCCTCCGTCGGGTGGAGGTTCCCGCTCGACGGATTGGCACGCAGAGG
>Ga0182027_10015171_pt1 | contig 10615 bp, 6 predicted proteins | sample 712E1DmetaG_FD_121300 | JGI IMG/M metagenome (GOLD analysis project Ga0182027, IMG submission 121300) | Permafrost microbial communities from Stordalen Mire, Sweden - 712E1D metaG (Illumina Assembly) | ecosystem: Environmental > Terrestrial > Soil > Wetlands > Permafrost | place: Sweden... | reverse complement strand
CTGGCGTTGGTTCCTTGCGTTCCGTCATTGCGGGCAGAGTTATCCCTGATATATTCAGGGCGTCCCTTCGTAGGGGGCGGATTTGTTGGCATGACCATTTTGAGATACATTTTTATCGGGTTGGAAGTGGTATTACTTTTCAACCTGCTTATTGCCGTTCACGAACTGGGGCATTTTCTCGCGGCGAAATGGCGCGGGCTGAAAATCGAGCGCTTTGCCATCTGGTTCGGCAAACCGATTTGGAAAAAGAAGACCGGCGGGGTGGAATACGTTCTGGGCTGCATCCCGTTTGGCGGCTATGTCGCCTTGCCGCAAATGGCAACGATGGAGGCCATCGAAGGCAAAAGCGAAACTCCCGCCGAAGTGCTGCCCAATGTTTCCCCGCTGGACAAAATCATTGTCGCCTTTGCCGGGCCATTGTTCAGCTTTTTGCTGGCGATTCTCTTCGCGGTCGTTGTTTGGGGCGTCGGCAAACCGAGCAACGAATCCATCAATTCCACGGTGATTGGTTGGGTTGACCGGGACGGCCCGGCGTGGAAGGCGGGCCTGCGTCCGGGCGACTCGATTCTGGAAATTGACGGGCATCCGGTGAAAAATTTCACGTCACAGGCGCAGGACAGTGTAACGTGGCGCATCGTTACCAGTGAAGGCACGAACATCGCCATCAAATATTTCCGCGACGGCAAGGAAGCCATGGCGTATCCAACAACCTACCATCGCCCGACCAAATGGTATGAACGCAAGTCGCTTCGGCAAATCCTCATCGCACCCGCGTTAAAGGCAATCATTTTTGAAGTGGCGACCAACAGCCCGGCGGCGCTCGCCGGTTTGAAATCCGGCGACGAAATTGTGGCCATGAACGGCCAGACAATTTACAGCCCGCAGACGATTGTCTCCGCCGAAGGCGCCTGGAGCAACAGCCCGGTCCAGCCTGTTACTCTGACCGTGAAACGCGGAAATGAGCAATTCAACCGCACGTTGCTGGCCGTAAAACCGGTCCAGCCCAAAGGGTGTAATCCGTTGCTCGGGATCATGTCGTGGCAGGTTGACACCAATGTCATGCTCGTTCATCCGGACCCGCTGGAACAGATTCAATCAAGCGTCGGGCAGGTTTTCGGGACCATCGGGGCGTTGTTGCACCGCAAGAACGAAATCGGCGTGCAGCAACTCGGCGGCGCGGTGATGATCGGCAGGGTTTATTACAATTTATTGCAGGACGAGCAAGGCTGGCGGCGCGTGCTTTGGTTCAGCGTCATTCTGAATGTGAATCTCGCCCTGATTAACATACTGCCGGTGCCCATGCTTGACGGCGGGCACATCACGCTTTCCATCATTGAAGTCATTCGTCGTCGTCCGATCAGCGCCAGACTTGTGGGGTTCCTCCACAATGGCTTCGCTGCGCTGCTCATCGCGTTCATGCTTTACATCGCCTTCTTCGACGCTGGCGACTGGCTTCGCAGCGCGCATGACGATCACGAGCAAATCGTCATTTTTGCACCGGCAAAATAGTTTCCCGACATGCGTTACTGCGAATCCCCGTTCTTTTATCACCGGCGAAAGACCCGCGAAGTCGTCATCGGCAATCCGGCGCGCGGCGGGGTCATCATCGGCGGTAACCATCCCGTCGTGAAGCAATCCATGCTCACCTGCGACACGATGGACACCGCCGAATCGGTCAAACAGACGCTCGATCTCGTCGCCGTCGGCTGCCAGCTCGTCCGCATCACCGCGCCGACGGTGAAGGACGCGGCAAATTTGCAAAACATAGTCGCCGAACTGCATCAACGCGGCTGTTACGTGCCGATTGTGGCGGACATCCATTTCAAGCCCGAAGCCGCGATGGAAGCGGTGAAATGGGTTGAGGTCGTGCGTGTCAATCCCGGCAACTACGCCGACTCGAAAAAATTTGCGACCAAGGAATACACGGACGACCAATACACCGCTGAGTTGAAACGCATTGAGGAGAAATTCGCGCCGCTCGTGCTGGAATGCATCCGCCTGAAACGATGCCTGCGCATCGGCACCAACCACGGTTCATTGAGCGACCGGATCATGAATCGCTACGGCGACACGCCGCTCGGCATGGTGGAGAGCGCGCTGGAGTTCGCCCGCATCTGCCGCCAGCACGACTTCCACAATTTCAAGTTCTCGATGAAGTCGTCCAATCCCAAGGTGATGATTGAATGTTACCGGCTGCTGGTGGCGCGGTTGGAGCAGGAAGGGCCGGATTGGAATTATCCCATTCACCTCGGCGTCACCGAAGCGGGCGAGGGCGAGGACGGCCGCATCAAGAGCGCCATCGGCATCGGCTCGCTGTTGTGCGACGGCTTGGGCGACACGATTCGTGTTTCGCTCACTGAGGACAGTCCGCGCGAAATTGAGGTTTGCACCGATTTGCTGGCGCAGATACCTGCGCTGACCGTCGGAGCGTCGGAGCGTCAAAGCGTTGAAGCGTCTGTACGCTCTCACGCTTCCACGCTCCCACGCTCCCACGACTCATTTCCTTTCGACCCGTTCCATTTTGAGCGTCGCAAAACGCCGGAGATTGAACTGGCCGGCGGCGTGAAATGCGGGGGCGAACAACTCATTCGTGTGGTTGTCACCCGCGCCACGTGGGACAAGGTGGCTCCGAAGATTCGGCCCAAGGATGACGTGAAGCCGGAGGCGATTTACGAAGACCTGAACGTCGCGGAAATAGACCCGACAAAAGATTTCGACATCAACTGCGAAACACAACTCGTCACCGTGAAGGATGGCGTAAACCTGCCCGCCGTAACCGCGTTTCGTCTGCTGGCTTTGAAACTGAAGCGGCTCGGGCGCAACAATCCAATTTTGCTGAAAGATTGTTTAAGTGGCACAGGCTTCCAGCCTGTGAAACAGACACAAAACACAGACCAGAGGTCTGTGCCACTTGAGCCTAAAATCGCCCTGCTGCGCGCGTCGGTGGTCATCGGTTCATTGCTGGCGGACGGCATTGGCGACGCGATTTTGATTCGTGGCGAAGCCGGGGGCGGACAATCGCTGCGGCTGGCTTACAACCTGTTGCAGGCGGCGGGTTGCCGCTCGTTCAAGACCGATTACGTCGCATGCCCGAGTTGCGGACGGACGTTGTTCAATCTCCAGACCGTCACCGCACGCATCAAGGTGCGCACGGAACATCTCAAAGGCGTGAAAATTGCCATCATGGGCTGCATCGTGAACGGCCCGGGCGAAATGGCTGACGCGGATTTTGGTTACGTGGGCGGTGCGCCGGGCAAGATCAATCTCTACGTTGGCAAGCAGGCCATCAAGTTCAACATCCCCGAAGCCGAGGCCGTGGACCGGTTGGTGGACCTCATCAAGGAACACAACAAGTGGGTGGAACCGGAAAGCACGATTTGAAAGCCAGCGCCATCGGTTGTAGCGTGGCGGAAAGTTTGGAGTTCCGCCTTTAGGCGGTCCCGTTAAACTTAACCCATGTCCAAACCGCGTTATCTCTGGCGTCAACTCACGTCCAAGCAACGCGATGAATTGCTCGCATGGCGCAAAGACCGCGGCCAGCCGTGGCATTCGCCACCGCACCGGCCCAACTTCGGCCATCTGCGTTTCCTGATTTCGGCGGCTTGTTACGAGCATCATCATTTCATCGGTGAAAACCCGGAGCGCATGGACACTTTCTCCCGTGATATGCTCGCAGTGTTCGCCGCTTATGCGAGCCAGGCGTTCGCGTGGTGCGTGTTGCCGAATCATTATCATGCGCTGGTCGAAGCGCCGGACATCAAAGGTTTGTTGCACGAATTGGGACAGTTGCACGGCCGCACTTCACATACTTGGAACGGCGCGGACAACACGCGCGGTCGCAAAGTGTTTTTCCGCGCCGTTGAACGCGCCATGCGATCTGACCGGCATTTCTGAGCGACACTGAATTATGTCCATCAGAATCCGGTGCGGCATGGCTATGTCGAACGATGGACGGATTGGCGGTGGAGCAGCGCGTCGCAGTATCTGGCGCAAACGGGTGTCGAGGAGGCGAAGCGCATTTGGCAGGATTACCCGATTCAGGATTATGGCAAAGGTTGGGACGAGCCGGGGATGTAGGTTTGGAGTTCCGCGTTTACGCGGTTCGGGGATTATGCGTCATTCTTGCCGCGTGAACGCGGAACTCCAAACCCGAACCGCGTGAACGCGGAACTCCGAACTCGCCAAGCCGGCTTGGTCAGGAATAGGGTCTGACTGCGCCGCATTCCTGAGCGACATTCCAAAAACCCCTTCCAAAACGCTTGCCATTTTCATTTATTTGCCTAAAGTATCCGACCGCTTTCAAATTTATGCATTTAATTGACTTAAACGGAATTTTGGCTCAGGCAACTGCGCCGCAAACGGGCCAGCCGCAGCAGCCCGTTTGGATGACGTTTGCCCCGATGATCCTGCTGGTCATCGTGTTTTACTTCATTTTGATTCGTCCGCAGCAGCAGCGCGCCAAGCAGCAGGCCAGATTGATTTCCAACCTCAAGTCGGGCGACAAGGTCGTCACGGCCAGCGGCATTATCGGCGTCGTTATCACGGTGAAGGACCAGACCGTTTCCCTCCGTTCGGCGGACGCCAAAATGGAAGTCACCAAAGCTTCAGTCACGGAAATCCTCGAAGGCGGCAAAGCCGCAGAATCCTGAGCCAACCATGAGCCGAAACAATCCCTGGGTTATTCTTTTTGTTATTCTGATCGTCTGCTGGTCGTTTTACGAAATGTACCCGCCGAGGTCACGCGACCTGGTGCAGGAATTTTCGACGCACGCGGTGAATCGGGACACGAACTTCGCGAATATTTTGGAACGGCTCCAGCCGTTGCAGCAGGCGCGGCCCGACCGCGAGTTCACCAATTTGCTGGAGGCCATCGGCACGAACAGCATCAAGCCGTATTTCCCCTTTTTCGATGCGAAGAATCAGGTGTATCCGAACACGTTCATCCTGAACCAGCTTCAACGCGAAGCGTCGGGTAAAATCAAACTCGGGCTGGATTTGCAGGGCGGCACGTCATTCCTCGTGGAAATGGACACCAACCAACTGGTTTATGTTGAGACGGTCACCAACAGTGCGGGCGCGGTCGAAACCACCACCAATCTGGCCCGGGTGGAGGGCGCGTTGTCGCAGGCGGTCGAGGTGCTGCGCAAGCGCGTGGACGCTTTCGGCGTGGCCGAGCCAATCATTCAACCGGCGGGCGGCAACCGCATTTTAATTCAGTTGCCGGGTTTGTCCGAAGCCGACAAGGAAAGCGCCAAGGCGCAAATTCAAAAAAAGGCCTATCTGGAATTCCGGATGGTGAAGGAAGACAGCGCGGAAATCGTCAACGAAAAAACCGGTGAGTTGCTTCAACCCATCCCTCCTGGGTATGTCGTGCTTAGGCGCATCGAGCAGCAACCGAACGGGCCTCCTGTCATGGACGCCGTGGTCGTGAAGAAAAAGGCGGAAAATGGTCTGGCCGGCGACATCGTCAAAAACGCAATGGCGGTGCGCGGCAATCTGGGCGAACCGCAAATTGACTTCCAGTTGAATGACCTTGGCGCGAAAAGATTCGGCGAGGTGACCCGAAACAATATCGGGCAACGGCTGGCCATTGTTTTGGACGGTGAGTTGTATTCCGCGCCTGTGATCCAAAGTGCGATTGAGACGGGCAATGGACAAATTACAGGTCGTTTCATGGTTGAGCAGGCCCAGGAACTGGCCAACGTGCTCCAAAACCCCCTGCGCGCGCCGCTCAAGATTGATTCTTCCTATGACGTTAGCCCAACGCTGGGCCTGGACTCGATTCGCAGCGGCATTCACGCGTCCATCGCCGGCGTGGTTTTGGTTTCCGCCTTCATGCTCTGTTATTATCTGCTGGCGGGGATTGTGGCGAACATCGCGCTGGTCACGAACATCATCATCTTGCTCGGCGTGATGTGCTCCATTGGCACCACACTCACGCTGCCGGGTATTGCGGGCGTGGTGCTTACCGTCGGCATGGCGGTGGATGCCAACGTGCTGATTTACGAGCGTATTCGTGAGGAACTGGCCAAGGGCAAATCGCTCCGCGGCGCCATCGCCGCCGGTTATGCCCGCGCCTTCGGCACAATTTTCGATTCGCACGTCACGACGCTGATTTCCTCGATCATTTTAATTTTCATGGGCACGGGTGAAATCAAGGGTTTCGGTGTTACGCTGACCATCGGCGTGGCTGCCAGCCTGTTCACCGCGCTGGTGGTGACGCGGCTGATCTTCAATTTCCTGCTCGAACACAACTGGATCAAATCGCTGCGGATGTTTCACCTTATTCGCGCCACCAAATTGGATTTCATGAAGCTGGCCAAGCCGGCGTTCATCTTGACCTGGACGATCATTCTCATCGGCATGGGTTACGGAATTTTTGATCGCGGCTCGAAATTGTTCGGCGTGGATTTTGCGGGAGGCGACAGCACCAAATTTAGTTTCGCGCAAAAGCTGGACTTGGAACAAATCCGTTCCGCGCTGACCGCCGCCGGTGAAAATGATGCGCAGATCCAGTATCAAAAAGACGTGGGCGGCGGCACGGAAACACTCCGCGTGACAACGGCCATCGGCACCGCTGATAAAGTCGTGCAGATACTCACGGAAAAGTTCCCGCAGGCGCAGTTCAAAGCCATCGAACAGCTGCGCGTCGGCGCGGTGGTGGGTGACGAAATCAAACGCTCGGCCATCATCGCCTCGTTGTTGTCGCTGTTCGGCATTTTGATTTATGTGGCGTTCCGTTACGAATTTTACTTCGCCGTCGGCGCGGTCGTTGCGGTCATTCACGACGTGTTCATGACGATAGGCTGCTATTGTATTGCCAACGGCGTTTCGGGCCGCGAATTTAACGCCACCGTCGTCGCGGCCATTCTGACCATTATCGGCTTCTCCACCAATGATACCATCGTGATTTTTGACCGGATCCGGGAAGATCTGAAGCTCGGGGTGCGCGGCTCGTTCAAGGAAATCATCAACCAGGCGCTCAATCAAACCTTGAGCCGGACGCTGATCACCTCGGGCACGGTGTTTCTGGCCACGACCGCCCTCTACGTTTTTGGCGGCGGCGTCATCAACGACTTCGCGTTCACCTTCCTCATCGGCATCCTCACCGGCACGTATTCGAGCATTTACATCGCCAGCGCGCTGGTGTTGTGGTTGCACAAAGGCGAACGTCCAGCCATCGGCGGCTCGCAGGTGACGATGCAAAACACGGCGTCGGCGCGCGTCTGACGGCGCAAAATCATGCCCGGTTTCGTTGAAATCACGCCCTGGCACTGGGCGGGTTTCATTCTTTGCGTGCTGATTTTCATCGCACTCGATCTCGGCCTGTTTCACCGCCGCGCCCGCGTCGTCAAGTTCGGGGAAGCCGCCGCCTGGAGCGCGGTTTGGTTTGCGCTGGCCATGGCTTTTGCCGGAGCCATGGCGCATTGGCGCGGACCGGAAGAGGCGGTTCAATTCACCACCGGTTACATCATCGAACTTTCACTGTCGCTCGACAACATCCTCGTTATCGCGCTCATTTTTGCGTGGTTTCGCGTTCCGGTTCAATTCCAGCATCGGCTGCTGTTCTGGGGCATTCTCGGCGCGCTCATCATGCGCGGCGCGATGATTGCCGCCGGCGTGGGACTGATCAACCAATTCGACCGGGTGCTGTATGTTTTCGGCGCGTTTCTCGTTTTTGCCGGGGTTAAGATGCTTTTCTCCAGCAAGCAAACCGTGCAACCGGAAAAAAATCTTGCGCTGCGGCTCGCGCGAAAATGTTTCGCCGTTTCGCCGGACCTTGACGGGCAGAAATTTTTCACCCGGCTCGATGGCCGCTTTGCGCTCACCCCGCTGGCGCTGGTGTTGCTGCTCATCGAGACGACCGATTTGATTTTCGCCGTGGATTCCGTCCCGGCCGTTTTTTCCGTCACCCGCAAGGCTTTCATTGTTTTTACCTCCAACGTTTTCGCCATCATTGGCCTGCGCTCAATGTATTTTTTGCTGGCGGGCGCTCTCGGTTATTTTCGCTATTTGAAAATCGGCCTGTCGGTTGTGCTCGCCTTTGTCGGCGTAAAAATGCTCCTCGATCCACACGACCATCCGCCCCGGTGGTTTCAAATTGAAATCCCGACCGGCGTTTCGTTGATGACCGTTGCCACCATCATTTTAATCGCCATTGTGCTGTCCGTCCTGGTCGCGGAGCGGGAGAAACGCACCGGCGCGGGCAATTCGCCAAAACCCTGAGCTGCGATGAAATTCCGCTGGTCCGTCGCTCCGCCGCAACCGCTCCTTGCCGGTCAACTGGCGGCACAGCTCAAAATCCCGCCGTTGCTCGCGCAATGCCTGCTCAATCGGGGTTTCAGCGAACCGTCCGCCATTGAAAATTTTCTCCAGCCGCGCCTTAAAAATCTCGCCGACCCGTTTCTGCTCCCGAACATGGCCGCCGCTGTCGTGCGATTGTTCCGCGCCCGCGAACAAAACGAATCGCTCGTCATCTTTGGCGATTATGACGTGGACGGCGTGACCTCCACCGCGCTCCTTGTCGAAGTTTTGCGACCGCTTGGCTGGAAGGTGGATTTTTATCTGCCGAACCGCATGGACGAAGGCTACGGCCTCAGTGCTGACGGTGTCGAAAATTGCCTGAACAAACACCCCGCGACGCTCCTGCTCGCCGTGGACTGCGGCTCGACGGCGGTGGAAACAATTAACCGTCTGCGTTCACGCGGCGTGGACGTCATCGTGCTCGATCATCATCAGGTTTCCAACCCCGCGCCCAACGCGGTGGCGTTGGTCAATCCGCAACTCTCAACCCTCAACCCTCAACCCTCAACTTGCTTAACCGAGCTTTGCTCGGCTGGCCTCGCCTTCAAACTTGCCCATGCGTTGCTCAAACGCGGACGCGAGATCGGATTGGCAGGAGCGGCGGAATTTGATTTGCGTCCCCTGCTGGACTTGGTCGCGCTGGGCACGATTGCCGACCTTGTGCCGTTGACCGGCGAAAATCGGATTCTCGTTTTCGCCGGCTTGCAACGGCTGAACGTGACGCAACGGCCCGGACTGATCGCGCTCAAACAGGTGGCGCAATGCCCGTCCAAACTTGGCACTTACGAGGTCGGATTTCAGCTCGGCCCGCGTCTGAACGCGGCGGGGCGGCTCGAAACGGCCGAGGAATCGCTCCGATTGCTGCTTGCCCGCGATTTGGCGGGGGCGATGCCGCTCGCGCAAAATCTCGACTCACAAAATCGTGAACGGCAAAAGATTGAACGCGGCATTGCTGAAGAAGTCATTGGCATTGTTAAGTCAAAATTTGATCCGCAAACCGATTTCGTCATCGTTGAGGGACAATTGCTCTGGCACATCGGTGTCGTCGGCATTGTCGCATCGCGCGTGCTCCAGCAATTTTATCGTCCAACCATTATTCTTGGCGGCGAGGGCGGCGAATGGCGCGGTTCAGGCCGCAGCATTGCGGGATTTGATCTGGCCGCCGCCTTGCGCGAATGCGGCGATTTGCTCGTTCGGCACGGCGGTCACGCGATGGCAGCGGGATTGAGCCTTCGGCCGGAAAACATTGACGCATTGCGTCAGCGGTTGAATGAACTGGCGCGCCGCGCGTTGAAGCCGGAGGATTTGCAGCCGCCGTTGCGCCTCGACGCGGAAGTTGGTTTGGACGAAATGACTTTGGAATCACTCGGCGAACTGGCGTGCCTGAAGCCGACCGGGCAGGGGAATCCACCGGTGCAATTTTGCGCCCGCGGCGTCAGTCACCAGCGTCCGCTGCAACGCATGGGCGCGGACAAGCAGCACGTGAAAATGTGGGTGACGGATGGCGCGGTGACGCACGAAGCCGTTTGGTGGAATGGCGGCGGCCAGTCCTTGCCCGTCGGAAAATTTGACCTGGCGTTCGCGCCGCAAATCAATGAATTCAATGGCCGCCGCACGGTGCAATTAAAAGTGCTGGATTGGCGGCCGGGATAGGTTCTTTTCTTCAAGCAAGCGGATTTAATTTCTGCCCGCGAAAGTCCATGCAGAAACTTTCGCGAGATGGCCCCATCAGTTCAAGCGCCGCCGATTGCCAGCCTTGCTTTTTGATGTTTTCCTGCCGGCGCAATGCCCGGCTGGGGTTGATTGTGCCAGGGACGGCTTGGCACACGTGCTGAAAGAAATTGATGTGGATGAAGGCGGCTCCGCAAAGAACAGGGTCATCATCGTGGCGAACCAAGCCAGCAAAACTGGGAGCAGGTATCGTCCAGCGGTGTTATCCGCCGTATAGCCGATCACTTGGTCCAGGTTGGTGATGTTGACAAAGCTGGCAAATACTCCACTGAACGCAGCCAGGGCGCCAACGAGCATCGCGAGTGTCCAGACGACGACCTGGCGTCGGGCGGGAACGGCAAACCAGAGTGCAACCGTCATTAACAGGCAAAGCCATGCCAAACCAAGTGTCGAATGGTTGTATAACGATGAAAGGCCATCCCATCTGCCGATCCAATGAAGATGTCTGCTTTCACCGCTCCAGCTTGCAAAGTCTGGACTCACAAACAATCGGGCAAACAGGATCATGAAAATGCCGGGCCAGTTCGAAAGCGTGGTGCCGGGATCGTGGAGGGCGTAACTCGCCCAACCCGACTCGTAG
>Ga0182027_10015170_pt1 | contig 10615 bp, 8 predicted proteins | sample 712E1DmetaG_FD_121300 | JGI IMG/M metagenome (GOLD analysis project Ga0182027, IMG submission 121300) | Permafrost microbial communities from Stordalen Mire, Sweden - 712E1D metaG (Illumina Assembly) | ecosystem: Environmental > Terrestrial > Soil > Wetlands > Permafrost | place: Sweden... | reverse complement strand
GCTCTGCGGCGTGAGGCCGATGTGGCCGCAGACCACGATGCCGGCGTCGAGGATCGCCTTGACACGGGTGATCACCGAGACGCCGCCTTCGAGCTTGATGGCGTCGACGCCGGCCTCCTTGAGGAAGCGCCCGGCGTTGCGCACGGCCTCTTCGTCGGAGATCTGGTAGCTCATGAACGGCATGTCGCCGACCACGAACACGTCGGGCGCCCCGCGGCGCACAGCCTCGCAGTGCACGATGCACTGGTCCATGGTGACCGGCACCGTGCCGGGGTAGCCGTAGACGCACATGCCGAGCGAGTCGCCCACCAGGATCATGTCGATGCCGGCCTGCTGTTCGAAGGTCGCGGTGGGGTAGTCGTAGGCGGTGAGCCAGGCGATCTTCTCACCCGCGCGCTTCATCTTGTGAAGCTCGAGAACGCCCTTCTTTGCCGGCATGTTCGTACCTCCTTGGGGTGTGGATCACACGGAGCACCGGTGCGCACGCACCGGCGCGTCGTCATTGCTCGGGAAAGATCGGCCAGCCCTCGTCGGCCACCGATTCCGCCATGATCAGCATGGTCTCGAGCTGCATCACGCCGGGGATCTTGGCGAGCTCGACCCTGATCATCTGGGCGAGGTGCGTGAGGTCGCGCAAGGCCAGCACCATGACCATGTCGAACTGCCCCGTCACGTGGTAGCAGGCGCGCACGCCGACCACTCCCTTGACGGCCTCTTCGAACTCCAGGATGGCCCGCTCGCTGTGCTCGCGCAGCTTCACGACCGTCAGCGCCTGCACGGTGATGCCGAGCGCCGCGGGGTCGACGATCGCGCGGTAGCCGCGGATCGCCCCGCATTCCTCGAGACGGCGCACGCGGCCGAGCATGGCCGAAGGAGACAGGTCGAGCTGGCGCGAGAGCGCCAGGTTGGACTTGCGCCCTTCGCGTTGCAGCGCCACGAGGATCTCACTGTCGAGCTGGTCCACGCCGCCTCCCATCGTCGGTCCAGACGGGGTTCAGTATTTCAGCCGAAAGTTCTCTGCGTCAAGAGTAAAGGAGAACATTCTATCGCAATACAGGGACCAGAGACTCCTAACTCTCCCCAGGATGGCCCGCAGACCGCAACCTTCGGCAAGGCTGGCCGCGCTCAGCCGAGCGGCAGCGGACAGGTCGCGGCGCGGCGGCGGCGGCGCCTCAGAGAACTTGCGGGCGCTCGGTCCGACCTTGCGCCAGCTCATCGAGGATGGCGGCCAGCTCGTTGGTCAGGTTGCGACGCTCGTAGCGGGCGATGTCGGCGCCCGTCGCGCGCGTGGCCAGGGAGCCGTCGGCCTTGGCCGCGGCCAGAGCGGCGAGCCGTTCGGCGATCGCCTCGACGCCATGCGGTTCCTCGACCCAGCCGGCGGAGAGCGAGGTGACGAGCTTCGCTGCCTCGCCGTCTGCCGGGCCCAGGACGAGCGTGGGAACACCCATCGCCAGGTACTCGAAGAGCTTGCCCGTCATGATCGCCTTGGCCGCGGGAACGTCGGTGAGCAGGACCACGGCGACGTCGGCCTCGGCGACGCGCGCCAACGCCGCGCCATGCGGCAGATACCCGAGGCAGGAGACCCTGTCGGCGACGCCGTTCCCCGCGGCCGCGGCCGCTACGCTGTCGGGGACGTTGCCGACGAATTCGAGCCTCACATCGAGGTCCGGCCGGGCCCGGCGCAGGTGGCCCAGGGCCGCCAGCAGGTCCCATGGCTCGGTGTCGCCGTAGATCGTGCCCATGAAGACCAGGCGCAGCGGCCCCCCCGTCTGCGGACGCCACCTCGCCACGATGTCCGCGGCATCGTAGCCGTTGGGCAGGACGCGAACGTCGCCGGCGCCGAGCTCCTCGGCCTCGGCGGCGATCGCGCCCGTGACGGCCAGCACGACGTCGGCGGCGGCCAGGACGCGTCGCTCGACGGTCAGCGAACGGCGCCGGGCGCGGTCGTACGGATACCACCTCGCGCTGTCACGCCAGGCGTCGCGCAAGTCGACGACGAGGGGCACGCCCAGCTCGCGAGCGACCCGGGCGCCGGCGGCGGTGACCGAGAACGGCGGACCCGAAGCGACGACGGCCCGGGCGCCCTGCGACCGGCCCAGCGACGCGCCGGCTCGGGACGCCGCCGGCGCCCACCAGGCGGCGTCGTCCATCGAGACGAGACGGGCGAGGCGAGTCGAGAGCGGCGTGACCGACGGCGCCCGGGCGTCACCGCGCGCCGACGGAGCCGGCTCGCCGCCGCCGCTCGCTGCGCCGGATCCGCGCAGCAGCTCGCGAGCGCGTTTGGCCGGCGAGAGGGCGCGGGCGGCGAGAGTCGACACCCGGCGCGGCGGCAGGCGAGTCACGCTGAGACCGGAGATGCCCTCGAGCAGGGACTCGTCGTAGGGGCGGCCCGGCACCGGTGCGCTGGTCACCACCACCGGCGTCCAGCCGAGCTCGGGCAGGTAGCGGGCGAACTTGGCGCAGCGCTGCACGCCGCCGCCACCCGACGGCGGGAACTCGTAGGTCAGAAGGACGACGCTCGGCACGTGCCCGAGGTCCGTCTCAGCCGTGCGAGCGGCCCGCTGCCGGGTCGTCGCCGGCGGCGGAGGGCCAGGGGCGCGCCGAGGCGCCGCGGTCGGTGGTGGCCAGGGTGAACGGCCGCGAGCGCACGCCCACGCGGGCGAGCGCGTCGACCATGGCGGCGGCGACGTCGCCGACCGCCGCTCCCGGCGCCGGGAAGGCGATGAGACTGGGTCCGGAGCCGGAGACCGCGACCGCGGCGGCGCCGGCAGCGCGAGCCGCCGCCATGGCGTCCATCCCGCCGGGCATGTGCTCGAGGCGCTGCGCCTGGTGGAGCCGGTCGTCCATCGCCTTGCCCAGCAGCTCCAGGTCGCCGCGCCGCAGCGCCTCGACCACCAGCGCGGCCCGGCCCATGTTGTAGACGGCGTCGGCCAGGGCCACGTAGGTCGGCAGCTCGGCGCGCGCGGCGGAAGTCGAGTACTCGATCTGGGACACCGCCAGCGCCACCTCGACCGGCCGCACCTCGATGCGCTCCGTGAGCAGCCCCTCCTCGCCGTTGACGACCACGACCAGGCCGCCGTCGAGCGCCGCCGCCACGTTGTCGGGGTGTCCCTCGACCTCGGTGGCCAGGGCCAGGATGGCGGCGGCGCTCAACGGCCGGCCGAGAAGTTCGTTGGCGCCCAGGAGACCCGACACGATCGCCGAGGCGCTCGACCCGAGACCCGAGGAGAGCGGCACGGCGACCTCGCAGTCGACGCGCAGCCCGGCCGGCATGGGCGCCTCCACCTCGTCGAGGAGCCGCCGGAAGGCGCGCACGACGAGGTTGTCGGCGCCGTGCGGCAGCACCTCGCTGCCCTCGCCGGCGACCCGCACCTCGACACCCTCGCCGGCGAGCGTGAAGGTCGCGACGTTCCACAGGTCGAGCGTCAGGCCGAGACAGTCGAAGCCCGGACCGAGATTGGCCGTGGTCGCCGGCGCGACCACCCTGACGGTATCGAGGGCGATGTCGGACGAGGCCATCACGACGCCGCAGACCACCGCGGAGATCGCGCGCTCACCGCGTTCACGCGCCGCCGGCGGGGTGGCCGGCCGCTCCCGGCCGGCCACCCCGCCGGCGGCGCCGCACGATCGCCCAGACGACAAGGGCGACGATGGCCACGACCACGGCGTAGTCGAGGTAATGCAGCAGCGGCTGGATCTTCTCCCAGTTGCTGCCGAGCTTCTCGCCGGCGAAACCGAGCAGCGTCACCCAGATCGTGGAACCCAGGACGGTGTAGAGCGTGAACTTCCAGAACGGCATGCGACCGAAGCCGGCGGGCAAGGAGATGAAGGTGCAGACGATGGGCACCATGCGGGCAAAGAACACCGTGATCGGCCCGTAGCGGGCGAAGAAGCGCTCGGCCAGGACGAGGTGGTGCATGCGCAGCAGCACGTACCGGCCGTAGCGCTCGACGAACGGCCGGCCGCCGTAGTACCCGACGCCGTAGCTGATCCACGAGCCGCAGAGGTTGCCGACCACGCCCGCCACGACGATCCCCAGCAGGCTCATGTGGCCCTGGCTCACCGCGAATCCGGCGAACGGCATGATGGCTTCGCTGGGGATCGGGATGCAGGCGCTCTCGAGGAGCATGAGGACGAAGACGGCCGGCAGCCCCCACTGGCCGATCAGGTTCGTGCAGAAGGTGACGATGGGATCGATGATGTGCTGCATGACGTCGCCGTACCCTACCACAGGCCGGCCGGCGCACGACCGCCCCGCCCCCGCCCGCGTTTTGGTCGTCGGCGTGCGCTGTGCTAGCGTTCTTGCTCGGCCGCGCGCGCCCGCGTGCGGCGCCGGCAGCGACTGCAAGCTACCAGGAGGCGTTTGACGTGCCGATCGGTCTGATGGACATCAAGGGACAGATCGCCGACGTGCAGGACGAGGTCGAAGCGGCCGTCCTGGCCGTCGTGCGCAGCGGCCAGTTCATTCTGGGGCCCAATGTGAAGGCCCTCGAGGCGGAGATCACCGACTATCTGGCGACCGCCGGTGCGGTCGGCGTGGCCAACGGTACCGACGGCCTCACGATCGCCCTCAAGGCGGCCGGCATCGGCGAAGGTGACGAGGTCCTGACGACGCCGTTCACCTTTTACGCGACCGCCGAAGCGATCGTCCAGGCCGGCGCCCGCCCGGTGTTCGTCGACATCGACCCCGAGACGTTGAACATCGACCCGGCGGCGATCGCCGGCGCCATCACCGCCATGACCAAGGCCATCGTGCCGGTCGACCTGTTCGGCCTGCCGGCCGACGCCGACGCCATCAGCGCGGTCGCCAGCGAGCACGGTCTGACCGTCGTCGAAGACGCCTGCCAGGCCTTCGGCGCGAGCTACAAGGGGCGCCGCGCCGGCAGCCTGGGCGACCTCGCCGTGTTCAGCTTCTTTCCCACGAAGAACCTGGGCGGCTACGGCGACGGCGGCCTGGTGACGGGGCGCATCGCCGAGCTCGTCGAGATGGCCCGTCTGCTGCGTTTCCACGGCAGTCGCGACAAGAAGGATTTCGACTACATCGGCTTCAACTCGCGCCTCGACGAGATCCAGGCGGCGGTGCTGCGCGTCGGTCTGACGAGGGTCGACGGCTGGAACGCCCATCGGGCCCAGGTCGCCGCCTGGTACGACGCCACCCTGCCGCCCGACATCCGCCGACCTGCCGTGCCGGACGGCCTTACCCACGTCTATCACCTCTATGTCGCGCGCAGCAGGCGGCGCGACGAGCTCGCCGCCGCCCTCAAGGGCGCCGGCGTGGCCTGCGCCGCCTACTACACCACGCCGCTGCACCTGCAGCCGGCCCTGTCGTTCCTCGGCTACCGGCCGGGCGACTTTCCCGCCACCGAGGAGGCGGCAGCGACCAACCTGGCTCTGCCCATGCACCCCCACCTGACGCAGGACGAGGTCGCCGAAGTGGCCCGCGTGCTCGCGGCCGTGCCGGCCTGACGGTCCCCCACCGTGCGCGTCTGGATCGACATCACCAACTCGCCGCACGTGCTGTTCTTCGCGCCCATCATCAGGCGTCTCGAAGCGCAGGGCCACACGGTCACCCTGACCGCCCGCAAGTACGCCCAGACCGAGCAGCTCCTCTCGCGTTACGGCCTCGCCGCGGTGATCACCGGCCAGCATGCCGGCAAGAGCCTGCCGGCCAAAGCCGTCGGGCTGTTCAACCGCTCGGCGCATCTGGTCGCCCAGGCGCGCTCGGCCGGGTTTCACGTGGCCGTCGGGCATAACTCCAACGACCTGGCGGTGGCCGCCTGGACCCTCGGCATACCGCAGCTCACGATGTTCGACTACGAGTACGCCACCGTGTCGCACCACCTGAACGTGCGGCTGGTCGACGAGATCGTGGTGCCCGAGGCGATCCCGCTCGACCGCCTGGCGCCGTATGGCGCGAAGCCAGAGAAGGTGTTTCGCTATCCGGGGCTCAAGGAGGAGTACTACCTGTACGACTTCCAGCCCGACCTGACCGTGCTCGAGCAGCTCGGCATCGACACCCGGCGGGTCGTCGGCGTGCTGCGCCCGGCGCCCAACGTGACGCTCTACCATCGTCACGAGAACCCGTTGTTCGACCAGGTGCTCGAGGGCCTCGCCGCCCGACGCAACGTCACTCTGGTGCTCACACCGCGCACCGACGAGCAGCGGCGGCACTACTCCTCGCTCGGCCTGGCCAACGTGGTGCTGCCCGAGAAGGCAGTCGACGGACTCAGCCTGATCGCCGCGGCCGACTTCGTCATCGGCGCCGGCGGCACCATGAACCGCGAGGCGGTCGCCCTGGGAACGCCGGCCTACACGATGTTCGCCGGCCGCCTGGGCGCGGTCGACGAGCGCCTCATCGCCGAGGGCCGCCTGGGCCGGGCCGCGTCGGCCGACGACGTGGCCGTCAAGAAGAAGAGCCGTCACACCGTGCAGGCCGAGCGCCGCGACCCTCAGCTTTTCGTCGACGAGATCCTCAGCGTGGCCCGTCGCCGCCTGATCCGCCAGCCGCTGGAGCCGGTGCTATGATGAGTGGCGTCGGTCGCGACGCGGCGCGTCGCGCGCCGGCCCGTCCCCAGGGTCACCGAAACCGGGAGACCCCTTGAGAGAGCGCTTCTTCGTCAGCCGCCACCGACTCTGGCAGATCGTCACCGACGCCGCGCTCGTCTCGATCGCCCTGGTCGGCGCCTATGCCCTGCGGTTCGACTTCGACATTCCCCGGGCCTTCCGTCACCAGCTTCTCCAGGTCATCGTGCCGATCGTCGTCGTGGAGCTCGCCGTGTTCGTGCTGCTGGGCATGTACAACAAGTGGTGGCGCTATGTGGGCGTGCGCGACCTGGCCAGCCTCTTCTGGGGCACGCTGGCCGGCTGCGCCGTGGCGATGATCGTCGGCGAGCTCGTGGTCCACTACCTGCAGACCCCGATCTACGGCCACTGGCACAATGTGGTCACCGCCGACTTCCTGCCGCGCTCGGTGATCGCCCTCAACTGGGTGCTATGCTTCGGCCTCATGGGCGGCGCCCGGATGCTGTCGCGCATCGCCTGGGAGCGGCCCTGGCGCGAGGAGCGCAGCCGCGACCGCAAGCAGGTGCTCGTCGTCGGCGCCGGCGACGCCGGAGAGCTCGTCGTGCGCGAGATGCAAAAGACGCGCCAGATCCGCTACCGACCGGTCGGCTTCGTCGACGACGACCACAAAAAGAAGAACCTGCGCATCCACGGCGTGCGCGTGGTGGGCACCACGCGCCACCTGCCGACCCTGATCGCGGAGTACGCGGTCGACGAGGTCATCATCGCCATGCCGTCGGTGAGCGGCCGGCTGATCGAGGACATCGCCATGTCCTGCAAGAAGGCCAACGTGCCGGTGAAGACCCTGCCTGGCGTCTTCGAGCTCATCAAGGGCACGGTGACCATCGGCCAGCTCCGCGAGGTGCAGGTCGAAGACATCCTCGGCCGGCACGAGGTGTCGGTCGACTACAACAGCATCGGCTACATCGCCGGCAAGGTCGTCATGGTGACCGGCGCCGGCGGTTCGATCGGCAGCGAGCTCTGCCGGCAACTGGCCGCCATGGGCCCGCGGCGGCTCGTCCTGGTCGACCACTCCGAGGGCAACCTCTTCCAGATCGAGCACGAGCTCGAGACCGAACGGCACTTCTCCGACCTCGCGGCCTGCCTGCTGGACATCCGCGACAAGGTCAAGCTGCGCGCCCTGTTCGAGCGCCATCGCCCCGAGATCGTGTTCCACGCCGCCGCCTACAAGCATGTCCCGATGATGCAGAACAACCCCGCCGAAGCCTTCGACAACAACAGCTTCGGGACCATGTCGATGATCGACAACGCGGTGCGCTTCGGCGCCGGCCGGCTGGTGTTCATCTCGACCGACAAGGCCGTCGAGCCCGAGACGGTGATGGGTCTCTCGAAGGCGCTCTCGGAACGCATCGTCGAGACGATGGCCCGCGAAACCTCCGACACGCGGCTGATGACGGTCCGCTTCGGCAACGTGCTGGGCTCGAGCGGCAGCGTCGTGCCGCTGTTCAAGCGCCAGATCGCCGCCGGAGGGCCGGTGACGGTGACCGACGAGCGCATGACCCGCTTCTTCATGACGATCCCCGAAGCGGTGCGGCTCGTCATCCAAGCCGGCGCCATGGGGGCCGGCGGCGAGACCTTCGTGCTCGACATGGGTGACCCCGTGCGCATCGTCGACCTGGCACGCGAGATGATCAGGCTGTCGGGCCTCGTCCCCGACCGTGACATCGAGATCGTCTTCACCGGCAACCGCGGCGCCGAGAAGCTCGACGAGAAGCTCTTCAACGACGGCGAGCAGGTCGTCGGTACGACCCACCCCAAGATCGCCATGGCGGTCCGCCGGCCGCTGCCGCGAGCGCTGCTCAAGCAGGAGCTCACCCGCATCCGCGTGGCCCTGGACGAGCACGACCTCGACGAGGCGCTGCGCGTTGCCCACGAAGTCGTGTCGCTCACCGGGCCGGCCGGCGCAGCCCCGCCGCCGCACCTGGTCGGGCCCTCGCTCGTGGCCGAGCCCGGCGGCGACACGCCGGAGGCGCCGCCGGCGGCGCCTCCGGCGGCCCCGCCGGCGGCGGCCACGCCGCCCTCACCCGCCGCTCCGGCGCCACACAGGTAGGCTCACGCTGTCCGGCCTCCTGTTGGCCAAGCTGAGCCTCCTGGGCGTCCTCGCCACCTTCCTTGCAGTGTTCGTCGGCATCCCGCGCGCCACGGCGGCCCGGCGCATCGTCTTCGTCGCCCTGGTGATCTTCGCCATCCTGCTGGCGACCTTCTCGCTGGGCGCCCTGCGCTCGACGAGCGGCGCCGCGAGCCGTCTCACCCACCATCTGCCGCTGCTGGGAGTCGCCGGGCTCGGCTTCGTCGTGTTCCTGGCCGCCGCCACGTGGCTGGCCTGGCGATACCCCGACTGGGCCATGCCCGTCGTGGTCGTGCTGGCTCCGCTGCGTGTGGGGTTGCCGCTCGGCTCGAGCACGACCAACCTGCTCATCCCGCTGTATGTCGTCCTGCTGGCAGTGGCGATCGCCGAGATGGTGGTGCGCGACCGGCTGGCCTTGCCCGAGGGCTGGCGGCCCGACCCGGTGCGCATCGCGCTGGCGGTCATGATCGCCGTCGTCGGCGTCTCGTCGCTGTGGGTCGGCCAGACCTACGCCCCCCACGCCAAGGCGTTCGCCGACGCGCTGATCAAGCTCTTCGCCTTCTTTTTGCCCTTCGGCGTGCTCTACTGCGTCCTCTACCGCTACACAGGCGACATCCGCCGTCTCTCGCGCCTGCTGGTCACCTTCGTCGGCGCGGGCGCGGTGCTGGCCGTCATCGGCATCGTGCAGTTCCCGACACACGTGGCCATCGTGAACCGGGCGGCGGCGGCGCACGCCCACGCCCTCGGACAGCCGTTTCGGCCAAGCTCGCTCTTCGACGACCCCAACATGTTCGGACGCTTCCTGGGCCTCGTCATGATCGTCGGCGTGGCCCTGTTTCTGACGGCCCGCCTCCGCGCCTCGGGCGAGGGGCGACGGCGGGCCATGTGGTTCGCCGGCACCGCCGTCGGACTCGCCGCGGTCGCCTTCGTCGCGACCCTGTCGCGATCGAGCGTGATGGGCCTTCTGTTCGGCGCCGTCGTCCTCGAGATGGCTTGCTTCGGGCGACGCAAGGGCGGCATCGCGATCGTCGTGACCGTACTCGTTCTGGCAACGGGCCTCGCCGGCATCACCGCCGTGCGCCACCCGCAGCACGTGGCCGCGAAGTTCGTATCGCTCAAGGGGCTGAACAAGATCACCGGCGGCAGGGTCTTTCTCATCCAGGCCGGTCTGCTCATGTTCCAACGGTACCCCGTCAAGGGAGTCGGCCTCGCCGGATTCCCGCTGGCATACCCGCACTTCCGCACGACGCACGCCGCCTCTCTGAGCCTGACAGACAGCCACACTACGGTGGTGACGGTGGCCGCCGAACAGGGGCTCGTCGGACTGGCCGCGTTTGCCTTCCTGTTGACGACGTTCTTCGCGACTACCCTGCGCAAGCGGCGCTTCGGCGCCGATCGGCGCCTCTATCTCTGGCAGGCGGCGCTGGTGGCCTGCGTGCTCTCGGTCCTGATCCACAGCATGACCTACAACGCCTTCTTCGAAGACCCCTACATGTGGTTGTTCATGGCCCTGGCGTCGGCCGTGGTCACGGGCATCGTCACCACGGACCCCCTCGCGGCGCTGCCCGCGGCCACGCCGGCAGACGGCGGCTGGTCGCCGCACGCCGCCGCGAAGGCGGCGACCAGGCGCCGCGACGCCGAGACAGCCGGGTCGCGCTGATCGGACCCGGTGCGGGACCCGTACGGCCCGTGCGGCCCGACTCTGCCTGCGGCGTCCTGACGCGGCCGCCTCACACGCCGGTCGCCCTTCGTCAGTGCGTCACGATGTCCACCGAGCAGACCCGGTAACCGACCTCGACGTTGCCGGCGTTGTCGATCGAGTAGTAGCGGATCGTGTGAACACCGTCGTTCGCATGGTTCGCCGGCGCGGCCACGACCACCGTGTTGCCCGACGTCCACGAACCACCGTCGACCTGATACCAGGTCTGCCCGGGGCCCGAGAACGTGTCGTGGCAGGTGAGATGG